>Ga0208783_10001801_pt1 | contig 12542 bp, 9 predicted proteins | sample DEB19_08_DNA_2_FD_184529 | JGI IMG/M metagenome (GOLD analysis project Ga0208783, IMG submission 184529) | Aqueous microbial communities from the Delaware River and Bay under freshwater to marine salinity gradient to study organic matter... | ecosystem: Environmental > Aquatic > Marine > Coastal... | reverse complement strand
GTTCCGACTCGATGCGCTCGAGTCCGTGTTCTCGGGGGCGGCTCCTCTCTCGGCCGAGCTCGCCGAGGAGGCCGCCGCCCGCCTCGGCTGCGAGGTGGTGCAGGGCTACGGCATGACCGAGATGTCGCCGGTATCGCACCTGACCCCCCGCGGGGGTTACGTACCGGGCTCGGTCGGGGTCACCACTCCCAACACCGAGACCTGCATCGTCGATCCCGAAACGGGCGCGCCGCTCGGAATCGATGCCGACGGTGAGGTGTGGGTCCGCGGCCCCCAGGTCATGGTCGGATACCTCAACAACGCCGAGGCGACCGCATCCACCCTCGATGCCGACGGATGGCTGCACACCGGCGACATCGGCCACATCGACGCCGCCGGGCACCTGCACATCGTCGACCGGTTGAAGGAACTCATCAAGTACAAAGGCTTCCAGGTCGCTCCCGCCGAACTCGAGGCGCTCCTCCTCACCCACCCCGACGTCGCCGACGCCGCCGTGATCGGACTGCCCGACCCCGAGGCGGGCGAGGTTCCGGTGGCCTTCGTCGTCGTCAGGCCCGAACGGAGCCCGAGCGAGGACGAGGTTCAGGCCTTCGTGGCCGGGCAGGTCGCCACCTACAAGCAACTCCACCGGATCACGTTCGTGGACGCCGTTCCCAAGTCGGCCTCGGGCAAGATCCTGCGCCGGGTCCTGCGGGACCAGGCCTCGGCCTGACTGCACGCGCTCGCCGACGCCCCCCGGACCGGGCCGCACGCGTCTTCCCCGCTCCGGAGACCGCCCCGTGCCGACGCGAGCCGGGTGGTACAACATCCGGATGACCGCCGGAACCACCACCGAGTCCGCTCCCGTCGGGCCGCGGCCGGTCGACCCCCCGGTTCACCTCCTCGCCCTGGGGGCGCTCTCCGCGCTGAGCGGAGTCGCCCTCCTCGCCCGATCGGGACTCGCGTTCGCGGTCGTCGGTTACGTCCTCGCGTCGGTCGTCACCATCGCCCTGATCGGCAGCTTCCGGCGGGCCGACCTCCGTCGCCGCCAGCATCCCCACTACCGGCCCCGACCGGCACTCACCCGGGTCGCCGCCGCGATCGTGATCATCGGCGTCCTCGCCGCCGCCGCCCACACCTGGACGATCGCTACAGAGCTGGCCCGGTGAGATCCACGACGCGACGCCGCTCCGGAGCGACCGTCATCGCCGGGCTGCTCGTCGGCCTCGCCGCCCTCGCGGGAACGACCGGCCCGCTCGCCCCGGCGGCCGGCGCCGCCCCCGCGCCCTCCGACGCGTCGGCCTTCGACGCGATCGGCGGCTGTTTCGCGGCCCGCAAGCAGGTGCTCGTGGTGCTCGTCATGGACGAGTCGGCCAGCCTCGGCGATGCGGCCGAGGGCCGGCCCGGTACCGATCCCGACGCCCGCCGGGTGACCGCGGCCCAAGTCGCCGTCGACGGCATCGCCAACCTCGCCTCGCAGGGCACGAAGGTCGAGGTGCTGCTCACCGGATTCGCCGAGCGCCTCACGACGTACGGCGGCTGGCGGCGCCTCGACCGCTCGACCCGTCGCGACATCGGCGCCGAGCTCGACGGCTTCCGCAACCGCAACTCGGGGATCGACACCGACTTCTACAACGCGATGGACGGCGTACGCGTGGCCCTCGCCCGCCGCACCGCAGCGATCGAAGCCGAAGAGCCCTGTCGGCTCGTTCTCCTGTTCACCGACGGCCGGTTCGACATCGACTCCGATACACCCAAGCCCTACGCCCCGGCCGACGCGTCGAAGTCGACCAAGGCGAACCTCGGCATTGCCGCCCTCTGCGCGTCGGACGGCCCGATGCAGCAACTCCGCGACGACGGGGCGCGCACCATCACGCTCGCGCTCTCCGATCCCGCCGCCGGCGCGGGCAAGGCCGACCCCGCTTTCCTGCAGCGCTTGGCCACGGGCGACTGCGCCGTGCCGAGCCCCCGCTACGGCGCCGCGTTCGACGCCACCGACGCCGCCGGACTCGTCGGCCGGTTCGACGAGATCGCGACCCGCCTGCGCGGCGGCACCGAGGTCGGTGGCGATTGCCGCACCCCTCAGCGCATTGCGGTCCCCGCCGCCATCGCGGGTCTCCACGTGTTCGCCGACGGCGGCGATCCGGCGGCAACGCTCGTCGTCACCCCGCCCCGCGGCGGTGCCGTTCGCCTCGACCCCGCCGACGACGCCCGGGTCGGGATCGACGGAGTCGACGTACGGGGGACGACGACGGGCGGACGCTTCATCACCTTCGACGCGTCGGCCGAGGGCGACACCGACTCCGACCGGTGGGCCGGAACCTGGACCTTCGCGATGGAGCCCGCCGGATCATCGGCCCGCTGCCAGGTGTCGGTGTTCGAGACCTGGCGCCCTCAGCCGCGTGACGTGACCCTCCAACGCGGGGTGACGGCCGAAGTGCGGATCGACCTCGTCGACCCCGACGGCGACGAGGTTCCCGGCGACGTGCTCCCCGGAGGCGCGCAGGTGGTGGCGACGATCGCCGACTCCTCACCCGCGGCCGAACCGCAACCCGTACCCGTCCGTCGCGACGACGACCACTGGGTTGCCACCGTGAGACTCCCCGGCCGGTTCCCGGGTCAGACCGCCGTGCTCGCCACGACTCTCCGCTTGCCCCTCGCCGGAACCGTCGTCAGTTCGTCGCCCGGGGTCGCGACGCTCACCGTCCGCCAGTCGGGTTTCCCGGCCCTCGGCTCCGACCGACTCCGGCTGGGAAGCGTGTCCGGAACCGGCACCGCGTCGGGTTCGCTGACGGTCGAGGGCGACGAGGCCTTTCCGGGCAAGGTCTGCGTGCTGCGGGTGGTCTACACCGGAGTGCCGGCCGTGCCCGTCGATCGACTGCGGGCCACCCCGGCCGGGACCTGTGTGCCCGTGGCCGCCGACGGCCGGGCCCGCCTGCCCTTCTCCATCACGGTCGCCGAGCAGGGCGACGGGCGGGTCAACGGACAACTCGTGCTCCGGGTGACCGGGGTGAACGGACGCACCCTCGACACCAGCGTGCCCTTCGCGTTCTCACTCCTGCCGCCGGTCGACGCCGGGGCTCGCAACGCGCTGTTCGTCGTCCTGCTCCTCGTCGGCATCGCCATCCCGCTCGGCCTCCTGCTGGCTCTCTCCCGTCGCGACGCGTCTTTCGTGCACCCGGCCGGTCTGCGCGCCGCCCGGCTCCGGGTCCGCGTCTACGCCGACGGCGGGTTGCGGCGGCTGACGACCACGGGCGAGGCACCCCCGCTCGACTTCGCCGAGCGCGACTTCACCGACGCGGGGATCGCCCCCGGCCGAGCCCACGGCTTCGCGTGGGAGGAGCTCCGTTTCCGGGCTGCGTGGTCGTGGAACCCGTTCGCCGAGCCCTACGGCGTGGTCGCCGCCGACGGCCGATTCGTCACGGCCTCCGAGGGAACCGTGCGCAGCGACCGGCCCGAAACCGACGGCCGGGTGCCGCTCACCCTCCCCGGTACCTGGGTCTTCGAGCTCGATCCCGGAGACATCGTCGAGGGCGACCGTCGGGCGGTCGATGGGACGGTCACCGTCTTCATCGCCGCCGGCGCCCCGTTCGCCGAGCAAGCCCCGCGGGTCATGCGCTCGTTCAGCGAGTTCTTCGCCGACCTCGCGGCGGCGATCCACCGCCGCCACCTCGCCGACGCACCCCCGACGCCGATCCGCTGAGGAGACCCGGAGCGCCCGCCGAGCGGCGCGATCACCGCCCCGACGCGCCGAGCCGGATCATCCGACGGCGGCTGCGGCCTCGCCCTGGGCAGCCACCGGCGCCGGGCGGTTGATCTCCTTCTCGAACATCGAGCGGGCGCAGGCCTCCTCGTAGGTGATCGCACCCGAGGCGACGAGTTCGTTGAGGGAGTTCTCGAGCGTCGTCATGCCGTCGGCCCGTGAGCCCATCATCACGTTGCGGAGCTGATGGGTCTTGCCGTCACGGATGAGATTGCGCACGGCGTTGTTGGCGAGCAGCAACTCGAACGCGGCCACGAGACCGCCCTCGACCTTGGGAACGAGACGTTGGGCAACCACGGCGACGAGCGATGCGGCGAGCTGGACCTTGATCTGGGTCTGGCGCTCGGGCGGGAACACGTCGGAGATCCGGTCGAGGGCCTGGGCCGCGTCGTTGGTGTGGAGAGTGGCGAACACCAGGTGGCCCGTCTCGGCCAGGGTGAGCGCGAACTGGATCGTCTCCGGGTCGCGCATCTCCCCCACGAGAATCACGTCGGGGTCTTCACGCAGCGCCGCCCGCAGGGCGGTGTCGAACGACGCCGTGTCGAGTCCGACCTCACGTTGACTCACCGCCGCCACCTTGTGCGCGTGCAGGTACTCGATCGGGTCCTCGACCGTGAGGATGTGGACGGCGCGCCGCTCGTTGATGTACTCGAGCAGCGAGGCGATGGTCGTCGACTTGCCCGATCCGGTCGGTCCGGTGACCAACACGAAGCCCTGGGGCAGGTCGCACACGCCCGCCAACGCGGGCGGCAGGTTGAGGTCTTCGGGCGTCGGGATCGACTGCGGGATCGACCGTAGCGAGAGCGCGAGCACACCCTGAGCCACGAACACGTTGCCCCGGAACCGGTGACTAGCCCCGAACGAGAAGGAGAAGTCGATCTCGTTGACGTTCTGAAGTTCCTGGCGCATGCGCTCGGGCAGCATGTCCAGGATCATCGTGCTGACCTGCTCGTCGGTGAGCACGGGCTCCCCCGCGATCGGAACGAGTTTGCCGTCGATGCGCAGGCGGGCGGGCGAGCCCTCCGTGAGCAGGAGGTCGGTCGCCGACTGGGTGACCACCGCCCGCAGGTAGCGCTCGATCGGCTTCGGGTCGATCTCCTCGAACCTCATCGCCCGGTTCCTTTCCCGTGTCCGTCGTTCGTCCGGCGTGAAAGTACCCCGGACGCGGTTCGGGGGAGGACCTTGCCGGTCCTCCCCCGAGCGCTCTCGGCCGGTTCAGGCCCTAGCCTTCAGCCGGACAGTCCGCCGTGAACTCGTTACCCACCCAGTCCGGGTTGTAACCCTTCGTCGCCCCATTCTCGAGGTCGACGGTCTTCGACAGGAAACCCTCCTCCACCAACAGGTCGCCGAGTTCCGCCACGGTCAATTCGTCGGCCGGGTAGGAACCGAACTTGGCTTGGTAAGCCTCGGCGGCGGTCTGCACCGTGGACACCTCGGTCTTGCACGACGAACTCTTGCCCCGGTCGGTGATTCCGCCCACGGCGAACACGACGACCGCCGCCAGGATGCCGAGGACGACGATCACGACGAGGAGCTCGATGAGGGTGAAGCCCTCGTCTCGGCGGCTCCGGATCTCCTTCATGGCCTTGTGCACTTACACGCTCCTTGCTCGTCCGCAGCGGCTGCTGCGCTCTGCTGGTCTGCAGCTCAGCGCTGCTGTTTTCGGGCCCGGGGGCACTACGAGCCCCATTGTCGCACGCGCTCCCCGCCCGAGGGGGTCACGGCCGCTCTCCTTCACCCGCTCCTATCTAGCACCCCGTGTCGGTTCGGGGTGTTCACTCGGGGTTCCCGGGGGTCGATCTGCCCGAAACCTCCGCGCTCACCACCCGGCCCGTAGGTCGGGCGACCCATGCTCAGATGCCCTTCACCGACGGGGCGTTGTAGATGCCGTACATGGCCTGAACGAGGGCGACGGCTACGAAGCCCACGATCAGGCCCATGAAAAGGATCACGGCCGGTTCGAACAGCGTCGTGAGCCGCTTGAGCCGGTAGTCGAGTTCGCGGGCGTAGAAGTTGGCCGCGTTCTTGAGCTGGTGCTCGAGCGTGCCCGTGTCCTCGCCCACCCGCATCATCTGCACCGCGGCGTGGGGGAAGAGCCCGGTGTCGTCGACCGGCGCCGCCAGACCCTCGCCCTCGAGCATCCGTTCCTGGGCGGCCTGGAGGCCGTCCTCGTACACCGTGTTGTTGGCACCCCGCATCGCCGCGGTCATGGCGTCGGGTAGGGGGACGGCGGCCTCCGACATCGCGCCGAGGATCCGGCAGAGCCGCTCGACCACCGCGAACTGCACGATGTCGCGCACCAACGGGAGCCGCAGCATCATGCGGTCGCGGACCCGACGGCCCTTCTCGCCCTTCCAGAACCACGCAACGAGGCCGACCAGGAGACCGATGATGATCGGGTAGATCCACCAGTAGGTCTTCGAGAAGTCGGCGAAACTGATGAGGATCCGGGTGGACAGCGGGAGCTGGGCATCGAGGCTGTCGAAGAAGTCGGCGAACTTGGGCAGCACGTACGCCGTGAGGATGATCACCACGACGACCGCCAGGGCGAGCACCACCATCGGGTAGGTCAGCGCCGACTTGATCTTGGAGCGGGTCTCGAAGTCGCGCTCCATGTAGTCGGAGAGCTGCTCGAGCGCGTCGTCGAGGCGACCGGTGAGCTCGGCCGACCGCACGATCCCGAGGTAATAGGGCGGCAGCACCTCGGCGTGGGGCTCGAGCGCCTCGGAGAAGGGCACGCCCGACGCGATCTCCTCCCGCATCGTCTGGATGATCTCCCGCCAGCGCTTGCTGCCGGTGCTGTCGGCGATCGCGTCGAGGCCGTCGGCGATCGGAATGCCGGCCCGCACGAACGCACCGAGCTGGCGCGAGAAGTGCATGATCTCGGTAGGCGGGACCCGCTCGCTCGTGATCTCCAGCTCGGAGAACTTCCGGCGAGCCTGGGCGATGTCGGTGACCTCGAGGTTGCGGCGCAGCAGCATTCCCCGTGCCGCGGCCTCGCTGATCGACTCGACCTCACCGTTGACTTCCTCGCCGCCCTCGGCGAGCGCCGTGTACTTGAAACGGGGCATTGATTCCTCGCTCGGATCCCGGTCAGAGGATGTAGATGGTGCGGAGCACCTCGGAGATGGTCGTGAGGTCGCGCTCCACGAGTCCGATCGCCTGCTGGCGCAGCGTGCGCATGCCGTCGGAGGTGGCCTGGTCGCGGAGGTCGCCCAGCGAGGCGTTGGTCACGATGAGATCGCGCATCGCGTCGGTCACCGTGAGTACCTCGTAGACCCCCACCCGCTCGAAGTACCCCGTGTAGCCACAGGTAGTGCAGCCCGCCCCGTGAACGAACTCGGTCTTGTCGGCGCGGCCGCCCGACCGTTCGAAGAACGCCACCTCATCAGGCGAGGGAGTGTAGGGCTCGACACATCGGGTGCAGACCTTGCGCAGCAGTCGCTGACCGACCACGGCGAGCAGCGACGAGGCAATCAGGAAGGGCTCGATGCCCATGTCCATGAACCGGTGGAGGGCCGACGACGCGTCGGTCGCGTGGAGGGACGACATCACGAGGTGGCCGGTGAGAGCCGCCTGAACGGCGATCCGGGCGGTTTCGACGTCGCGGATCTCGCCCACGAGGATCGCGTCGGGGTCCTGCCGGAGGATCGACCTCAACCCGTTGGCGAAGGTGATCCCGGCCGCCTCGTTGATCTGGATCTGGTTGATCCCGGCGAACAGGTACTCGACCGGATCCTCGATCGTGACCACGTTGCGCTCGTCGCTGTCGACCGCCGCGAGCGTGGCGTAGAGCGTCGTGGTCTTGCCCGAGCCGGTCGGGCCGGCGCAGATGATCATTCCGAACGGCGAGCGGATGAGGCCGCTGTAGACGGCGAGGGTCTCGTCGATCATGCCGAGTTCGGCGAGATCGAGGAACGCCCGGTCGCGCTCGAGGAGCCGCATGACGCACTTCTCGCCCCAGACCGTGGCCGTGGTCGAGACCCGCACGTCTAGTTCGCGGCCCTCGACCGAGACCTCGAGCTGGCCGTCCTGCGGTCGGCGTCGCTCGACGATGTTCATCTCGGCCATGACCTTGATGCGGCTGACGAGCGGGACACCCATCGACGCAGGCAACGACATCACCTCGTGAAGGGCACCGTCGGTGCGAACCCGCACCCGGACGCGATTCTCCTGCGGTTCGATGTGGATGTCGGAGGCGCGGTCGCGTACCGCCCGCTCGAAGATGAGGTTGACGACGCGCACGACCGGGGCGTTCTCGTCGACCGCCACGGTGCCGCCCGTGTCGACCGCCCGCCGCCGCTCGGCGAACCGCTCGGCGAAGTCGCGCACGGCGTCACCGATCTCGCCGACATCGCTGTAGGAGCGGCCGATCGCATCGAATACGGAGCCGTGGGCCGCCACCACGACGCGAACCGGGGCGTTGACGAGTCGGATGAGATCCTTGGTCAGGTCGGGAATGACCGGATCGGCCACCGCCACTACCACCCGCTCACCCTCGCGGCGAAGCGGGAGCGCACCCAGACGGCGGGCATCGGGCGCCGAGAGCAGCTCGACGGCCGAGCGCTCGATCTTCTCGCGCTCGAGGTCGACGGTCTCGAGCCCCAGTTGTTCGGCCAGCACCTCGGCCAGGGCCGCCTCGGAGAGCAAACCGCCCTCGAGCAGGATCTCGCCCAGGCGCTTGCCGGTCTCGGTCTGCGTCGTGAGCGCGCCGACGACCTGGTCCTCGGAGAGTGCCTCCCGCTCGACCAGGAGCCGACCGAGGGGGACGCGCTCCTCGTCGTCGTCCGTATCGCTCTCCTCCGCGGGCGCCAGCCGGGATTCGACCGCGGCCGCGAACTCGTCGTCGGCGTCGGTCGTTCGGCGCCGGGGGCGCATTCGAGCCATCAGCAGACTCCCGGAGCACGGCCGGGACTCCCGCCCGGGGTCGAAAGTCGTCGGATCGTCACCAGGCGATCTCCAAGAGCGAGCACGGACGGACGGTGCGGCCCGCCGGCCGCGTGGGTAGACCCTACCCGGCCCCCGTGTCCGGTTCGTGCCCCTCAACCCGACGCCCATCCGTGCCGAATGAGATGCCACATGCTCGATGAACACCACCTGTCCGAAGCGGCGCCGACCGCCCCCCACCTCGCCGAGGCGGCCGCGTACGGCCTACCCGACGCCGTCGTCGTCGTCGATCACGACGGGACCGTCGAATGGGCCAACCCCGCTGCGTGCCGGATGTTCGGGGCGGTCCCCGGGCCCGGCGTCCGTGTCGCCGCGATCGGGTTCGTCCACCCCGATGACCGGGCACTGTGCACCCTCGCCGTCGAGCGCTCCCGCACGCAGCTACCGGCGACCCCGCTGGAGATCAGGGTTCGGGGCGCCGAGGGCTGGCGCTTGGCCGAGGTCATCGGCGCCGATGCCTGCGGCCGCCTGCTGTTGACGATCCGTGACGTCACCGAGCGCCGCCGCACCGAGGTCGTCGCCGATGCCGCCGCCCGGTGCCACACCATCCTCCAGCGCTCGGCCACCGTGACCCTCGTCGTCGACCGGGCCGGCACGGTGCGCCACGCCTCCGACGGCCTGGCCCGTTTCCTCGGGGTCGATCCGGCGCAAGCCGAGGGCGCCCCCCTCGCCGCACTCGTCGCCCCCTGCGACCACGCGGCCCTCGACCAGGCCTTCCGGCGCCTCCTCGACCCGGCCGACGACGTGCGCGAGCTCGCCGTCGATCTCCGCATGGACTCGGCTGCCGCACCCGACGGGGTCGTGCCCTTCGCGCTCACGTTCACCGACCTGCGGGACGACCCCACCGTCGCCGGCATCGTGGTCGCCGCCCACGAGATCACCGACCGGGTGAAGGCCGAGAGCCAGTTGCGCCAGGCCAACTCACTACTGACCGCCACCCTCGAGGCGACCGACGACGGCATCTTCGTCGTCGACCGGGAGTGCCGGGTCACGACCGTCAACAGCCGCTTCGCCGAGATGTGGAACATCCCGGCGGCAGTACTCGCAACCGGCAACGGTGAGGCGGTCCTCGCCGCCGCCTCCTCGCTGATGCGCGATCCCGAGACCGTCATCGCCCGCAACCTCGAACTGGCCGCCGAACCCGAGTCCCACGGTCGCGACCTCGTCGAGTTCACCGACGGCCGGGTCTTCGAGCTCACCTCACTGCCCCAGCGCATCGACGGCGAGGTGGTCGGGCGGGTCTGGAGCGTGCGGGACGTCACCGAACGGGTGAGGCTCGAGCACGAGCTCGCCCACCAGGCCCTGCACGACCCCCTCACCGGGCTCGCCAACACGGTTCTGTTCCGCGACCGGCTCACCCGGGCGGCGGCCCGGCTGCATCGGCACTCACGCTCTCTCGCCGTGCTCTTCATCGATCTCGACTGCTTCAAGGCCGTCAACGACACGCTCGGCCACTCGAGCGGCGACGCCCTCCTCGTCGCCGTCGGGGAGCGCCTGGCCGGGTGCCTGCGCACCGAGGACACGGCGGCCCGCCTGGGCGGGGACGAATTCGCGGTCCTGCTCGATGAGCTGCGCGACCCCGAGGAGGCCCGACTCGTCGCGGGCCGGATCCTGACCGCCATCCGAGCGCCGCTGGTACTCGGCTTGACTCCCGTCAGCACGACAGCGAGCATCGGCGTGGCCTACGGGTGGCCCGGCTCCGCCGCCGACGAACTGCTCGGTCGAGCCGACGCCGCCATGTACTCGGCCAAGACCGCCGGCAAGGACTGCGTCCGGGTTCACGGCGAGGCCTGAGCCCCGGACCCTGCGCCCTTCCGCGCCTGTCGGGTCCTTGAGGTCGGCACGGCGCTGTGCTCAGATCGGCTCATGACTGCCGCGATCTCCCAAGTCAGTAGCGCTTACCGGATCCTCCTCTTGATCCACATCCTCACGGTGATCGTGGGCATGGGCGGGGTGACGCTCAATGCCCTCTACGCCGGCGAGATCCGCAAGCGCCCCGGGCCCACCGGCCGGGCGATCGGTGAGGCCAACTTCGCCGTCTCCGAGGTAGCCGAGAAACTCATCTACACGATCCCGATCACCGGCCTCGCCATGGTCATCTTCGGCGACAGCTGGTCGCTCGGCCAGACCTGGGTCTGGCTCTCGCTCGTCGTCTACGTGATCGGGATCGGGGTCTCGCACAGCGTGATGATCCCCGGCGCCCGGCGCATGAACGCCCTGATGCTCGAGCTGGAGCAGGGCCCGCCCCCCGCCGGCGGACCGCCGCCGCAGGTCGCCGAGATCCAGGCGATCGGCGCGCGCATGGCCAAGGCTGGCCCAGTGCTCCACCTGAGCCTCGTCGTGCTGGTCGTGCTGATGATCTGGAAGCCGGGCGCCTGAGGCCACCGGTCAGGCCCGCACCACCGCTATCTCGGCCGAGCCGCGCCGACGACGCGAGCGGTCGACGGCGATGACCTCCATCTCCGTGACGCCGGCCGGGATCGCGAACGTGCCCTCGAAGCCCGCGAAACGGTGGTCGGGGTCGCCGGTCCGCTCCGCCAGTCGCGCCGACGCGTAGCGCCCGCCCGCCGGAACGACCTCCTCTCCGATGCGAATGAGCACGACGTCGGCGGGTCGGCCGTCGAGCAGCGCCGTTCCGCGCAGCGAAACCTCCGAGACCCCGGTCGCCACGCTCACCGCGTCGACGTCGCGACCGGCCGGGCCCGCGACTGCCACCTCGAGCACGGCCTCGTCGGCGGGGAGAGCGAGCAGCTCCTCGGCGTGCTCGTGGGCGCGCTCGCCGAACAGAGCCGCCGCCCGCTCGTAGAGGCGGAGGTCGAAGGCGTTGCGCTCGCGGGCCGCCGCTGCGAACTCGGGACTGCGAAGATCCGCGTCGCGGTCCGCGACCGACGCGTTCGTCCGGACCACACGGGGAAGGCGCAATCCGAAGCGGTCGGCGAACAGCGCCACGCTGGCCGGGAAAGCCTCGGTGAGTCCGAAGGGGAGATGTTCGAGCAGCGCGACCGCGGCCTCAAACGCCGATTCATCGGCAACCCGGTGCGGCCACCGGAACGGCGGGAACCCCAACTGACGGGTCTGGAGATCGCACAGTGCGGATACCCGCTCGAAGAGCACGTGGGGGTCGGTGACCTCGGCCCGCAGCGCCTCGCGCCACTCGTCGCCCCGAACCTGATCCGGGCGGTGCCGGGCGTGCACGGCTTGCGACACGACCCGGGCAACGGGGTCGCGCAGGATCGTGAAGCCCCGGCTCGGCCAGTACTCATCCGCCGTCGTCGCCCCGAAGAACCCGGCGACGACGTGACCCTCCACGAACTCGTACGCGTCGAGGTCGACACCGTGCTCGCGCTCGACCCGCAGGAAGTGGACGTCGGTCAGACAGCGGTTCGCACCGAGCGCCTCGACGCACATGCGCTTCAGCGACATTCCTGCCGTGCGCGGGATATGCAGGAAGAGGATCGGCGCCACCGTCGGGTCAGCGGGCGCCGCGCAGCAACTGCCCCGGCCGCTCGCCCTGATCGGCCCCGTCGACGAGTACGACCGCCCCGCTCTTGACGGTCGTCACGTAGCCCCGAGCCCGTTGCACGAAGCGGCGGGCACCCCCCGGGAGGTCGTGCACGAACTCGGGCCGGTCGAGGCTCAGGCCCTCGGCGTCGATCACGTTGACGTCACCGATCATTCCGGGCGCGAGTACGCCCCGGTCGCCCAGGCCGTACATGGCAGCCGTTTCGGAGGTCATCTTGCGTACGACCCACTCGAGCGGGAGACGATCTCGGGCCCGGTCGCGCACCCAGTGAGTGAGCATCGTGGTGGGGGTGCTCGCGTCGCAGTTGGTGCCGCAGTGGGCACCGCCGTC
>Ga0208783_10001799_pt1 | contig 12545 bp, 13 predicted proteins | sample DEB19_08_DNA_2_FD_184529 | JGI IMG/M metagenome (GOLD analysis project Ga0208783, IMG submission 184529) | Aqueous microbial communities from the Delaware River and Bay under freshwater to marine salinity gradient to study organic matter... | ecosystem: Environmental > Aquatic > Marine >... | reverse complement strand
ACGGTGGACGCGCCGGCCCTCGTCCGGCATGTCGATCGCGCCCGTGCGGGTCGCGAACCGGATCGCGAGGGGGGTGAGGAGATAGCTGCCGACCGCCGCGAGGGCGAGCGCTGCGAGGATGAGCCCCAGCTGGTCGGCGCCGAACCTCACGGACGCGGCAACCCCGGGACCGGGAACCGGTCGCACATCGCGCGGACCTCCGCGGCGATCTGCGCGAGCGCCGCGGGGTCGTCGCGCCGGACGAGGGTGCGCACGATGAGCCGGCCGATCGTCCGGTACTCGTCCGGGCCGAAGCCGCGCGTCGTGGTGGCGGGCGTGCCGACCCGGATCCCGGAGCCGGTGTTCGGCGGGAGCGGATCGAAGGGGATCGCGTTCTTGTTCACCGTGATGCCCACGGAATCGAGGAGGTGCTCGGCCTCCTTGCCCGTCACACCGAGGGGGGTGACGTCGATGAGCATGAGGTGGTTGTCCGTGCCGCCGGAGACGACCTTGGCGCCCTCCGCGACGACCGTCTCGGCGAGGATCCGGGCGTGCTCCACCGTGCGGCGCTGGTCGGAGCGGAACTCCTCGGTGGCCGCGAGGTGGAAGGCGACCGCCTTGGCCGCGATGATGTGCATGAGCGGTCCGCCCTGCGTGCCGGGGAAGACCGCCTTGTCGATCGCCTTGGCGAGGTCGGCGCGGCAGAAGACGAGCCCGCCGCGCGGGCCGCGGAGCGTCTTGTGGGTGGTCGTGGTCACGAGGTCCGCGTGGGGGAAGGGGCTCGGGTGGACCCCCGCGGCGACGAGGCCGGCGATGTGCGCCATATCCACGAGGAGGAGGGCGCCGGCCGCCCGGGCGATCCGACCGAAGCGCTCGAAGTCGATGATCCGGGGGATCGCCGAGCCGCCCGCGATGATCAGCTTCGGGCGCAGCTCGAGCGCCTGCTTCTCGAGCGCGTCGTAGTCGATCCGGGCGTCCTCCTCGCGGACCCCGTAGAAGTGCGGCTCGTAGATGAGCCCGGAGAAGTTGATCGCCATCCCGTGGGTGAGATGGCCGCCGTGGGCGAGGCTCATGCCGAGGATCCGGTCGCCGGGCTTCAGGACGGCGAGGAAGACGGCGATGTTCGCCGAGGCGCCGGAGTGCGGCTGGACGTTCACGTGGTCCGCACCGGGGAAGAGCGCGAGGGCCCGCTCCTGGGCGAGCCGCTCGGCGACGTCCACGTGCTCGCAGCCGCCGTAGTAGCGCTTCCCGGGAAGCCCCTCGGCGTACTTGTTCGTGAGCCACGAGCCCTGCGCTTCCATGACCGCGGAGAACGTGTAGTTCTCGCTCGCGATGAGCTCGATGTTGTGCGTCTGGCGGTCGCGCTCGCCGAGCATCGCGGACCAGAGCTCGGGATCGGCCTGGGCGATCGTCGCCCAGCGGGGGTCGAAGGCGGGGACCGTGCTCATCGGGGCTCCTGCATGGGGTGCGGTGCGTCCGGGGGCAGTGTACCGGGCGCCCGGGGGGCGGTCAGGCGCCCGGCCCGGCGAGGTCGAGGAGACGGGTCCGGCCGGCGAGGTCCGCATGCGTCCGGGCGGTGAGCCCGGGGGCGAGCGCGGCGGCGGCCGCCAGGGCCGCCGGACCCTGGTCCGCACCGATCTCCAGGAGCGCCCGGCCCGCGGGACCGAGCTGCGCCGGAAGGGCGGCGATCAGCCGGCGCACGGCATCCAGGCCGTCCGGGCCGCCATCGAGCGCGAGGCGCGGCTCCCAGGCCGTGGCGTCGGGGGCGGGCCGGAGGTCGCCGGTGGCGACGTAGGGGAGGTTCGCGCAGACGAGGTCGAGGGGGACGGGGAGCGGGGGCTCGGTGGCGAGGAGATCGCCCGGGCGGAGGCTGATCGCATCCGCCAGCCCGTGCGCCACCACGTTCTCCGTGGCGAGCGCGAGCGCATCCGGTGAGCGGTCCACCGCGACGACCGCGACCTCGGCGAGGGCGCCCCGGCGGCGGAGGCCGTCCGCGACCGCGATCGCGATCGCACCCGTGCCGGTTCCGATATCCACCACGCGGAGGGGTGGCGTCCCCGGGGGCCGGGGCGCCGCGGCGAGCCGGGCCCGGAGGTGGGCGAGGGCGTGCTCCACGAGGAGCTCGGTCTCCGGCCGCGGGACGAGCGCGCGCGGATCGCACGCGATCGCGAGCCCGTGGAACTCCCGGACCCCGCGCAGGTAGGCGACCGGCTCCCCGGCGGCGCGGCGCACGATGAGCGCCCGGAAGGCGGCCGCGGCATCCGCGCCCACCGGCGCCTCGGGATGGGCGAGGATCGTCGTCCGGCCGACGCCGAGGACGTGGGCGAGGAGGAGCTCCGCATCCGAGCGCTCGCCGCCCTGGTCGTTCGCCGCGAGCCGCCCGGCCGCCTCGGCGAGGAGGGTGGCGACGCGGTCCCCCGGCGCACCCGCCGCGCCGGCCCCGGTCATCCGGCGGCGGCGTCCAGGTGGGCGAGGCGCTCCGCCTGGTCGGTCGTGATGAGGGCATCGAGGAGCTTGTCCAGCTCCCCGTCCAGGACGCCCGGCAGGTTATGGAGATCCATCCCGATCCGGTGGTCGGTCACCCGGTCCTGGGGGAAGTTGTAGGTGCGGATCTTCTCCGAGCGCTCGCCGGAGCCGACCATCCCGCGCCGGACGGCGGCCTCCTCCTCGTGCGCCTTGCGCTGCTCGAGCTCGAGGAGCCGGGCACGCAGGACGGACATCGCCTTCGCCTTGTTCTTGTGCTGGCTCTTCTCGTCCTGGATCTCCACCACGAGACCGGTGGGGAGGTGGGTGATCCGGACCGCGCTGTCCGTCGTGTTCACGGACTGGCCGCCCGGACCGGAGGAGCGCTTCACCTCGATCCGGAGCTCCTTCTCCTCGTCGATCCGGACCTCCACCTCGTCCGCCTCCGCGAGGACCGCCACGGTCACCGTGGAGGTGTGGATCCGGCCCGCCGATTCGGTCGCCGGGACGCGCTGGACGCGGTGGACGCCGCCCTCGTACTTCATCCGGCTCCAGGCGCCGTCCCCGTGGACCTCCACGATCGCCTCGCGGATCCCGCCGATCCCCGTCTCGTTGAGGGAGAGCATCTCCGTCCCCCAGCGGTGGCGCTCGGCGTAGCGGAGGTACATCCGGAGGAGCTCCGCGGCGAAGAGCGCGGCCTCCTCGCCGCCCGCCCCGGCGCGGATCTCGATGATCACATCCCGGTCGTCGTTCGGGTCGCGCGGCAGGAGCTGGACGCGCAGCTCCTCGGTGAGCTGCACCTCGCGGGCCTCGAGCTCGTCCACGACCTGGCGGGCGAGCTCGCGGAACTCCGGGTCGCTCTCGGCGTCCCGGTCGCGGCGTGCGGCGGCGAGCTGGGTGCGGACCTCGCGGAGGGCGCGGTGGTTCGCGACGATCGGGGCGAGCTGCGCCTGCTCCCGGCCGAGCCGGCGACCCGTCTCCGGGTCCGAGGCGACCTCCGGCCTCGCCCACTCCGCCTCGATCTCGTCGAGCCGCCGCTCGATCTCGTCGAGCCGGGCCTCCAGGGTCATCGGGGATCCCCGGCGGGACCCTCCGGCGGGGGCGGGTCGGCGGGGGTGGAAGCGGAGGCGGGCTCCGCGTCCTTGGCTGCGCGCTCCTCGGCCTCGATCCGCGCCTCCTGGTCCGCCGCCAGCTCCTTCAGATCCGGCATCGGCTCGCGCTCGGGGTCCAGGCTGCCGCCCGGGGCGGTCTCGCCGTTGGCAGCGAGCGCCTCCTGCATGGCGGCGATCGCGATCTCGATCATCCCGTCATCGGGCTGCTTCGTGGTGATCGCCTGGAGCCAGATCCCGGGGAGGAAGAGCCAGCGGACGGCGCGGCTGTCGCGGTGCCGGGCGCCCCAGCGGAGGACCTCGTAGCTGACCGCTGCCACGACCGGGATGAGGACGATCCGGCCGATGACGCTCACGACGAGGCTCTGGCCCGCGAGGAAGCTGAAGAGGACGATGCTCACGAGGATGAAGACGACGAGGAACTCCGTCCCGCAGCGGGGATGCGCAGTGGGGTACTTGCGGACCTCCGTCACGGTGAGCGGATCGTCGTGCTCGAGGGCGTGGATCGTCATGTGCTCCGCGCCGTGGTACCGGAAGACGCGCGAGATCTCCGCGGAGCGGCTCACGACGAGGAGATAGCCCACGAAGAGGACGATGCGCACGATCGCCTCGATGAGGTGCTGGATGAAGGAGAGGAGGCCGCCCTCGATCCCGAGCGAGGAGATCCAGCCGGAGAGGATCGTCCCGGTGGCGCCCTGGGCGACGAGGAGCGGGAGGAGGACGAAGAGCCCGATCGCGAGACCGAGCGTGAAGAGCATCGTGACGGCGAGCGTCCCACCGCCCATCGCGACGCCCTCGCCCGCGGCCGCGATCGATCCGGAGCGCATCAGCCAGCGGGTCCCGATGACGAGCGTCTCGTAGAGCAGGACGACGCCACGGAAGAAGGGGGCGCGCGCGAAGCGGTTCCGGTGGAGCGCGCTGTTCAGCTTCTCCTGGGTGCAGAAGATCCGGCCGTCCGGTCCGCGCACGGCGACGCCGATCGCGTCGCGGCCGCGCATGAGGACGCCCTCCATGAGGGCCTGGCCGCCGTAGGCGAATCGGGGCATCGTCAGTCCTTGCGTCGGCCGCCGGGCCGGGTGCGGGAGGCCGATCCGCCAGGCCGTCGCGTGCGAGCGGAAGGCGTCGTGGATGCGACCGAGGCGGGGATGACCTGGGCCGCGCCCGGTGCCGGGCGCGCCTGGATGTGGATGGAGAGGTTCGCGACCTCCGTGTAGATGCGGCCACCGCCGGCTCCACCGGGGAGGGAGATGATCATCCGGTACGGGTAGACCCCGGGCTCGGCATCCCGCTCCACGGTGCCGGCCCAATAGCGGTAGACCGGCGTATATGGGCTGCGCATCCGGTCGGGGGCGCCGTAGACCTTCAGGTCTGCAAGCGTCTTGTAGACGCGGGTGTCGCTCCCGTCCTGGTAGAAGACGATGGCGTCGATCTGCGGGAAGTCCGGGTAGGAGCCGTCGGGCCGCCGTTGCCCATCGACCGGGTAGATGAGGAAGTTGATGACCTGGCCCGGCAGGCAGGAGGTCTGCAGGTGCGGCGTCCCGTGACCCTCGCTCTTCGGCTCGTTGTCGAAGAACCAGATCGCCTGTTCGACCGGATGACCGGCGCGGACCGCGGCGACATCCACGGTCGCCACGATGTTCAGCTGGGTGCTGTTGGCCCCCATGGTCATGGCGGTCACGCGATCCAGGAAATCCGGTTCCCCGTGCTCGGTCATCGATCATCCCCCGTGGCGCTGACGGTGGCCACGGCGGGGTCTGTGTAGGCGGGATCCCCCGGAGAACCCATGGGGACGAGCCCGAACCCGGGCGCGAGCCGCATGCGCCTGCCGTAGCGACCGATCTCGAACTCCATGGCATAGCGGGCGGTCACGACCTCACCCACGACCGTCGCCCGCCAGTAGTCGCGCTGGGCATCCCGCACGTGCTCCACGGCGAGCCAGCCCGGCAGCTCCATCTCGCGCACGTTGACGAATGCCTCGCACTCGAGGGAGAGGACCGCCCAGCTGATGCGGTCGCCCGGACGCACGACCGTCATGAGCTCGTCGGACCCGAGTCCCCACGAGCCACGGTACGACCGCGAGTCGAACGCGAAGACAGCGCCGGACAGGGAGCCGTGCTGGAGTGCCTCAAGCACGTCCACGTAGATCTTGACGATGACGTCATGCATGCGCTTCACCCTCGTGCGTGGCGGCGGCGGGAGCCGCCGCGGGCGCTTCCCATGGGAGCGGAAGATACCCAAGCCCGGCGCCGGTGAAGCCATTCACCGCGGGCACGGCACGGACGTCGAGCCAGGTGGGGATCTGGAAGCGAACGGGGCGGAAGGTGAGGACCCCATCCCTGACGGCCGGCCGGAAGATATCCACGTGGAGGATCACCTCGTGGATCCCGGGCTTCGCGGTGTCCACAGTGGCGCTCCAGTACCAGCCCTCCGTGAGCGCGTCGGGCGAGCCGTACTGTGCCGGGTAGATGACGCCATCGTCCACGGCCGGCCCGGTGATATCCGCCAGGATGGGGACCAGGTAGGCGCCGGTCAGCGCCTGGAAGACGGTGATCGGACGGCCGTCGATATCGCGAGGCGTGCCGGGTGCATCGGGGAGCCGAGTGTCACCGAGCGGGCGATGCTGGGGGTTGAAGGATGCGGCGAGGATGTCCTCCTGCCCCTGGAGGCTGGTCGCCGACGAGACGAGCTCCCGGATGCGGTCGGCGAGCTCGGCCTGGTCGGGGGTGAGGGGGACCGGGACGGGGCGACCCTGCGGGATGCTGGTGACGCTGGAGACCATCCAGTTGAGGGTCACGTCATCGGCCATCGAGCCATCGGCGAAATGGACGCCGGTACAGGGGAAGGTGAGGGCCGGGTCGGGACCTCCCTCGACCCGCTCAAGATCGGGTGCCGATTCGTCGCGCGGATAGACAAGCCAGACGTGCCCCTCGGCCGACCCATCCACGATCGTACGACCGGCAGCGATGACGACACTGAGGCTGTACTGCATCGTTGGAGCCCTCCCTCTAGAGGATGTCGTCTGCGGCGAGGAGCGACCCCGTGGCCACGGCCTCGGATCGCGGCGCGGTGACCCGCAGCGACGGACCGGCGACAGCGATCGTCGCCGGGTGGCGGTCGGTGAACGCGACGTGGAGCGTATAGGGGAAACGGCCGCTGCTGCCCGCGACCATCGGGACCAGGCCCTCCCAGCGCAACGATCGGCCGATCGGCAGCGGCCGGCCCGTGGTGGGCACGTCGGCCCCCGCCTCGCCGACGTCCGCGATGGCCGCGGTCGTGGACGGGATGCCATCATCGGGCGCCCCCATCCCCTCGAAGGCGACGGAGCGGATGAAAGCCGGCGCCTGCAGGTCGATCGGGATCAGCGTCCAGCGGACGAGGTCACCGGGCTCGACATGGGTCTCCAGGTGGACCGAGCCCCGGCCCGATCCGCCGGGACTGTCGTCCACGAGGTAGACCGCCTTCTCGGGAAGCTCGCCCGACGCGAGCGCGATCGCGTTGACGAAGACCTGGATGTTCCTGATCGTCACGGGGCCCTCCGCGGTGCCGGGGTGGCTTCATCGATGCGGTCCACGAGGAGCGGGACCTTGCCCACCTCGGTCCGCACGAGCTCGGGGGAATCGATCGGCAGGAGCCGGAGACCGAAGCGGTATCCGGAACGCGCCAGGGCGTCCGGATTCGCCTCCAGGCTGTTGAAGACCGAGAGCGCCCGGACGATCGCCTCGGCCATGACGGGCGACGAGCCGGTCGGACCGAGCTTCCTGGCGAGGCGCTGCCGGAGCGCATCGGGCTCGGCGACGGTCAGCGTGAGGAGCAGCTCCTTCGTCGCCCGCTGGTTGACCCACTGGACGTCGAGTGCCCCTTCCTCGAGATCGACCCCGACCTCCTCCCGGAAGCGCACGAAGACTTCCGCAAGGGCGCGCCGGGCCGAGTATTGGGTATCGCCGATGTGCAGGAAGTCCCCGCTCCGGCCCACGAAGGCGAAGCTCGACGTGTCGAGCGCCGGGGTGACGATGCGTGGCAGCCGCCGGACACGGTCGCCGACCGCGTAGCGCAGGAGCGGTGCCTGATCGCCGAGCAGGCGAGTGATGACGAGCTCGCCCTCCTCGCCCTCCGCGACCGCGCGGCCGTCCGGTCCCACAACCTCGATGAGATGGAGGCCGGGGACCGTGGCCAGGGCGTCCGAGGCGGGGTCGAGCTGGAGGCCGACCGCTTCCGCCTGCGTGGCGGCGAAGTAGCTCAGGACGACGATCTCGGGGTAAGCGGCGCGCAGGTCCTCGCGCGCCTTGCGGGTCAGCTGACCGCTGCCGTACATGGCGATCCGGAAGCTGCGGCGCGCCTCATCATCGAGCCCCTCGGCGAAGCGTGCGAGGTAGGCGATGCTCGCGCTGATGCCCATGATCGCCTTCGGTCCCGGGTAGCTGAGGAAGTGGCGGAAGACCTCCACGCTCATCGGCCCGGCGCCGACGTAGTTGACGCCCGGCGCCATGGCCAGGACGCCGCCGACCATCGTCCCGCTGCTCCACATCTGGTAGTCCGCAAGGGTCGTGGCGAGCCAGCGCGGCCGACCTTCGCCGATGTTGGGAGGAAGCATGTGGTTGCCGATGAAGGCGCCCGAGAGCGCATAGGTGTCGCGCAGCTCGGCGAGGTCGTAGACGGTCTCCGACGGACGGCCGCTGCTCGTGCCGCCGCTCGCAACGACCTCGAACCCGCCGTGGTCGATGGGGACGACCATCCCGGGCCGCGTCCCGGTGAAAAGGTCGGTGAAGGTCTCCTTGTCCGTGATCGGGACGCGCTCCCAGTCGGCGAGGCTGCCGAGGGCCGAGGGGGCGTCGGCGAGCCGCTCCCGCCACGCTGGGCTGACGCGGGCGACCGCGAGCAGCTGCTCAAGACGGCGAAGGACGAGCGCGTCCTGATCGGCGGCGGGGAATGCGTCGTAGGGGCGGCCGGCACGTGCCTCGGCCGCGCGCAGCACGGAGAGGAACGGGGGAAGCGCGAGGACGTCCCCGATCGTCGCCGGGTGCATCACGGCATCGGGGAGGACCTCCGCGGGGAGGCCGGCCGCGATGGCTGGGGCGCGCGATGCGGCGGCGCGCGCCGGTCGGGGAACGGCGATGCCGGACGAACGCCGGCCGGTCGCACGCGGGCTCATGCAGCCTCCTCCCCGATCGAGCGGGCCACGCGTCGGATCTCGTCCATCAGCGCCAGGATCGTCTCGGTGCCCACCTCGTGGTGCATCACGACGAGCCGCAGGACGCTTCGTTCTCCAAGGTCGACCTTGGAGATGAGGAAGCGCCCCTCTGCGCGCAGGCGGTCACGGATGGCGACCTGGAGCGCCGCGAGATCCGCGTCCGATCGCGCGCCGGGCAGGTGCTCGAAGCAGACGATGTTCGCGTCGGGAGCGGTGACGAGCACGAAGTCCGGTTGGGCGTCGATCAGGGCGGCGACCTCGGCGGTCCGCGCCACAAGGTGGTCAAGGCGGTCGGCGAAGATGGCTCGGCCGTGGAGCGACCACGCGACCCAGAGCGGCAGGATGGACGGTCGCTTCGTGCATTCGAAGTTCCGTCCGCCCGATTCGAAGGCGGTCATCTCGTCTGCGGGATCATCGAAGACGTAGCTCGCCGCCTGCGAGAAGGCGGCGTCGGCGGCGTCGGGGTCGCGGTAGAAGAGCAGCGTGCATGCGGCCGGGACGAAGAGTGTCTTGTGCGCGTCCAGGCAGAACGAATCGGCGAGCTCGATCCCGGCGAGCCGCGGCCGGAGCGCGTGCGAGACGATGAACGAGCCCGCGTGGGCCCCGTCCACGTGGAACCACGCACCGCGCTCGTGCGCGAGGGCCGCGAGCTCCGTCAGCGGGTCGATCGCGCCTGTCGGCGTGGAACCTGCGGATGCCACGATACAGAAGACGTCCAGCCCGGCAGCGGCAGCGGCGTCAAGGGCAGCACGGGCTCGGCGGATATCGATGCGGCGCTGGGTATCCACGGGGAGGAGGACGATCGTCGCCTCGCCAAGGCCGGTGATCCCCGCCACGCGGGTAACGCTGTAGTGGGCATCCTCGCCGACGGCGATCGCGAGGCGCCGTGCCTGCGGGCCACGCGCCTGCAGCCCGTCCGACCAGGCTCCCGGGTCGCGCAGGTTGCGGGCGGCGAGGATCGCGGTGAGGTTCGCGAGCGCGCCGCCGGACGTGGAGACCATCGTGAAGGTGCCCGGGGCCCAGCCGACGAGCGCGCCGAGATCGGCGCCGATCAGCTTGTCGGCCACGTTGGGCAGCTGCCCCGCCTCATAGAAGGTGGCCGGCTGCGGTGCCATGGCGGTCAGGAGGTCCACGGCGCCGGCGACCGGGAGCACGGAGGTGAATTGGCGGGCAAGCGAGCCGGTGGAGGGGAGAGCGATCGCGGTGCGCAGGTGGAGGTCCACGATGCGCACCAGCCGCTCCAGGTCCGGCTCGGGATCCCCGGGCCCCATGAGCGCGCCTGCCTCGGCGAGGAGGTCGGAAGGGCGCTCGAGCGCGACGCCCGCGACGCGCGTCGACCTGAGGTGATGCCCCAGCCGCTCGATGGCGATCGACGTCGCACGGTCCAGGAGCGCGGGGTCCCAGGCGGTCCGGATCCGCTCGAGCCGCGGATCGACGGATCGGGCGGCGGTCCGGGCGGGTGTGGCCGCGGTGGGCATGCGGACCCCCGTCCCACCACCGACGATCACGGCGCCGCCTCGGCGACGGCTGCACCGTTGGAGCCCGGCCGCGGACCGATGCGCACGAGGAGGAACCAGATGCTGCCGCCGAGGAGGAGGATCGCGGCGCTCCATCCGAACGCCGCGGTGAGGCCGGCGACAAGGGCAGCGGGGTCCGAGATCGAGCCACCTGCCGTGACGACGAACGCAGCGGTCGTGGCGGTCGCCACCGTGTTGAGGAGGGCGACGCCGAGTGACCCGCCGATCTGCTGGGTCATGTTGACGAGCGCAGAGGCGACGCCCAGGTCGCCCGGGTCGACGCCCGCCACCGCCACCACCGTGGTGGGCACGAAGATGAGACCCATCCCGAGGCTCATCACGAGGAGCGAGGGGAGCATGTCCGTCGCGTACTGGCTCGTCACGCCGATCCGCGCAAGGCCCAGCGTCCCCAGGACCGCGAGCCCGAACCCGGCCGTGGTCAGGAGGCGGGGGCCGACGGGCGCGAGCAGCCGCTGGGCGATCCACGTGCTCACCACGACGCCGGCCGAGAACGGGAGGCCGAGGAGACCGGCCTCGAGAGGCGGGTAGCCCTTGACGGCCTGCAGGTAGTAGGAGATGAACAGGAAGGTCGCGAAGAGCGACGCGCCGGTGAGGAGCGAGCCAAGGAAGGCGCCGGCCCGGTTGCGGTCACGCACGACGCGGAACGGGAGCAGGGGGGCGATGGCTCGGTGCTCGGCGATCACGAAGAAGATCAGGAGGATGACGCCCAGCGCGAGCGGCGCCAGCGCGGAGCTGCTACCCCACCCGTGCGTGCCGGCCTCGCCGAGCCCGAAGACCATCGCCACGACCCCGGCCGTGCCGAGGATCGCGCCCGGTACGTCATAGCGCGCCTCCCCGGAGGCCTTGGATTCGCGCACAAAGGGCACCGCGAGGAGGATCGCCGGGACGGCGAACGCGAGGTTGATGAGCAGGCACCAGTGCCATGAAGCGAGCTGGGTGAGGACGCCGCCGAGGACGAGGCCGATCGCTCCGCCCCCCGCCGCGATCGCGCTGTAGGTCGCGAAGGCACGCGTGCGCTCGCGGTCGTCGGCGAAGGAGACCGCGATGAGTGAGATCGTGACCGGCGCGAGCAGGGCAGCGAACGCGCCGGTCGCGGCCCGCGCGAGGATGAGGACAAGCGCGCTCTCGGCGAAGCCTCCGAGCGCGGAGGCGATGGCGAACCCGGCGAGGCCGATGATGAGCGCACGCTTGCGGCCACCGTAGTCACCGATCCGGCCACCGAGCAGGAGGAGGCCGCCGAAGGCGAGGGTGTAGGCGGTGACGACCCACTGCCGGTCGGCATCGGAGAGGCCGAGATCGGCCTGGATGGACGGCAGGGCGATGTTCATGACCGTGCTGTCAAGCACGACCATGAGAGAGACGATCCCGACGACGAGAAGCGTCTTCCAGCGCAGCGGGTCGAGCGCCGGGCCGGCCGGCGCATCGGCACTCGTGGTCGGAGCCGTATCGGCGTCCGCTGCGGATGGGCTCACACGCGAGCTACAGCCGCGCGGAGCGCTCGAGACGCTTCTGGAACCGCTCGACCTGGCCGGCGGTGTCCACGATCGTGTGCTTGCCCGTGTAGAACGGGTGGCAGAGCGAGCAGACGTCCACACGCAGCTCCGTGCGGGTGGAGCCGATGCTGAAGGCCGCGCCGCAGGAGCCGCAGCTGATCTGGGCCTGCTGGTAGCGGGGGTGGATGTCGGGCTTCACGGGACCTCCGGGATCAGGCCGGGACGGCGGCGTCCGCCGCCTCCACGCGGATGCGCTTCTTCGCCTTGGTGGCGTGCTCGAAGCGGACGCGACCGGTGACGGTCGCGAAGACGGTGTAGTCCCGTCCGAGGCCCGTTCCCGGGCCGGACAGGAAGGTCATCCCGCGCTGGCGCACGATGATCGACCCGGCCGGGACGAGCTGGCCGTCTCCGACCTTCACGCCCAGCCGCTGGCCGGCCGAATCGCGGCCGTTGCGGGAGCTGGATCCTGCCTTCTTGTGGGCCATGCGTCGATCCCTCGCCTGCTACGCGTCGGTGGAGGTGTCGGTGTCGGGCTTCGCGGCCTTGGGGGCACGCGGCTTGGCGGCCTTCTTCGGCGCGGCGGCCTCCGGAGCGGCCTCCGGTGCACCCGCGGCGAGCTTCGCCGCGAGCGCGGCGTCCGCGGCGGCCTTCTCGGTCGCGTCCGCGGTGGCCTTCTTCGCCTTCGCACCCTTGGCGGCGGTCTGGGCACCCTCCGCGGCGGCACGCTCGGCGGCGGCGCTGCGGCCACCCCAGGCGATCTCCGCGATGCGCAGGA
>Ga0208783_10001797_pt1 | contig 12549 bp, 5 predicted proteins | sample DEB19_08_DNA_2_FD_184529 | JGI IMG/M metagenome (GOLD analysis project Ga0208783, IMG submission 184529) | Aqueous microbial communities from the Delaware River and Bay under freshwater to marine salinity gradient to study organic matter... | ecosystem: Environmental > Aquatic > Marine > Coastal... | reverse complement strand
CGCCCCACAGGAAGCCGGAGGCCACGATGTCCGTCAGCCGGCCATCGATGATCGCGCTCGTATCCAGGTAGGTCACGGGGTCCGGTCCGGCGGCGACCGCGGTGGCCTCCCCGGAGCGGCCGTCCAGTCCGAGCCCCGCAAGCGCCCGGCCGAGATCCGCCCGCTTGGCCACGGTGAGCCCCATCATCCCCAGCCCGAGCACGAGCGAGACGCCGAGCGGAAGGAGGAGGCCGTAGGGGTCGGGCAGGTTCGCGAGCGGCAGGCCGAGGAGGAGCCCCATGAGGAGGCCCACGACGAGGCCCGCGACTGCGGCCACGAACTCCGCGGTGGACATCCCGGCCGCGGCTGCGGCAAGGCGGCGCGCCGGGACCACGGTGAGGTAGGGCAGGATGCCGAAGCCCACCACGAACCAGGCGGCGATCCAGGCAGCGAAGAGAAGGCGGGCCTCGAGATCGGCCGAGAGGAGCCCCGTCTCGGACCCGCCGATCCCGGCGAGCGAGATCGCGACGATCACCCCGAGGCCGCCGCCCACGAGTCGGACGAAGCGGTTCATGCGTCGCGGAGGCTACCAGCCGCGGTCCGCGAGGGTGGCGCGGCGCCGTCGCGGAGCGGGAGGACGCGGCCGAGCGCGTCCGCGAGGGTGCGGACGGGACGGACCACGAGCCCCTCGACCTCGGCCGGGATCCCTTCCGTGACCGGGACGATCGCCTCCCGGAAGCCGAGGCGGGCCGCCTCCCGGAGCCGCCGCTCGAGACCCCGGACGGGACGCAGCTCACCGAGGAGCGAGACCTCCCCGCAGGCGACGATCCCGGCCGGGACGGGCCGGTCGAGGTGCGTGGAGACGAGCGCGAGCGCGAGCGGAAGGTCGAGCGCGGGCTCCTCGACGTCCGCGCCGCCGGTCAGGCTGGCGTAGAGATCGTGGCCCGCCAGGTTCGTGCCGCAGCGGCGGGCAAGGACGGCGACAAGGAGGGCGAGCCGGTTCGCATCGAGACCGGCCACCGTGCGGCGCGGGACGCCGATCCCGGCCGGGGCGACGAGCGCCTGGACCTCCACGAGGAGCGGCCGGGTCCCCTCGAGAACGGCGGCGACGGCGACCCCCGGGGCATCCCGGAGCCCCTCGCCGAGGAAGGCGCGGGCCGGGTCCGCGACCCCACGCAGCCCCTCCCCGGTCATCTCCAGGACGCCGACCTCGTCCGTGGACCCGAAGCGGTTCTTCGCGCTCCGGAGGAGCCGGAGCGGACCGTATCGGTCGCCCTCGAGCTGGAGGACGACGTCGACGAGGTGCTCGAGCGTCCGGGGGCCGGCGAGCGTCCCGTCCTTGGTGACGTGGCCCACGAGGACGACGGGGACGCCCCGGGCGTGGCTCCACGCGCCGAGCCGCGCCGCGGCCTCGCGGACCTGGCCGACCGATCCGGCCGGGCCGTCGAGACCCGGGCAGGTGAGCGTCTGGACCGAGTCGACGATGAGAAGCCCGGGGTGGATCGCGTCCGCCGCCTCGAGGATCGTCTCCAGCTCCGGCGTGGCGAGGACCTGGACATCGGCCCCGGCGCGTCCCTCGAGGAGCCCGAGCCGGGCGGCGCGGAGGTGGACCTGCTCCGCCGACTCCTCGCCGGTGGCATAGAGGACGGCCCGGCCATCCGGGCTGCGCAGGACCCCCGCAGCGAGCTCCAGGACGAGGGTCGACTTTCCGATCCCCGGCTCGCCACCGAGGAGGATGAGCGCGCCGGGGACGAGACCCCCGCCGAGGACCCGGTCCACCTCCGGAGCGCCGATCTCCATCCGGCCCACGGGGGCCGGCGCGACCTCGCGCAGCGGGCGCGGGCGTGCGGCATCACCGGATGCGCGCTCGGGGGAGCGGGCGCTCACACCGGGCCGGACGATCGTCTCCACGAGCGACCCCCAGGCGCCGCACTGGTGGCAGCGGCCCTCCCAGCGGGCGCTCGTCGCCCCGCACGCCTGGCAGACGTGGCGGCTCTCCGGCCGCGCCACCTGCCTAGACCGCCTCGACCGGCGTCTTCTCCGGGGCCGGCTCGATCGTGAGCCCTCCGTCCGCCGCGCGCTCGATGAGGATCGTCTGCCCCGCGTGGAAGCGCCCCACGAGGAGCGCCTCCGCGAGCGGGTCCTCCACGAGGCTCTGGATCGTACGGCGCAGGGGGCGTGCGCCGTAGTCGGCGTCATACCCGAGCGAGATCAGGTGGTCCTTGGCGGCCTGGCTCACCTCCAGGTCGATCGCCTGGGCCCGCAGCTGGACGCGGACACGATCGAGGAGGAGGTCGACGATCCGGCGCATCTCCTCCGAGGTGAGGGAGCGGAAGACGACGAGCGAGTCGACGCGGTTGAGGAACTCCGGCTTGAACTGCGTCTTCAGCTGCTCGAGCACCTTGGTGCGCATCCGGTCGTACTGCTGCTCGCGCTCGCGCTCCTCGTCCGGGCTGACCGGGCGGAACCCGAGCGTCGTGTCCTTCAGGAGCGACTTGGCGCCGACGTTGCTGGTCATGATGATCACGGTGTTCCGGAAGTCGACCCGGCGGCCCTTGGCATCCGTGAGGTGCCCATCCTCGAGGATCTGGAGGAGGATGTTGAAGACCTCCGGGTGCGCCTTCTCGATCTCGTCCAGCAGGACGACGGAGTAGCTCTTGCGGCGGACCGACTCGGTGAGCTGGCCGCCTTCGTCGAAGCCGACGTAGCCGGGAGGCGCCCCCACGAGCCGGCTCACGTTGTGGCGCTCCATGAACTCGCTCATGTCGATCTTGATGAGCGCGTCCTCGCTGCCGAAGAGGAACTCCGCGACCGCCTTGGCGAGCTCCGTCTTCCCGACGCCGGTGGGCCCGAGGAAGATGAAGGAGCCGATCGGCCGCTTGGGGTCCTTGAGGCCGGCACGCGCACGGCGGACCGCGCGCGAGATCGTGTCGATCGCCTCGTTCTGGCCGATCACCCGCTTGTGGAGGGCCTCCTCCATGTGCATGAGGCGCTCGGATTCCTCCTGGGCGATCCGGGTGACCGGGATCCCGGTCCACATCGCCACGACCTGCGCGATCTCCTCGTCATCCACGACGGGCGTCCTGCCCGCCTGCTCCGCCTGCCAGTCCGCGCGCAGCTGCTCCACGTGCGCACGCTGCGACGCCTCGTGGTCACGGAGCTGCTGGGCACGGTCGAAGGCCTGGTCGTTGACCGCGGCTTCCTTCTCGCGAGTCACCCGTTCGAGCTCGCGGATCGCGGCCTTGAGCTCCGGCGGCGTGGAGCTCACCCGGAGGCGGACGCGGCTGGCGGCCTCGTCGATGAGGTCGATCGCCTTGTCCGGGAGATGGCGGTCCGTGATGTAGCGGATCGAGAGGTCCGCCGCGGCGCGGACGGCCTCGTCCGAGATGCGCACCTTGTGGTGCTGCTCGTAGCGCTCGCGGATCCCGAGCAGGATCTCGATCGTCTGCTCGAGGGTGGGCTCCTCCACCATCACCGGCTGGAAGCGCCGCTCGAGGGCGGCATCGCGCTCGATGTACTTGCGGTACTCGTCCAGGGTGGTGGCGCCGATGCACTGGAGCTCGCCGCGGGCCAACGGGGGCTTGAGGATGTTCGCGGCGTCGATGGCACCCTCTGCCGCGCCCGCGCCCACGAGCGTGTGGAGCTCGTCGATGAAGAGGACCGCGTCGCTCGTGCTGCGCAGCTCCTCGATGATCTTCTTCAGGCGCTCCTCGAACTCGCCGCGGTACTTGGTCCCCGCCACGAGCGAGCCGATATCGAGGGTGAGGACGCGCTTGTTCGCGAGGGTCTCCGGGACGTCGCCGGAGACGATGCGCTGCGCGAGACCCTCCGCGATCGCCGTCTTGCCCACACCGGGCTCGCCGATCAGGGCCGGGTTGTTCTTCGTCCGGCGCGAGAGGATCTGGATGACCCGCTCGATCTCCTTCTCGCGCCCGATGACCGGGTCCACCTTGCCGGCGCGGACCGCGTCCGTGAGGTTGATCCCCAGCTGGTCGATCGTGGGGGTCCGGCTCTGACGCTTGGTCTCCTGGGCAGGCGAGGCGGAGCTGGACTGCGAGAGGACGCGGATCACCTCGTGGCGCACCTTGTCCAGGTTGACGCCGAGCGATTCCAGGACGCCTGCGGCGATCCCCTCGCCCTCGCGCACGAGGCCGAGGAGGAGGTGCTCCGTCCCGATGTAGTTGTGCCCCAGCCGGCGCGCCTCGTCGATGGCGAGCTCGATCACGCGCTTGGCGCGCGGCGTCAGCCCGACCTCACCGACGACCGGACGGTCCCCGCGGCCGATGATGAACTCGACCGCGGTGCGCACCTTCGCGAGCTCCACGTTCATGTTCTCGAGGACGCGGGCCGCGACCCCCTCGCCCTCGCGCACGAGGCCGAGGAGGAGATGCTCGGTGCCGATGTAGTTGTGGTTGAAGCGCTGCGCCTCGTCCTGCGCGAGCGTCAGGACCTTGCGCGCGCGATCGGTGAACTTGTCGAAGCGATCCATCGGGTGGGGACGGCTCTCCGTACGGCGGGGATGTGCGCCCGCGGCGTCATGGTACCACCCACCCCTGCACGGACCCTCCCGGGGCCCGGCCATACCGGGAATGACGATGGCCCCGGCGGGGATCCCGCCGGGGCCATCGTGCTGGTGTCGCTGGAACGGTCAGGCCTGCTCGGCCGGTGCGCTCTCTTCCGCCGGTGCGCCTTCGGCGGCCGGTGCGCTCTCTTCCGCCGGCACGCTCTCCGCGGCCGGTGCGCTCTCTGCGGCCGGCACACTCTCCGTGGCCCGCTCCTGCTCCGCCATCTGCTGGCGGACCTGGGCGAATGCCGCGGCGAGGGTGTTGTCGATCCCGCCCTCGGGCTCCTGGACGGCCTGCGACGGATCGTAGGCGCGCTCCGGGCGCGGCCGCCGCTCGCGCGGGGCCGGGGCCTCGGTGGGAGCCGGCCGGGCCGGCGCCTCCTCGGCCTGCTTGAGGCTGAGCCCGAGGCGATGCCGCTCGGAGTCGAGCGAGATCACCTTGAGGCGGAGCTTCTGGCCCTCGTGGACGACATCGCCGGGATGCGCCACACGCTGGTGCGAGAGCTCGCTGATGTGGATGAGGCCCTCCAGACCCTCCCGGACCCGGACGAAGGCGCCGAAGTTGACGATCTTCGTGACAGTCCCTTCGATGATGTCGCCCACGTTGAGGTCCGCGACCGTGGAGTTCCACGGATCGGGCTGGAGACGGCGGATCGAGAGCGAGATCCGGCCGCGCTCGTGATTGATGTCGATGACCTCGGCCTCGACCTCCTCACCGACGCGGTAGCCGTTCTCGGGGTTGTTCACCTTGTTCCACGAGAGCTCGCTCTTGTGGACGAGGCCGTCGATCCCGCCGAGGTCGATGAAGACGCCGAACGGGGCGATCGAACGGACGTTGCCCTTCACCTGCTGCCCGACCTTCAGGCTGCTGAAGAGCTCGTCGCGCTTCTCGCGGCGCTCCTCGTAGAGCGCCACCTTCTCCGAGAGGATGAGGCGGTTCGCCTTGCGGTTGACCTCGAGGATCTTCAGCCGCAGCTTGCGGCCCACGTAGGGCTGCAGCTTCTCGGCGATCTCCTGGGCGGCGTCGCGCGGCTGCTCGTTCTGCGGCCGGCGCGGGAAGTCGACGATCTGGGAGATCGGCACGAAGCCGCGGATCCCGCAGTCGACGATGAGGCCGCCCTTGTTGTGGTCGATGACCGGGGCCTCGATGATCTGGCCCGCCTCGAACTGCTCCTGCATCGCGCGCCACTTGCGCTCGAGGCCGGCGCGGCGGAGCGAGAGGACCGCATGGCCCTCGTTCGACTCCGGCTGCAGGACGTAGACGAGGACGGTATCCCCGATCACGAGCTGCGGCTGGGACTCGCTGTTCCGCCCGAAGAGCTCACGGTTGCTGACCACGCCCTCCGACTTGGCACCGATGTCGACGAGCATCTCGTCCTTGTCGATGCGGACGACCGTCCCCTCGACGACATCACCGTGCTTCAGGCTGCGGATCTCGCCCGACTGCTCGTTGAGCAGCTCTTCCATCGTCGTCGGCTCGGGCCGGTCGGCGTAGGAGGGGCGGATCGGATCCGGCTCCGCGGCCGGCGCATCGGCAAGCTCGTCGGCGGCGATCGCCTCGGCGACGGGGAGATCCCCGGCCGGCTCCGCCGCGACCGCTTCTGCCACCACGGGATCGACGGCCTCAGCCACGGGCTCAGCGGCCGCCTCGGCGACCTCTGCGACCGACTCTGCAGCCACCTCCGGGGCCGCGGCCTCGACCGCCGGCTCCGCTGCGGGCGCGACGTCCGCGCTCACGCTCTCCTGGACCTCGTTCTCGTTCTCGTTCAAGGGGTTCCTGTCCTCCGGGTCATGGGCTCCCGCCCTCGGCGCTCGGCATCCGGTGGGGACAACATCGCAAGGACGGTGCCTCCAGGGAGCCGTCGCCGGTCGGCGAGGCCCGGGGAGGATACCACGCGCGCGCACGAGCGCCAGCCCCCGCGCAAACTCGCGATCCGCACGACCGGATGATCGCGCCACCGCGTCATGCCCGCCCGGGATCCCGGAAGCCCACAGCGGGCGACAGGAGCTCCATCAGCGAAGCCGCGCACCGATCCCCGGGAAACGCAAAGATCCTGGCGACGGCCTATTTTCCCAAGGAGCTGCCCCCTCAGTATCTTCGGCGCTGGAGAGCTTAACTGCCGTGTTCGGGATGGGAACGGGTGTGGCCTCTCCGCTAGTGTCACCAGGATCTCATGCGTGTGTTCACGCGATCGGCTGCCATGAAACGGCACCGGGGACACGCATCCCCTGGGTGCCGGCGCGATCGAGTCGTCGTCCTTCGTTCCTGCCGTCATGCCGGCCTTCGCCGGCTTCGTGACGATCCACCTTCCACGGCTGCCCACGGGTGGGCGGCTGGTAAAGGTCAAGCCCTCGACCATTAGTACGGCTCAGCTTCACCGGTCACCCGGCTTCCACATGCCGCCTATCGAACAGGTCATCTTCCTGCGGTCTTACCTGGTTGACCCAGTGGGGAACCTCATCTTGAGGCGAGCTTCGCACTTAGATGCTTTCAGCGCTTATCCCAACCGAACATGGCTACCCAGCGACGCCCTTGGCAGGACGACTGGCACACCAGAGGTTCGTCCACTCCGGTCCTCTCGTACTAGGAGCAGCTCCTCTCAAGTTCCCTACGCCCACGATGGGTAGAGACCAAACTGTCTCACGACGTTTTGAACCCAGCTCACGTACCGCTTTAATTGGCGAACAGCCAAACCCTTGGGACGTACTTCCGCCCCAGGATGCGACGAGCCGACATCGAGGTGCCAAACAGCGCCGTCGATATGAACTCTTGGGCGCTATAAGCCTGTTATCCCCGGGGTAGCTTTTATCCGTTGAGTGATACCCCTTCCACTCGGAGGTACCAGATCACTAAGCCCGACTTTCGTCTCTGCTCGACTTGTGGGTCTCGCAGTCAAGCTCCCTTATGCCTTTGCACTCTTCGGCTGGTTTCCATTCAGCCTGAGGGAACCTTTGGGCGCCTCCGTTACTCTTTAGGAGGCGACCGCCCCAGTCAAACTACCCGCCTGCCACTGTCCGTCGCCCGGATCACGGGTCGAGGTTAGAACCGAACTCCAGCAAGGGTGGTATTTCAACGTCGGCTCCGCCGAGGCTAGCGCCCCAGCTTCCCAGCCTCCCACCTATCCTACACATGCAAAAGCCCAATCCAATGACAGGGTGTAGTAAAGCTCCACGGGGTCTTTTTGTCCTATCGTGGGTAACGAGCATCTTCACTCGTATTTCAATTTCGCCGGATCCCTCGTTGAGACAGTGCCCAGATCGTTACGCCATTCGTGCGGGTCGGAACTTACCCGACAAGGAATTTCGCTACCTTAGGACAGTTATAGTTACTGCCGCCGTTTACCGGGGCTTCGATTCAGAGCTTGCACCCCTCCTCTTAACCTTCCGGCACTGGGCAGGCGTCAGCCCGTATATGTCAGCTTTCGCTTTGGCACGGACCTGTGTTTTTGCTAAACAGTCGCCTGGGCCTTTTCACTGCGGCCTCGATCGGACCATGCAAGCACGGTGCGCGAGGCGCCCCTTCTCCCGAAGTTACGGGGCCAATTTGCCGAGTTCCTTAACGAGGGTTCTCCCGATCGCCTTGGTATTCTCTACCCGCCTACCTGTGTCGGATTGCGGTACGGTCACCCTTGATCTCGCTAGACACTTTTCTTGCCAGCTTGGCTCACCCCGATCGCGGCAGAAGCCGCTTTCATTCGCTGCTCAGCGTTGAATGGGGAAACGGATTTGCCTATCTCCCCCGCCTACCGGCTTGGACGCGTATAGCCAAAACGCGCCGGGACTACCATTCTGGGTCATGCCCTTGCTCTCACCTGGGTTCTGATCCACGCTTCGGAACGACTTTCGCCGGCCCAACCACGTCTCACTTCCGCCAGGCGACACCTTGCGGTGCAAACGATCTCCGGTGGTTCCGGAATATCAACCGGATGTCCATCGCCTACGACGTATCGTCCTCGGCTTAGGCCCGACTAACCCTGAGTGGACGAGCCTTCCTCAGGAAACCTTAGGCTTACGGCGTGTGAGATTCTCACTCACATCTCGCTACTCATGCCGACATTCGCACTTCCGCGCGCTCCAGCCGCTCTTCCGATCGACCTTCACTGCACGCGGAACGCTCCCCTACCGCCCGACAGCCGGCGAACCGGCTGCCTGACCCGTAGCTTCGGTACCAGGCTTGAGCCCCGTTGGATCTTCGGCGCAGAACCACTTGACCAGTGAGCTGTTACGCACTCTTTAAATGATGGCTGCTTCTGAGCCAACATCCTGGTTGTCTATGCAGCTCCACATCCTTTACCACTTAGCCTGGACTTAGGGACCTTAGCTGACGGTCCGGACTGTTTTCCTTTTGACCACGAAGCTTAGCCCTCGTAGTCTCACTCCCGGGCTCTGAAATCGTGGGATTCGGAGTTTGATTGGGTTTGGTAAGCGGGAAGCCCCCTAGCCCATTCAGTGCTCTACCCCCACGATTGAACGCCCGAGGCTGCTCCTAAAAGCATTTCGGGGAGAACCAGCTATCTCCGGGTTCGATTGGCATTTCACCGCTATCCACAGCTCATCCCCCAGCTTTTCAACGCTGGTGAGTTCGGGCCTCCACGGAACATTACTCCCGCTTCACCCTGGCCATGGGTAGGTCACCCGGTTTCGGGTCTACAGCCTGCGACTGATCGCCCTATTCAGACTCGCTTTCGCTTCGGCTCCGTCCTTTGCGGACTTAACCTCGCCACAGACTAGTAACTCGTCGGCTCATTCTTCAAAAGGCACGCCATCAGGCTACCGGCCTTGCGGCCGGCGACACCCTTTGACTGCTTGTGGGCACGTGGTTTCAGGTACTATTTCACTCCCCTCCCGGGGTGCTTTTCACCTTTCCCTCACGGTACTCGTTCGCTATCGGTCACCAAGAGTATTTAGCCTTGGACGGTGGTCCGCCCAGTTTCCCACATGAGAGACCTTCCACGTGGTACTCAGGTGGCTGTCCTGGAGATCGCTCGCTTCGCCTACGGGGCTATCACCCTCTATGGCCCGCCTTTCCTGACGGGTTCGACTCACGATCGATTTTGTAACTCCAGCAGGTCCATGCAGGGACCCACGACAGCTCCTACAACCCCCGCTCAGAAACGGCTGCTACCTATCACGCTGAGCAAGTTTGGGCTGTTCCCGTTTCGCTCGCCACTACTCAGGGAATAATCTCTTTTCCTCCCGCTACTGAGATGTTTCAGTTCGCGGACTTACCTCTTCGGAACCTATGTATTCAGCTCCGAGTGACCAGGCATTACCCTGGACGGGTTTCCCCATTCGGACATCCTCGGATCAAAGCTTGCTCGCAGCTCCCCGAGGCGTTTCGTCGCCTGCCACGTCCTTCATCGGCTCTTGGTGCCAAGGCATCCACCCCGTGCCCTATGTAGCTTGACCTTCCCCAGCCGCTCACCCGAAGGCAGGCGTCAGGGAAAGGATCGGGATCGTCACCTTGAATAAATCCGGCAGAAATCGAAGTTCTTCACTACGACTCGATCTACCGATCGACATGTTCACTTGGTAAGGTGCGTGGCCCGGAGGCCGGCGGCTTGCGCCGCATCCAGCGATCCGCTGGTCGGTAGCCACGATGAGACATCGTGGGTACTGACCGAGGGAAGGCTGCTGTCGCGGGACCCAGGTCTGGTGGAGACGAGGAGACTCGAACTCCTGACCCTCTCCTTGCAAAGGAGATGCTCTTCCAGCTGAGCTACGTCCCCGCCGATGCGAGAGCGATCGATTTGGGATGGTGGGCGTTTCTGGACTCGAACCAGAGACCTCTGCCTTATCAGGGCAGTGCTCTAACCAACTGAGCTAAACGCCCCCGGAGTCCGAACCGGACGCCGAGGACGCCGGCCGGCGCACCCTAACAGGAGAAGAGTGGCAAGAAACCTGTGATCCGAACGGGATCGGTGTTGCGGTGCCGGGTCACCTTGAGCTCGCCTTCTCGCGAAGACGCCGCATCCCACCCAGCGGGGATGCGGTGGCACTCGAGGTGATCAACCTGGGAGGGTATCAACGTGGTCGTCACACCGAATGACTTCCACTCCCTCTCCCTAGAAAGGAGGTGATCCAGCCGCACCTTCCGGTACGGCTACCTTGTTACGACTTCGTCCCAGTCACCAACCCCACCTTCGACGGCTGCCTCCTTGCGGTTGGCCCACCGGCTTCGGGTGTTGTCGGCTTCCATGACGTGACGGGCGGTGTGTACAAGGCCCGGGAACATATTCACCGCCGTATGCTGACCGGCGGTTACTAGCAACTCCGGCTTCACGCAGGCGAGTTGCAGCCTACGATCCGAACTGAGACCGGCTTTAAGGGATTAGCTCCACCTCGCGGTTTCGCAGCCCGTTGTACCGGCCATTGTAGCGTGGGTGTAGCCCAGGACGTAAGGGCCATGCTGACTTGACGTCATCCCCACCTTCCTCCGAGTTTCTCTCGGCAGTCCCGTGTGAGTGATACAACACACAGTAGGGGTTGCGCTCGTTGCGGGACTTAACCCAACATCTCACGACACGAGCTGACGACAGCCATGCAACACCTGTGATCAGGCCTCTTGCGAGGCACCGACGTTTCCGCCGACTTCCTGACCATGTCAAGCCCTGGTAAGGTTCTTCGCGTTGCGTCGAATTAAACCCCACGCTCCGCTGCTTGTGCGGGCCCCCGTCAATTCCTTTGAGTTTTAGCCTTGCGGCCGTACTCCCCAGGCGGGATACTTACTGCGTTAGCTGCGGCACTGGCGGGGTTGATACCACCAACACCTAGTATCCATCGTTTACGGCTAGGACTACCGGGGTATCTAATCCCGTTTGCTCCCCTAGCTTTCGCGCCTCAGCGTCAAGAACAGGCCAGAAAGTCGCCTTCGCCACTGGTGTTCCTCCGGATATCTACGCATTTCACCACTACACCCGGAATTCCACTTCCCTCTCCTGCCTTCGAGTCCAGCAGTATCGAATGACCCTCCCTGGTTGAGCCAGGGGCTTTCACATTCGACTTACAGGACCGCCTGCGCGCTCTTTACGCCCAGTAAATCCGGACAACGCTTGCCACCTACGTATTACCGCGGCTGCTGGCACGTAGTTAGCCGTGGCTTATTCGTCAGGTACCGTCATTATCGTCCCTGACAAAAGAGGTTTACAACCCGAAGGCCTTCATCCCTCACGCGGCGTTGCTGCTTCAGGGTTTCCCCCATTGAGCAAAATTCCCGACTGCTGCCTCCCGTAGGAGTCTGGGCCGTGTCTCAGTCCCAGTCTGGGTGATCGTCCTCTCAGACCACCTACCGATCGTCGCCTTGGTGAGCCGTTACCCCACCAACGAGCTAATCGGACGCAGGCCTCTCCCGAAGCGCCTTGCGGCTTTGATCGCCCGAATGAACGAGCGATCACATGCGGTATTAGCCACCCTTTCGGGCAGTTATTCCCCACTTCGGGGCAAGTCACCTACGCGTTACTCAGCCGTTCGCCACTAGCGACTCGAGCAAGCCCGAGTCACCCGTTCGACTTGCATGTCTCATGCACGCCGCCAGCGTTTATCCTGAGCCAGGATCAAACTCTCCGAATCGATCTGGTCCGGCCTTGCGACCGTTCCTGGTTCGGGGTTCTACCCGCTCGCATCAAGCAGATTGCTTGCCACTCTTCAACTGTTAAGGTGCGGCCCAGGTGATCCGAGGTCCACCCGGCACGGCCATACAGGATGACACGCTGCAGGGGGACTGTCAAGCCACCGTGGCGACCGTCGTTCCCCGGAGCGTTGACTCTCGGGGGTCCCGACCGGAGGCCGGGCGACAAACGGGAACGATAGCGGGTGTCGGCCGGGCCGTCAAGCGGACCTGCGCATCACCCCGGGACGCTAGATGACGCCGGTCTCGATGAGCGTGATGGCGGCTGCGGCTGCGATCCAGCAGACGAGCGCGAGGAGGACCGAGCCGGGCTCGCCCAGGGGGCCGGTGGCGATCAGGTAGAGCAGCGCCGCGAGCACGAGGGCGGCGGCGGGCTTCA
>Ga0208783_10001795_pt1 | contig 12555 bp, 16 predicted proteins | sample DEB19_08_DNA_2_FD_184529 | JGI IMG/M metagenome (GOLD analysis project Ga0208783, IMG submission 184529) | Aqueous microbial communities from the Delaware River and Bay under freshwater to marine salinity gradient to study organic matter... | ecosystem: Environmental > Aquatic > Marine >... | reverse complement strand
CGAAGGCGGACCGCAGCCACGAAGCGCCGGAGATCATGGCCGCCTTCCTCGCCCAGTTCTATGACGACAAGCCGGTGCCCGGCCTCGTGCTGCTGTCGCATGACGTCGAGGAGCGCGAACTGCTGGAGGAAGCGCTCTCCACCCTTGCCGGCCGAAAGATCGAGGTGGCGGTTCCGCAGCGCGGCGAAAAGAAGAGCCTTGTCGAGCATGCCGTCACCAATGCGCGCGAAGCACTGGGCCGCAGGATGGCCGAGACGTCCTCGCAGGCGAAGCTTCTGGAGGGCGTGCAGCGCGCCTTTGACCTGCCCGAGGTGCCGCGCCGCATCGAGGTCTATGACAATTCCCACATCCAGGGCACCAACCCGGTGGGCGGCATGATCGTTGCGGGGCCGGAAGGCTTCATCAAGTCGCAATACCGCAAGTTCAACATCCGCTCGGACGAGATCGGCAACGACGATTTCGCCATGATGCGCGAGGTGCTGACGCGCCGCTTCAGCCGCCTGCTGAAGGAGGAGGCTGAAGCGCGCGGCGAGGAACAGGCCAAGGACGTGCAGGCCTGGCCGGACCTCGTGCTGATCGATGGCGGCCAGGGTCAGCTGTCCGCTGCCAAGGCCGTGCTGGACGAACTCGGCCTGTCGGACCTCCCTCTGGCGGGCGTTGCCAAGGGGCCTGACCGCGACGCGGGCCGCGAGCATTTCTACGTGCCGGGACGGGCCTCCTTCATGCTCGAGGCGAGGGACCCGGTGCTCTATTACATCCAGCGCCTGCGCGACGAGGCGCACAGGTTTGCCATTGGGTCCCACCGGGCGCGGCGGTCGAAGGCCATTGGCGTCAACCCGCTTGACGAGGTGGCGGGCATCGGACCCCTGCGCAAGAAAGCCTTGCTGCAGGCCTTCGGTTCGGCCAAAGCAGTGTCACGGGCGAGCGTCACCGACCTCGCCGCGGTGGAAGGGGTGAGCCACGCGCTGGCGCAGGCCATTTACGACCACTTCCACGACAGTGCAGAATGAGCGGCGCGATGAACGGAACGGACACAGGCAAGACGGTCGCATACTCGAAGGTGTGGAACCTTCCGAACATCCTCACCTATGGGCGCATCGTCGCCGTGCCGGTGGTGGCGGGCCTGCTTCTGCTGGGTGGCAACGAGGCGCGCTGGGCGGCGCTCGCCATCTATGTGCTGGCCGCGATCAGCGATTTTCTCGACGGCTACCTGGCGCGCCTGTGGAAGCAGCAGTCGTCGCTCGGCCGCATGCTGGACCCGATCGCCGACAAGGTGCTGGTCGCCGTCGTCCTGCTGGTGCTCTGCGCCGACGGCATCCTGCAGGGCGGCCACATCTGGGCGGCCATCATCATCCTGTCGCGCGAGGTGCTGGTCTCTGGCCTGCGCGAGTATCTGGGCGAGTTGCAGGTCTCCGTGCCCGTCACCAAGATCGCCAAGTGGAAGACGGCGGTGCAGATGATCGCCATTGGCTTCCTCATCGCCGGTCCCGCGGGCGACACGGTGATCCCGCACACCACCACGGCGGGCATTGCCATGCTGTGGATCGCCGCGGCCCTTACCCTCTACACCGGCTACGACTATTTCCGCGCCGGCATCCGCCACGTCGTCGACTGATGAAGATCCTGTATTTCGCGCGCATCCGGCAAATCGCCGGCAGGAGTTCCGAGGAGGTGGAGGTGCCGGCCTCCGTCGTGACCGTCGCCGATCTCATCGAGCACCTGAGCGCGCGGGACGCGGCTGTCGCGGCCGCGCTGGCCGAGCGCCGCACGCTGCGCGCCGCGGTGGACCAGGCCCATGTGGCACTCGACGCACCTGTCGCGGGTGCCCGCGAAGTGGCCTTCTTCCCGCCCGTCACGGGCGGCTGATGCGCCTCAACGTCTATCTCCAGAAGGCGGGTGCCGGCTCGCGCCGCGAGGCGGAGCGGCTGGTGGCCGATGGCCGCGTGTCCGTCAATGGCGTCACCGCGCTGCCCACGACGCCGGTGGAGGAGGGCGACACGGTCCTCATCGACGGCCGCCCCGTGACGCCCGAGACAAGGCCGCTGCCGCGCCTGTTCCTGCTGCACAAGCCGGACGACGTGCTGGTCACCCACCGCGATCACAAGAACCGCCCCACCATCTTCGATCTTCCCGCGCTCAATCCGCCGCAGTGGACCGAGAGGCACCCCCGCGTCATGAACGTGGGCCGTCTCGACGTGAACAGCGAAGGCCTGCTCGTCCTCTCGTCCGACGGCCCTCTGGCCCAGGCCATGATGAGCCCGGAGATGGCGCTGTCGCGGCTTTACCGCGTGCGCGTCAGGGGCCAGCTGAAGCCCGGGGAGATCGCGGCCATCGGCCAGGGCATCACCATCGACGGCGTGGAATACCGGGGCGCCGAGTTCGTCGAGGAATATGGCCAGGGCGACCGCGCCAACCGCTGGTACCGCTGCGTGCTGACCGAGGGCAAGAACCGCGAGATCCGCAAGCTCTTCGATCACTTCGGCTGCGTGGTGAACCGCCTCGTGCGCCTGCAGTACGGGCCCTTCTCGCTGGGCGACCTTCACCCCGGCGACGTGCGCGAGGTTCCCGCCGCGCAGGTCAGGGACCTGATGGACAACCTGGTGAAGAAGGGCGCGAAGCTCTAGCGCGCCGCCGCGATGCAGTCGGCAGCCTTCTCCGCCACCATCATCACTGCCGCGTTGATGTTCACCGTGATGAGTGATGCAAACACCGAGGCATCGGCGATGAACAGCCCGTCCACTCCCATCACCTTCAGCTCCGGCGTCACCACCCGCCCGATCGCCGCCGTGCAGCAGGGGTGATAGACCGTCTCGCACACACTGCGGACATAGTCGCGCCACTCATCGTCGGTCTGGACGGATGCTCCGGGGTGGACCTCCTCGCGGACCAGCGCCTGCATCGCCTTCGTCTGCCCCAGCTTGCGCGTCAGCTTCATCGCCTGAACCAGCAGGTCGAGGTCGGCAGGCTCTGCGAAGTAGTTGAGGGCGATCATCGGCTTGTCTGCCATGTCCGGGCCTGAAAGCCGCACCTCGCCCTCGCTCCGCGCCCGCGTCACGTTGGGCGAGGCCTTCACCGCCGGGCCGCGCGTCGCCAGCCGGGCGTCGTCATATTTCTCGCGCACCCGCAGGCCGAAGTGGAACAGGATGTCGGGTGCGGGCGCATTCTTTTCCAGCTGCAGCATCATGGTCGCCTCGAAGGGGCAGATCTCCCAGCCCGAGACCTGCTCATGCGTTTCCCACACCACGGGTGCCGCCACGTGGTCCCTCAGGTGCTGGCCCACATGCGGCATGTCTCGCACCAATTCGATGCCATGTGCCTTCAACTGCGCGGCAGGCCCGAGGCCGGACACCATCATCAGCTGCGGCGTCTGGATCGATCCGCCCGCCAGCACCACGGCGCGCGCCGCGCGGATCTCGCCGCGCGATGTCTCCGCCCCCACGGCGCGCCCATCCGCGATGACGAGGCGCGTCGCCATGCACTGCGTCCACACCTCGAGGTGCCTCGGCAGCGCGGCAAGAGGATGGAGATAGGCGATGGAGGACGATTGCCGCGTGCGGCCCTTGGCATTGAGCGGGAACAGTCCCACGCCCTGCCGCACCTCCTGGCCGAAATCCACTTCGTCCAGCCCGAGTTCGCGCCCTGCCTCGATGAAGCACCGGCTTGCCGGGTGGCAGGTTGCTGTCTCGATGGTGATGGTGCGGGTGATGCGATCCCAGTATTGCGCCATTGCGGCGCCGTTCCAGCCGGTGGCACCGAGGCGTTCCCAGTCATCGAAGTCCGAGTCGGGCGGGCGGATGAAGGCGCAGTCATTGTGGTTGGCGCAGCCGCCCAGCAGCTTCGCACGCGCATAGTTGAGCAGCGGCGGCGATCCTTGCAGGGGTGCCGCGCGGAAGCCCCAGTCATAGTCCGGTGTCTGCTCGTCGAGCCGCTTCAGGTCGGTGGCGGCAGGGTCGCCCTCGTCGCTCTTTCCGGCTTCGAGAAGAATGATGCGGCCGGCGGTCTTCTCGGCCAGCCGCCTGGCAACGACGGCCCCGGAGGAGCCGCCGCCGATGATCAGGTAATCGCAGTGTGTCGCCATGCGGCCCACACTAAGGCGCGGGCATGGGCCCTGCCAGCTATTTCCAGAAATTGGCCGACTGCACGTCGGCCTTCTCCTTGCTGGCAGAGGCGCAGAAGGCGTCCTTGTGCAGCGCGCCCTCGGCCAGCAGGATGCCCTTCGCGGTGCCCAGCATCAGCATGATGTTGGTATAGCGCTCGAGCTGTTCCTCCTCTGTCAGGTCCTGCGGGCCATCGGCGAGCACCGCCGTGGTGGCCGTCGCCACCTTGTCGGGGTCGATGTCGATGCCATCGCACAGCAGTGCTGCTGATGCCGCATAGGCGATCGTGTTGATGACCGCCATCTGCTTGTCGTTGAGAATGCCGTCGGTGTTCTCGAGGGCTGCCCTCCACGCATCATCGATGCGGAAGTCGTCGTCGGCCTGCGCCTGCGCCATCGTTGCGGCAAGGCCGATGACAAGTGCGGCGCCGGCATTGCGGAGAATGGTTGTCATGGTCATCTTCAATCTCCGATCAGTAGCCAAAGGCCCGGCGCGTCCAGGTGCCGTTCACCGCGCCGCCGTTGTTGTAGCAGAGGCGCTGTGCGGGGTAGCACACGACGCCGCCCTCCGGGCTGTAGGCCTGGTTGAAATAGGGGTTGTATCCACCGGGCTGATAGGGCGGCTGATAGTTGGGATAGACGATCTTCTTCTTCTTGGGCTTCGCCGCATCGGCGATTGCCGCGCCAACCGCGACGCCGGCAACGCCGCCGACGATGGCCGCCCCCGTCGGGCCAATGGTCTTGGCCTGTGCCGCGGGCTGTGCCGCCAGCAGCAGCGCCACCGAGGCGGAGCCGGCGAGAATGAAGTGTTCGAATCGAGTCATGCATGACCTCCTGGCGAGGCACACAAGCTATGAAATCCTTTGCGCGCGGTCAAACCGCCAGGCTGAAGCGCTGAACAACTGAAAAGCCGCGCCATCGCCGGCGCGGCTTTGCGTGTGGCGCTGGTGGATTTGCTCAGGCGGCCTTCGACTTCGGCCGCACCGCGTTGGTGTAGGCATCCATCATGGTGCGGCTGATGTTGCCGGGCGTGAAGCGATAGGGACCGATCTCGGCCACCGGCGTCACCTCCGCGGCGGAGCCGACGATGAAGCACTCGTTGAAGGTGGGCAGCTCGTCGGGCATGATCCGGCGCTCGATCACCTCGAGGCCCTGCTCCTTGGCGAGCGCGATCACCGTCTGGCGGGTGATGCCGTTCAGGAAGCAGTCGGCGATCGGCGTGTGGATGGCGCCGTCACGGGTGAAGAAGATGTTGGCGCCGGTGCATTCGGCAACGCGGCCCTGCCAGTCCAGCATCATGGCGTCGGCGTAGCCCTTCTTCTCTGCCTTGTGCTTGGAGATCGTGCAGATCATGTAGAGGCCCGCCGCCTTGGCATGGACCGGCGCGCAGGCCGGGTCCGGGCGGCGATAGTCCGCGATGTCGAGCTTGATGCCCTTCATCTTGGTCTCGGGATCGAACATCGACGGCCACGCCCAGGTGGCGATGGCGACATGGATCTTGTTGTGCTGGGCGGAGACCGCCATCATTTCCGAGCCGCGCCACGCGACAGGGCGGACATACTGGTCGCCGCCGCCATTGAGCGCCACGACCTTGTCCTTGGCCGCGTTCAGTTCCTCGACCGAATAGGGGATCGCGAAGTCCATGATCTCGGCCGACTTGTGGAAACGGATGGAATGCTCCGTCGACTTGAAGATCACGCCCTCATAGGCGCGCTCGCCTTCGAACACCGAGGAGCCGTAATGCAGGCCATGGGTCAGCACATGCACCTTGGCTTCCTTCCACGGCACGATCTCGCCGTTGAACCAGATCCAGCCGTCGCGCTGGTCGAAGGAAATGCCTGCCATGGTGTCGTTCTCCTGTCCGGTCTCTCGGTCACAGCCAGGAGCCTGATTTTTCAGCTCTTTGCGACCGCTTGTCATTTTCGGCTGGCAAAGCGTAGCCAAAGGGTTTAAATATGTCAACATGGCTGACGTAATTTCTGCCCAAGGATTGGGCGACCACCCGCTGAGCGAGCAGGATACGGTCGCGCTGATCGAACTGATGTTTTTCGCCTACCGCGATTTCGTGTCCGACCCGGACGAGATCCTGGGGCAATATGGCTTCGGCCGCGCCCATCACCGGGTGCTGCACTTCGTCGGCCGTGACCCGGGCATGACGGTGCAGCAGCTTCTCGACATCCTGCAGATCACCAAGCAAAGCCTCGGCCGCGTGCTGAAGGAGCTGATCGACAAGGGCTATGTCTTCCAGAAGGAAGGCGAGAACGACCGCCGCCAGCGCCTTCTCTTTCTGACGGAAGCAGGCGAGGAGCTGCGCCAGCGCCTGATGGGCCCGCAGATGAACCGCATCCGCCGCGCCGTGGCGCTGCCCGACGGCAACGCCGCGCATCTCTACCGCAAGGTGCTCTACCACATGGTCTCTCCCGCCAACCGCGAGGCGGTGCGCGACTGGATCGACCGCGCAAGCCTGCTGGGCGATGCTCAAGATGGTGGATGACCTTCCCCACATCCTGGTGGTCGACGACGACCGCCGCATCCGCAACCTGCTGCAGGCCTATCTCATGGAGAACGGCTTCCGCATCTCCGTCGCCGCCAGTGCGGCGGAAGCGCGCGAGCGCATGCGCATCATGTCCTTCGACCTCGTGGTGCTCGATATCATGATGCCGGAAGAGACCGGCCTGTCCTTCACCGAATGGCTGCGCGCCGAAGGCAATGCCGTGCCCGTCCTCATGCTGTCCGCACTGGCGGAAGTCTCCGACCGCATCGCGGGGCTGGAAACCGGCAGCGACGACTACCTCGCCAAGCCCTTTGAGCCGCGCGAGCTGCTGCTGCGCATCCGCGGCCTTCTCAAGCGGCAGGAACAGCCGGGCCGCGGCCAGCCCGAAGTGGCCTTCGGTCCCTTCACCTTCCACATCCAGCGCGGCGAACTGCGCAAGGGCGCGGAGGTGATCCGCCTGACGACGCGCGAGCGGGAGTTCCTGCGCATTCTGGCCGCCAGCGCCAACAGTACGGTTGCGCGCGGCGAGCTTGCCCCCGAGGGCTCGGAGGAGGGTGCCCGCAGCGTTGACGTCCAGATCAACCGCCTGCGCCAGAAGATCGAGGACGATCCATCGAATCCCGTCTTTCTCCAGACGGTGCGCGGTGCGGGCTATGTCCTGCACGCCGACTGAGCTAGGCTGACGCGGATGGCACGGAACTGGCTCTACAGCCGCTTCAACACCTTCCTCGAGCGCCACATGCCCGAGGGGCTGTTCCCGCGCGCCCTCATCATCCTCGTGGCGCCCGTCGTGCTGCTGCAAACCATCATGACCGGGCTCATCCTCGAGCGCCACTTCGAGAACGTCACGCGGCTTCTCGCCCGCTCCTATGCCCGCGACGTCGCTCTTCTGGTGCAACTCTACGAGGAGTCCGACAAGAGCCCCGCCGCCGAGGACCGGATCGAGAAGCTTGCCAACGGCACGCTCAATCTCGGCCTCACCATCACGACCGGCCAGTTGCCGGAGCCACTGCCGCAGCCTTTCTTCTCGCGCGCCGACACGCGGCTCACGCGCGAATTCACCGTGCAGATGAACCGCCCCTTCTGGCTCGACGTCAGCCAGCAGCCGGATTTCGTCGAGGTGAAGGTGCTGGCAGGGCCCGGCATCGTCTTTGATTTCCGGACCAAGGGCGAGCGCACCTTCGCCACATCCACCGGTTTCCTGCTGGCGCTCATGCTGCTGGCCTCGCTGCTGCTGCTCGGCATCGCCATCATCTTCCTCAGGAACCAGATCCGCCCCATCACCGATCTCGCCCGCGCCGCGCAAAGCTTCGGCACGGGGCGCGACCTCGGCGCCTTCAAGCCCCGCGGCGCGCGCGAGGTGAAGGCGGCGGGCGAAGCCTTCCTCGACATGCGCGACCGCATCGCCAGGCAGGTCGAGCAGCGCACCGCCATGCTCGCTGGCGTGTCGCATGATCTCCGGACCATCCTCACCCGCTTCAAGCTCGAACTCGCGGTGCTGGGCGACGGCCCCAAGGTGCAGCCCCTCAAGGAAGACGTCGACGAGATGCAGCGCATGCTCGAGGCCTACATGGCCTTCGTGAAGGGCGATGCCGGCGAGACGCCGCAGCTCGTCGAGCTTGCCCCCCTCGTCCAGAACGCCGCCCGCTCTTGCCTGCAAGGCACCTGCGAGATCGACGTGCCGGCCGGCCAATTGGTGCGGGTGAAGCCCAACGCCTTCGGCCGGCTCCTCGCCAACCTCATCGGCAATTCCGTGCGCTATGCGAAGACCATCAAGGTCACGGCCCGCGTCGCCGACCACATGCTGACGCTGACGGTGGATGACGACGGCCCCGGCATCCCGCCGGACAAGCGCGCCGATGCCTTCCGTCCCTTCGTGCGCCTCGACAATGCCCGCAATCTCGATGAAACGGGCACCGGCCTCGGGCTTGCGATCGCGCTGGACATCGCGCGCGCCCATGGCGGCGAGTTGCACCTCGCGGACAGTCCGAAAGGCGGGCTTCGCGCCGTGGCGCAGATACCGGTATAGGAGAGCCTGATGGATTATCGACTCGACCCGCTCTGGCTGAAGCTCAACATGATGAACGCCGACGGCCTGCAGGCCTTTGCGCCGCTCATGGACACGATGCAGAAGCAGATGGGCCAGAACGCCGAGATGGCGCAGCGCGTCATCGAGGAGTACCGCAAGTTCCTGTTCCTCGCCATGCGCGCCGGGCACCAGGTCATCCCGCCCGGCCCCGTCAACGACGCCTGGATGATGCATCTCCAGTACGCCCAGAACTACTGGGAGAGCCTGGGCTCGATGATCACCGAACGCCCCATCGCGCAGGGCCTCGACGCTGGGCAGTTTTCCTCCATGGCCGACACCTGGAAGATGACGCTCGAGTCCTACGAGAAGATCTTCGGCATGAAGCCCCCCATGGACATCTGGGGCCAGGGCCCCGCCGCCGAGAACCCCTGGATGCAAGCCATGAACAGCTGGAAGAAGATGTTCGGCATGGGCTGAGGTCCAGCTCCCGGCGCAGAGGCAAGCAGCGCCGTCAAAAGCCGCCACACGGCGTCGAGCATTGTTGGTTGTCATCCTCTCTGTGGTTCGAAACAAGCGTACACCGCCCAAAGGCCGGGGCCCGGCCATGGGTCAGCAAGCGCTGTCGCAACGCAAAAAAACCCGGCCTTCACCGGGGACACGCCACTCATCGGATTTCTGGAGTATGCGCCTTCCTAGCATATCGAGCGCGCGCTGTCAAGGACTAAATTCCGCACGCCGCCGCAGGTTTCTGCATCCATTACTCCGCGCCGCAAGAAGCTAAGGCGCTAGAACAGCCGTCCGCCATTCGGCACCGGGCGTTCCACCGCCACCAGCACCACGTCGCCTTCGCCGTCGGGGAAGCCCAGCGTCAGCACCTCCGACATGAAGGGGCCGATCTGGCGCGGCGGGAAGTTCACCACTGCCGCCACCTGGCGGCCCATCAGCGTCTCGGGCGTGTAGTATTTCGTGACCTGCGCCGAGGATTTCTTCACGCCGATCTCCGGCCCGAAGTCGATCCTGAGTTTCAGTGCGGGCTTGCGCGCTTCGGGGAAGGGGTCGACGCCCACGATGGTGCCGACCCTGATGTCCACTTTCTGGAAGTCGTCGTAGGTGATCGCCATCTTGTCCTCAGCTGGCCAGCTCGCGCGAGCGGCGCGTGGCCGCCGCGATGGCCTTCTCGAACAGCGGCTGCATGCCGTCCTCCGCCATCAGCACCTGCAGCGCCTCGTAGGTTGTGCCCTTGGGCGAGGTCACGTTCTGGCGCAGCACCGCGGCGTCGGTGCCGGACTGGCGCATCAGCTCGCCCGCACCTGCCACCGTGGCGCGCGCCAGCTGAACGGCGAGGTCCTTCGGCAGGCCCACCTTCTCCCCCGCCGCAGCGAGGCATTCGGTGAGGTAGAAAACATAGGCCGGCCCCGAGCCCGAAACGGCCGTCACCGCATCGATCATCGCCTCGTCGTCCACCGTGACGACCTCGCCCACCGCCTCGAGCAGCGTGCGGGCCAGCGCCTGTTGCGCGGGCGAGACATTGGCATTGGACGCCATAGCCGTGATGCCGCGGCCCACGGCGGCCGGCGTGTTGGGAATGGTGCGGATCACCGCCGCATCCGTTCCGAAGTGGCGCTCGAAGGAGGCGATCGTCTTGCCCGCCGCCACGGAGAGGACCAGCGGCTTTGACGACTTCAGCGGCACGATCCCCGGCAGCACCTCTTCCATCAGTTGCGGTTTCACCGCGACCACCACCACCTCGGCGTCGGTAATGGCGGAGACCTGCGGGTTCAGCCGGATGCCGTGGCGCGCAATCAGCGCCTTCATCTCGGGTGGTGGCGAAGGGTCCATCGCCACGATGCGCGCCGGGTCGGCGCCGCCGGCGAGCCAGCCTTCCAGCATGGCCCCGCCCATCTTGCCGGCACCCACCAGCACCAGCGTTCCGGTGAGCGTCACCATCATGCCTCACCCCATGTGTCGATCATCGCGGCCTCCAGGGCCTCGTCCGCCGGCTGGCCAGCCCAGACCACGAACTGCACGGCCGGGAAATAGCGCTCGCAGGTTTCCACCGCGAAGCGGATCAGCGCCTCGCACTGGGCGTCATTGGCCTCGGCATTGCCGCTGAGCAGCAGGCTGTTGCGGAACAGCAGGCTGCCATCCGCGTGCCACAGGTCGAAGTGGCCGGTGAGCAGCTGCTCGTTGATGCGCGCGAGCAGCTTTGCCACTTCGTCGCGCCGCGCGGCCGGCACCTTCATCTCGAGGCTGACGGCCACATGCAGGATCTCGAACTCGTCCCGCCAGTTGAGCGAGATCGTCATGTCGCTCCAGCCGCCGGCGACTTCCATCATCACCTCGCGGGCATTGGTGCGCGAAACGGCCCAGTCATAGGCTTCGGCGATGCGTTCGACCCGGTCGAGCGGATTGCTGAGCTCGTCTTCGCGTTCAAGGGCCTCGAGGGCCATCGTCATTCCTCCGGTGGCTGACGAATCATCCGCCTTGCCACGCATGGGAAACTGCCCAACACATTGAGTCGCATCAAGAGTCGGGCGATGACCGGGGGTGATTCCTCCACAGGCGAATGATTTTTTTCCGCAATGGCTGCAGAAACGATTGTAGGCCCCGTGGATGCCCTGGAGTCAGCAGGCGGCGCTTAGTCGGCCCGCGAGTCGGATGCACCGCTGGTCCCGAGCTTCGCCTCGAGGGCCGCGATCCGGGCCGAAAGGGCCTCGTTTTCCTCGCGCGCCCTGGCGGCCATGGCCTTCACGGCCTCGAATTCCTCGCGCTTCACCAGTTCCATGTTGTTGAGAACCCGCTCCATCTGCGACTGGACGAGGGTGTCCACCTCGCGGCGCACGCCCTGGGCAGCCCCGGCCGCGTTGGTCATCAGCTTGGCCAGTTCGTCGAACAAGCGGGTCTGCGTGGTGGTCATGGCGGTATTCCTCTCTGGAAACCTTAGCTATGGCGTTTGGCCCCCGAGTTCAAGATGCGCCCTTGCCGCGCCCGGGTGCCGCGCCTGCGCGCCGCCTTGACGGGGCAGGGGCCAAAGCCCAGTGTCCGCCGCCATGACTCTCCCGGCCTTCAGTCTTGCCGTCATTCCCTTCCCGAACGTCGATCCGGTCATCGTCCAGTTCGGCCCCTTCGCGGTGCGCTGGTATGCGGTGGCCTACATCGTCGGGCTGGTCTTCGCCTCCTGGTACATGAAGCGGCTGGTGTCCACGCCCCGGCTGTGGGGCGGCCGGAAGCCTTCCATGACAGTGCCGCAGGTCGATGATTTCTTCATCTGGTCGGTGCTCGGCGTCGTGCTGGGCGGGCGGCTTGGCTATGTGCTGTTCTACAAGCCCCTCTTCTATGCCACCCACCCGCTGGAAATCGTCAGGGTGTGGGATGGCGGCATGTCCTTCCACGGCGGCTTCCTTGGAGTGGTGGTGGCCTGCATCCTCTATGGCCGGTCGATCGGCTGCAGCCTCGACCGGATGCTGGACCTCGGCGCCGCCTCGGTGCCGGTGGGCCTCGGCCTCGGGCGGCTCGCCAACTTCGTCAATGGCGAGCTTTGGGGACGGCCGACGGAGCTGGCCTGGGGCGTCGTCTTCCCGCATGACGCGCTCCAGCTTCCCCGCCACCCCAGCCAGCTCTACGAGGCGGCACTGGAGGGTCTCGTGCTGTTCCTCGCCGTCCGGATCGCTACCCACCGCTATGGTGCGTTGCAGTATCCCGGGCGGGCCTCGGGCATCTTCGCGCTGGTCTATGGCCTGTCGCGCATCTTCTCCGAATGCTTCCGGGAGCCCGATGCCTTCCTCGGCTATTTCGGGGGGTTCCTCACCATGGGCATGATCCTGTCGCTGCCGCTCTGCGCGGTGGGCGTCTGGCTGCTCCTCAGGTCGCGCCATGAACCCGCTTGAGGTGCTGCTCGCCGAATTGATCGCCGCTGAAGGCCCGCTTCGGATCGAC
>Ga0208783_10001791_pt1 | contig 12563 bp, 10 predicted proteins | sample DEB19_08_DNA_2_FD_184529 | JGI IMG/M metagenome (GOLD analysis project Ga0208783, IMG submission 184529) | Aqueous microbial communities from the Delaware River and Bay under freshwater to marine salinity gradient to study organic matter... | ecosystem: Environmental > Aquatic > Marine >... | reverse complement strand
CCGTGGATGGTCTGCGCCACCTCCGCCAGCATCCGCGCCGGCGCATCCAGATTGTTCAGATCCTCCAGGATCACGCGGCTGAACAGTTTGGCGTCCAGCATCTCGTAGATCACGCCCAGCCGGCCGGCGCAGCGGACGATCTCGTAGGAGATGGCCGTGGGCACGCCGAGGATGAACGCCTCGCGCGCAAACTTCTTCTCGCGCTCCACGATCTCATCGGCCATGCCCGCAAAATACAGCTTCACCACGCTCTCGCGATCCAGCCGGTAACATTCGCCGCAGGCGCCGGCGGAGAGCAGTTCGAGCCCCGCGAACGGGATCTCCCGGCGGGCGATGGTGTAGCGCACCAACTGGGAAAAACCCGTCGTGTCCAGGATCTTCTCGATCTCGGGCGACACGTTCACCAGATGGAATTTTTTCCCGGCCGCTTGGGCGGCTTTCTGGGTTTCCAGGATCAGGCGCAGGCCCAGGCTGGAGATGAACGCGCAGCGGGCCAGATCCACCTCCACATCCGCCGTGATGGGCGCCAGCCATTGCGGACGCAGCGCCGGCTCGCTGGAATGATCCAGCGGACCGTTGACCTCAAAGCGGGTGACAGCGGGATCAGCCATGTCTCTCAAAAATAGTCAGAACCAAAACCGGGACAAGCGGCAATCCCGCTCCGGCGGATTTTCCGTCCTGAGTCAACGAGCAACCACCTGACCGGCAAGCCGCAATTACCCGAGCAGGTGTTTTTCGGGCAGGTTAGGTTTTTAACCACGGATGGACGCGGATAAACACGGATAAGGGGAAAGACCACGAAGAGCCGCTGCCGGGCAGACCCAAACGGAATCTGCCGCCGGACGACTCCGGCGCGCGGGTGGCGCGCCGGAGCTCGATCCGTCTCCGATCAATTCCCAAACCCGGAATACACCAGGCGTTCCAGGCGGTAGAACTGCGCGGCGTTCGTCGCCGGCGCGCTGAACCGCAGCGTCGGCGCGGGCAGGTTGCTGATGGTCACCACCGGCGTCCAGTTGGTCGCACCCAGATCCGCCGTGGCTTGGAGGATATACGGGCGGTTCGTGTTGCCTTCCACCGTCAGGAGCGTGTTGCCGCCGGCATCCGGTTGGATACTCAGGTTCGCCACCAATGCCTTCACCGTCAGCGGCGTGGAGCTGTTGCTCGCGGTCAACCACACCGGGCTGCCGCCTTGCACGGCGGCGATGGTGGCCGTGCCGGGGCCGACGGGAATGACCTGCCTGCCGGCAATTAGCGTCATTCTGCCGATTCGTTTGCAGAGCTGTATGTGACTCTCACACCTGTTCACTTCTCCCCGGCTGGCGCTGGCATCGTTTTTCTGGGCGGGCAATTTCATTGTGGTCCGGGCGCTGCGCGAGGCCTTCCCGGCGCTTATGCTGAATTTCTGGCGCTGCCTGCTGGCCTTTTTTCTTGTTGCCGTTCACCTAGCGCGTCCTGCTTCGCGACCGGCGGCAACTCATCCGCCACCGGCGGTGTTTTGCCTTTCAGGCGCTCACGGGGATAGCCGGATTCCACGTCTGTGTGTGTCTGGCGTGGCAGCAAACGGCGGCGACCAATGCCCTGCTGTTTTTCTCGATCTCGCCCTTGACGATGGTGTCCGTCTCCCAGCTGGTCCACGGCACGCCGATAAGCCGGATGCAGCCGCCAGCGATCGCGGTTTCGCCGGGCGGGGTACTGGTCATCCTGACCCGTGGGGACTAAGAGCACCTGCGGGCATTCAGATTCAACAGCGGCGACCTATGGATGCTGCTGGCGGTGACGTTGTGGTCCGCTTACTTAGTGATGCTCAAGCGCAAGCCGCAGGGCCTGTCGCCCATCGTGTTGCTGGACGGCGCCGTGCTTTGCAACGTCCTGATGATGGCACCATTTTATGTCCGGGCTGAGCTGGCGGGAGCCGGCTTTCACTTCACACCGCCACAAAGGGCCGCGCTGCTCTACGTCAGCCTGTTTGGGGTCGAATTTTTTCATGTGAGTTTTTGGGGAGTAACTAAATGTAAAAAACGTCCACAGGTTTCCAGCCTGCTTGCTCACACCGTTCCCTGATGCTCCCCGAAATCTGCGCCACGACGTCGGCCTTCGGCTTCGCGCCTTGCGGGCCGCCGTGGTGGAGACGGCTATTCTTCCGAAATTCCCATGGCAACTGACATGCTCTCGCCCGAACTCGCTTCAGATACCTGTTTGTAACGTGCATCGCGGCCGGAGATTTCGTGCCACAACGAGCCAAAGCTGACGCGCCGATCCCGCGATCGGTTCACCCATTCCACCCCGGCGGGTGCGCCTTCGGTGGTGAAGCGGATGCCCCAGATCGGATCGAACGCCTCGGTGGTCACTGAGTAGCGCATGTCCCCCAGGACCGTCGCATCCGTCGGCTTGCGCGCCACCCAACCCTCGGAGAACCACATGAAACGTGCGAACGATCGGCCCTGATTCCGCGCGCGCTCGGCGTCGGTCAGTTCCGCCTCGGTCACGCGCGGCAGCGACCAGCCCACCACCACCGTTGGACCGGAAAACCACCCCACTCGGATGCGGTCGCTGAACATCCTGCCGCCATGCTGATACAGCGCCCGCCACACGAGGTTGTTGCCCAGCGTAGGCATGACCTCGAAGCGTTCAATGGTGTGACCGCGCAGCTGCGCTATTTGTTTTTGCACGGAGACGGCCCGCGCATGCTGTATTGCGCCCACCGCCATGTAAGCGGCGACGAACGCAACGCCCGCCGCGGTGATGGCGCGGCGTTGAAATCGAAGCGCAAGCGCGAGTGCCACCAGCAGCGGCACGGTGAAGAGGGGGTCGATGATGGAGATGAAATCCCAGCCCACGCGGTGATTGGAGAACGGCCAGAACAACTGCGTTCCATAGCTCGTCGCCGCATCGAGCAGGCAATGGCTGACATAGGCCAGCAGGCAGCACAGCCAGACCGGCAATGCCTGCGGACGCCAGCGTTTCCGCGCGATCCAGAGCAGGGAGACCAGCGCAGCCCCGACGGGTGCGAACGCCAGCGCGTGGGTAAAATGCCGGTGAAACTCAACGGCCAACAGCGGGTCGTTCGCGCTGCGGATGAACACGTCCGCGTCCGGCACGAATGCCGCCAGCCCGCCCGCGAGCGCAGCGGTGCGGCCCAGCGTTTTCCCAAACACCGAGTAACCGAGGCTGGCACCGAGTAAGACATGGGATACCGGATCCATGCGCCCACCATAGCCGCACTTTGATCAGCTTGCCTCCAAAAATTTGCATTCATCCGCTGAACGCGGCCTTACGCTTTCCGCTCTCTGGTGCTCGCCAGAATCCCCACCACGACTTGCCCTTCGGCTTCGCGCCTTGCGGGCCGCCGTGGTGGAGGCGAACGCTCACCGCGCCACCAACCCCACCTGGCGCACCGCCCTCTCAACTTGTTCCAGCCGGGCCTCCAAGGCTCCCGTGTAACCGACCGACAACCGAACCAATCCCGGAGACAGCCCGATCTGACTCTGCTCCTCGGCGGATATTTCAGACGATGTCGAGGAGCTGGAGCAGCTCATCAAGGTGTCGAAATACCCCAGCGACACGGCAATAAGTCCGAACTTTTCCTGATTTTGCAGGACGGAGAGAAGCTGCTCCGCGCGTTTTGCCGTCTGGCAATCAATCGCCAGCATGCCGCCAAAACCGTAGTCTTCATTCGCCATTGTTTTGAACAGTTCGTGTTGCGGATGCGACGGCAGACCGGGGTAAATCACCTTCACGCCCAGCGCACTCAGGCGTTCTGCAATCGCCAGCGCGCGGCGGCTGTGTTCGCGCATACGGAGCCCCAAGTGTGGCAGGCGCTGGATTATATCAAAAGCCATGCGCGGATCGATGGTCGGCCCCAGCAGCATCACGCGGCCCGTGTGCAAGTCGTACAGGGCGTGGCCGAAATCCCGCGAACAGCAGATGCAACCCGCGATCATGTCGCTCGCTCCGTTGATGAACTTGGTCATCGAGTAAACGACCACATGCGCCCCCAGCCGGGCGGGCGAGACAATCATGGGGGTGAACGTGTTATCAACCACCAGAGTGATGCCGCGCGCCCGGGCCAGCGAACCCAAGGCCGGAATGTCCGCCACCGGCAGCGTCGGATTTCCTACCGTCTCGGCATAAATCACCCTGGTATTGGGCCGGATGGCGCGCTCAAACGACTCCGTGTCGTCCGGACGGACGAAAGTGGTGGTCACGCCCATTTGCGGGAGCAATTCCTTCAACAAGGCATGTGTGCCGCCATAGACCATGTTGCCGGCGACGATATGATCGCCCTGTTGACATAGTTGCAACAGGCTGCAGACGATGGCTGACATGCCGCTGGCTGTGCACACGGCGAACTCCATGCCTTCCATCGCAGCCAGGTAACGGTCCAGCACATCCACGGTCGGGTTAAAATGGCGGCTGTAGAGATAGCACCCGCCCCGATCCGGACCGCGTTTTCCGGAAAAAATTTCCGGCATCACTCCCGGCTCCATCACTGTAAAGGTCGAGGAACGTTCGATTGAGGGGGTTACCCCACCATGCTCGCCAAATTCACGGCGCGCTTCCGTCACCGCCTGTTCGGGGTCAAATTTTTTCATGTGAGTTTTTGAGGAGTAACTGAATGTAAAAAACGTCCACAGGTTTCCAGCCTGCTTGCGCTCACGCTTCCCTGATGCTCCCCAAAATCTGCGCCACGACGTCGGCCTTCGGCTTCGCGCCTGCTGGACCGCCGTGGTGGAGACGCATAGTCACCGCGCCGCCGCATTCGGCAGAAGGAGTTTCTGCAAGTCCAACATCGGTTGCTGACCGACGCGGATAAGCCCCCTGCGCGGATGATCCATGTCGATTATGGCCCAAAGCGTGCCGGCGATGAGAAAAGTGAGTGCGGTGGTCAGAACCGCATTTCTTTTGCCAGCCACGCCGCAGCCATAACCGACGGAGCCCACTGACACGGCGGAACACGCGATCAACAATCCCAGCAACACGCTGGGCATGTGTCGTTGCGATGCCGCCATCCGCGAACCATGCAAGTCAATCAGCTCGTTGAGCGGCGGCAGGAGCACATTCGCTCGGTCTGGAAAGCTTTTCGCAGTGTTCGAAAATATCTCCCAGATGCGGTTCTGCAACTTCTCTGATTCCGCCACCGCCGTCGCACGCGCCGCCGCGTTGATCGCATCGTAAAGGGCGATTCGTTGGGCCGTGTAAGCTTGCAGCAGCTTGTGGGCTTCCTCGCGGGCGGTGTCCGGCAGCAGGTCACAACGCAACCACACTGTGCCGATGGCGTTCGCTTCCTGATTGATCAACTGGACACGGTCGTTGAAACGCCCCGCCGCCAGCGCAAAACTGAAACCCAGCAGCAACGCGAGCAACCCCAAAGTCGCGCCCTGAATATTGGCGAGTTGGTCGGGTTGTTCCGTCCGGCGTTTTCGGGCGTGATTACCGAAGTAAAACCAAAGCTCCAAGCTCCCGAGCAGGCCGAGAAACAGCCCCGCTGCAGTCAACACATCCAATATGGTAGAACCGGGAAACATGTTGGTGATTTACGCCTTCCGTTCCCTGATGCTTGCCAGAATATCCGCCACCACCTCCCCCTTCGGCTTCGCGCCTTGCGGGCCGCCGTGGTGGAGACGGACGCTCACCGCGCCCGCTTCCATGTCGCGCCCGCCGATGACCAGCATCGTGTGCACGCGGGTTTGCTCCGCATCCGCGATCTTAGCCTTGAACGGCGTAGCGCTGAAATCCGAGTCCACGCGCACCATGTTCGCACGCAGTTCGGCCACGATGGGCTGGGCATAATTGATCAACGCTTCGTCGTCGTTGAGCGTGATGACGCGCACCTGATCCGGCGCGAGCCAGAGCGGGAAGTTGCCCGCGTAATGCTCGATGAGGAAGCCGATGAACCGCTCATGTGTGCCGAGCGGCGCGCGATGGATGCACAACGGCGTCTTGTTCGAGTTGTCCTTGTCGCGGTAGGTCAGGCCGAACTTGGCGGGCACGGCAAAGTCCACCTGGTTAGTGGCGATGGTGAATTCGCGGCCGATGGCGCTCCACACCTGCACGTCGATCTTCGGCCCGTAGAACGCCGCCTCGTTGGCGACCTCCACGTAATTGATGCCCGATTCGATCAACACCTGGCGCACCATGTCCTCGGTCTTCTTCCACAGCTCCGGTTCGTTGACGTATTTCTTGCCCAGCCCTTCCGCCGCGTGCGTGCTGAAGCGCATCTGATATTTTTCCAGGCCGAACGTCTTGAAATACTTCAGATACATGTCGTTCACGGCGCGGAACTCGTCGGCGAACTGCTCCTCGGTGCAATAGATGTGGGCGTCGTTCATGTTGAGCGAACGCACGCGCATGAGGCCGAACAACTCGCCCGACTGCTCGTAACGATAGCAGCAGCCGTATTCCGCGAGGCGCAACGGCAGGTCGCGATAACTGCGCGGCTCAGCCGCAAAAATGCGGTGATGATGCGGACAGTTCATGGCTTTGAGATAGTAGCGGTCGCCCCCCTCGCGGGCCGCGATCAAGCCAGCCAACTGCTCTCGAAGCTTCGCGTCCCGAAACTCGTCTTCACCCTGTCCCTCTTCATCCTCTTCAGTGATGCCGGAAGCCACCTTTTTGTCCTCGATGCCTTGAATATCCGCATCCAGATCTCCGATCTTCTCTTCCAGCCCCCTGATCTTGCGGTCAATTTCCGCGAGCTGCTTTTCATCGAGGGCGAGTTTCATCGGCGGAAACATGGACTCCGCGTAATACGGGAGATGCCCGGAGGTCTTGTACATTTTCTCTCTGGCCAGATGCGGCGTGCGGACGCGGACGTAGCCGGCGGCGAATTCAGTTTCCTTCGCGAACTTCTCCAGTTCCTCGACGAGCACCGTGCCCTTGGGCAGCCACAGCGGCATGCCCGGCCCGACGTATTCAGTGTCGATCGCGAACAGCCCCATCTCTGCCCCGATCTTGCGATGGTCGCGGCGCTTCGCCTCTTCGAGCATCTTGAAATACTCGTCCATCGCGGTCTTGTTCTTGAACGCCGTGCCGTAGATGCGCTGTAGCTGCGGGCCTTTTTCGTCGCCCTTGTAATACGCGGCGGCAACGCTGGTGAGCTTGAACGCGCCGATGTTGCCGGTGCGCATCACGTGCGGCCCGGCGCAGAGGTCAACGAAATCGCCGTTCTTGTAATAGGAAATCGGTTCGCCTTCGGGAATCTGTTTCAGCAAATCCAATTTGAACTTCGAGGCGTTGCCCGGACGTTCAGCGAGTCCGCCAAGGCGACCGCTCTCCGCGTCTTTGATCGCCTGGTCGCGGGTGACTTCGCTCTTCTCGAACACGTTGTTCGCCTTGATCTCCTTCTTCATCTCCGCCTCGATCTTGTCGAAGTCCTCGGGCGAGATGCGGTGCGAGCATTCGAGGTCGTAGTAAAAGCCGTTCTCGACGGGCGGGCCGTAGGCGAACTGGGCGTCTGACCATAGGCGCAGGATGGCGGTGGCCATGACGTGGGCGCACGAGTGCCGGATGCGCTCCAGCTCGGTCATCTTCTCGCGGTCGCTCAGCGACTTGCGCTGGTCGGGCGGATTGCGGTCGGCGTTCGGTTGCTGATTTTCTTCGGCCATAAAATTCAATTCTTAACCATGGATGGACACGGATTCACACGGATAAAGACCTTGCGCGAATTAACTCGAATTGGCTCAGGCCTCAATTAGCGGCCATTAGTGTAATTCGTGTAAAACCTGTTCCGCATCCGTGTTCATGGGTATTTATCCGCGGTTGATTCGGCAAACAAAAACGCCCCGGACTTTCAGTGCGAGGCGTGGGCGTTCATTCCGGCGGGGAATGAACGCTAGATCGTAGTCGTCGTTTCAGAACGGCTGAACACCTCGGGAAGCTAGAAAAGCCCCGGAAAAATGGCAATTTCCATTTTGACTGCCCAAGACCTGCCGGGGTGGTGACCGGCGCTCCGGTTCATGGGGAGAGGGGGCTTTCCTGCGGTCCAGCGTTAGGTAGTATCTGGCCAGCGCTATGAGCCACACCCAATCCACTTCTTTGAATCGTCGTCACTTCATCCAAGCCTCCGGCGCGGCGCTGGGAGCGGCCAGCTTGTCCACGCTGACGGGTTGCGTTTCGCCGCAGATGGCATCCAGCGCATCCTCGGTAAGCATTGGCCGGGGCGACGTGATCCTTTTTCAGGGCGATTCCATCACCGACGCTAGCCGCAAGAAGGATGCGGAGTCAGCCAGTGTGCCCAACCAGCAACCCGGCATGGGCAATGGTTACGCGTGGTTGGCTGGATCGGAGTTGCTGGTAAGCCGTCCGGAACTGGGCCTGAAGATTTACAATCGCGGCATCAGCGGCAACAAGGTGTTCCAGCTCGCGGACCGTTGGCAGGCGGATTGCCTCGAACTCAAGCCGGACGTCCTGAGCATTTTGATCGGCGTGAACGACATCTGGCACTCACTCAAAGGCACTTACGACGGCACGGTGCAGAAATACGAGACCGACTATCTGGCATTGATCGAGCGCACGAAGCTGGCGTTGCCCGGGGTGAAGCTGATTCTGTGCGAGCCGTTTGTGCTGCGCTGCGGGGCGGTGACGGACAGTTGGTTTCCCGGGTTCGAAAACTACCGGGCGGCTGCCCGTCGAGTGGCGGAAAGGAATCGCGCGGTGTTCGTTCCATTCCAGACGATGTTTGACGAGGCCATCAAGTATGCTCCACCGGAACACTGGGCCGCGGATGGCGTGCATCCGTCGCCTGCTGGCGCGGCACTCATGGCGAGTGCGTGGTTGAGAGCGGTCCGGTCGGCGGATGTTTGATGCTGCCGGCGAGTCAGCGGTGCTAAGTCGCGGTCGATGCGGTTTCTCCGGGCAGTTCGTTTGGGCACCCGGCGTTTTCTAGATGTGTGAATCAATCGGCGGCAGATGGCATGCCTGTGTCGTTGGAATCCCATGAGTCGCATCATCCATTTCACTGCCGACGATCTCGGGTTGGACGAGCAAACCAATCTGGCGATTGAACAGGACCATCAGCGCGGCGTGCTCACGGCAGCCAGCTTGATGCTCGGCCAACCCGGCACAGCGCACGCTGTGGAGATCGCCCGCCGAATCCCGCATTGCAAATTGGCTTCCACTTTCATGTCTGCGATTCGCAACCGCTCACGCGCAAACGCTGGCTGTGGGGAATGGATCGCACATTTTGCATGGGAGCGGACGAGATTGGGCGCGTCCCGCCGACGTTGTCTGCTGCCATGCACCAATTCATGTTTCACCCCCGCCGTCTCGACGCCGCTTACCACCGTGCATTGTTGGAGCTGAAGGCTGCTTGCCCAGACTCGCCCAACTCCACAGCGACTCTCTAGTTTGTAGCCGTGAGTGCGAACACCGAAACCTTCGACGCTATCGTCATCGGCGGCGGCCCCGGGAGCATCAGCGCGGCGGCTTATCTCCGGCGGGCGGGCAGGTCGGCATTACTGCTGGAGAAGGAGATCGCTCCCCCGCTTTCACATCGGCGAGCCGTTGTTGCCTCACAACCAAACCTTGCTCCGCGAACTGGGCGTGCTGCCCGATGTCCTCGCGGCCGGATTCCGGCGCAAGACCGGCGCGCAGTTCTATCCCGCCAACGGTGTCGGTTCGACGGAGTTGATCTTCTCCAGCGGCCGCTTCACGCGCGAGTCCGAGACCGTGCAGGAGGAGCGTTCCAAGTTCGACCACATCCTGCTCAAGCACGCGCGCAAGCAGGGTGCGGATGTTCGGGAGGGCTGGTTGGTCCAGAATTTTGTCGCTGATTCCGAGGGCGTTTCCGTAAAGGCGCGCGATCCGGAGGGTAAAACGCATTCGGTTCGCGCGGCTTTTCTGATTGATGCCAGCGGTCGTGGCAACTTGACCGGCAACCAGGAGCGCATGCGCGAATTGCATCCGCGCCATCGCAAGGTCGCCATCTTCGGTCACTTCACGGGGGTGCAACGCGATGAAGGCGAGCGCGGCGGTGACACGGTCATGCTCCGCATGGACAACAAATGGTTCTGAACCATTCCCACCTCCGCCGAAAAAACGAGCGTGGGCCTCGTCATTGGCAAAGACGAGTTCACCGCAACGGGCCAATCCACCGAAGCGATCTTTCAGCATTGGGTGGATGCCAGCCCGCCGCTGGCGAAATGCATGGCCGGTGCGCAAGCCATTGGCCCATGGCAGATCACCGGTGACTTCAGTTACTTGAACCGCAAGCTTGCCGCCGATCGCGTGCTGTGCGTGGTTGACGCCGCCGGCTTCATGGATCCGATTTTCTCAGCCGGCGTTTTTCTCGCGATGTGGTCCGGCAAACTGGCCGCCGAGGTGGTGGCCAAGTCAGTGGAGCGAGGCGACAATGGCGCGCGATGGTTGGCGGTGAAGAGGCCTTTGCACAGGCCGTGGGTTTCCAGCAGATGCCGGAGGTTCAGGAGGGTGTGGCGTCGGGCACGCCTTTGGCGGCCAGCCCGCATCATTGCTGGAAGGAATAGGCGCGCAACATCCGCTCCAGACCGATGGGCGGGCGACCGCGCATTGCCCTCGGGGTGATGCGGCTCGATGACCGCCAGCAATGCTTTCCACGGGATGGCTTCCCCCATGCGAGCGAGAAACTTCTCACGGCGGGCGGTCTTCTTGTTGGCAGCAAACTAGGCGTGGGCAAACGTGGTCTGGTGGGTCATGCCCCACAGACGAACAAAACCGCCGCCTCGTTCAAAAGAAATCCCCGCCGATTAAATCAGCGCTTCCTTAGTGACGGAAATGACGCGCGCCGGTAAAGGCCATGGCCACGCCACGCTCATCAGCAGCGGCCACCACCTCGTTGTCGCGCATGGAGCCGCCGGGCTGAACAGCGGCTGTGGCTCCCGCCTCGGCTGCCGCAATCAATCCGTCCGCGAACGGGAAGAACGCATCGCTGCAAACCACGCTGCCCTTCAAGGAGAGCCCGGCTTCCCTCGCCTTCCACACGGCGATGCGGCTGGAGTCCACGCGGCTCATCTGGCCGGCACCAATCCCGAGCGTGCGGTCGGCGGCGCAATACACGATGGCGTTCGACTTCACGTGCTTCACCACGCGCCAGCCAAAAAGCATCGCCTTCAGTTCGCCTTCGCTGGGGCTGCGTTTCGTCGCCACTTTGAGATCGGCGGATGTCGTCACCTTCAAATCACGTTCTTGCAGCAGGAATGAGTTTCCGCCCACACTGCGAATATCCCACGGCGCGCTGGACGCGAGCGGTTTAACAACCTCCAAGAGGCGCAGGTTTTTCTTCTTCTGCAAAATGTCCAATGCTTCTGCCGTGAACCCCGGCGCCACGATGACTTCGCTGAAAATCTCCGCGATGGCTTCGGCGCACGCGCCGTCGAGCGGACGATTCGCTGCGATGATGCCACCAAACGGGGCCTGCCGATCCGTGGCGAACGCCTTGTCCCAAGCATCGCGCAAGTTTGCAGCTTGGCCGACGCCGCAGGGATTGGTGTGCTTCAGAATGGCGAGCGTGGGTTCGTCGCCGTTGAATTCGGAAATCAGCGCAGCCGCGGCGGTCAGATCAAGGATGTTGTTGTAGGAAAGCTCCTTGCCGTGCAGTTGCCTGAAGTAGTCGTGGAACTGTCCATAGAGCGCGGCTTTCTGGTGCGGGTTCTCGCCGTAGCGTAGCGGCTGCGCCCGCTTGGCGCTGAGGGCGAGCGCGGCAGGCAGGGCTTCGCCGCCGGAGAACTCCTTGGTGAGATGCCCGGCGATGGCCGCGTCGTAAGCGGCGGTGCGGGCGTAAACTTTCGCAGCGAGCGTGCGGCGCAATTCCAAAGTTGTTTCACCGGCGCCCTTGATCATCTCCGCCACTGTGGCGTAGTCGGCCCAGTCCACGATCACCGTGACGCTGTCGTGATTCTTCGCCGCGCTGCGCAGCATGGAGGGGCCGCCGATGTCGATGTTCTCAATGGCGTCGTGCAGGCTTACGCCGGTCTTGGCTACGGTCGCCTCGAACGGATAGAGGTTCACCACCACCAGATCAATCGGGGTGATGTTGTGTTCCTTGACCGCTGCCTCGTGCTGTTCGTTGCCGCGAATGTAGAGCAATCCGCCGTGCACTTTGGGATGCAGCGTCTTCACGCGCCCATCCAGCATCTCGGGGAAACCGGTGTATTCGCTGATGTCCTTGACCGTCAGGCCCGCGTCGCGCAGGGCCTTGGCGGTGCCGCCGGTGGAGATGAGTTCGACCCCCGCCGCCGCAAGGGTTTGCGCAAAAGGAACGAGGCCGGTCTTGTCGGAAACAGAGAGCAGAGCACGCTGGATTTTCGCCATAGGGCCGACACGTTTGTCAGTGTGGGCGCTTCCGTCAATCGGCAAATGCGGCCCAACTCCGCGCTTGCCAAGGACGCTTTGTTTGTCATCCTTTACGGCCCTTGGCTGCGCGGTTAGCTCAGTGGTAGAGCATTACCTTGACACGGTAGGGGTCGCAGGTTCGAACCCTGCATCGCGCACCATCTTTTCCAAAGAAATTCCCACTTTTGTTGACCTGCTGACACTTTGCTGACATAATCTCGGGCATGAGGATTCCCGCGATTTCCCCTTCTGATTCG
>Ga0208783_10001788_pt1 | contig 12566 bp, 20 predicted proteins | sample DEB19_08_DNA_2_FD_184529 | JGI IMG/M metagenome (GOLD analysis project Ga0208783, IMG submission 184529) | Aqueous microbial communities from the Delaware River and Bay under freshwater to marine salinity gradient to study organic matter... | ecosystem: Environmental > Aquatic > Marine >... | reverse complement strand
CGCGTTACCGAATAGAGGACAAAACAGTATTTCGCGTCTGACTTGTCCTGCTTCTTGGCATCGAGGTCAAAGAACACCGAAGAGTCTGCGTCATAGATCGGCTCGAACCGAATGCGCTGGCGCTCGTTCTCATCGTCCTCTTCATCTTCATAAACTGTGCGCAAACGCCATGCACCAAAGCCACCACCAACGCCTTCCTCGAAAGCATTGTCGAAAGCTTCATCGGCCACGCTGTCCTGCTCATCAGCGCGGTAAAGACCATTGCAGGTCTCGGCCAGCTTGTCGTTCTTGGTCCCATCCTTGGAAACAAAGTCAACGCTGATGCGGTTGTTGCGATATTCGTTGATGATGCGGATCACGCTCATGTGAATCTTGTTCACTTCGAAGCGCGGCTTGTTCTCGAACTGATCGCCCAGCGGACCTTCCCACTGCGCACCAGACAGCGAATAGAAGCGACGATCCTGGAGGCACTGCAGGCGCTCTTCCTGCATGGTGGTCTGACAGCGGTCAAACTCGTTCAGTGCAGCTTGATGCACATTACCGAGCCGTTGTTCCCTGTTCAGTCGTGCCATTTACCACCTATTCATCGTTGCTAGAGGCTGCACCTCGACTGCCTTCTTAGGGGCCGCACGACGACTTGCCTCGCACGCATAACGCAGTGCGTCAATTAGATGATTATCACGATCAGCAAGAACTGGCAAGACAACGCCAGTCAGGGGATCGGTCTTGTAGCTGTAGCAGGTCAATTCATCGATCGTGTGCTGGCAGCGCGGATGCACCACGATGTCATGCGACTTGAGCCATTCGATCCCTTCCTCAACGGATTTCGGACCTTTGACGGCTGGCATGATCTTAGGGAAGCCATTCTTCTGCATATGGCTGATCGTCTCTGGCCTGGCGCTGTCAGCCACGATCGGCCACTTCTCAGATTCAGGCACGGTCAGGAATAGATCTGGCGTATCAACGATCTCACAGCCAACGCGATAGGCTTCATAGTCCACGAAAAGAGTGCGGCCAACAATGTGACAGCGAATAAGAACGGTAGGATCAGAAGCAAAACCCCAGTCCGCGCCAAAGCGATGGGTCGCATCTGCAGGAGCCTCGAATTCCTCGATGCGCCAGTTGCGAAATACTCGCGCCTCGCTGTTCGAAACGTATCCACCCAGCCAGACGTGCTTGTATTTGTCAGGATCTCGCGCTCGGTCATATTCCATCTCCGCCTTGAGAACGTCAGGAAACCAAGGATTGTCTTGATAGTTGACCTCGCGCACGATCGCGTCAGGCGGTGGCCGATCGCCACGCAGCAGCACATCAACAGGATCGCTGGCCTGGTTTGGGTTCCAGGTGAACCACAGTTCCGAGTCAGGCTTACGGATAGTTGGTCGGAGAAGATCGAGGCTGCGCTGGGAGAGGCTCTGCGCTTCTTCCACCCAAGCGCAGTCATAGCCTTCGAGCGATTTGATGGAATCGCTGGTGTGGTTCTGCATCCCCTGGAAGATGATCAGACCATCGCCATGCCGCGATTTGATCTGGCTTTCCTGCACCTCGAAATAGGACTGCACGCCCAGCTGCTCGATCTTGAGTTCGAGGAGGCGCTTGACTGACTGCGCCAATGATTTCTGGATCTCGCGCACGCAGACCGTGCGGCGCTTCGGGTCCATGACGTGCGCCTCGATGACCGCTTCGGCAAAGGCGTGCGACTTGCCAGAGCCACGCCCACCATGCGCGCCCTTATAGCGGCTGGGCTGGAGGAACGGCTTGAACCAGCGCGGTGTCTTAATCGTCAGCGTCTGCGTCATCAAAGGATGCTCTCAAAGTCCACTAATGACTGACTCATTTTTATCGCGGCGGCATGAAACACCATCTGAACAGTTGGCCCAACGCTATCATCTCCACCGCCAAAGAGTTGCAATCCATCATCACCAAAGGTGGCAATTGCAATGGTGTGAACAGCGCCATAGTTTCCAGCTTCAATGTCATCAGCCAGATTGCGCAGCATCTTCACCGGATCTCGATAATCTGGTGGCTTGATCTCACCGACGACTTTGAGGTCTGGTTTATTCATCTTCTGCGCCATCGATCACCTCGCGCTTGATGCGATTGACCAAGTTGCCGCTGATGTTCAGCTTCGCAGGCTCGTTGTATCCGTGCATCGCGTTCAGTTCTTTGACCGCTGCAACCTTCACCGAGCCAGATCCTTCGCGGTATGCCTGCACCAAAGCCTTGACGGACATCTCACGGGACCAAAGTTGCTTTTCTTGGACTTGAGACTTCAGTTCAGCAATTCTTGCGGTAATCTTGCTGTTCTTCATCAGCTTCGATGCCAGCGGATAGATCGTGTTATCCTTCATTCCTTCCGCATCATAAGCTGCACGATACGCATCAGCCTGCCCCAGACCGTCAGCGATGCCCTGGCAGAACGCTTCCTGCTTTGCGGTAAGGTTAACGTGAGGCATCGAACGTCTCTCCCGTCTCAGCGTGAACGGCCTGCTGCCCAGTGAAGTCCTGCCAACGCTTGATGATCACATCGCAGTATTTCGGATCGAGTTCCATCAGGCGTGCGTGGCGACCATGCTTCTCGGCTGCGATCATAGTCGTGCCAGATCCACCAAATGAATCGAGGACGATGTCAGCGCCCTTCGTGTTGTTGAGCATCTGATACTCAAACAGTTCGACAGGCTTCATCGTTGGGTGTTCGCCATTGCGAGATGGTTTGTTAAATTCAAAAACAGTGGTTTGCTTTCGATCTGACGACCAAAGATGTGCTGCGCCATCCTTCCAGCCATACAGACAAGGTTCGTGAATCCAGTGATAGTCTTGACGCCCCATTTTTAACTGAGACTTTTTCCATATGAGGCACTGGCGGACTTGCCATCCTGCATCTTTGGCTGCGCCACGGAAATTGTATCCTTCGAGATCAGCGTGCCAAATATAGAACACCGCGCCAGGTTTCATGACCGCATCTGCTGCCGTGTATGCGTCACGCAGGAATTGACGGAATTGATCGTCCGCCATGTTGTCGTTCTGGATCGTCAGCTTTTCCTTCGTTCCACCTTCATACGCCACATTATAGGGCGGATCGGTGAGCCACATATCGACCAGCTTGCCTTCGGTCAGTTGCTGCATGGCATCGATGCTCGTGCTATCCCCGCACATCAGCCGATGATTGCCCAGCACCCAAACGTCACCCAGCACGGTCTTTGGCGTCTCTGGAACTTCCGGCACCGCATCTTCATCGGTCAAGCCTTCGCTCGGCTCCGGCTCCAGCAGCCCATCGAGGAATTTATCATCGAATCCCAGCAGCCCCAGATCAAAACCTTCCAGGTTCAGATCCTCGATCTCTGCTTTCAGCATATCGATGTCCCAGCCAGCATTGAGCGCCAGTTGGTTATCAGCAATCACCAGTGCGCGCTGTTGAGCTTTGGAGAGATGATCGAGGATGATGGCAGGCACTTCCTCCATGCTAAGCTTGCGCGCCGCCAGTAAGCGACCATGCCCAGCGATGATGGTGTTATCGCCATCGATGAGGATTGGATTGGTCCAGCCAAATTCTTTGATGCTGGCTGCGATCTGCGCCACCTGCGTATCGGAATGCGTGCGGCTATTGGCTGCGTAAGGAATTAGATCTGCGACTAGGCGCGTTTCAATCTTCGGTGTCATCTCAGTTTCCGTTCTCGGTCTGGTGAGGTTGATTTACATGACCAGCCGTATTTTGTCCACGCTCCAACCGATCGACCACCAGCTGGGTATATCCGACGATATCGATCCATGAGTCCGCATAGGTTGGATTGCCATTCAAGATCCGTCCGATCTTGAGCGCCACCATTTCCAAACTCTCTTTCATATCGGCTGGAAGCTTCTGCCAGTTTGGGCTGTGCCGCATCGCTGCTTTGATGTTTTGCGAGATCAACGCTTGGCTTCCAAAATCGCCATAGCTGGAACCTCGTTCTTCGAGGATGGAATTGATGTCCTTCACTGGTATCTCCCCAATAGCTTTTGCCCATGACCCTGGCTCTGATTGATCATCGATCGTGACCGTCTTGTTCTTGAAACTCATCCCGACCTCCTGTGACCCCTGCATGGCGATGACCCTATGACCCTGGCCCTATAGGGCCAGAGGGTCAGGGAGGGTCAAAATTCGCCCTGTTTTGCCCCTTTTTGACCCTGACCCTGATTTTGACCCTAGGGTCATTTAGGGTCACCGTTTTTGCGCAGCAGCATTGCGCTGGAATTGACCTCATCGATCATGATCCATCCATGCTCAAACGGCTCGATGATCTCACCCTGAATGAGCGCGCCGATCAGTTTGTCTGAGTAGGATGGGTTGACCATATTGCGCACTGTGCGCTCGGCATTTCCATCGGCTGTGAGCATATCTTTAAGCGCCGATCGTGAGACGTAAGGACTGCCTTCGCGTGTTTCGGCTCCTCCGGCCCACCAAGCGCGTTCCCAAGTCTTTCGGTGTCCATCTAGCTTGGACTCCTTCTGATGCGCTACAGGAGCCTCCTCGATCGCGAGGACGGCACTGCAGACCTGTTCGCCATCTTCATCAACCCAACCCTTGATGGGAACGATGTTGAGGCTGGCATAGATCGGCTTGGCTTCTTCGGCATCTTTGGACTTGCGCTGGACGATCTGCATGGGCTGATCGCCCTTGGCTGGCACGATGCTGATTTCGATTTCGAGCGCGCCTTTCCATGCTGATGATCCACGCGCACGATGCTGGGCTTCTTCTGAGACACCAGTGTGGTGGACAAGCAGGACCGAGCAGTTAAACTCTCGCATGAGACCAGCGCAGGCATCAATCATGGTCTTGGCATCCTGAGCGCTGTTTTCGTCACCGAGGAGGAAGCGATGAAGAGTATCGATCACGATCATGCTGGGCGGAGTGGGAAGCGCCCTGACGGCATCAATGACACGCTGGTATCCCTCAGCTGTGTTCAGGTCGCATCCAGCCTTGGACAGCCACATACTGAGGTTGCCTGCTCGATGATGCTGCTTCCAGGCAGCAACACGGCTGCGCAGACCGTGATGCCCCTCCCCAGCCAGATAGACCACGCTTCCAGCCTTGACCTTGTGGCCGTTCCATTCTGGGAGACCTGCGGCCATGTGCAGCGACCAATCGAGGACGGCAAACGTCTTACCACCACCTGATGGGCCGTGGACCATGATCAGGGCCTGCTCTTGGAGCCAGTGCTTTACGAGCCATTTGATGGGCGCTGGTTTGGTGCAGAAGTCATCGGCTGGGACGAGCCAGTCTGATGCTGGAGGCTGGAGCAGGATTTTTAGATCGTGTCCGGCTTGGACATAATCATTTGCGTCACCATCGATCGGCGGCATGACAACACGTGCGCCATATTTGGCCGAAGCTTGATCGGCATATTTCTGGCCTGTGCCAGATGCGTCATTGTCGGCCACAATGACCAACTCCTGCATTTGTCCGTATTTCTCGCGGATCGATCCGGTTACGGGAACCAGATTGGACGCGGAATAGGCAACGATGCAAGGACGATGCGTGATCTCGTGGATTGTGGCGGCAGTGGCGAAACCTTCGGCAATGTAAATTGTTCCAGGTTCATCGGTTGTGCCGACCATCCAAAAGCAGCCGCCAGTCTGACCGCCAGAGTGATATAGCTTGCCACCTTCCTGATCGATATATTGGATCGATGCCAGCTTTCCTTCTGGCGTGAAGAGCGGAGCCATCAAGCGGCCATCGCTAGTGATGCGAGTGCCGTGCGCTCCAACTCCCTTGCGTGCCAGATATGGGTGATCTGGGCTGGCTCCCATGCCGTTTGACCAGATGATCTCGGCAGTATCGGCCACCACTTCACGTTGGCGCTTTAACTCTGCATCACGGGTTGCCTTGGCTTCTGCCAGCCTGCGTGCGTGCGCCATTTCTTCGGCTGGCGTGATCTTGCGGCCAACATCCGCGCGCCATGTAACTTCGATGCCAGCGCGCCAGCATCCAAAGCGACCAGCTGGGATGCCATCCGAATAGGCCACATACCAGCCAGACTTATCATGCCCAGGCTTGCCTTTGGTGCCGCTATTGAAGCGGTGCATCTTGCCATCAAGGATGATTTCCTTTGGCGGTGTCATCCCAGCCGCTGAGATCGCATCGCGCAATTGCAGTTCTGGTGGATCCGGCTCGATCGACTTTGGCGGTGACCAAGGTCCGCCCAGAATGTTTGTCAGATCGGCCATTAATCGTCACCTCTCATGATCTTTTGAATGACATTATCGATTCGCAGAAGATGATCATCAGCTAATCGACCATTCTTTTTCACGAAGCGCCATAGGCTAAAATATGGAACGCCAGATTCATCTGCTAAATCTTTGATAACAAAGAATCTTGATAGATTGTCTCGCAGCTGCTCTCGATATTCATCGGTAATCATGATGCCTCCTTGTTGAAAATTAAATTGCACATTCCGCTTGCGCTGGCAAGATGGATATGCAAATAAGGTTGCACGCACCGACTGGATGGTCCGACTGGTGCAATCGAGGAGAGCCTTATGGCGATCAATTTGAAAAAGACAGGCGGCTTGACCGCCAATGGCGTGAAGCTGCTCGTATATGGGCAGGCTGGCGCTGGTAAGACGAGCCTGATCCGCACGCTGCCGAATCCGGTGGTGCTATCAGCAGAAGGCGGTTTGCTATCCATTCAGGATGCTGACCTGCCGTTTATTGAAGTCACAACGATGGAAGATCTGCGCGAGGCTTACAGCTGGGCCAAGGATTCCAAAGAGGCTGCAGATTATCAGAGCGTGGCTCTCGATAGCATCAGCGAGGTCGCTGAGGTTGTCTTGCAGCATGAGTTGAAGCGCAACAAGGATGGCCGCGCTGCATATGGTGAACTGAACACCACGATGCAAGAACTGATCCGCGCCTTCCGCGACCTTCCCGGCAAGCACGTTTACATGAGCGCCAAGCTGGAAAAGTCGCAGGATGAAATGGGCAAGCTGCTCTTTAATCCATCGATGCCCGGTAAGTCGCTGACGCAGGGCCTGCCATACTTCTTCGATGAAGTGCTGGCGCTGCGGGTTGAGAAGGATGCCGATGGCAACACCCAGCGTGCGCTGATGTGCGATAGCGATGGCATCTGGCTGGCAAAGGATCGTTCAGGAAAGCTGGAGGCATGGGAAGCGCCTGACCTTGGCGCGATCATTACCAAGATCGGAGGTGGGCAATGACGGTTTCACTTTATCAGCAATGGCTGAACGCAAAGCAGATCGAGGCTGCAGCGGTTAAGACGCGCCGAGATATTGAGGACCAATTGGTCAAGGCTTTTGAGATCCCTGAGAACCTCGAAGGCACCAAGAACCTTGAGGCCGAAAGCTTCAAGATCAAGATCGAAGGCCGCATCAATCGCAAGGTCAACGCTGACAAGCTGCAGGAACTGGCGGCAGAGCATGGCCTTACCGAGCATCTATCCAGCCTGTTCCGGTGGAAGCCTGAGATCAACATGACGCTCTGGAAGGCTGCAGATGCGTCAATCACGACACCCCTCTTGGACGCAATCACGGCAACGCCTGGCCGTCCGTCCTTTACCATCACCAAGGCAGAATAATCCCTCATCAAGGAGAAGAATAATGGCATTTCTTGGAGAAACCTTTGGCGTCGACGACCTTCCGCAATCGGATCGCAACTATGAACTGATCCCAGAAGGCTGGTATAACGTCAGCATCACCAAGGCAGAGCTTGGCACGACCAAGGCTGGCACTGGGCAGAAGATCGATATCCGCTACGATATCACTGGGCCAAGCCAGCAGGGACGCGTGGTGTTCCAAGCGGTCAACATCCGCAATCAGAGCCAGAAGGCCGAAGAGATCGGTCGCCAGCAGCTTGGCGAGATTATGCGCGCCATCGGTCTGGCGAAGGTCGAGGACACCGATCAGCTGGTTGGCGGTCAGCTTTGCATCAAGATCAAGATCCGCGAAGCCTCGGAGCGTGATAAGGCTGCTGGCTATAACGATCCGCGCAACGAGGTGGCTGGGTTCAAGGCTATCTCTGGCGGCATGGCTCCGCAGCCTGCGGCATCTGCTGCATCTGCGGCATCGTCTGCTCCTGGTGGCGCAAAGCCGCCCTGGGCCAAGTAAAATGAAAGACCCCAGCCGCCTAGGGGTGATCGGCTGGGGTCAATTCCACTTGGGAGTGAGACAACCATGAAGCTGCCTGAACCACTGCATACCATATCCAGCCTCATTGATAAATACCACGAGGGCCAAGCCGAAAAGCCGCGTCCGCATATGGGCTGCAGCCTGCTGGGGCATCACTGTGATCGGTGGCTATGGCTGAATTTCCGCTGGGCTGTGCGTGAGGAATTTGAAGGCCGTATCCTACGCTTATTCCGCCGAGGCCAGATGGAGGAAGATATCATCATTCGGGATCTGCGCGCCATTGGTGTCGATATCAGGTCCAGCCAGCGCCGCGTGAACTTTGGCAGTCATGTGAGCGGAAGCCTCGATGGCATCATTGAGTCTGGCGTGCCGGAAGCGCCAAAGAAACGCCATGTGGCTGAGTTTAAGACGCACTCAAAGAAGTCCTTTGACGAGATGGTCAAGGATGGCGTGGAGAAGTCAAAGCCGATGCACTGGGTCCAGATGCAGGTCTATATGCACGGGACCAATATTGATCGTGCGCTCTATCTGGCGGTCTGCAAGGATGATGATCGGATCTATACCGAGCGTGTGCGTTACGATCGCGCAGTGGCTGAGAAATATATCGCACGCGGCCAGAGGTTGGCGCTGGAGGATCGGATTCCTCCGCCCATCTCAACCGACCCGACATGGTATCAGTGCCGCTTTTGCCCAGCGCATAGCTTTTGCCACAAAGGCGCACCGACAAAGTTCGCTAACTGCCGCACCTGCGCGCATAGCACGGCAAAGCCCGACAGCACCTGGCGCTGTGAACGCCATGAAGCTGACGGCATCCCGACCGAGTTCCAGCATGAAGGCTGCGACGATCATATTCTGCACCCTGATCTTGTGCCTTGGCCGATGATCGCCAGCGAGGATGGTCTGAGCGTCATGTGGAAGATTGGCGATCGCGTGATTGAGAATGGAGCCAACGGTTACAAGAGCCGCGAGATCGTCACCAACCCAGAGGCTTGCGGAGATCCGGTGGTAGAGTTGGCAAAGGCCAAATTCCCAGATGCGGAGGTGATTGGTTAACGAGTTACCGCCCAGCCTACTGTATCCGTCCCGACAGCCCTGGCGGGATCGAAGGCAGCGCACCGGAAGGAACAAACGGCTGGCTGGAAGCGGTTGACATCATGTGGCTGTGAATGCGCTGCAACAGGGCAATTTATTAGAGGGAAACGATGCTCAGAGATTACCAACAGCGTGCGATCGACCAGCTTTATGCGTGGTTCGCCAATGGCAACAAAGGCAATCCCTGCCTGGTGCTGCCGACAGGATCTGGCAAAAGCCATATCGTGGCTGCGCTCTGCAAAGATGCGATCCAGAACTGGCCTGATACGCGAATCTTGATGCTGACCCATGTGCGTGAATTGATCGAGCAGAACGCCGAAAAGATGCGCCTGCATTGGCGTGGCGCACCGATGGGGATCTATTCGGCTGGGCTTGGCCGCAAGCAGCTGGGTGAGCCAATCACCTTCGCTGGTATCCAGTCGATCAGGAAGCGCGCCTCCCAGGTCGGCCACATTGATCTTTGCATCATCGATGAATGCCACCTCGTCAGCCATAAGGATGAAGGTGGCTATCGATCGTTCCTGGCTGAGTTGAAGGCGATCAATCCTGCGCTGCGTGTGGTTGGCTTGACCGCAACGCCTTATCGCTTGGGGCATGGCCTGATCACCGATAAGCCTGCGCTGTTTGATGATCTGATTGAGCCAGTCACGATCGAGGAACTGGTCTATAAAGGCTATCTCTCGACGCTGCGCAGCAAGGTCACAAAGGCCGCGCTCGATACGTCTGGAGTGCATAAGCGTGGCGGTGAGTTCATCGAGAGCGAACTGCAGGCGGCGGTTGACACCGACGAGAACAATCTGCGCGTGGTGCGTGAGGTCATCGAACTGGCTGGCGATCGCAAGGCTTGGCTGTTTTTCTGCGCTGGTGTTCAGCACGCGGAGAACGTGGCCGAGGTGCTTCGATCGCATGGCATTGAATCAGCCTGCGTCACAGGAGCCACACCAAAGGCGGAGCGCGATCGAATGCTGGCCTATTTTAAGGCTGGGCGCTTGCGTGCGCTGACCAACGCCAATGTGCTGACCACTGGCTTTGATTATCCTGACATCGATCTGATCGCCATGCTCAGGCCGACCATGAGCGCCAGCCTTTACGTCCAGATGGCTGGGCGTGGGATGCGGGTAAAGAGCCATACCGATCACTGCCTGGTGCTGGACTTTGCAGGCGTGGTGCAGACGCATGGACCGATCACTGCGGTCGAGCCACCCAAGCGCAAAGGCGAAGGCAATGGCGAGGCTCCCGTCAAAGTCTGCGAGGTTTGCAATGAACTGGTGCATATCAGCGCCAGGGAATGCCCGACCTGCGGCGAACTGTTCCCAGAGCCAGCGCCGAAGAAGCTGGAACTGCGCCAGGACGATATCATGGGCCTGGAGGCCGAAGAAATGGCCCTGACAGGCTGGAACTGGCGCAAGCATACCAGCAGGGCCAGCGGCAAGGATATGCTGGCCGTGTCCTATTATGGCGGCCTGTCAGATCCCAGCGTGGTCGAGTATTTCCCGATCACTCATGAAGGCTATGCAGGCCAGAAGGCGCTGAATGCCATCGTGACGATCGCTGGGAAGGCCGATGTCAATTTCATCAAGGCAGATACGCTTGAGGAATGGGCCGATCGATTGAATGGTGGCAACTGCCCCAAGATGATCGAATATCGCCGCGATGGAAAATATTACCGAGTGATTAGGAGGAAGTGGAACAATGCCTAGACCGCCAAAGCCAGACTTTCTGGTGCAATATGAAGAGTGGATTAAGGCTGGTCCGCCACCATGCTGCCATAACTGCGATCACTATAGTGGCGAAGGTCGATGCTTTCTGTTCAACATGGAGCCACCGATCGAATTCGTGAACAGCTATGGAAAGTGCGATCAATGGTCACAGGAAATTCCGTTTTGAGTGGGGACCGCATCCCCACCGAGCATGAAGAACAGCGCGAAGTCGTAAAGTGGTTTCGACGCAAATATGGGCCAGTGCGGATCTTCGCCATTCCCAATGGAGGCTTTCGATCGCGTGCCACAGCTGCCAGATTGAAGGCCGAAGGTGTCAGTCCTGGCGTGCCTGATCTCTTTGTGCCGCGTCACCTTCTCTGGATCGAGATGAAGCGCGTTAAAGGCGGCAAGCTATCGCCAGATCAGCGCAACTGGCAGAAATATCTGGTCGAAGAATGTGGCCATACCTGGATGGTTTGTCATGGCGCAGAGGACGCAAAAGCGCAGATTGACGCGTTTTTCGAGGCCGCTGAAAAATAATTGCATCGGTATATCTTTTCCTGTTGACCTTGTGGGAAGTTGTGGGCATTATCACCACATCAACAAGGCAGACCGGAGTTACCGACATGCGCATCGCAGACTACACCAAGCCGACCAAACGCTATGATGGTGCAATCACCATCAGCATCCTTGAGAATGGTCGCCGCCATTTCATCGCTGAACATAAGGTCGATGGAAAGATCGCCGCACGAGCAATCGCTGCACAATACAACGCTAAACCTTGGAATTTCTGATGCCACCGAAAGATTACATGACAGTCCGCATCGAGCCTGAATTGCGCGTTCGATTGGAAAAGATCGCAATGCAGGAGCATCGCTCACTTTCAGCGCAGGCACGGCTGATGCTGCACCGCGCAGTTCAGAAGGAGGAAGAAAATGAAGGACGTAATTAAGATTTGGCAGATCATGCCGCGCAGCGAGAAGCTGAACGCCATCTTTTTGCCGCCAGCCTTTATGGCGATCTTTTGGGCCGTCTGGGTGATGACCCCAGCTTAACAATCAATCAACGGGAGTGGGAAACATGATCGATATTATTTTGCAGATTATCATGATGCTTGGCGCTGGGATTGCTGGATATGGAATCTGCCAGCTGCGCAACCCCAAGCAGAAGCGCGATCGCAATGGTCGCTTTGCAAAGAGGAAGTGATCCATGCACGTAACCTATGAAGTCCGCACCAGCCGCAATGCCAGGGTGTTTGCTTACGATAGCCTTGCGCGTGCCAAGGAAGAGCGTCTCCGCGCCGAGAAGCGCATTGGCGTGAAGATGCAGATCGTGAAGATCACGCACATGGAGGAAGTTCTCCATGATTAAGGAAAAGGTCAAAGCAATCTGGTGTGATCACTGCAACACCATGATCACCATTTCTGGCGTGCGCAGCTGCCTGCGCCAGACTTGCAAGACCAAGGATCTGCTGCCTGATGCAAAGAAGGTGTTCAAATGACAGAGACAGAACGCAAGGCGCTAGTAGCGCCGACCTGCGAAGCAGTTATGGATTGGAGCAAACCAGACGAAATAACTGCTGAGATCAATCTGCCTTATCCTATCTACGTAGTGCGACCGCAAGGGGATAGCACCCATCATTTGCGCCCCCGCG
>Ga0208783_10001787_pt1 | contig 12569 bp, 9 predicted proteins | sample DEB19_08_DNA_2_FD_184529 | JGI IMG/M metagenome (GOLD analysis project Ga0208783, IMG submission 184529) | Aqueous microbial communities from the Delaware River and Bay under freshwater to marine salinity gradient to study organic matter... | ecosystem: Environmental > Aquatic > Marine > Coastal... | reverse complement strand
GAGCAGTTCTACCTCCTGTGGCCGCTCGCCTTCGGTGGTCTCGCGCTCGCGACCCGACGCTTCGCGGGCAAACACCGGACGCGGGTGCTCGTCGCGATCGTCGCCGGAGCCGCCGTCGCGTCGGCGGCCTGGGCGGTCTCACTGCGCGACCGCGATCCGCTACGCGCGTACTACGGCACCGATGCCCGCGCGTACCAACTCCTCGCCGGAGCATTGCTCGCGCTGAGCCCGGGCCTGATCCGCGCGCTGCGCCGCAGCCCGGGCCCCGCCCGGATCCTCGCCGCGGCCTCACTCGTTGCGATACCGCTGGTCGCGAGCCGCCTCGTCGCACTCGGTCCCGTGAGCCGCGGCCTGGTCGTCACCGGCGTCGCGCTCACGCTGCTCGCTGCGCTGGAATCCGCGCCGGGGGGGCCCGCCCGCTTCTCACTCGCCCGCCCGACCGCCGTCTCGCTCGGTCGGATCTCGTACGGCATCTACCTCTGGCACTGGCCGGTCATCTGGGTGCTGGACCGCGAGTTCTCGGCCACACCCGTCGAGACGTTCGCGGTCACGATGACCGTCGCCACCGGCTTGGCCGCCGCGAGCCACCTCCTGCTCGAGCAACCCGTTCGTCGCTCGGTCCGCCTCGACCGGCACCGCCTCGCCGTGATCGCCGTCGGCCTCGCCGTCAGCGTGGTCGGCGCTCTCGTGCTCGTGCCCCGCATCACCGACCGGGCGACGGGAACCACGGCTCTCCGCGGGGAGGCGCCGACGGTCGGCGGTATCGATCCCCGCAGCCTCGACCTCACCGGCACGGACTGGAAGGGGCCCTTCCCCGGCTGCTTCGGTGAGGCGCCGACCAAGTGCACGATCCGCCGGGGCCGAGGCCCGCACGTGCTTCTCATCGGCGACAGCCACGCCCGAGCCCTCCTACCCGCGTTCCGGACGATCGCCCACCGCAACGACCTCACCCTGTCGGTGGTGCTCAGCGGTGGCTGCCCCTGGCAACGCGACTTGTACGCGACACCGGTACTCGGATCGGCGGTGGCCCGGCAGTGTCGCGACCGCAAGCAGGACCTCTACGACCGGCTCCTGCCGGCACTCGCGCCCGATCTCGTCGTCGCCGCGAACTTTCCCTACGAGCGCACCGGAGTCGACCAGCCCCTCGGATACGCGGGATGGCAGCCGTCGAACCGGGCCGACATTGCCGGGGAGGTCGATGACCGCACCGAGGCATCGATCCGGGCGATCCGGGAAGTCGGTTCGGACCTCCTCATCATCGAGCCGATCCCACTGGCGTCCGGCGACTTCGATCCCCTCCGCTGCCTGGCCGATGCCCGCACGGTCGACGAGTGCCGGTACGTCACCGACGCGAAGCCGACCTGGCTGGAGGAGCAATATCGGGCGACCGCTGACACGAATCCCAAGGTGACAGTCCTCGATCTCGATCGCGCCGTATGCCCCTACCTCCCGATCTGCGACCCGGTGGTCGGCGGCGAGGTCGTCAAGTGGGACCGGCAGCACGTCACGAGCGAGTTCGCCCGGTCGATCGCACCCCGTATCGAGCAGTACCTGCGGGCACAGGGCATGATCGGGACGTGAACGCTCCGAATGCCATCGAATGGCTCGACGACCGCGAGTTCCTCTTGGATGACCTGCGGTTCACGTGCATCTCGGCGTTCGACCGCGTCAACCCGAGCGGCACCGATCACTTCGTCATCGTGAAGCCCCGGAAGGTGATCGAGCGGTATTCCGCGCTCGTCCGAGGCGCCACCGTGGTGAACCTGCTCGAACTCGGCATCCACCGAGGCGGGAGCACCGTGCTGTTCGAGCGGATGCTCCGCCCCGCGCGCATGATCGCTCTCGACCTGATGCCCGGCCCGTGCCTACCGCTGGAGGGCTTCATCGACCGCAGGGGGATGCGGAATACGTACTCGATCCACTACGGAGTCGATCAGGCCGACGTCGGAGCGCTCGAGCGCATCCTCACCGAGTCCGACACGACCCGCTCGCTCGACTTGGTGATCGACGACGCGTCGCATCACTACGCCGCGACCCGGGCCTCGTTCACGGCGCTGTTCCCACACCTGCACCCCGGCGGCCGCTACATCATCGAGGACTGGGCTTGGGCTCAGTCGGGGGCGCAGTTCGTCCTGCCCGAGTCCTGGCTGCGCACACCCGCCCTCGGCGTGCTGCTCTTCGAGTGCATTGCAGTAAACGCCGCCCGATCCGACGTCATCGCCGAAGTGACGATAGGTCCGGGCTTCGCGACCGTCACCCGCGGCCCCGCCGCGCTCGACCCGGCGGCGTTCGCGATCGAGGACTACTACCTCGGGCGCTCGGGCGAGCTGGTGGAGCGATTGCTCGCGGCCTGGCCCCCCGCCGACTCCAGGAGCGCCCCCGCACCGCCCTCGCCCTGACGGTCGCGCGCCCCGGCGATCTCGACCGCCTCGGCGTAGAGGGCCACGTCCCAGGAGTTGTCGACGGCGATGCGCGCCCGCAAATCGTCATCGACCTCCCAGTCCTCTGCGGCAGCATTGGCCCTGAGAACCGGCGGCGTCCCTTCCGACCACCAGCCGAACCGCGTCCGCAGTTCCGCCAGCATCTCGTCATACCGTTCGGTGACGCCGAGTACGTCGATCGACCGGAGGTTGGCGACCGCAACCTCGAACCGGCGCTCGTCGATCACGATCGGATCCCGCACGCTGCGCACTCCGTCACCCGATTCGATCGCCATGACGCGGGTCTGGTGGTTCTCGATGAAGCCGGTGAAGCGATCCGGATCCTCGTAGATCTGGAGCAATGAGCGATCGCGTGAAGGCGGGTGCAGCCGCTTGAAGTGTTTGAGGAGCGACACCGTCCGGGCGACCGGCTCCCGCAGGATGGTCACCGTCCGGAGTTCGCCCGGTACGAGGTCCCGGGCCGCAAACGGGAAGTGGCCCGCGATGACCCGAAGTCGGTCCAGGCGATCGGACGGAATCGCGCCGAGGCGTCGGAGATCGACGTACATCCCGAGTTCGTCGACGCCGGTCCAGTCGACCCCCTTGCACGGGTAGATCTCCTCGGGCGCGAACTGCGTGCGCAGGTGCCACATGAAGGTCGTCCCCGCCGTCTTCATGACGTGCAGGAACAGCACTCGCGGCTCCGCTGCGTCGCCGCGGCCCGGCATCGCCTCAGCCGCGACGCCAGTAGGCGCCGAGCCAGTCGATCTGCTCGATCGGCTCGGTGACCCCGTGCGCGGCGCGGTAGTCGGTGACGGCCTGGCGGCAGGGCTCGAACGCGTAGTCGTCGACGATGCAGAACCCGCCCGGGGCGAGACCCGGGTAGAGATTCTCGAGGGCCTCGAGGGTCGACTCGTACATGTCGCCGTCGAGGCGCACCACGGCCCAGGTGCGGTCGCGCACGGTGGGCAGCGTGTCCTTGAACCAGCCCTCGAGGAACCGGACCTGATCGTCGAGGAGCCCGTAGAGCGCGAAGTTCTGTTCGACCTCGGCCCGGCTCACCGCCAGCGGCTTCAGTTTGTGGAGCGTGCTGTCGGCATCGGCGGGGAAGGCCGCGTCGGGGGCGGGCAGGCCCGCGAACGAGTCGGCGGCCCAGACCCGGCGGGTGGTGTCGCCCCAGGCGTCGAGGATCGCTCGCATGAAGATGGCGACGCCGCCGCGCCACACCCCGGTCTCGATGAGATCACCGGGCACCCCGTCGGCGAGGGCGGTCTCGACGCAACGCTGCACGTTCTCGAGCCGCTTGGCCCCCACCATCGTCTGCGCGAAGAACGGGTAATCGCGCCCCTCCGAGCGCACTGCGGCCCAGTCGAACTCCTCCTTGGAGAGTTCGCCGACCACGGCCTCGCGCATCTCGTCGCTCGCCGAGTAAGCGGCGAGGTCGAAGCGCACGTCGATCGGCCGGTAGAGCATGTGCGTGAGGGCATCGCGCACGATGGCCAGGTAGCGAGAGCGCAGGCGCGCCGCCTCGGCGGTCGGGTCGGGCACGGCGGAGGCTCCCATCGCCCGCGGACGCTACCCGTCGCCCCGGCGCGGCCGACACCGCGCCCGGCCCCGCCGCCGTGTGGGAGAATTCCGCGCCGATGAGCCGACGCGAGCCCACGCCCGGGGAGCGACTGATGGCCGGGGTGCGAAACCGTCACCCCCGCTTCACGAGCGCGGTCGCCGCCGACGCCCGCCTCACCCTCGCGATGCAGGGCAAGGGGGCGGCGCCGTCCGGGCGGGCCGCCCTCGCGCTCGTGTGTCTGCGCCTCGCCTGGTCGAGCGACGCATTCGCGGCCACGGCCTGCTACCGGGCCAAGGCCCGACTCCAGTCGCTCCGGGTGCCGGTCCTGCCCCGTCTGTTGCACCGCCTGGCGATGATCGTCGCCCAGGTCTGCATCGGCGATCCGGTCGTCGTCGCTCCGGGGCTCTACCTGGCCCACGGCCAGGTGGTGATCGACGGCTTCGTCGAGATCGGACCGGGGGTCGTGCTCTTCCCGTGGGTGACGATCGGCCTGCGGGCCGGCGACTTCCGCGGCCCCGTGATCGGGGCCGGCGCCCACATCGGAACCGGGGCCAAGGTGATCGGCCCCGTGACGGTCGGCGAACGGGCCCGGGTCGGCGCGAACGCAGTCGTGACCGGTGACGTGGACGCCGGTGCCACGGTGGTCGGAGCCCCGGCCCGCCCGATCGCCGACGCCTGAGCCCGGGGTCCGCTCCGCCCCGCTCCCCTCTCCCCCTCGGCCGGCCGGGACCGCAGGGGTGGGCCGGACGGATCAAAACCGACCTATTAGTCCGTTTCGCGACAAAGAACCGAAATCTGGGGGTGGACAGGACCCCGCCGTTCACAGTAGAAACACAGGTGCCGCCCAGGACATGCGGGGGGTGGCGTCAACCCGATGAACCTCAGGGGGTTTCACATGAAGGCAATTGCGCGACTCGCAGTGGCAGTCGCTCTGATGGCGCCGGTGGGCGTGCTGGCGGCGACGTCGGCCGGCACGGCGGACTACACGGCCAGCTGCTCGGGCACCTCGGGCAACCTCGACCTCACCCACAACGCGGGTGTCGGCGACAACGGCGGCCTCGTGCAGATCGCCAAGGGCCCGCAGCAGTACACGCTCACCTCGAGCGGCCTCACCTGCACCGGCGACGCCGTGGCTCAGGGTGACATCTCGGCGACCGTGACCACGGCCACCGAGGTCAACTGCGACAACCTCGTCGAGCAGAGCGTTCCGCTCGGCGGCAGCGGCACCCTGACCTGGACCGACCCGGCCGGCATGGGCGAGAGCAACATCTCGCTGCAGCTCCGCTGGACCTCCGACACCGGTGGCACCATCAACGGTGTCGTGTCGAACCAGGGCAGCGCCCAGAACATCTTCGGCGGCGACCACGTCCACGGCACGTTCACCACGAACGAGGACCTCAACGCCATCGGTGACGGCGGCGACTGCTCGGCGACGAACCCGATCGACGGCTTCTCGCTGGCCACGATCGACTTCACCGTCAGCTGATCGACCGACCGACAGAGTCATGCGAAGGGCCCCGCTTCGGCGGGGCCCTTCCGCGTGGCGCCGACCCACTTCACCGCTGCTTCCCCGGTAATCCTCAGGAACCGCTGCCACCGTGGCGGCCACCCCGGCTCCCCGGGGCCTTCGCCGGAGAGGGACACCGCACGCCATGACGCCGACACCCCGAGCGACCGGACGCCGGACCGCAACGCGGGTCGCCGTCACCCTCGCCACGGCGCTCACCATTGCGGTCCTCGCCGCCGGCGTCGCCGGCGCGGTCGGACCGCCCGACGCCCCCACCGTCACCGGCGTCACCAGCACGCTCACCGCGATCCAGGTCTCGTTCACTCCCGGCGCCGATAACGGCAGTGCCATCACCGGATTCTCGGCCACCTGCACCTCGTCGAACGGCGGTGCCTCCGGAAGCCAAGCGGGTGGCGCCTCACCGATCACGGTCGGCTCGCTCACGACGGGCAAGACCTACACGTGCACGGTCAGCGCGAGCAACGCGATCGGCACGAGCCCCGCCTCGACCGCATCGGTCGCCATCGTTCCCGCCGCGGCACCGGCGGCCCCTACGGGCATCGAGGTCCTCCCTCTCCCGACCGCCGCCGCAACCGGATCGCTACGCGTCACCTTCACCAACGGCGGCAACAACGGCAGTGCCGTGACCGGATACTCGGTCTCGTGCACCTCGGGTAACGGCGGCGCGAGCGGGGCGGCGAGCGGGGCGACCTCGCCCCTCACCGTCGCTTCCCTCACGACCGGCAAGCGCTACGCGTGCACGGTGACCGCGACGAACGCCCGGGGTACGAGCGTGGCATCGGCCGTCGGCCGGGCCACGGTCGGCGCTCCCGCGGCTCCCGCCGTGCTCGACGTCATCTCGTTGCCGCAGGGCATCGCCGTCGTCGTGCGCAAGAACACCGACAACGGCTCGCCCGTCATCAGCTACCGAGCCCGCTGCACCTCGAGCAACGGTGGACTCCCCGGTAGCCCCCTCCAGTTGGCCAGCCCGGTCATCGCGACCGGGCTCACGCCCGGGGCCACCTACACGTGCGCGGTGACCGCGAACAACCTGCGGGGCGAGAGTCCCGAGCGGGTCTCGGCCGCCGTCGTCGTCGGCGACCCGTTCGCGACCACGACCTGCACGGGCACGAGCGGCACCGTCGGCCTGGCCCCCGGGTTGCGACTCGCGGCCAAGGCGACGCAATCGATCGCCCTCGCCGGCACCTTCGGCTCCTGCACCGGGGGCTACGTCACCTCGGCGGGTCTCTCCGTCTCCTTCCGGTCGACCGCGCCGATGCACTGCGCCAACGCCCTCGACCCGACCATGACCAGCGGCGGGTTCGGCCGAATCACGTGGAAGACCCCCACGGCGATGGGCGAGTCGGGAGCAACCCTGCGCTTCCGGTTCCTCTCGACCAGTGGCCACACCACCCAGGTCAAGTTCTACGGGACGGTGACCCAACGCGGGAACCTCTTCACCGACCGCCACGTCTCGGGTCGGCTGACCCTGAACGCGGGCCTCGCCGCCGCCGCGGCGGGCGGTGACTGCCGAGCGGCCACCCCGCTCACCACCTTCGGAGTGACGTCGCTCCGGTTCACCATCACGTGAACCGGAGCCCCGGGCGCGGCACGGATGCGAGTCCGCGAAACCAGGAGGAACCGACCGACATGAGCAGGCGAGGCGGCACGGACGCCGCTACTCCCCGGCCGACCCGGTTCGCGAGCGTGCTCCTCGCGTCGGCCCTCGCAGTGACCTGGCTCGCCGCCGTCGGACCCCGCCCCGCGTCCGCCGCCCCGGCGACCCCCGGCGCCGCGGGCCGTCCTGCGTTCGCCGCCGGCAGCGCCCACACCTGCCTCCTCGCGCCGGGCGGCACGCTCTCGTGCTGGGGCGCCAATGCCGACGGCCAACTCGGCGACGGCACCCTCGTGGCGAAGAAGGTCCCGACCGCCGTCGGCGGCCTGACCGGGGTCACCGCCGTCACCGCCGGTGCCCGCCACACGTGCGCCCTCCTCGCTCCCGGCACGGTCAAGTGCTGGGGCGACAACACCTCGGGCCAGATCGGTGACAACACCCTCGTCGACCGCACCACCCCGACCTCGGTGTCGGGCCTTTCGAGCGTGACCGCAATCACCGCCGGCGGTGACCACACCTGCGCGCTACTGGCCAACGGGGCGGCCAAGTGCTGGGGCGCGAACGCCGACGGTGAACTCGGCGACGGCACCCTCGTGACGAAGAAGGTCCCGACCGCAGTCAGCGGACTCTCGGTCGCGACATCGATCACCGCCGGCGAGCACCACACGTGCGCGCTGCTCGCTGCGAGCACGGCCCGGTGCTGGGGCGACAACTCCTCGGGCCAGGTCGGCGACGGCACCACCACCGACCGCACGACCCCGACCCTCGTGATCGGTGGGCTCACCTCCTTCACCTCCATCACCGGCGGCGGCGCCCACACCTGCGCGACCCTCGCCAACGGCACGGGCCGCTGCTGGGGCGCGAACGGCTCGGGCCAGATCGGCGACAACACCCTCACCGGCCGCACGGCCCCGACCGCGGTCGCCGGCCTGGCCACGGCCACGACCATCGCCGCCGGGGCGAGCACCACCTGCGCCACCCTCGCCACCGGAGCGGCCCGCTGCTGGGGGGCCGATACCGACGGACAACTCGGCAACGGTACGCCGCTCGCCCTCTCCAAGGTGCCCGTCGCCGTCACCGGGATCACCAACGCCACCGGTCTCGCCGCGGGCGGGAGCCACGGCTGCGCGACCCTCGCCAACGGCACCGCCAAGTGCTGGGGCGACAACGCCTCGGGCCAGATCGGCGACAACACCCTCACCGACCGCCCCACCCCGGTCACCCCCGTCGGCCTCGGCACCGCGCCGACCAATGCGGTGGAGATCGCGGCCGGTCAGTACCACACGTGCGCGCTACGCGCCGCCGGCACCGTCAAGTGCTGGGGCGCCAACTACATCGGCCAAATCGGCGACGGCACCACGACCGAACGGCATGTCCCCACCTCGGTGAGCGGGCTCACGGGTGCGGTGGCGATCGCGACCGGAGCCGAGCACTCGTGCGCGTTGCACGTGAGCGGCGTCGTCAAGTGCTGGGGCAACAACAACCACGGTCAGCTCGGCGACAACACCCGGACCGACCGGCGCACGCCGGTGACAGTGCTCTCGGTGGCGAACGCCGTCGCGATCACCGCCGGCGAGTACCACACCTGCGCCCGGCTCGTCACCGGGGCGATGAAGTGCTGGGGCGACAACCTCTGGGGCCAGATCGGTAACGGCAACATCGTCGAGCAGCGGGTGCCGGTCTCGGTAATGGCCGGGGCGACCCCGCTCGCCAACGTGGTCGGAATCACCGCGGGTTGGGTGTTCACCTGTGCCCGTATCGCCGGGGGCACGGCGCGGTGCTGGGGACTCAACGCCTCCGGCCAGCTCGGCGTCGCCGGCAGCAACCTCTACATCAAGTCGCCGACCGTCGTGAAGACCACCGCCGGCAACCTCCTGAACGTCGCGGCGATCACCGCGGGTGAGAGCCACGCCTGTGCCCGCATCGCCGACGGCACCCTTCGCTGCTGGGGCTACAACACCTACGGCCAGGTGGGCAACAACTCGCTGGTCAACCGCAACCAGCCGACGGCGCTAGCCGGCGTCACCGGGATCCTCTTCACGACGGTGTCCGCCTCGGGCAACCACTCGTGCGCCCGGGTTGCCGGCGGCGGGGCCCGCTGCTGGGGCGAGAACGCCGACGGCGAGGTCGGAGACGGCACGACGACGAAGCGCCTGGTGCCGACCGCCGTCGCCGGACCGACGGGCACGGTCGCGGCCCTGGTGACCGGCCGCTACCACACCTGCACCCTCACGGGGACCGGAGGAGCGGCCTGCTGGGGCGACAACCGGTTCGGCCAGATCGGCGACAACACCGCGATCGATCGATTGACACCCACCGCCGTCTCCGGCCTCTGACCGGCGGGGCGCAAACCCCCGGACTTTGACCCCCCGCCGGGCCGCCCCGTAGGGTCTCCCCCCGATCCCGGCGACACGCCTAGTGTGGCCGGACCATTCCCGGGGAGGATCCAATGCTCAAGCGTTCGGGAGCGCCGAATCGGCGCTCGCTTCGGATCGGTGCCGTCGTTGCGGTCGCCGGTCTCGTCACCCTGCTCTTCGCCGGAGTCGCCGGCGCGCAGGTGACCACCACGACCACCACGGCGCCCGCGTCGACGACCACCACGACCGCAGCCGCGGGCGGTGTGACCCCGGCGGGGCCGATCACCGTCACCATCGGCGTGACCCTCAAGGTCGTGGTGACCGGGAGTCCCGCCACCATCGGCCCGATCCCGTGCACGGCGACCGGCACCGTCGGCGCCGACGGCAAGTTCGTCCTCAAGCAGGCCGACATCACCTGCCCGCCGTTCAACGGCGCCGTGGGTCCGGTCGACGCCACCACCCAGATCGTGGCCACCTCCGACTGGTCGGGCATCATCGACCCCGAGGGCGGCATCGTGCGGCTCAACGGATCGAGCAAGACCCTCGCCACCGTGCCGTCACTCGGCACCGTCGACTGCCCGGTCGGCCCGATCACCCTCGCGGCCTCCACCGAGAAGCCGGGCGGCGTGGCCTACAACCTGACCACGGGTAAGGCGACGGTGTCCGACAACGCAGTGGCCATCCCCGCCATCCCGGCCGGGGCCGAGGGCTGCTTCACGCTCGAGAGCGTCGTCAACACGGCCCTCGGGCTGCCGACGACGGGGCGCACGGTCATCCTCTCCCTGACCTTCGCGCCGAAGCTCAGCGGCTCGGCCGACGTCCCCACGACGACGACGACCACGGTCGCACCGACGACCACCGCGGCCTCCCTGCCCCGGACGGGCTCGTCGACCGCTCCGTTGGCGGCGATCGGCATCGTGATGGTGGCCGGGGGCCTCGCGATGGCGCTGCGCCACCGCCGGGTCGCCCTCGACTGAATACGGCAGTGATCCGACGCGAACGGGCCGGGGGCACTCCCGGCCCGTTCGTCGCGTCCGGGCGCCATGCCGGCGCTGCGATCGTCCTCGCCGCCCTCGCCCTCGCGCTCGGCCTCTCCGGTCCGGCCCGGGCCGACGAACGGCAGCCGACCCGCGGCGAATCCGGCCCCGTTTCGATCGGCGGCGGCCTCGTGTTCGACGGCGCGGTGGTGACCGGCCCGCTGCCGGGCGGACCGAGTCGCGAGATCGACGCCTACACCACGGCCGTCTTCGTGCAGGCCTGGCTCCCGGGCGGGATGTTCGGACCACCCCCGACGCGGTCCCAGCCCCCGCCCGACGCGAAGCGCTACCGAGTCGATGTGACCGGTACGTGGGACGGCGCCGACGCACCGCCCACGACCTGGACGATCTTCTACGCCGCCGTGCCCGGGCGGGCCTGGATCGCCTGTCCGAAGTGTCGGGCGACCCCGACCCCCGGGGCCCCGCAGCCCGAATACTGGGCGACCCCCGCTCGCGTCACCGACGCTCTGGAGGGCCGAGCCGATCTCGTACCCGTGCTCGCGCTCGAGACCACGACGACGGCGCCCGCCGGGGCGGTCGGCGGATCGGGCGGGAGCACCGCCGGTCTCGTGGTCGCCGCGTTCCTCGGTATCGCCGTCGTCGCCGGGTTCGTCGTTCGGCTCGGGCGCCGCCGGCACCGACGCTCTGCCTGAGATCCCCGGTCTCGGGGATTGACCCCGCCCGGCCGGTGTCGTCAGACTGCCGATGGCGTCGCTGACGGCGGCGTCAGTCAACGGCTACCAGGGGGGAACCGGAATGCGCGTACGCGGACGAGCGAGGACCATGCGCCTCGCCACACTCGCCGCCGCACTCACGGCCGTCACGGGACTCATGGTCCCGACGCCGGCCGGAGCCGACGGTGACAACACTTGCAAGTTCTCCATCTTCCCGACCGCACCGGGCGGGACGAGCGAGCTCACGATCGGGTGCTTCTTGACCACGGCCACGGGAGGCGGCGGAACGAAGTACAAGGTCGAGGACCACCCGGCCGCGGTCTGGCACTCGGGCGCCGCCCGCCGGATCTCGACCACGACCGCCACCGCGCTCGGGGGGACGGTCATCACCTCGACGACGGCCCACTTCGGTGCCGCCGACCTCAACAACCCGATCAGCGGCACCGGCATCGCGGCCGACACCTTCATCAAAGCGTTCACCGCGACGACCGTCACCCTGAGCAAGGCGACGACCGCCATCGTGCCGATCGGCGCGGTGCTGCTCGTCGACAGTTACGACGGCCGCACGGTCGCCGATGCGGTCTTCCCGTCGGGAACCACGATCACCTCGGCCACGGCCAACTTCTGCAAGCCGGGTCTCGGCACGTGCGGAACGAAGACCGACGTCGGCAAGGTGATCACGGGCACCCGCCTGCCCCACCTCGCCACCATCACGGCGGTCACCAACGCGACGACGGCGACCCTGTCGGCTGCTCCGCTCGCGTGCCCGACCGGGATCACGACCTGCGGCACGATCACGCTGACCTCGCCGCCGACGAGCCCTCCGGCCACGACCCGGCTGCTCCGTGACGTGACGGTCCCGGCTTCGCCGAACAACACAGTGCTGTGCTCGGCCTCGGCTCAGTTCCAGACGAGCGACGTGAACCTGCCCGTGCTCACCTCGGCCGGGGCCAACCCGCCCGCGGGCGCTCGGTGGATCACCAGCGTCGCCGCCGCCGGTACCGCCCCGTGCGCGGCCGGTCAGACCAAGGCCGTGATGAACGGCACCGTCACGGCGGGCGCGGCCCAGACCTTCGTGATCGGCCAGGCCAACGCCACCGCCCCGGCCGACGGCACGACGGCCGGTCAGCTCAACTCCGAGTTGTCGGTGAACCCGGCCCTCGCCCCCGGTCTGCCGTCGTGCGCCTCGGGAATCCTCAACGCCTCCAACCTGGCCGGCGGCTGGAAGAACCCGGGTTCGTTCAACGCCGGTGGTCTCGGCGCCGTGTCGGGCGTAACCGTTCCCGGGGCGATCATCGCCCAGATCGGCTACGTGACCGGCACCGTCGACTTCAACGCCTACGTGGTGCGGGTCGCGGCGAGCACGGCCGGCGAGAACAACACGGGAGCGCA
>Ga0208783_10001786_pt1 | contig 12575 bp, 8 predicted proteins | sample DEB19_08_DNA_2_FD_184529 | JGI IMG/M metagenome (GOLD analysis project Ga0208783, IMG submission 184529) | Aqueous microbial communities from the Delaware River and Bay under freshwater to marine salinity gradient to study organic matter... | ecosystem: Environmental > Aquatic > Marine > Coastal... | reverse complement strand
CGGGAGCCGGCGTATTTGACCAGCGCAGCCATGGATGGCGCAGCGCAGGCAAATCCGAGTGAGCCGGAGCCTGGAGGGCGGAGGCGAACGTCCGGCGATGGGATATGGGGAGCCCGAAGCCGGCGCGGCCCAGTGGAGCAATGACAGACTGAAGCCTATCCCACAGACAGGCTGAAGCCTGTCCTACGGCGCGGGGATTTGACCGGGTTCAGATGCGCTGGTTCAATCCGGTTCCGGAACGGCCGCGAGGCGGCCGCAGGATGCGACAACCGGCGGACGGGAAGGAGCTCGCGAGCGTGACCAGGCATATCTTCGTGACCGGCGGCGTGGTGAGCTCCCTCGGCAAGGGGCTCACGAGCGCCTCGATCGGCATGCTTCTCGAAGCCCGCGGACTGCGGGTGAAGATGCAGAAGCTCGATCCCTACATCAACGTCGATCCCGGCACGATGAGCCCCTACCAGCACGGGGAGGTGTACGTGCTGGACGACGGCAGCGAGACCGACCTCGACCTCGGCCACTACGAGCGGTTCACGTCGACGAAGCTCACGCGCGAGAGCAACTACACGACGGGGCAGATCTATCTGTCGGTGATCAACAAGGAGCGGCGCGGGGAGTTTCTCGGCAAGACGGTGCAGGTGATTCCCCACATCACCAACGAGATCAAGGAGATGGTGAAAAACCTCGCCGATCCCGAGACCGACATCGTGATCACGGAGATCGGCGGCACCGTCGGCGACATCGAGAGCCTGCCGTTTCTGGAGGCGATCCGGCAGATTCCGCTGGAGGTGGGCCGCGAGAACTGCATGTTCATCCACCTCACGCTCGTGCCCTATCTGAAGGCTGCCGGCGAATTGAAGACGAAGCCCACGCAGCATTCGGTGGGCATCCTCCGGCAGATCGGCATCCAGCCCGACGTGCTCGTGTGCCGGACGGAACGGGCGCTCGACCTCTCGGACCGCGAGAAGATCGCGCTCTTCTGCAACGTGCCGCTCGACGCGGTGATCGAGGAGCGCGACAAGGACTTCTCGATCTACGAGGTGCCGCTCTCGCTGCAGTCGAACAAGATCGACGACCTCGTGCTCAAGCGATTCGGCATGCAGGCCGGCCCGGCCGACCTCGAGGACTGGCACGACCTCTTGCACCGGCTGCGCAATCCGGAGCACGAGGTGTCGATCGCGCTCGTGGGCAAATACGCCGAGCACCGCGACGCCTACAAGAGCATCTACGAGGCGCTCGACCACGGGGGCATCGCCCACAAGACGCAGGTGCGGGTGCAGCCGATCAAGAGCGAAGACATCGAGCGCGAGGGTGCCGAGCGGCTGCTGGCCGGCTTCGACGGCCTGATCGTGCCCGGCGGCTTCGGCGAGCGCGGTGTGGAAGGGAAGGTGGAGGCGATCAGCTTCGCCCGCGAGCGGCGGCTGCCCTTCCTCGGCATCTGCCTGGGGATGCAGTGCGCCGTGATCGACGTGGCCCGCAACTGTGCGGGGCTCGCGGGGGCCCACTCGACCGAGTTCGCGAAGAACACGCCCCACCCGGTGATCTGCCTGATGGACGAGCAGCAGGGCGTGGTGGAGAAGGGGGGCACGATGCGGCTGGGGGCCCAGCCCTGCGTCCTCGGCGAGGGCACGAAGGCCGCGGCCGCCTACGGGGCCACGCGGATCTCGGAGCGGCATCGCCACCGCTACGAGTTCAATCCGAAGTATCGCAGCCAGCTCGAGCAGGCCGGCCTCGTGATCGCCGGCACGAGCCCCGACGGGTCGCTCGTCGAAATCGTGGAACTGGCCGACCACCCCTGGTTCGTGGCCGTGCAGTTTCATCCGGAGTTCAAGAGCAAGCCGACCGCTGCCCATCCGCTGTTCGCGGGCCTCGTGGCCGCAGCCGTTGAGCGACACGCCGGGAGCGCCTGGGTGACCGAAGCGTAGGATTCACCGGCACCCAGGGAGCGCTCACATGGCAGGCAACGGCAACGGCGACGCGGAGGCCCGGATGGTGTCGGAGGGCGACACGGGCACGCCCCAGGCACCGCCGGCGACCTTCGAGTTTCTCATCCACACGCTGTTCACGCAGGCGTTGATGGCCCTGGGGCGGATCCCAAACCCGATCACGAAGCAGGCCCACAAGAATCCTGCTGCCGCGAAGCACTTCATCGACACACTCTCGATGCTCGAGCAGAAGACGGCCGGCAACCTCACGACGGAGGAGCGTCATCAGCTGGAGGAGATCCAGCACCAGCTGCGCATGATGTTTCTCGAGCAACCATGACGGCACGACTCCTCGACGGACGAGCCCTGGCGACGAAGATCGAGGACTCGCTCCGCGACGAGGTGACGACGTTCGTCGAGATGTTCAAGCGGCGGCCCCGGCTCGTGGTGGTGCTCGTGGGCGACCTGGCCGCGAGCGCTTCGTATGTGAAGAGCAAGCAGCAGGCAGCCGCACGCGTGGGCATCGATTCCGACGTGCTCGCCGCGCCGGCCACCGCCTCGACGGCCGACCTCGTGGCCCTCGTGAAGGCGATCGCCGGCGGTGATCACGGCCCTGCCGACGGCATTCTCGTCCAGCTGCCGCTGCCGGCGCATGTCGACACCGTCGCGGTGCTCGACGCCGTGCCGCCCGACCGCGATGTCGATGGCTTCCATCCGGAAAACGCCGGGCTCCTGTCGCAGGGGCGGCCACGGTTCATCCCCTGCACCGCCGCCGGCGTGCAGCGCATGATCCTCGATGCCGGGCTCGAGACGGCCGGGAGGCACGTGGTGATCGTGGGCCGCAGCGACATCGTGGGCAAGCCGCTGGCGCTCCTGCTCGCGGCGAAGGGCCCGGGCGGCGACGCGACGGTGACCATCTGCCACAGCCGCTCGGCCGATCTCGCCGACCACTGCCGCCGGGCCGACATCCTCGTGGCGGCGGTCGGCCGGCCGCGGCTCATCACGGCCGACATGGTGAAACCGAGCGCCGCCGTGATCGACGTCGGCATCAACCGCATCGAGGAGGGCGGCAAGGGCCGGCTCGTGGGCGACGTCGACTTCGACGCCGTGCAGAAGGTGGCCGGCTGGATCTCGCCGGTGCCGGGTGGCGTGGGGCCGCTGACGGTGGCGATGCTCCTGGCCAACACGCTCCTGGCCGCGGAACTGGCGACGTAGGACAGGCTTCAGCCTGTCGGGATCGGCAACGTAGGACAGGCTTCAGCCTGTCAGGATTTCGACAGGCTGAAGCCTGTCCTACGTGGGCTTTTCCGGGCTTGAGCCGGACGCCCGCCCCGCACTACTCTCCCCGCCCGCACGGGATCGCCCGCCGCGCGTGTTTGCGCAGTTTCGCACAACGCCGGCAGCCTTCCCGGACGGTCGTGAATGACCATCGACTGACGCCGCCTGCCGCCGATTCCGATTCTCTACGGGCCCGCCGGGACCGAGAGCCAGCCTTCATGCACTATTTTCTCCGTGCCCTTCGCGACGCCGCCAAGCAGTGGCCGCTGCTCGTGGCCGCCTTTCTCTGCTCGGCGGGTGTGGCCAGTCTGTGGGGCGCCAACATCGCCGCCCTGTTCCCGATCATCGAAGTGACGCTCAACGGCGATTCGCTCCAGTCGTGGAACGAACGCCGCCTCACCGACGCGAAAGCCCGCATCGAGGCGGCGGCAAAGGAGCGGGCTGACCTCGAGGCCCGGCTCGCCGCGGGTGAGATGGCGGGGGCCGACGCCGCCCGGGCCCGCACGCGGCTCGACACGCTTTCGCTCGCCGTGCGCGGCGACGAGGCGGTGATGTATTCCTCCGAGAAGCTCGGGCCCTGGCTCGATCGCCTGCTCCCCACCGATCCATTCACGACCGTGCTGTGGGTCGTGGCCTTCGTGGTGGCGAGCACGTTCGTGAAGCACGCCTTCCTGCTCACGAGCACGCTGATCGTCACCTGGATCGCGATGAACATCAGCCGCGACCTCCGGCTGAAAGTCTTCGACAAGGCGCTGTCGCTCGATCGCGCCCAGTTCATGCGCAACGGCTCCGCCGGCTTCATGGCCCAGGTGACGACCACCTCCGACATGCTCACGAGCGGCATCACGAGCGTGTTTGGCGGCGCGGTCACCGAGCCGCTCAAGATCGCCGCCTGCCTCGCGGGCGCCGTGTGCATCTCCTGGCAGCTCACGCTCGCCTGCCTGACGATGGCCCCGGTCGTGGGCTTCCTGATGGTGTGGCTCAACCGGCGGATCCGGGGCATCTCGAAGGGGATCCTGGCCCGGGCCCTCGGCTTCCACCACGTGTTGCTCGAGGCCCTCAACAACGTGCTCACCGTGCAGGCCTACACGATGGAGGAGTTCGAGCGGCAACGCTTCCGCTCCTGCACCCGCGACATGATGAAGACGGGCATGTGGCACAGCTTCTACTTCGCGCTGGCCAACCCGATCACCGAGGTCCTCGGCATCGGCATGGTGGCCACGTCGATCGCCGTCGGCGCCTGGCTCGTGATCAACCAGGAGACACAGATCTTCGGGCTGACGATGACCGAGCGGCCGATGACGGTGCCGGGCATCATGGTGTTTTTCGGGATGCTGATCGGGGCCAGCGATCCGGTGCGGAAGCTCTCGGGCGTGTTCACCGGCGTGAACCTCGGCATCGTGGGCGCCCAACAGCTCTACCCGCTGCTCGATACGCCCTCGAAGCTGCACGAGCCGGCCCAGCCCCGCTCTGTCGCCAGCCCGCACCGCGAGATCCGCCTCGACAACGTGTCGTTCAGCTACGACGGCATCGACACCGTGCTCTCCGACGTGAACCTCACGATCCCGTTCGGCGAGCGCGTGGCGATCGTGGGCCCCAATGGCGGCGGCAAGAGCACGCTCGTGAACCTCGTCTGCCGGTTCTACGACCCCACGCAGGGGGCCGTGCTCCTCGACGGCGTGCCGCTCACCGAGATGACGCTCCACGACGTGCGCCGCCGCATCGCCATGGTCACGCAGCAGACCGAGCTGTTCAACGAATCGATCCTCTACAACATCCGCTATGGCCGCTGGGACGCGACCGACGAGGAGATCGTGGAGGCCGCGACGAAGGCCCACGCCCACGAATTCATCTCCGAGTTTCCCGATGGCTACCGCACGATGGTGGGCCCCAACGGCTTCCGCCTGTCGGGCGGCCAGCGGCAGCGGATCGCGCTGGCCCGGGCATTCCTCCGCAACGCCGAGATCCTCGTGCTCGACGAGGCCACCAGCCAGATCGACGTGGAGAGCGAACGGCTCATCCACGAGGCCCTTGCACGCTACGTTGAAAACCGTACCGTGATCATGATCACGCACCGGGCGAGCACGCTGGCGCTCGCCGATGCGATCATCAAGATCGAACACGGAGTCGTCACGAAGCGGCCGGCTGCCCAGATGCAGGCCGCGTGACGAAGCGGGTGGCCGAAGCCGTCAGTTGTGTCTGCGGATATCGCGGCCCCGCCGTCACCGTCGCCGGCCAGGCGGTCTGCCCGATCTGCCGGGCTGCTGCGGCGCCCCCCACGTCGGCCGGCATGCCGGGCATTCCGTCACCTGCCGCCGCCCCGCTCGGCCCGCGCCCGACGGCTCCGCAGAAGCCCGACACCAAGCCGAAGACCTACCGCATCCCCTGCCCGCGCGGGCATGTGCTCACCGCCAAGCCTCACATGCTCGAGCAGCAGGTGGTCTGCCCGGAATGCAACGAGCTCTTCACGCTGCGCAAGGAAGACAGCCTCGAGCACCGCAAGAAGCAGGCGAAGGCCCGGCGCGCCGAGGAGGAGCGGATCGCGAAGGTCTGGCTGACGCGATCGATCTGGGCGGCCGCCTTCATCGTGGCGTCGCTCGTGGGGATGATCGCCTTCAGCTTCGCGTTCCGCGCGCCTCTGCCCCCGCCAGCCGAGCAGCCCAGCGAGCCGGATCCCGCGGCTCGAAGCGAGTGATCTCGAAGCTGTCGCGGACCACCGCCCGCACGCTCCTGAGGTCGACGGATCCGCCGCGGGCCAGGAGCTGCACGAGGAGGTTGCCGATCGCCGTGGCCTCCACGGGCCCCGCGAGCACGGGCCGATCGGTGGCGTCGGCGATCATCTGGCAGAGCAGCGCGTTCTTCACGCCGCCACCCACGACATGGATGCGCGACACCCTGCGGCCCACCAGCTCGTCGAGCTCGATGAGCGTGGCCCGCACGGCCGCCGCCACGCTCTCGAGTGCCGTGCGCACGACGGCGGCCGTCGTCTCCGGCACCGGTTCGCCCGTGTCGCGGGCGAGCTTTCGGATGGCCTCGGGCATGTCGGCCGGTGCGACGAGCGACGGATGATTGGGATCGACGAGCGTGACGAGCGGCGGCGCCTCGGCGGCGAGCGCCGTGAGTTGCTCCCACGTCCACTCCTTGCCGGCCCGCTGCCAGGCGGCGCGGCACTGCTGCACCAGCCACAGCCCACAGACGTTCTTGAGAAGCCGCGTCGTGCCGCCGATGCCGCCCTCGTTGGTGAAGTTGCGGGCCAGGCACGCGGGCGAAATGAGCGGGCGATCGAGCTCCGCCCCCACGAGGGCCCACGTGCCGAGGCTCACGTAGCACCAGTCGGGCCGGGGGCTCGGGGGCTCGGAGGCGGGCACGGCGGCCACGGCACTGGCCGTGTCGTGCGTGCCAGGCACGACGACCGACACGCCCGCAAGGCCCGTCTCGGCGGCGACGTCGGGCCGCAGGCCGCCGAGCGACGTGCCCGGCTCCACGAGCGGGCCGAACACCCGCCGCGGCAGGCCGAAGCGATCGAGCATGCCGAAGGCCCAATCGTGGGCCTGCGGATCGTAGCACTGCGACGTGGAGGCGTTGGTGTGCTCGTTGGACACCTGCCCCGAGAGCAGCCAGTGGAAGATGTCGGGGATCATCAGAAGCCGGCCGGCCGCACCGAGCACCGTCGCGTTTCGCTTCTGGAGCGAGAGGAGCTGATAGAGCGAGTTGATCTCCATAAACTGCAGGCCCGTGGCCGCAAAGATCTCGGCCCGGGGCACGATCGCCTCCGCGGCCGCGAGCATCCCGCGCGTGCGGGCATCGCGGTAACAGACAGGGTTGGCGAGCAGCGAGCCGTCGCCGCCCAAAAATGCGAAGTCGACGCCCCAGGTGTCGACGCCCACGGTCTTCACGGCGGCACCATGCCTGTCGGCGGCCAGCCGCAGGCCCGTCACCACCTCGTGCCAGAGGCGGACGAGATCCCACACCAGTTCGCCGGCGAGCGCCACCGGACCATTCTCGAAGCGGTGGATCTCCTCGAGCTCGAGCAGCCGGCCGTCGAACGCTCCAGACACCACCCGCCCGCCGGACGCCCCCAGGTCGACTGCCAGTGCAACGGTTCGCGCCATACCTGCTCCTCCTGGTTGCCCCCGGATGAACCCGGGGGCCCGCAAGCGTAGCCGCCCCTCCAGCCAGGGTCGATAAATCCCGAAAAACTCCCTATCGTGAGCCTGCCATGCCTGGTGCCGAAGAACCCCGCGAGCCCACCCCCGAACTCCTCGCCGAGCTTGCCGCCGCGAGCACGAGCCTGGAGTCGGCCGAGCCGCCCGAGATCATCCGCTGGGCTGCCGGGCGCTACGGCGACCGGCTCACCATGGCCACGGCCTTCGGACCGGAGGGCTGCGCGATCATCCACTGGCTGGCCACCGTGGCTCCGAAGACATTCGTCTTCAACCTCGAAACGGGCTACCAATTTGCCGAGACGCTCGACCTGCGCGACCGGCTCGCGAAGCGCTATGGCATCGAGGTGGCCCTGGAGAAGCCCGACACGACGGTCGAGGAATACGAACGCCTCCACGGAGGACCGCTCTACCGCACCGACTCCAATCGCTGCTGCCATGACCGCAAGATCGTGGTGATCAAGCGCGTGCTCACGAACTTCGATGCTTGGATGAGCGGCATCCGGCGTGACCAGAGCACCGATCGCGCCGTGGTGCCGATCGTCGGCTGGGACGCGAAGTTCGGCGTGGTGAAGATCTCACCGCTGGCCAACTGGACGAAGGCCAAGGTGTGGGACCTGATCGTGAAGGAAAACATTCCCTACAACCCGCTCCACGACCAGGGCTACGTGAGCATCGGCTGCTGGCCATGCACGCGGGCGATCACCGCCGGCGAGGACGAACGCGCCGGCCGCTGGAGCGGCACCGCGAAGACGGAGTGCGGATTGCATTCGAAATAGGCTGCTTCACGCGACGGCTCGGCATCCTGCCGCCCGTCGCTTGGCGGGCCTCCGCCCGCTGGCACGAACCCGGCCCTCCGGGCCTGGCGCGGAGGACGGGCTGCAGCCTGTCTTGCTTCGTGACAGGCTCAAGCCTGTCCTACTTTTTCACGATGGAGTCGATGAGGGCGGTGAACTCCTCCGCCTTCACCGGCGCCTCGAACGTCTTGCGGCGATCGTCGACCAGGGCGCGGGCCGCCACCCCCTGCTGGCGCGGGCCCACGAGGAGGATGGCCGGTACCACTGAGAAGAACGCATCGGTCGAGAGCCTGTTGAACGCCTCGACGGCGGTGTCGCCAAGCGACTGGGCGCTCACCACGAGACAATCGGCAGGAAGCGGCGTCGTGGAGAACCGGCCCAAGGCACGCTCCGGATTCTCCGTCATGAGCACGCGGTAGCCGAGGCCCGATAACAGTTGCCGCAGGGCTTGCTGGGCCTTCTCGCCGACCTCGACGACCATCAGCGTGCCGCGGGCCGCGGCCTTCTGCGACGCCCCGGCCGACGCGACCAGGGCGGCTCCGGATGAGGAAACCACGCCATCGGCACCGGAATATTTCGCCTGCAGCGGCTCGACGGCCCGCTTCGCATCGGCTGCAGTCTGCCAGCGATCCATCGGGTCGAGCGCCAGCATGCGCGAGACGACGTCGACCACGTCGCGGGGCACCTGCGGCGCCGCCGTCTGCAGCGGCTCGATCGACGTGAACCGCCGCGGATTGCCCCGCTCGGCCCGGTCGCGGGTTTCCTTGAGCGCCGACTTTCCGGAGAGCGCCAGATAGGCGATCGTGCCCAGGAAGAAGATGTCGCTCCGCAGGCTGTCGTCCTTCATCCCCGCGAGGTTCTCGAGCGTCGCGTAGTCGATGGTGCGCGGCTGCTCCATCTTGCCGAGCGACTTGTCGCCCGTCTCGGCGTCGACTCCGGCCAGACCGAAATCCACGAGCTTCGCCACCCCGGTTGCCGACACGAGCACGTTGGAGGCTTTCAGGTCGCGATGCGTGAGGCCTCGCCGATGGGCGTACTCGAGGCCGGCAAGGAGCTGGGCGAGGATATCGATGGCGCGAGGCACGTCGACCGCGCCCCGGATGCGCACGAGCTCGCGCAGCGTCTGCCCCTCGACGAACTCCATCGTGATGTAGCTCGTGTTGTTCTGCTGCCCCACGTCCTCGATCGCGACGATGTTGGGATGACGCAGGAGGCGGCCCATCTCGCCCTCGCGCCGGAATGCCTTGCATTTCTCCGGATCGGCGCTGTAGCGGCTGCGGAGCACCTTCACGGCGATCGTGGCACCGGTGTCGACGTGCCGGGCACGGTAGACCCGCGCGAAGGATCCGGCGCCAACCTGATAGAGGATCTTCGCGCTCCCGTAGAAAAAACCTTGGCGATCGCCGCGCAACAGCCGCTCGAGCTGGTAACTCGTGAGCAACTCACGCCGCAGCAGTGCCGACCCGATCGCCTCGATCGGCACGTTGTGGCCGCCGAGTTCGGCCCACACCTCGTGGAGGTCGCTCGGTGCGAGGAGCTGCAACTCCTCGGCGCGGCTGACGAGTTCCTCGGCCGTGGTGGGTTTCATGCGGGGCGGGAGGGGGCGGGGCGGCCGGAGGGACTCACACGATCCTCATTTTTCACCCCCGAAGCCAGACTGCAAGGGCTCTGGGCACCTTGGGGCGGCAGGGTGGTCTGGAGCCGACACGGCGGCGCCTGCTACAAGCCCGCGTTGCAAGAATTCCCTGGTGAACCCGCGATGCAGAGAGCACCTTCCGACACGCATCGATCGGCCCCGGGCCGCGCACCGCCCGGCTGGCTGCATCGGGCCACCATCCTCGCGTGCCTGTGTGTCACGTCGAGCGCCGCTGCCGCCGCCACGATCGAAGAGGCCTTCGAGGGGCCGGCCACGAGCTGGACGGTGGCCGAATCGGACGTGAACCATCGCGTCGTGTCGCACGCCCGCTCACGCGAGGCTCCGCACCGTGGCGCCTCCTGCGAGCGCTTCGTGATCGAGGCCTCGGGGGGCACGACGCTGCGGCTCCAGACCCCGGTCGGCGACGCCCGCGTGATTGATGAATGGAAGGCCTCGGTCTGGGTGCGGGCCGACCGCCCCGACATCCGTATCTCGGCCCGCGTCCGGCTCCCCAACTTCATCGCTCCCAAGACGGGCAGGCCGGTGGACGTGCTCGTGCCGGGATCGATCTCGAAGGACTCCGACCGCTGGGAGCTGCTCGAAGTGGGCGGCCTCACCACCGGCCTGAAGCGGCAACTGCTCGCCCTGCGTGCGGAACACGGCCCCACCGGAGACCTCTCGGGAGCCGTCGTCACGCACGTGGTGCTCGAACTCTACTCGAGCCCGGGCCGCTACGACGTCGCGATCGACGACCTGCTCGTGCAAGGCAGCATCACGACGCTGGCCGCGGAGACCCCGCACGACATGGCGACGCCGCCGACCGCCGTGCGGCGCGACCCGGAAGTCCGGCCCGCGCAATTCGTGCCACCGCCGGCCGCCGCACCAGTCACCACCGCGCCGGCGCCGAGCGCCCCCGTGACACATGTTCCGGCCGCAACCGCTCCCGCCGAGCCGCCCAGCGGGATCAATCGCGGCGTGCTGGAGGTGGCCGGCCTGCCGTTCTTCCCGCGCGCCCTCGACCACAACGGCGAGCCGCTCGAGACGATCGCCGCCCTCGGCTTCAACTGCGTGCGGCTCCCGGCGCCGGCCTCGAGCGACCTGCTCGCTGAAGCACGCCGCACGGGAGTGTGGGTGATCTGCCCGCCTCCGCTGCTCCCGGACGTCGACATCCGCGATCCGGAGTCGGTGCCGGTGTTTTCCTCGAACTGGGATCGCGTGCTGCTCTGGGATCTGGGCGCCGGCCTCGCGGAGGGCGATGTTGAGGCGCTCGCGGAACGAGCCCGCCGGGTGCGGGCCTGCGACCCACGCGGCGGCCGCGGGCTGATCGCCTCGGCCGACTCCGGGCTGCGCTCGATCTCGCGGCACGTCGACATGCTCGTGGCCCGACGCACGGTGCTCGGCACGAGCCTCGAGCTTGGCGACTACCTGACGTGGCTCAAGGAGCGGCCGCGGCTCTCCCGGCCCGGCACGCCGATCATCGCCACGCTCTCGACAGAACTCGATCCACGTGCCGCCCGCCAGGCGGCGGCCCTCTCGGGGATCGGGGCCCGCGGGCTGGCCGTCGACCCGGAGGCCCTCACGCTCGCCGCCTTCACGGCCGTGGCCGCCGGCAGCCGCGGCATCCTCTTCGCGTCGTCGCGGCGCATCGATGGCGATGACCGCGAATCACGGGCCCGGGCGGCGGCGGCCCGGGCGATGAATCTCGAGCTCAAGCTGCTCGAGCCGTGGGCCGCCGCGGGCCGGTATTCGTCCACGGCCCAGGCAAGCGATCCGGAGGTGAAGGCCGTCGTCGTCGAAGCGGCCCGGGCCCGCATGGTGCTCGTGTGGCGCGGCGTGCAGGGATCGCAGGTGGTGGCCCGCCACTACGCCGGCGACCTGCCCGACGACGGCGCATCGCTCACGCTCCTCGTGCCCGGCGTGCCGGAGGCGCACCAGGCCTGGGAAGTACACCCCGGCGGGCTGCGGCCGGCCCGCCAGCGCCGCGTGACCGGCGGCGTATCGATCGTGATCGATGGATTCCGCTCGTCGGGCCTCCTGCTCTTGAGCGGTGAGCCTGCAGTCACAGGTCATGTGCAGGAACGGGCCCGGGAACTCGCGCCGATCGCGCTCACCTCGGCCCGCGCGCAGGCGGCAATCGTGCTCGCCGACGACGCCGAACTGCTCGCCCGGCTGCCGCCCTCGGCCCTCGGCCACCTGCCGGCCGCCAAGATGCTCGGCGAAGCGCAGCGGGCAGCCGCCGAAGGAGAGGCGCTCGCCGCCACCGACCCCGCGGCTGCCCTCGCCCGCTTCGAGCGGGCAGCCGCGATCGGCGGCCAGTTCGAACGACTCACCTGGGAGCGCGGCGTGGTCGCGATCGGCTCGCTCGTGGCCGGCCCGCTCGCCGCCTCCGATGCGACGCTCGCCGAGCACTGGCGGTTCATCGATGCCCTCGGCGGCATCGCGGCCGGCGACAATCTGCTGCCCGGCGGCGGCATGGAGCGGATCGAAGACCTTGCCGGATCGGGCTGGCGGCATTTCGCCCTGTCGCAAAGCGATCTGCGCACGGCCGTGGAGGTCACGCGAAGCGAGCCGGCCGGCGGCAGCGCGTCGCTGCGCATGCGCGCCGAGGCGGTCAATCCGGCCTCCGCCCCCGACGTCGTGGAGACACCGCCGGTCTGGATCACGACGCCGCCACTCCAGCCGCCCACCGGCAAACTGCTCGAGATCGAGGCCCGCGTGTGGGTGCCGGAGCCGATCAAGGGGAGCGTCGACGGCCTGCTCGTGTTCGATTCTCTCGGCG
>Ga0208783_10001785_pt1 | contig 12578 bp, 6 predicted proteins | sample DEB19_08_DNA_2_FD_184529 | JGI IMG/M metagenome (GOLD analysis project Ga0208783, IMG submission 184529) | Aqueous microbial communities from the Delaware River and Bay under freshwater to marine salinity gradient to study organic matter... | ecosystem: Environmental > Aquatic > Marine > Coastal... | reverse complement strand
TTTTTTGCCTTCGGTGGCATCGCTGAATGCAAAGGGTTGGCCGCCAATGATCTGATCCGAAGTGACCGTGGGGCAGATCAGACGCTCCACATGCCGCGTGAAAAGCTCTGTGCCCTGGGTGTGGCTCACAAAGGGCCAGCGGGTGGGATTGTACATCGTATCGGTGAGGTCACGCATAAGTACGACGTGCTTTCCGTTCTTTGCCATCTGACGCAGGCCAAAGGGGCGGCCGCTCACGCACATATTCAAATGCACGCCCATCAGAATAACGTTGTCGATGTCTTTGGATTCGAGAAGGTTCCAAATTTCCACGCCGCTGTCGCTGATAGCGTCCTTGGCCTGGTCGATGCGCAGCGTGTCGATCTGTTTGGACCAAGGCGCTCTTGGATTGAGGCCCTTTGCTTCGAGTTCCTTCGCCCACGCTGCGTGTTCTGCGGGATCATCATCTTCACCACCATCGCTTTGATCCAGTGGATACACCGCCAGCTCTTCAGTGGGTATCTGTTTACACCATTCGCCGATGCTATTTGGCAAGTTTAAGGCTGTCGGAGCCGATTTAGCTCGGATACGGGCGGGACTTCCCTCATAGGGCATCATGCAAGAGCTGGGGGCATGTATGATTAGCACGCCGGCAGCGCGAGCTTTTTCGATCACTTTGTTCATTCGAGGGGCCATCTCTTTTTCACGAGTGACGGCGTTTTTGCAGTGGTGAAGGTCCCACATATCACAAACAATGATGGCCGTTCGAGACGGTAGCCATTGTTCACTCACGGTGAAGAGTTTGTTGGTGGCGGTCCTAGACTCAAGAATGAAAGATAGCGGATTTTCAGCTGCTAAAATCGTCGCACTGATAAGAGAGATAAAAAAAGGCTTCATATATGGGATACGTAAAAACGACGTCATCTTTTTTCAGTGGGAACAAACATGGTTCATACTGTCAGCAAAAGCGTTCTCTCATGATGTTGGCTTGCTCCTCTTTGCTGGGACGGATCAAAATGTAGTTTCAGCTTTCTTGGTTGGATGATGTTGGTGTGTCCCTGAAGCTTTGAAACGCAGCGTCGTTCTCATTGATCTTAGCGATATGAAGCTGTGGCAGAGTTTGACAGCGTGCCGCCTCTTCTATTCGGTCCATCCGTTTTTGCTAGCGTCGTTAGAATTGCATTGAAGCAATCTATCACCACCCACCTCCGAGAGCTTTTACCAGCATTGTTGTAGCTATGAATAACTCGCCGCGCAAACGTGTGGACTCGCGCTCGGCTCTCAACTCTGTGCGGCGAGCATCTAGCACCTCATAATAAGCTACTAGTCCCGAGTCATAGCGCTTTTGCGAAAGCTCCAGCGCTTTTGACGCTGCGGATACGGTGGCATCTTGAGCTGCAGATTGGCGGCTCAGCACCTCCACCGCGGTTAGTGCATCTTCAGTTTCGCGCATCGCTGAAAGCACGGCCTGTCGGTAGGCTGCTACCCCTTGCAAGTAACGAGCCTGTGCAGCATCTGCGTTAGCTTTTACGGCACCACCGCGTAATAGCGGCCACTCAAGCATCGCAGGACCTAAACCCCAGACTCGGGCGTGCGAATCAGCGATTTTTTCGATGAAGCTCGTCTGTGTGCCGCCGCTGAGTCCGAGGGTGATGCTGGGGAAGAAAGCGGAACGCGCCACACCAATTTCTGCATTCGCTGCCTCCATCCGTCTCTCAGCTGAGGCGATGTCAGGCCGACGTTCCAAAAGTGTGCTGGGCACCGAGAGGGGTAGGGAAGGAGGAGTTCCAGAAATCGGCATTGCAGGCAGGCTGAAATTGGATGGCGTTTTGCCTAGTAGAAGAGCGATGGCATGTTCCAGTTGAACCCTCTGTCGCTCCAAGCCGATTGCTTCTGCCTTTATTTCCGCATAATCAACCTCTGCTTGAGCCACATCCACCTGTGCGATATCTCCCTGGGTAAAGCGTGTTCGGGCCAAATTCAATACGCGTGACCTCACCTCCACTGTGCGACGCAGCAATGCGATTTGGGCGTCCTGCGTGCGTAGGGCGAAATAGTTCATGGCCAGCTCGCTTAACAGGCCGAGTCTGACATTCTGCCACTCTGCCTCAAACGCTTCTGAGCGTAACACTCCCGCTTTCGCTGTGTTTTGGTTTTTCCCCCAGAAGTCGATTTCATAGCTGAAATCGAGTTGATTGAGGATGGTAGTGCGGGTGCGTCCCCCTGCAAATTGGAAGGCCATAGCATCGCTGCTGCGATCACGACGGATGCTGTTGCGGGCAGTCGCAAATGGAAACAATCCTGCTCGGTCAGCGCGAGCAAGCGCACGCGCTTCCTGCACGCGTTGACGGGCGATTTCCAAGGTCGGGCTGGAGTTCAGCGCCTCAGTTATAAGTTCTTGGAGTCTCGAATCAGCAAAAAAGCTCCACCAGTTTCCCCTAGCCTCATGATCCTTGGGTTCCGCCACCTTCCACGGTCCCGTCGTTTTGAAGCTCGCGGGAAGCTTCATGTTGGGTGATCCAGTTTCTGGAGCCAGATTGCATCCGGCTAGGAGGAGGATGATGAAGGATAACCAAGCGGGGGGATGCAAGAGACGGCGGGGCAGCATGAAAGAGATCGGGCGAACTTCAGGACAGGCCAAGAATAACTCCAAAATCAATCGACATGTTGCAGGCCAGTCTCTTGTAGGCGTCGTATTGTCTGCTATACAGCAGGTCCGAATGACTATGCTTGTTCTGTCATTCGTTTGTTCTTTTTCTTGCCACCACTGATGAATTCAACATCCGCAGCGATGACCTTATACTCGGGGCACATCGTGTCGGAATCGCAGCCTTGGCCGGTCACGTTGTTCACCATGGCTTCAGGAAAATGGAATGTCGTGTAGAGAATTCCTGACTTTACTTCATCGGTGACGCGGGCTTCTAGCTCGACTTCACCACGCGCGCTGCTCAAGCGCACACGATCGCCGGTGCGAATGGATTTTTTCTTTGCATCGGCAGGATTGATGGACAGATAGTCCTGCACGACAATTTCATTGTTGCCAGTTCGGCGGGTCATGGTTCCGCAGTTGTAATGCTCCAAAATGCGGCCGGTGGTAAGAATGAAGGGGAATTGAGCGCCGTTCGTCTTCAGCTCGTTTGACTCTTTCCAGTCGAAGTAATGGAAGTGGCCTTTGCCACGCGAGAACTGCTCTTGGTGCATGATCTGAGTGTCGATACCGCCCTCTTTGATCGGCCATTGCAGGCCTTGTTCACCGAGGTTCTTCCAGGTCGCACCTTTAAAGAACGGAACAATCTGCGCGATCTCGGCAAGCACGCCATCGGGCGTGTAGTCGGCTTGTGGGAAGCCGAAGCGTTGCAACACTTCGCACATGATCTGGCCGTCGGGCTTGGTGCCTTCGAGAGGTTTCACAGCGGCGTTCACGCGCTGCACGCGACGTTCGGCGTTGGTAAAAGTACCGCTCTTTTCAAGGAATGAGGAGGCAGGGAGGATGACGTGTGCATACTTGGCCGTCTCAGTCATGAAAATCTCCTGCACGACGAGGAATTCAAGGCTTTCCATCGCGTGGCGGACGTGATGCGCATCGGGATCGGTTTGCACGACATCTTCGCCCATAAGCCAGAGGGCCTTCAATTTGCCTTCGATGGCCGCATCGAACATTTGCGGGATCTTCCAGCCGGGCTCGCTTGGCGCAGGTGTACCATAGAACTCGGTGTAGCGCTTCTGCACCGCGAGGTCGTTCATCTCAAAGTAGCCCGCGCCTTGATGCGGCTGGCAGCCCATGTCGGCGGCACCTTGGACATTATTTTGACCGCGTAACGGGTTCACGCCGACGCCGGGACGCCCGATGTTACCTGTCATCATAGCGATGTTTGAGATGAGCATGACCGTTTTGGCTCCTTGCTCGTGCTCGGTGACGCCGAGACCATGGAAGCTCATAGCGGCCTCTGCGCTGGCGTATTCGAGAGCGGCGGCGCGGACAGTTTCGAGAGCCACACCGGTGATTTTAGCCAATTCGTCCAAATCGAGAGCTCTGAGGCCGTTTTCGAACTCTTCCCAGTTCTCGCAACGACTGCGCACGAAATCGGTTTTGACCAGACCGGCATCAAGAATGCAACGGGCAAACATGTTGAGCAAGGCGACGTTAGTGCCGGGGCGGAGTTGAAGGTGATGCTTCGCATACGGCACGAGCTCGATCTTGCGAGGATCGATGACGATGAGTGGCGTGCCTTTCATGATGTGCTGTTTCAGGCGGGCGCCAGTTACGGGGTGGCCTTCGGTGGGATTCGCACCGATGACCATGATGCAGCGGGTGTGCTCGATGTCCTCGTAGCTATTTGTGGCAGCACCAGTGCCAAAAGACTTCTGCATGCCCCAAGCGGTCGGTGAATGGCAGACGCGGGCACAGCAGTCGATGTTGTTTGTGCCCATCACATGACGAATGAACTTCTGCATCAGGTAGTTTTCCTCATTTGTGCAGCGTGCGGAAGAAATGCCAGCCACCGCATTGCCGCCGTGTTCATTTTTAATGCGGGTAAGATTGGACACAATGTGATCATAAGCTTCATCCCAAGTGCTTTCTTTGAAGCTGCCGTCACTTTGCCGGATCAGTGGCTTCCGGAGGCGGTCCTTATGATTGTAGAACTTGAACGCGAAACGGCCTTTCAGACAGGTGTGCGCATGGTTTACCTCTGCGTCGAATGGTGCTTGAATGCTGAGCACCTCGTTGCCTTTCGTTGCGACATTTAAATTGCAACCCACGCCGCAATAAGTGCAGACGGTGCGCGTCTTCTTAGTTGCTTCAATGGATTTGGAGAAGAACACATCGCTGATGGCTGAGGTCGGACAAGCCTGCGCACATGCTCCGCAACTCACACACTCCGATTCCGCGAAGGATTGGTCGAGGCCTTTGATGATCTTCGCGTTGAAGCCGCGACCATGCATCGAGAGCACATGCTGGCCCTGAATTTCATCGCAGGCACGCACGCAGCGTGAGCAGTTGATGCACTTTGACAGCTCGCTGGTCATGTAGGGATGAGAGCGATCTTTTGTCCGGTCCAGGTGGTTGGCGCCCGCCGGGTAGCGCACACCTCGAATGCCCACCTTGGCCGCCACGGTTTGCAATTCGCAGTTTCCACTCACCTCGCATGTCAGGCAGTCAAGTGGATGGTCCGTTAACACAAGTTCCACGATGTTTTTGCGCAAACGGCGCACTTTGGGGCCTTCCGTAAAAATGTGCATGCCCGGTGTAATTGGGGTATGACAGCTAGCGACTACACGACGTGGCCCGTCGGATTGCAAAGCGACCTCAACACTGCAAACACGGCATGCTCCATATGGCTCCAACTGCGGCGCATCACACAATGTTGGAACAAATCCGCGTCCGCGATGCCGGTCGATGAATTTGAGTAAGGTTTCACCCGTTTCAAAACGAAGGGGCTCTCCATCAATGAATGCTGTGAGAGTGGATAGATCCTGTACCATGGCTGGAGATGCGGTAGACGGAGGTTTGAGAAACGGGACAAGAAACTGACTTTGGTTAAAATAACGTCAAAGGCTCACAAATGCACGATGGAATTTGCTGGTCCGAAGAGTGTGAAATGGATTATTCAGCTTTCCTGATTGGGCTCACCCCATGAGACCGCTGATGTCGATCAGGTGGAGTTGCCGCCCATTCGCACCATCCGGCGTATCGATGCAGACGAGCCGCTCGTCACGGCTGCTACGCGGGTGACAATCACAACGCCATTCTCCTTTGTATTCCGGTGGTTGAGCAAAGTGACCCAAGTCAATTCGCTTTTGGGTAGCGATGTGATAGAGATGTGGCGTTTGGATGCGGCGCACGCCTTGGGCGTAAGTGTCATTGAGGATCCACTCGTTATTTTTGAGATAGGTGAGATGGCCAGACTTGTCGAGAACGCCATGCCCGATCTCCTCCACGATACCGCTGTCCTTGTCCTCAAAGAGGAAATCACCCCAGTCGGCATTTCCCAGCCAGTTCTTCGCCTGAGAGAGAATGTGTGTGGCGTCCCGCCAGATGAAATGGGAAGCATAGCCGTTCGGGATCACGATGCGCAGGTCGCTGCCATCCATGTTCATCGTGATCAGTCGCGTGAGGTGCCCACCCTTTGGCTGCGTCCAGCGGTGGAGCATGATAAAGCGCTTCCCATTTGGTCCCACGAGCAAGTGATAGGCGTGATGCTTCGAATCGGGATGATTCTCCATCACGGTGCCGGTCATTGCGAGTGTCTTGTGGCTCACGATGAGCTTCTCGACACCGGTTTCGAGGTTCACATGTGTCACACCGCTGCTCTCGGGGGCCATGTCATTGAAAAAGCGGTCACGGATGCCAGCATAGCCATACCCGGGCCGGCAGTCCGCCACGCGGGCGAAATCACAACTCACGCCTTCCTTGCCATTCGGACTCAAAGCGTAAATCGGGAAGGGGAGTGTGTGCTTCTCCATTGTCTTCACGTCGAGGATGTGGCTGACAAACTTGTCTTTCTCGCGGTCATTCCAAATCACCTTCGACTCGCTGCCGGGTATCCATTGCAGCATGCAGCCCTGTTGCCAGCACCAGGCGTTCGATTTGCCAAGCGGGATCCATCGGTCACGATCCTGAATGTCGACCATCCCCACCTCAATCACGTCTTCCGACGTGGGCGAGCGATGTTCAAAAGCTACCTTGTTCGACAGCACAAAGCGATTGTCCGGTGAAAATTGTAGCTTGTCGTAGTAAGCGAACCAGTGAAAGCCTGGGCCTTTAGTGATGATGCGGGTCGGTGGAAACTTAGGGGGGCTTTCTTGGCCCCTAAGAGCAAGGGCAGATAGGGGTAGCGTGGACAGAAAGCGGCGGCGACTGGTTGGAGCAAGCATGCCAATCACTACGAGTTATTGAGCGAGAGATTTTCGACGAAATATTCAGCAGTTCTGCATGCCTGCAGATCTCGAGTGGGCGAAGAGAATCATTTATTTAAAAATGCCATCTTGCACGTTTGGAGCTGAGTCCTTTCCAACAATCCCAACCCTAATCATTCATATGACGCGATCCGGTGTTCTCGCGAGAATAAACTTTGTTATAAAACATCTTAAGCTTACTGATTGCGATCTGAAGCAGATACATGCAGTATTCATCATGAGCGATCACCTCACAAATAGTTGCGGTCCCACAATGCGCTTAAAGACTTGGTAGCCTATAGGTAAATTACCCTTTGAACAGATTTCCTTTTTGGGAAGAGTGCCGATGGCTTATTGAGCAACAACGCCTCCGAGTTTTCGTAGGCGAGTAGGGTGTCTTAGCTTGCGCAGTGCTTTGGCTTCGATTTGCCGAATGCGCTCGCGCGTCACATTGAATTGCTTACCCACCTCTTCTAGAGTGCGGCCTTGACCACCATCGCTAAGGCCAAAACGCTGGTCAAGCACTTCACGCTCCCTTGGATTGAGGCTGTGAAGCACATCGCGCAGTTTGTCCCGTAGAAGATGCATGGAGGTGAGCTCCATGGGGTCTCGTGCTTCTTTGTCTTCAATGAAGTCGCCGAACTCGACATCCCCGTCACCTCCTTCGCCTCCCACCTTAGCCTGCATGGAAATAGTGGGCTGGGACATGCGTAGCACGGCATTCACGCGATCGACAGGAATCTGAATCTCTTCAGCGATCTCCTCTGGGGTAGGTTCACGCCCGAGTTCCTGATGCAACTGTCGGAACACCCTCATCAGCTTGTTGATGGTTTCGATCATGTGCACCGGGATGCGGATGGTACGTGCCTGATCTGCGATGCTGCGCGTCATGGCTTGCCGGATCCACCAGGTGGCGTAGGTGCTAAATTTGTAGCCGCGTCGGTATTCGAACTTCTCGACCGCTCGCATCAGTCCCATGTTACCTTCTTGGATGAGATCGAGGAAGCTCAGGCCACGATTGGTGTATTTTTTGGCAATCGAGATGACCAAGCGAAGGTTAGCCTCGATCATTTCCGTTTTAGCCTTGGTTGACTCAGCAACACACCTCACTGCGTTTTTTGCCAGTTCACGGAATTCGGAGGCGCTCATCCAGACACGGTTTTCGAAATCGCGAACTGCTTGCTGTCCCTTCTGACGTCGTGGGTGCTCTTGAATAGCCTTTTCAAGCGTGTCGAGCTCAGCCACTTGCTCCTGAGTCAAGGAGATGAAGTCCTCCATGACTTTTTGTTTGAAGTGAAATTTTTCACATAGCTTGAAAAGCGCACCTCGCAGAGATTCAAATTGCGCTCGAATGCCCTCTTTCTTGCGGGTTCCAGCGTCAGAAAGCGATTTGTGGAGTCCTGCGCATTTTTCCAATAACTCTCGTGCCTGTGGTAGTCGTGTGCGGAGTTTTTTGAAGTAGCTGTCGCGTTCCGCGGCTTTATGATCAGAGACGATTTTATCAAAACGCTCGGCACCACTTTCAAGATTGGCTGCATGCTGGATATAAGCTTCTGCTACAACGCCAAGTTTGTGCATGCAATTCCGTAGGCCTTGATCAGCGCGCTCGATGCGTTTGGAAATCTCGATTTCTTGCTCTCGCGTCAGCAATGGCACTTGGCCCATTTGCCGCAAATACATGCGAACAGGATCGTCGAGCGTGTCGAGCTTGGTCGATTCCGTATCGCGCTCGCGAGTAAGCAGACGTCGGGCTTGTTCCACTTCGCCATCGTCCAGCAGCTTAATTTCCATGGCTCGAAGCCGCGAGATGAGCTCATCCATCAATTCAGCGGTCACAAAGCCATCGGGTAGAGTGTCATTGAGGTCGTCCCAAGAAAGGTGTCCCTGCTCGCGCGCCAAGCGGATGAGCATACGAAGACGACTCTGCACTTCGGTAGAATTGATGTCGGAATGCGTCACCATCGGCCCAGATGACTGCTTGGATTGTGGATGCTTAGGTGGACGGCCTCGGCCGCGTTTGATCACGGAGCCATCCGGTGCTACAGGCAAAGGGGATTTTTCCTTCAGGGGATGCAGTCGAGGACGACCACGACCCCGTTTTACCGGCGTCTCGGACGTTGATCCGGCCAGAGTCGTAGAATTAGATACGGGGTTGCCCAAGTGATTCGTTTTAGATGCAGCCATACTTGCCGCGTGGTTTTCTCTCCGGAAAGTTACTTCTAGCTGGAAAGGGGGCGACTATTCTGAGGGCTCCGCAAGCGGTCAAGGCTTTCTTTCAGGCGGGCATTGAGCTCCATGACTTTGTGTTGCAGGTCTTCCATTTCCTTGGCGGATATGCTTTGCAGCCTTAGACGCCCTTTGGTGCGTTGGAGCAGATTTTGAAGGCGGGTGACATTCAAGGCATCCAAGGCTTGCATAGCATCTGATAAGTCCCCGGGCGGCCGCTTGCGTGCCAGCAGCATGCTGAAAGCTGCCTCGAGTCCTCGTTCGAGGCCGGACATAAAAGTGGTGCGTGAAACTTCGTTCGATGGGTCATAGCGACTGCGCCATAGCAGGCCGAGAAGTTCCGTGCCTGGCACCTCGCTGAGAATTTCCTCGCATTCCGTTTCACGTAGCCAGAACAGAACTTCGTTATCGGCGAGGGCGAGTTGGCATAAAAGCATCGAATTCGGATTTTGTGCTGAAACCAATTTCTTTGCGTCTTCTTCAGGGCGTATGGGCTTTTGTGCCGCAGACTCGGATTTGGGTGCGTTATTTTGGTTTTTCGCAACACGAGCCACCATGCGGTTGAGTTCCTCTTCTGGCACTTCAAGTAACTTGGCCACTTTGTTTACTGCTGCCACCCTCTGAGCAACACCAGAGTAAACCGCTACCGCCGATGCTACCTGCTCAGCCATGCGCACTCGCTCCACCATGCCTTCACCTTTCGTGCTGGCCCGCAAATGGCGGATTTGGTGTTCCAAGAACTCCGGTGCGGCGTCCACGATTGACCGCAAGGCGTCTGCACCTTGTTCGCGAATCAGGGAATCTGGGTCTTCGCCCTGAGGCAGAGCGGCGACACGCACCGATAGACCATGCGGCGATAAAAGCTCAAAGGCCCGCTCCGCAGCCTTGCGGCCCGCGGCGTCGCTGTCATAGCAAAGAATGACCTCGTTGCACAAGCGCTTGAGCATTTTGGCATGCTGCTCCGTGAAGGCCGTGCCCTGACCTGCAACGACGTTTTGCAAGCCGGCCTCGAAGATCATGATCATATCGATTTGCCCCTCGCAGATGATTGCCTGGCCTGCTTTAGAAATGAAGCGCTTCGACTTATCGAATCCAAAGAGCACGCGACTTTTGTTAAATAGCGCTGTCTCCGGTGAGTTCACATACTTTCCGCCTTTCTGCTCAGGGTCGAGGATGCGCCCGCTGAAGGCGATCACGTCCCCATTATCATTCCGAATGGGAAACATCAGGCGATGCCGCCAGCGCGGATAGCTTCGCCCACCGCGTCCATGCTCGTCTTGATCCGCCACGCTAAAAATGCCAGCATCGACGAGGATCTGCTCGCTCAGCCTGTGCTCTGCCATCCACTCGCGGTAAAACGCCCGATTCTCTGGCGCGTAACCCATCTGCCAGCGCTTCGCCATCTCGCCATTGATGCCACGGGATTTTAGATACTCGCGGGCTGGTGTGGCGATTTGATGTTTCATTAGCAGCAGGTGAAACCATGCTGCCGCCTCTTTGTTTGCCTTAAGAAGCAGTGCACGCTGCTTCGCCTCTGCCTCCGCGTTCGCATCCCAAACATCCTCCTCAATGCGAATTCCCGCAGCATCGCCGAGTCGTTTTACTGCCTCCACAAAAGAAAGGCCATCATGCTCCATCACAAAACGAATAGCTGATCCGCCAGCACCGCAGCCAAAGCAGTGGTAGGTCCCGCGTGCCGGGCTCACATTGAAAGACGGTGTCTTTTCATTGTGAAAGGGACACAGGCCTAGAAAGTTTGTTCCAGCACGCCGCAGCTTTACCGAACGCCCGATAAGCGCCACGATATCCGTGGCGGCGAGCACTTGGTTGACGGTTTCCTCCGGAATACGACCCATGCTATTGATAGTGGAGCGCAGCGCGCAGCGCGCAAGGCTCGGAGGTGATTCCATGCCACCCCTCCGTAAAAAAAGCTTTTTCGTCTCGTTTGCTTTTCACCATGCCCGACTCCCCGACTCCAGCCGCCTCTTCTTCAGCATCAAGTTCCGAATCGTTCTGGAAAAACGATGACTGGCTGGCTGTGATCGGTGGATTGCCCATTCTGGCTGCTTTAGCCGCTGGGTGGGCACCCTCGATTTGGGTAATGATGAGCTCGCTGGCGGCGCTTGTGGCTTTGTTCTTCGGTCCACGGGTGCTTTTCGGCGCGGCCATCGTGCTTGCGTTGGCCTGGGGCGCTCAGCAGATCGCTGCCTGGAAGCCCATGAAGGACTATGGCATCGAATATGTCGTCTTTTCGCTCGCGCTAGGGCTGCTGTGGAGTCACCTGCTGCCGATGCCCGGCTGGCTGCGTGATGCAGCGCGGGCGGAGTTTTTGATCAAGGTTGGGATTGTCATTCACGGGGCCACCATCGCACTGCCGGAAATCATGAAAGCGGGCATTCCGGGGATGATTCAGGCCGCACTAGTGATTCCCGTGGTGTGGTATGCCTGCTACTTCATCGCGAGCAAGCTGAAGGTGGACGATGAATTCAGCGTGATGCTCTCCACGGCGGTATCGATTTGTGGTGTATCCGCCGCCATCGCTGCCTGCGGTGCCATTCAGGGTGACAAAAAGAAGCTATCGTATGTTACCTCGCTCGTTTTGGTCTGCGCGATGCCGATGATCATCCTGATGCCTATGGCGGTGAATGCGCTTGGTCTCTCGCAGGAGGTAGGCGGAGCTTGGCTCGGTGGCACACTCGATACCACGGCGTCCGTGACTGCTGCCACTAAGTCAGTCGGGGAAAGGGCCATCGACATCGGCACCATCGTCAAATCTGCTCAAAATGTGCTCATCGGCGTGGCAGCCTTTGTTTTGTCCCTGTGGTGGTCGATGCGTGGAGGTGCAGATGCCGGTCAGCGAGTGTCTCCGGCCGTGATTTGGGAGCGATTCCCGAAGTTTGTGGTCGGTTTCATCTTCGCCTCGATCCTTTTCTCCTACTGGGTGCCTGCTGAGGCGCTGAAAGCAGCCAAAGACCCGATCAAGACTTTCCGCGATGTGTGGTTCGCTGCCGCCTTTGTCTGCATTGGTCTCGAAACGAAGCTCGGCGAGCTTTTCAAGCTCGGCGGGGGTCGTCCGGCGCTGGCTTTCATGGGGGGGCAGATCTTCAACATCGGTTGGACGCTTTTGCTGGCGATGTGGCTGTTTGGAAAATAAATGTCAAACAGCCTCTCAGGCTTTAAGCTGCCAAATGTCTCTTCCTCGTCTAGCCATCATTGGCTCTGGCATCTCCGGCCTGGGCTGCGCTTACTTTTTGCACCGAAAGTTCAACCTTACAGTCTTTGAGGCCGAAGGCTATATCGGTGGGCATACAAATACAATCACAGTCAAGGAAGATGGCATCGATCTGGCCATAGATACAGGTTTCATGGTGTTTAATCACAACACCTATCCTCTCCTTTGCCGGTTGTTTGATGAACTTGGTGTTGAGACAAAAAAAACGGACATGTCTTTCAGCATGGTGCATGAGCGCAGCGGC
>Ga0208783_10001784_pt1 | contig 12586 bp, 10 predicted proteins | sample DEB19_08_DNA_2_FD_184529 | JGI IMG/M metagenome (GOLD analysis project Ga0208783, IMG submission 184529) | Aqueous microbial communities from the Delaware River and Bay under freshwater to marine salinity gradient to study organic matter... | ecosystem: Environmental > Aquatic > Marine >... | reverse complement strand
GGCCCTCTACACGAACCAGGTGAAGCCGTATGCGCGTGCCCCGCATCTGCTGCTCGGCTTTCCCACGCGCTACATCGAGCGTGGCTGGTCCGAGAGCATGCGAGCGCTGCCAGAACGCGAGCACCGTGAATGGCGTTCGAAGGCCAGCGATCGCTACGGCATGGTCGTCACCGAAGGTCTCTTCATGGCCAGTCGCGATGGCGTGACATTCAAGCGCTGGAACGAGGCCTTCCTGCCGCCTGGCATCGAGCGGCCGGGTACTTGGAACTACGGTCATCAATACATCGCGTGGCATCCGGTGGAAACACAATCATCCATAGAAGGTGCTCCGAACGAACTCAGCCTTTACGCCACCGAGAGCTACTGGACCGGCAAGAGCAGCGAACTGCGCCGCTACACGTTGCGCCTCGATGGCTTCGTCTCCATTCATGCCCCGATGAGCGGCGGCGAGCTCTTCACCAAGCCGATCATCTTCACCGGCAAAGCCCTCACGATGAACTTCGCCACCTCCGCCGCCGGTGGCGTGAAGGCCGAAATCCAGGACGCAAAAGGCAAGCCGATCCCCGGCTTCACATTGAGCGACTGCGAAGAGCATTTCGGCGATGCGCTCGAACGCACCGTAGTGTGGAAAGGCGGCGCCGATGTCAGCTCGCTCGCTGGAAAGGCGGTGCGGCTGTGCTTCACGCTGAAGGGCGCGGATCTGTATGCGATCCGGTTTAAGTGAAGGCTGGTGTGATAGCCAAATGCAGCGTCTTCGCATAGTTCCCGGCATCTTAGGCCGTATCTCCCTCATGCGCCGACTCCTGCCTTTCTTCGCCATCCACGCCCTCGCCGCTGATTTGCCTTCAGACCAAAGCAATACCCTTCCAGACAGCGCCAAGCGCCCCGCCGTCGTCACGGGTAGATCCACGCTCGCTTTGCCAAAACACGATCTGCAAGACGGCTACACGCTTGAGGTCGCCGCCGCGTCACCTCTCGTCACGCATCCGATCATGGGCTGCCTCGATGACAAAGGCCGCCTCTTCGTTGGCGATGCCACGGGCGTGAATTGGAACAAAAAGCAGCTGGAGGAAAATCCGCCGAACCGCGTCCTCTTGCTCGAAGACACCGACAAGGATGGTGCTTTCGACAAGAGCACCATCTTCGCGGACAAGATGACCTTTCCTCAAGGAGCGTGCTGGCTCGATGGCAGCCTCTACGTCGGCTCGCCGCCTTCGATTTGGAAGCTCACGGACACCGACAACGATGGCGTGGCCGACCAGCGCGAGGAGATCGTCACCGGCTTCGAATACACCGGCAATGCCGCCGACATCCATGGCCCGTTTTTGCATTCGAACGGTCGCCTCTACTGGTGCCACGGCCGCAAAGGCCACGACGTGAAGCAGAAGGACGGCACACCCGTCGATGCCTCGCTCGCCTGCGGCATCTGGAGCTGCAAACCGGATGGCAGCGACGTCGCCTGGCACTCGCTCGGCTGCGGCGACAACCCTGTTGAAGTCGATTTCACCCGCAGCGGCGACATCATCGGCGTGCAAAACCTCTACTACACCCAGCCTCGCGGCGACACGATCATCCACTGGCTCTACGGCGGCGTTTACGAGCGCAGCGACCAGCTCAAAGCCATCGCCCATCTCCCGCGCACGCTCGAAAACATGCCCGTGATGTACAACTTCGGCCACGTCGCCGTCAGCGGCTGCTGCTTCTGGAGGAGCTACCCAACCAAGAACGAAGAACCACGAACCGAACACTTCATGGTGACTCACTTCAACACCCAGCGCCTCGTGCGCATGGAGCTCACCCCCAGCGGCAGCACCTACAAGGCGGTCGAGAACGAATTCCTCAAACTCCACAACCCCGACATCCATCTCACCGATGTCATGGAAGACCCGCGCGACGGCTCCCTCCTCCTCTTCGACACCGGCGGCTGGTTCCGCATCGGCTGCCCGAGCTCCCTCATGGCAAAATCCGATCTTCTCGGTGCCGTGTATCGCATCAAGCCGAAGAAGCCGGCGACCAGCGAGGTGCGCACCGCCATCGCAGAATCCAACCTGCCATCGGCACTCCAAAACCTCCAAGCCTCCGATGCCCAGGCCCGTCGCCATGCTCTTGAATGGGTGAGCGCCAACCTCAAACCCGACGATGCCGCCTCCGAGTCGGGCAAGTCAGCCATCATGCCTCTTTTCAAGCTTGAGCTTGATCCATCGACCGAGCATTGCCTCATCGCCGCCGCACGCCGGTTGAACCTCGTGGATGAGCATGATCTCGATTCCTATTCCGGCCCCGCTCTTCGCCGGGCGCTGCTGAGCATCGTGCCGCATGATCCGGGCGCGGTGAACGTCACCGCCACCGTGGCCGCCAAGCACCTCGACTCCGAGGATGCATCGCTCGCCCGCACCGCGCTCCATCTCGCGGCCGACCATCCCGAGGCGGATGAATGGTTTTCCAAGGATCTGACCTTCTGGCTGCGAGATGAAAAAGTCTCCGCACGCCGCCTGCAGGCTCTCGTCGGCTTCTCCGGACACCTTCTTGAAAAGCCCGGCGCTCAAAAACTCGTCACCGCGATGCTCGGTCATACCGCTGCGGATGTGCGTGACGCGGCGCTAAACATTCTCGCCTCTCAAAAAGGTGGCATCGTGAACAATGACTGGCTCCCACTCCTCGACAAAGCGCTCACGGCTGCCCCCACGCCGCTCGTGCTCGATGCCATCAAAAAACTCAAAGCGCCCATCTTCGACGCCACCCTCCAAGCCATCGCCAGCGACACGAAGCGTCCGCTTTTCATCCGCTTGAAGGCGCTCGATTCGGCGAAGTCGGTCAAGCTTACCGGCGAGACCTTCGACATGGTCAAAAACGTCCTCGCCGATGCCGCGTCGTCCTCCGCGGCGAAGATTCAGGCCGCGGGCATGCTCGCCGCCGCGCCCATCGCGAAGGAGCAGATGCCACAAATCGCTCCGCTGCTGGCCAGCGTCGGCCCGGTGGAGCTCAAAACGCTGCTGCCGCTGCTCAAGCGCCACAAAGACGTCGAGATCGTGAAGTCGCTCGCCCGAAAGATCGCGAAGAATCCGGCCATCGCCAGCCAGCAGGAGAGTTTATACCGCACCGCGCTCGCGGATCTGCCGCCGGAGATCTTTGAGACAATCATCCTGCCCGCCTACAACACCGCCGTGGCCGCCACCGAAGCCAAAAAGCGCCAGCTCGGCCCCCTCGCCGACAAAGTCATCGCCAGCGGCAACGCTGCGAACGGCGAAAAACACTTCAAAGCCGGCAAAGGCACCTGCATCGCCTGCCACAAGATCGGCGACACCGGCCGCGCCATCGGCCCGGATCTCTCCCACATCGGCGCCATCCGCACCGAGCGTGATTTGCTCGAAAGCATTCTCTTCCCGTCGAACACCCTCGCCCGCGACTACGAGGCCCACATCATCGAAACCAGCGACGGCCAGCAAACCCTCGGCGTCATCAAATCCCACACCGCCGAAGGCCTTCTCGTCCTCGACATCGCCGGCCAAGAGAAAAACATCCCCCATCAAACCATCAGCGGCGACACTACCCTCACCACCAGCCTCATGCCCATGGGCCTCGATCAAACGATGCCTGAGGGCGAGCTCCTCGACCTTGTCGCGTGGCTGAGAAGCCTCAAATGACGTATTCATAAATCCGAATAACGAAACAAGCCCGAAGGCCAAAACAGCGAGCCGTCATTCAAGCTTCGACATTCATTCGTCATATCTCTCATGTTTCCCCTCACCGACTTTCCTTCCCTCGCGGGCCTTCACTACCTCAACACTGCCGCCGAAAGCATTCCGCCTAGCTGCGTGAACGAGGCGGTGGCTGAGTATATGACTCACAAGGGGTTTGGTATGCGTGGACGTGACTTTCACTTCCCCCGCGTCGAAGCCTGCCGCGAGATCACGGCGAAACACCTTGGCCTAGCGACTGATGAAGTCGGATTCTGCTCATGCAGTTCGGAGGCTTACAACCTCCTCGCGTCTGCTTTGCAGTTGAAGAGCCTCGACGAGGTCGTTGTGACCGATCTCGACTTTCCCGCTGGTGCCACGCCTTGGCTCACCGCGGCGGAAAAGCCGGTCACGCGGCTGTGGCGGCATCGTGGTGGCGCTTTGAGCCTCGACGACCTCGCGCCGCTGCTCAATGAACGCACCAGTCTGGTGCAGGTGAGCCTCGTCAGCTTCTACAACGGCCACCGCATCGTCTTCGCGCCGCTGCGTGATCTGGTGCGACGCCTCGCGCCGAACGCCGTGCTCTCCATCGATGTGACGCAGGCGCTCGGGCGTGTCGTGCTCGATTGCCAAGACGCGGATGTCATCATCTCCAGCACGCACAAATGGACCCTCGGCGTCCACGGTGGCGGCATCGTGGGTGTGCCCAAAAAAGGGGCCGAACGTCTCACCACCAAGGCTGGAGGCTGGTATCACATCACGAATGCCTTTGATCCAGACCGGTTTGAGGTCGCAAGGGTCAAAACCGGTGCAGCCAGTTTCTCCGTCGGCATGCCAAGCTTTGCCGCACTCTACGCGCTAAATGCCTCCCTGCGCTATCTCGATCAATTCGGCGTGCCTGCCATCGCCACATACTCGGACCCACTCATCGCCCGACTGCATGCCGGCCTTCGCGAGCTTGGCATTCAAACACTTGCTCCCGAGCAGTCAGCAAACTCAAGCGGGATCGTCGCTTTCACCCACGCCAACACGCAGGCCATTCATGACGCCTTGCTGGCGCAAAACATTCATGTCATGCATCAGGTCGGCCGCATCCGCCTTGCCGTGCATGGCTACAATACCGTCGAAGATATCGACGCGGTGCTGACGACGCTGAGGGGCACCCACTGATTCACTGATTTCGTAGATGACTCTGATTGAAATGCAGGGCAGGCGGCGCGAAGCCTCGCCAATCACTCTCGTGTAATCTGTGGACTGGGAATCGCCCAAACTTTTGCTTCTGATCATCCCGGCGCTTGCGGCGCTCTTGTGGATCGAGTCGGCATCGTCGCATCCGATGACGGGGCTGCGCAAGAGGTTGCTGTTGGTGGTGCGGGCGGTGATCGTGATGCTGATCATCGCGGCGCTGGCGGGGCCGGCACGGGTTTCGCAGACAGGGCGCAAGGCGCTGGGCATCGTGTTGGATGTTTCACAGAGCATGGGCGAGGATGGTGCAAAGATGGCGATGGCGCAGGCGCGGCGGCTTCAAAGCAAGGCTGGCGGGATTGATTCCTTCATCGTGCAGCTCGGCGCGAAGCCGGATCTGCTGCCAGACAATGCCACGGAGGCCGAGACGAAGGATTGGCAGACGAAAAACGGTGGCGACAGCCATTACGCTGCGGCTTTGGAGTATGCGCAGGCGATGTTTCCGCCGGGCACGAGTCGCAATGTATTGATCATCGGCGACGGACATGAGACGCGAGGCGATTTGCTCGCTGCAGCACGCGAGGCGGCGGTGAGCGGCATCAAGGTGCACGCGTTGCCCATCGCGGGGCCGAAAAAGCCGGATGCACGGGTGAGGTCGCTCGTATCGAACCGCTCACGGTTGTTTGAAGGTGCTAGTTTGCAGCTCACGGCCACGGTGGAGAGCACGATCGAGGCGAGCGGCATGCTGCGGTTGTTTGAAAACGGCATCGAAGTGGAAAAGCGGCCTGTGCAACTCAAAGCCGGTGCGTCGAGCGTGTTCACCTTTCAGCGCACGCCAGCCACACGGAGCATTTATCACTATCGTGCCGCATTGGAAGGCATCAGCGGCGACACGTTGCCGGGCAACAACAGCGCGCTTGCCATCGTCGATGTGCGGGGAAGGTTGCGCATGCTTTACATCGAGAGCGATGCCGCGGAGGCACGTTACCTGATTAGCGCGATGGAAAAGGAGGGCGTGGAGCTCGATCTGCGACAACCGGGTAATCTCGCCTTCGGTCTTGACCAGCTTGCAGGCTATGACGGTGTCATTTTGAGCGATGTGCCTGCGCATCAACTCGGCGAGCCGCTCATGAACATGCTTCGTGACTACATTGACAAGCTCGGCGGCGGTTTGTTGATGCTAGGTGGGCCGGGATCGTTCGGCACCGGCGGTTACTATCGCACGCCGATTGAGGAAACGCTACCCGTGCGGCTTAAAGCGCCCGACGAAGAAGAAAAGCAAAGTGCGGCCGTGGCCATTGTCATGGATCGCAGCGGCTCGATGGCAGGCGAGAAGCTTGAGATGGCCAAAAGTGCCGCCATCGCCACGGCTGAGGTTTTGGGCCGCAACGATAGCATCGGCGTTTGGGCCTTTGACAGTGAAGCCCATGTCGTTGCGCCGATGACAAGACTTACCTCGACCGCGGCGGTCACCGGCCAAATCGCCGCCGTCGCTAGCGGTGGTGGTACCAACTTGGAGCCGGCCTTTAAGTTGGCCCGGGAGGCCCTTTTGCGCGTCAAAGCCCGTGTGAAGCATATGATCGTGCTTACGGATGGTCAGACGGCGGGCAGTGGCTATGAGGCCTTCGCATCTCAATGTCGCGGCGAAGGCATCACAATCTCCACCGTGGCGATTGGCGATGGTTCCCATGTCGCGCTGCTGCATGCCATCGCGAGCGCTGGCGGGGGTCAGAGCTATTCGACTACCGATGCAAGCACGATCACGCGCATCTTCACGCAGGACACGCTCATGCACACGGGCCGCATGATCCGCGAGGAGCCCTTCACGCCGAATCGGGTTGAGAAGCATCCGATGCTCGCGGGTTTCGAAAAGTGGGATAGCCCAGATTTGCTCGGCTACGTCAAAACAACGCGCAAAGCCGCCGCGCAGAGTCCGCTACTCACCGACACCGGCGATCCGTTGCTGGCGCATTGGCGATTCGGCCTCGGCAAGGTCACAGCGTTCACCTCCGATGCGAAAAGCCGCTGGGCCTCGCTGTGGATCGCACGCTGGCCGGGTTATAGCCGTTTTTGGTCGCAAATCCTGCGCGAGACCGCGCGTCCGCCGCAGGGGCGCTTTATGGATCTCGCCACCAATCTGCAGGGTGACGACGCGACGATCACCGTGGATCTTTTAAGCGATGCGGGCACTCGGGCGAACAATGCCGCTGTGACCGCCGAGGTCTTCCACATCGCTGCCGATGCGCTTGGTGCGCCGATGAAGGCCACGCAGCAGCTTACGCTCATGCAAACCGCCCCCGGTGAATATAGCGGTCATTTCCAACCCGGTGAAGCTGGGGTTTATCTTATCCGCGCCCGCAGCGGCGCCGAAATGGTCAGCGCCGGCCTCGTTCACAATCCCAGTAGCGAGGCCAGTCTCGGCACCGTGAACGAAACGCTTCTCCGCGAAATCACGAACCTCACGGGTGGCGAGTTTTTGACCGAAAACAGCTCGCTGCCGAATTTGGAGACAACTCAAGCCACACAGCACATCGAGCTATGGCCGGAGTTGGTTTTGCTGGCATTGCTTATGTTTTTGTTGGACACCATCATCCGTCGCTGGGAACACGCGAGTGGCATTTTGGCGGTGTTGTGGAGAAGGTAGGCTAGACCGTATGAGAAAGCCGGGATTTCTCCGGATGATGGCGACGTGGTTTTTCAGAGCAGCGAACTGTCGTCGGAGCGTTCGAGGCGGCCGATCTTCTTTTTGATGGTCTCTAGGAGCACGGTCATCTCATGGATGCAGCGGAAGCACTCCTTTTGGGTCTCCTCATCCGCCAAGCCGGGCACGGCGGGGTGAATCTTCATGAACTGGAGGGCAATGTTTTTGCAGGCTTCTCGGATCTGGGCGATAGCAGCGGTGCGTTCCATAGGGCTGCTCTATCCGAGAGGTGGGGGTGCGTCAAATCGCCGGGTGCGAGCGGGATCGATGCGCGTGCAGGCTGGGCAGGGGCTGAAAAACCGGTTGCGTTCTCCTTCAAAGTCTCCACTGTCCGCCCCCGCTCGAATCCCACCCCCCTCCTTTTTTTATCATGGCCGTTGTCATTCGTCTCCGTCAAGAAGGTGCCAGGCACCGCCCCGTATTCCGCATTGTTGCTGCGGACAAGCGCATTCGCCGTGAAGGACGTTTCTTGGAAATTCTTGGCGCTTATGACCCCCAAAAGGGCATTGAGAACGCAACTGTGAAGCTCGATCGCGTTCAGGACTGGATCTCAAAGGGGGCAAAGCCCTCCGAAACCGTCGCCAGCATCATCAAGCACGCCACTAAGGCGAGTGCTTGACCTAATCTGGCTCGATTCGACGCCATTTCAACGAACCCGGTTCCAGTGATGGGCCGGGTTCTTTCGTTTGCTCTCTTTCCCGCCCGTTTCATCCTCTCCTCATGGACGCCCCTGAAGCCCTCCGCGAATTCCTCTCCTACGTCGTCGCCAATCTGATCGACCACCCTGAGCAGGCCACCATTGCTATGGGGCCGGGGGCAAACGGTGCCACCAGTTACCGCGTCCATCTTGCCAAGGATGACGTGCGGCATGTGATCGGCAAAAACGGCATGACCGTCAGCGCCATCCGCTCCCTGCTGAATGTCGCGGCGGAAAAGCATCGGATCAAAATCTCCCTTCGGGTGGACCCGGTGAAAGAGGACGAGGTCATCGTGGAGGCGGCACCGGTTTCTGAGACAGGTGCAAGGTGATGGTTGGGCTCCCGGTGAAACCACCGCATTGTTCATTGCACGACCGAACGGGCGGCCTACCCATCCGCCACCATGCTTCACAATGTTTATTTTTGGCTCAAGCCCCACCTCACTGCCGAACAGCGCGCCACCTTTGAATCGGAGCTCGCCCTGCTTCCGAACATCAGCTATCTTGCCAGCGGTTTCGCCGGCAAACCGGCTTCCACAGAGAAGCGCTCGGTGACCGATCATTCGTTCAGCTACTCCCTCTCGCTGCGCTTCAAGAACATGAAGGACCACGAATTTTACCAGAAGGACTGTCTGGAACACAAACGCTTCGTGGAGAGCTGCAAGACTTTTTGGGATCGCGTCGTCGTATATGACAGCGCTTCTCTGAGTTGAGTTAACCCCTTCAGCCATGTCCTACACTTTCCCGAAATCCGCGGAACTTTACGCCCGTGCGCAGCGCAGCATCGCGGCCGGCATCAACAGCGGCATCCGCAAGATGGAGGCTCCCGTGCCTCTTTACTTCACTCACGGCAAGGGGCCACGGCTCTACGATGTCGATGGCCATGAATACATCGACTTCCAAATCGGCCAAGGGGCCATCCTATATGGTCACGCGCCGCAGGGCATGGCTGAGGCTATCTCCGCGCAGGCCTTCAAAGGCACGCACTGGGCTGCCCAGAGCGAGTTGGAGATTGATGTGGCCGAGCGTCTGCAAAAAATGATCCCGGGAGCCGAGCGCGTGCGCTTCAACAACTCCGCCACCGAGGTTGTGCTCGCCGCGCTACGTCTGGCAAGGGCGCACACCGGCCGTCCACTCATTTTGAAGTTTGAGGGCCACTATCACGGCTGGGCTGATGAAGGCCTTGTTGGCTTTGCACCACCGCCGGACAAGTGGGGCGATGAGGAGAATCCGACACGTCTACACCCTAGCCAAGGCGTGATCCCCGAGGTACTTGGCACCTTCGTTGTTGCCCGCTGGAACGATCCTGAGCACCTGCGGCGCAAAGTGGAAGAACACCACGGCCAGATTGCCGCCATCATTTTTGAGCCCGTGTTGTGCAACACCGGCTGCATGCCTGCCGCGCCCGGCATGATCTCGACCATTCGCGAACTCTGCGATGCGAACGGCATCGTCATGATCGCTGATGAAACCATCACCGGCTTCCGCTTTGGTGCAGGTTGTGCTCAATCACACTACGGATTCACGCCCGACCTGACCGTCCTTGGCAAAGCTGTCGGTGGCGGATTGCCTTTCGCAGCTCTCGTTGGCAAAGAAAAGTTCTTCGCCAAGATCATCAGTGGTGAGGTCGTGCATGCGGGAACGCTCAATGCGAATCCGCTCTGCCTTGCCGCTGCGAAGTGGTGCCTCGATGAGGTCATCGCGCTTGGCGACAAGCATCCCGCTGGCGTCATCGCCCTCGGTGAGCAATTGATGGCGGGTTTGAGCCAGTTCGCCGTCCATCATGGAATCCCGCTGCAGCCCCAGGGGCCGGGTCTTGTCTTTCACTGTGTCATGCTCAAGCCCGGCGCCGATAAAGGCCCCATCACCAGCTATCGCGACTACGTCCGCCGCCACGATCCCCCACGCTGGGCCCACCTCCGCCGCTGCCTCCTCGAAGAAGGCGTTCGCGCCATCGAACGTGGATTATGGTTTATCTCTCTTGCCCATACGCAGGCCGACATCGAAGAGGCGCTAAAGCGTGCCGCACTTGCTTTCGCCCGCCACGCGGCAGAGTGGAAAGCGTGATGCTGATCTCCGAGATCTTTTACTCCGTGCAGGGCGAGGGAGCGCTGATGGGCGTGCCTTCGGTCTTCGTGCGGACTTCCGGATGCAATTTGCGCTGCCGGTGGTGTGACACGCCTTATGCGTCTTGGAAGCCAGAGGGCACGGAGATGAGCGTGCAGGATCTTGTTCAGGCCGTGAACGCGCATCCGACGCGTTTTGTCGTCGTCACCGGTGGTGAGCCGATGGTGGCGAAGGAGATGCCGCTGCTGCTGCAAAGACTGCGTGAGGCTGGCAAGCACATCACCATCGAAACGGCGGGCACCACTGCACCGGAGGGCGTGGCTTGCGATCTAGCCTCGATCAGCCCGAAGTTGAAGCATTCAACGCCTGACGAAGCTGCCGCAGGAAAGGCATGGGTGGAGAAGCATGAGCGTCTGCGGCTTCAGCCGGACGTTTTGCGAGCTTGGTGCTCGAAGTATGAATTTCAGCTCAAATTCGTCATCGCCAGCGAGGCGGATGTGTTGGAGGTGAAGGCCGTGATCGAGTCCATCGGCATCGAAATCGCGCCTGAGAAAGTGTTGCTCATGCCAGAGGGTATCACACAGGAGGCGCTAAAAAAACGGCAGATGCTGTTGGTGGATATTTGCAAACGCGAGGGTTGGCGTTACTCACCACGGCTGCACATCGATCTCTTTGGCAATAAGCGTGGGACATGAGCCCAAGTTTCAAACGCCAAATCGGCCGCGTGCTTTGGACGCTGTTGCTCGTGACTTTGCTCGCAGTCGAGTATGAGTTCCGTTTGGAGCGCGGGCTGAAGCTACCACCACGCACGGTTCAGGCCGTGGGGCTTCAAAAGCTGACGGGAGTGCGTTTCATGGATGATGATGCCAATGACGGCGATAGCTTTGTCGTCGAGCATGAAGGCCAAAGGCTCGTGTTGAGGCTATACTTCGTCGATTGCGCCGAAAAGCGGGACTACAAGCTCGTCGCTGGGCGGTTAAAAGATCAGGCCGGCTATTTCGGCGGCCTCAGCATCCCCCAGACGCTCAAGCTCGGCCAGCAGGCCAAGGTCTTCACCGCGGATCTACTTCGTTCTCAGTCTTTCAGTGTCTTCACCCGCTGGGAACGCGTCTACGACAGCGAGCGCATCTATGCCGTCATCATGTTCGAGGATGGCCGGGATCTCGCGCACAAGCTGGTGGAGGCTGGCCTCGCCCGCATCCACACCAAAGGCGTGACAATGCCCAACGGCCGCAAAGCCAACGACTATGAAAACCATCTCCGCGAGGTCGAAAAAGCCGCGCGCGTCGCTCTGCGTGGTGCCTGGGGCATGCCGCGGAGGGCTCCTTCGGCGAAGTTGCCTCCGAAATGACAGCATTCCGGTTTTTTGCCGTATGAAAAAAACATGCATTCACCGCTGTTTCGGCCCTCCATGGACCGTCGGGCCTTTTTGACGGCTTCGACGGCGGGCTTGGCTTCGCTGGGCTTCAAAGGCAGCGCGCTGGCTTCCACCGCGCCGGCTGTTGCCCTGCCCACGCTGGCGAAACCTGCCAAATCGACGGTTCTGTTTTTTCTCTGTGGGGGTTCCTCGCACATCGACATGTGGGATATGAAGCCGGACGCTCCGCTGGAGTATCGTGGCGAATTCAAACCGATCCGCACTAAAGGCGACGAAATCGTTTTGTGTGAGCACCTACCTCTTCTTGCGAAACAGGCGCATCGCTTTGCCATGATCCATGGTGTCACGGACGCAGGTCGTGCCACAGGCGATCATCACGCCGGCTACTACTACAACCTTACCGGCCATGCGCCTGATCCCACGTTCAAGCAGCAGGGCAACGACCGCCGTCCGTATCCCGAGGACTGGCCTTACATGGGCAGCGTTGTTACCATGAAGCGTCCGCCGCATCCCACGCTGCCCTCGCTCATCACGCTACCGCACAAGCCGAGCAAGCTGCCCTTCACGCGACCGGGCCAGTTCGCGGGCCGCATCGGCATGGAGTTCGATCCGTTCTTCCTCAACGGCAGCTTTGACGAGCCGCTGAGCTTTGCTGCGCCCACCATCAGCATCGGTGGCGGCATGACATCGCAGCGCATGCAGGATCGACAGAATCTGCTCACCGCGCTGAATAGCGCCCGCCGGGAACTCGACCATGAGATGGCGGTGCAAAACTACACGAAGCAGCAGCAGCGTGCTTTTGATCTGCTCTCATCGAGCGGCACCGTGAATGCCTTCGACATCCAATCGGAGCCGCTGTCCCTTCGCGAGCGCTATGGCCA
>Ga0208783_10001783_pt1 | contig 12587 bp, 8 predicted proteins | sample DEB19_08_DNA_2_FD_184529 | JGI IMG/M metagenome (GOLD analysis project Ga0208783, IMG submission 184529) | Aqueous microbial communities from the Delaware River and Bay under freshwater to marine salinity gradient to study organic matter... | ecosystem: Environmental > Aquatic > Marine > Coastal... | reverse complement strand
CCCCAGCCTGTACCGCCCAGCAATATTCCTGGGGAAACGTGGACGGGCACTGCCAAGAGTGAGACGCACGACGGCACGGCCAACGATGACATCATGTTCGGCATGGGTGGCAAGGACACCCTGAACGGCAAGGGTGGCAACGACACGCTGGACGGCGGCGCCGGAAACGACACGCTCAACGGTGATGACGGTAACGACACTCTCTTCGGCGGTACCGGCAATGACGTCCTGAAGGGTGGCAACGGCAACGACACGCTCAACGGCGGAGCGGGGCGTGACACCCTCGACGGCGGCGCGGGAGACGACTTCCTGTTCGGCTCCGCGATGCGTGACATCATGACCGGTGGCGCTGGACACGACGTCTTCCACTTCAACGCAAGCATCAAGGAGATCGGCAAGAACGCTGCCACCAGCGACCAGATCGTGGACTTTACACACGGCGAGGACCAGATCGACCTGTCGGCCATCGACGCCAGCTCCGCCGTCGGCGACCAGGCGTTTACCTTCATCGGGAGTGACGCCTTCACGGGCCTTGGCCAGCTCAGGTATGAGAATGGTCAGCTGCAAGGTAACGTTAACGGCAGTAATGCTGCCGACTTTACGATTACTCTGGTAAATGCTCCAACCAGCCTGGTTGCAGGAGACTTTGTCCTCTAAAAAGAGGCAGCAGGTCTTCTGACGCAACACAAACAGGAGGCGGGGTTCAAGGCTCCGCCTCCATCTATATCGGGGGATCGCCTGACCGGGCGTTCCGCGGCTGCAGCCTGCGCGCTCGGCATTGCGGATCGCATTGGGGACGGTTCCACGCAACAAAGTCAGGAGAGAGCGAGCATGAGCAGCAAACAGAAACTTGGTGTCGGGCAGGCCCTCCGCAAGCGATCGGGGATGCTGCTCGGTGTGGCCGTGTTTTCCGGCGTCATCAACCTGCTGGCCCTGACCGGGTCGTTGTACATGCTCCAGGTCTATGACCGCGTCATACCCTCCCGCAGCATACCGACACTGATTGCACTGACGGTCCTGTTGGTCGTGCTGTTCGTTGCGAATGGTGTTCTCGACCTTGTTCGGGCACGCATCATGAGCCGCGTTGGTCTGGGCGTCGACGAGGCGCTCCGGGATGACGTGTTCTCTGCAATGCAATCGGTTTCACTCCAGTCGCGCGGCGAAGGCGATGGCCTTCAGCCCGTGCGCGACCTTGACAGGGTGCGGTCGTTCCTGTCCGGCATGGGCCCCGCGGCCCTGTTCGATCTTCCCTGGATCCCGGTCTATCTCGTGTTGATCTTCATGCTGCATCCGACAATGGGCTGGTTCGCCATTGGGGGCGCACTCCTTCTGGTTGCCGTGACGATTGCGACTGAGTTGCTCAGCAAGGCGCCAAGCCTGCGCTCGGCCCAGAGCGGAAGCATGCGGCTCGCGTTGGCCGGTATGTCCGCCCGCAATGCCGAAGTCACCCGCGCCATGGGCATCGGCCCCGCCCTGCTTGGCAGGTGGCGTGCACTCACCGACCGTCATCTCGATGATCAGATCAAGGCATCCGATGCCGTGGGTGGCATGGGCGTGACATCCAAGGCCCTCAGGCTTCTGCTGCAGTCGGGCATTCTCGGGCTTGGTGCCTATCTCGTGGTGATCGGGCAGGTTTCGGCCGGCTTCATCATCGCCGGATCGATCATCATGTCGCGCGCGCTCGCCCCGATCGAGACGGTCATTCAGCACTGGCGCGGCTTCGTCGAGGCCCGGCATGCTGCATCCAGGCTCGGCACCCTCCTGAAGACCGTTCCGGGCGAAAACCGGGAGCTGACGGAACTCCCGCCGCCCGCACGCACCCTTTCGGTCGAGGGGATCAGCGTCGCACCGCCCGGACAGAAGAAGCCGACAATCGAGAACGTCACCTTCGCGCTTGAAGCAGGCGATGCGCTTGGCATCATTGGGCCGAGCGGATCTGGCAAGTCCACGCTCGCCCGTGCCCTGGTGGGCGTCTGGCGGCCGCCCGTCGGAGCCGGCGCGATCCGCCTTGACGGCGCGTCGCTGGAACAGTGGTCGCCGGCGCGTCTGGGGCAGCACATCGGCTATCTTCCGCAGGACATTCAGCTCTTCGAGGGAACGGTCTCGGAGAACATTGCACGGCTCGACCCCAAGGCCACTGATGAGGCGGTCATCGCCGCTGCAAAGGCTGCCGGGGCGCACGAACTCATTGTCGGCCTGCGCGACGGCTACCAGACACGCATCAGCGACAATGGCGGAGGCCTTTCGGCTGGCCAGCGCCAGCGCATCGCATTCGCCCGCGCGCTGTATGGCAATCCCTTCTTGCTGGTCCTCGATGAACCCAACTCCAATCTCGACTCGGCTGGCGACACAGCCCTCTCGGGCGCGATCAAGGAAGTCAGGGAGCGCGGAGGCATCGTGGTCGTGATCGCTCATCGCCCCTCTGCCCTCGCGAACGTCGACAAGGTCATGGCCATGGCCGACGGCAAGCTCCAGGCCTTTGGCCCCAAGGAAGAGGTCATGCGCAAGGTGCTGGCTCCGGTTCCATCCAGCCCCGCTAACAAAGGATCAAACATGCCGGCACAGTCGGAGGTCAATCGGGTTCTGCGGGCCGTTCAGGCGCGCGAAGAACGCAGTGAGGTGATATGATGAAGAGCAATACTCCCGATGTTCGCCGGGCTGCCGAGCGATCTGCCCGCAGACATGTTATCGCTGGCGTTGCAGTCATCGCACTCGTCCTCGGTGGGACTGGTGTCTGGGCGGCGCGGACCGATATTTCCGGTGCCGTTGTAAGCAGCGGAATGGTCGTCGTTGAGTCGAAGTTGAAGAGGGTGCAGCACCCCACAGGTGGGGTCGTGGCCGAAATCAGGGTCAAGAACGGCAGCAAGGTGAAGGCAGGAGATCTGCTTGTGCGCCTCGATGACACCGTGAGCCGCGCAAACCTGCAGTTGATCACCAAGCAGCTTGACGAACTCGTCATGCGGGAAGCCCGCCTTGAAGCCGAGCGCGATGGTGAGTCTTCCATCATGCTTCCCGAAAGCTACCACGGCCGCGAAAACGAACCCGACATTGCCAAGCGGATCGCGGGCGAGACCTCCTTCTTCAAGAGCCGCAAGGAATCGCTCGAAGGGCAAAAGGAGCAGTTGGAGGAACGCATCGTCCAGATCCGGGAAGAGGTCACCGGCCTGACCCGGCAGATCGAAGCCAAGAAGTCTGAAATCGAGATCGTCCAGCGCGAACTCACGGGTGTGTCCGAGCTCGAGAAAATGAAACTTGTGACGACGATGCGTGTCAACCAGCTGAAGCGGGACGCCACCCGGCTTGAGGGCGAGAGAGGACAGCTCGAGTCAGCCGCCGCCCAGGCGAAGGGACGTATCGCCGAGACCGGCATCCAGATCCTGCAACTCGATCAGGAGTTCAGGACGAACATCATTCAGGAGCTTCGGGACAACACAGCCCAGCAGGCTGAGCTCGTGGAGCGCCGCATTGCCGCAGAAGACCAGTTGAAGCGCATCGAGATCCGTGCGCCGCAGGGTGGCGTCGTCCACGAGCTGGCCGTTCACACGGTCGGGGGCGTCATCAATCAGGCCGAGACGATCATGCTGATCGTTCCGCAAGGCGAAGAACTCATCGTGGAGGCGCGGATCGCCACGCATGATATCGATCAGGTCGTGAACGGCGAAAAGACCGCCTTTGTTCGCTTCTCTGCCTTTGACCACCAAAAGACCCCGGAAGTGAATGGCAATCTGCTGTCCGTCAGCCCCGATCTGATGGTCGATCAGGCAACAGGCGCACCCTACTATCTTGCGCGTATCGTCATTCCGCGCGAGGAGCTCGCAAAGCTCGACCATAACCATCTTGTGCCAGGCATGCCGGCAGAGGTCTTCATGCGCACCCAGGACAGAACGGTCCTTTCGTATCTCATGAAGCCGATCGAGGATCAAATGGAGCGCGCGTTCCGGGAGCGGTGAGCCACAGCGAACTGTCTCTCCACCGGAGGGCGGCCTTGAACGGCCACCGGCAACAAGAATGCCGGGGCAATGGCGAGGACGCTGTTCAATCAGCCTGGCGACCCAAGTGGGGCAGCCGCAAACGACCCACACTCGGTTCTGCCGATGATCAAAAATCATCGGCAGAAGGGCACCCGCCGCAAGGTGATCCCGACTGAAAGGCACTGCGGCCACGAGATTGCCGCCGAGGTCCAACGGCGAAGCGCCACCGCAGACAAGTCAACGTGGGGCAGCGGCCCACCCATGACGATCATGGATGTGGTGTCGCTGGCCATTACCCTGTGACGTGCGGCCGTGCCCGCAATTGTCGCCTCGCACTGCGGCTTCAATCGCCAGCATCAAGCCGACCTGGTGTAGTCGGTCTGCTTGGTGTTGACGGATGCCTTGCACCCGATCTGCTTCCTTGCGAGTGCCCCGCCGTGTGCGACGGTACAGGTGGTGAAGCTGGAATTCGAGTCAGATTTCATCATCTGTTCATCCTTCCACCCTCGCCCGGGAAACGCCGGGGGCACACGTCCGGGACATGCCGGAGACACATTCTCGCTCGGGCATGTCAGTGCTGGACAAGGAAGATAAGGTCCAAGATTAATTTGCTACGCCGCGATCGCCACCAAACGGGTGATCAACCAGAACATGGCCGCAGCGCCAATGCCGTATGCCGCTAAGCTGCGCATTTGCCTGAATGGCAGAGGCGATGCAGATGCTGCAAGACGGTAGATGACCACCATTGCGCCAACGAAGATCAGTTGCCCCGCCTCGACGCCCAGATTGAAGGTGAAGAGCGCCAGCGGCACGTCGCTCTGCGGAAGACCAATCTCCTTCAGGGCACCCGCGAAGCCGAAGCCGTGCAGCAGGCCGAAGGCGAAGGCGACGATCCATGGCGAGGCCTCGGACAGGCGCCGCTTGCCTGGCTTCATGAGCAGCAGTTCGCGCGCAACAAAGGCAATCGAGAGGGCAATGACCGCCTCGACAGGCGCCTGCGGCAGGGAGAAATAGCCGAGTGCGGCACCCGTCAGCGTGATGCTGTGGGCAATGGTGAATGCGGTGATCGTCTTCACCAGCGTCCAGGGATCACGGATCAGCAGCATGAGTGCCAGGACGAAGAGCAAATGATCGATACCACCCAGGATGTGGCCGACCCCCAGCACGAAATAGGTCCGTGCCACCTCGAGCTTGGACTGCGCACCCTTGATGACCAGTAAGGGCCTGTCAGGCGTCAGGCGTTCGACTTCGACCGAACCATCGGCCCATGACAGTCTCGCGAGCACATCGGTCAGCGTGCTGCTGAGCCCGTCGACCGCAATGGTCGATCCTTCGAGGCCGCCTTCACAGGCAACCTGCCAGCGCTCGAGATAGGCATTTTCCTCCATCGCGCCAACCGGTTCATCCACGTTGCGGCAGGTCGCCGGCAGCTTGAGGTAGATGCCGAGGCGCCGGTCACCCATCGCCGGCACCTTCCAGAGGACCGCGAACCGGCCGGGCGAAACTTCATCAAGCTGGAGATATCCCGGCCGAAGCTCATGCGCGGCAGCGGGCGAGACCAGTGCAAGGCCGATCGCCGCCAGAAGGGCGAGGAGCCTTATCATGGCGCGGTTGCGCCTGTGCCCGTGGCCGGTTCGATGGACACCGGGTAGCGCTTCAGGAGCTCGTCGAGCCTTTGCCGGGCGAGATCTTCCTTCAGGCTGTTGCGCCATTCGCGTTCGACCTGTGGCCGGATATCGGACAGGGCCGGCTGACGACCGGGTACCTTGTCCGTGATGCGCACGAGGTTGAGCCCGAATGCAGATGCGACCGGTCCCTGCCACTCGCCGACAGGAAGGGCGGATATGGCAGCCGCAAAATCGTCGCCGAAGAGACCGGCGATCTCCTGCCGGTCGGAGAGCGGCATCGCGGGTGGCAGAAGGGTGGGATCGCCGCCAGTCGAGAAGGACGCGTCCTTCCGCAAGGCGCCAAGAAGGGCCGCAGCATCATTCTGTGCGTGAGGACCGCGTTTCTGCACATCGATATAGACCTGCTCGAAGGCGATCCGCGGCGGCTCGCGGAACTGGTCCGCGTGGGTGTCGAGGTAGGACTGAAGATCCGCATTGCTGGCCTGGCGGGCATCCGCCTCAGAGCCATCGAGGAACTCCATCTTCATCTGCAGCCGACGGCGGATGACGGTGTCGTCCTTGTCGATGCCGAGGCGAAGTGCCTCCCGCACGTAGATTTCCTCCCTCACGTAGGAATCGATCAAGCCCTTCAGTTCTTGCGGGGTGGGTGGCCGCTGCCAGGTTCGTTCGAAGATCGCGGACAGTTGTTCAATCCGCGCTCGGCTCACGACGATGCCGTCTTCCACTGCGTGCCTGCCGGAGAGCAGCCCGTAGGCTGCGAAGATCAGCGCGGCGAGCACGAGGAAGTGCAGCAGTGGTTCGCGGATGACGCGAGTGATCATTCGCTGTCTTAGGGCGTGTACCAGATGGGCGAGGTGTAGGCGCGTTCCTGAACGGTCATGGGCACCTTGTCGTCCATTTTGATAGCAAAGCGCTTCTGGTCATAGGCGGTCCAGCGCGGCGTCGGGATTTCGATTACCCGCGCATAATAGACGGCGCGCAGCTTCGGATCGAAGTCGGGGTCCTTCCAGACGGCGATCAGCTCGGGCGTGCCGATGGTGTTTGCCCATGTGGCATTGGCGACGTCCACGGTGTTGCCCACCGCCGGCAGCTTGCCGTCGGCACCCGGCTTGCGGCCATCCGACCAGGCAATGTCATAGATTTTCTCCTGCAGCTTGCCCGACGCATCGGCCCAGCCCTTGATGATCTGGATGCGGTCGAGGTTGCCGCTCAGCGGGTCCTTCATCGCGGCGGCGAGGAAGGTGGGGGACTTGCCGGCGGGTGCGGTGCGCAGGTCGCCGCCCATCGGAACGCCCTTGGCATAGCCCGCGTCGGCAGGCATGCGCGTCTCAGCATCAGCGGCTACAAAATCCCAGCCGCCGAAGAAGCGCACGATCATGCGGGGGCCAGTCGTCGAGTAGGCTTCCTTCCGCTTCAGCGCGTCCCAGATCGCATCGCGGCTATTCTCGGTGGCCCACACGCCGGTGTAGCCGGCGGCCGCCATTTGCCAGCCCTTCACGCTCACCTGCGGCGTCGAGATGACATCATGCTCCCAGCGGTGGGGTGAAGGTTCGACGCCCGTGTGCTTGCCGAAGAAATTGTCCTCTTCCGCCGTTGTCAGGCCGGTGTGGGTATCGGTACCGCTTACGAAGCCAAACTTGAACGGATTGACCCCGAGTGTCGACTCAAGCTTCAGGCCTTCTGCCAAGGCCTGACGCGCATACTCGTGCTCGAGCATCCCGGGCTGCTTCGGCACACCTGCGAGGTTCGACTGGTCCCACTTCTCGAAGTTCGCGAATTCGTCGGACGGTGAGAGTGATGGATGCGTTTCGCCATCACCCTTGATCTGGGTGATCTCGTACATCGGCTCCCAGCGCGCCCGCGTCTCGGCCCATTCGCGCGTCAGGGGGTCGCCCTCGAAGGTCGAAAGGGCGAACATCTTGCCGTTCGAGAGGTTGCCGTTGTGCGGAATGGCGAGGAGGTAACCACCTGTCTTCTTCTCCCACGCATCCATCCACTTCCACAGGTCTTCCGGGTTCTCGCTGTCGAAGGTGGTCATGGGAAGAACCTCGTCGGCCTTGTCCTTCCCGTCACGGTAGATGACGTTGCGATGGAGGTTGTCGCCGCCACCCGCGTTGCTCGTCCATTCATAGCCGATGAAGGCCGTGAAGCGGCCCGGCTCGTTGTATTTCTCCATGATCGCCGTATTCTTTTGCCAGATCGACATGGCCAGCCGCGGGTCCTTCATGGAGGGCGGCACCTGGTTGTTCGACTGGGCGATGATCATCTCGGAAGCGGCCTGCACGCCTTGGCCTGCTGCCATCATGTCATGCCATCGCTTCACCACCGGGTCGGCCATGAGTTCGGGGTTGCCATCCCTCACCTCGAAGATGACACCGGCCGCGTCGGAGTGATCGGTGACGGCGACCCAGTCCAATGGCCTGCTCAACTTGACCGGCTCGCCGAGCGATGACGTGACCTGTTCGCCGCGGGCGAAGCGCAGGGCCTCCTCCGGTCCCAGCGTGGCACCGAAAGCGCCAGCGTCCACGGACCAGCCCGTATGGACATGCTGGTCGCCCCAGAACACCCGGGTGGGATAGTTGCGGTTGGCATAGGGCGAGAAGCCGCGCTTCGGGAAGGCGTGGGCGGCAGCATCCGGGTTGATCATTCCGATGTCGTCGGAGGCAACCGGATCCTGGGCGCGCGCCGCCGGAAACCATGAGGTGGTTGCGAGAAGCATCGACAGGCAAATCCCCACCGATGCATGCCGGAGTTTCAACATGGTGCCTGCCTCCATCGCCATACGTTGTCGTCAAACTTGAACGCTAAGTCAGCGCTCTCCACCTGATTGTCCAGTTTTGTACAGTTGAAGGGTGGAGTCAGCAAAAATGTTGCTGGAGGTTGCGGCATGAGACTTCTGCTCGACAAAACCAAAACAGAGAGCGCCACGGGAATGGGCCCCGACCGCCGCTCCGAGCACGGACTCCACATCACCCCGGACCAGAAACATGAAGTCGTGTGGTACATGAGCGGGCTTGACGACCGCACGAGCCTGGGAAAGGACAACCGGCGTCAGTGATCGAAAACTTCTGATTACGACGTAACTTCAATTATATAGCGGTCATAATCTTTATTCCGCATGGTGCGCCGCGAGTCTTGCCCTGATTGCGCGGGGTTACCACCCGGTCACCGCCAGTCATCGAATTTCAGGACAACCTTCAGAACCGGTGGCCGATTGAAAGCGCTCCAGCAAGGCTGTCATAACCATCGCCGAATTCGCCGTCGAAGCTGGCTGACAGAATGAAGCTATCGGTCAGCCAGGCCGTGGCCGTGGCGCTCACCAGCGCCACGTTATCCGGCATCTCGGCGCCCGAGACGGTGAAGCCCGCGCCATGGATCGACTGGAAGGTCACGTCCGCGCTGTCGCCGTTGTTCCAGTCATGCGCCCAGGCTGCACGGCCGGAAAGCGCGAAACGCGGCACCTGGCCTTCACTCGCCAGCATGAAGGCGAGACCCAGTTCACTGCGCAGCGCTGTGGCGCTTTTGGAATCATAGGACAACGCGAAGGCATCTTTGCCGTTACCGTTCTCGTCATAGCTGCCGGTATAAAGGTACTGCCCCTCGAAGGCCGCATAGGGTGTCAGCGAGTTCCCCTCGTCCTCATAGATGCGGTAGCCGCCCTCGACGCGCAGTGCGCCGTCCTGCCCGTTGAAATCCGCATCGTAATGGTAAGACTTCAACAGGTTCAAGTTCCGCTCGGTCGACATGGCGTGGAAGGCGACGCTTGCCGCCGCGGAAATGTAAAAGTCCTCATAGCGCTGCGCGCCATAGGCGCCGATCTGCATGAAATTGCTGTCGCCTGAACCCGGCGTACCATCCAGCGACCAGCTTGTCCTGCCGCCAGCCAGCGCCACGCCGACAATGCTGCCGGCCGCGGGTGAGGCCTGGACGCCGGCAGCCAGTCCTCCCACGCTCACGTCGGTGTCATGGCTGCCTGTCTCGGAATCGCCCGAAAGCGATGCCGACGTTCCAAACACACTGCCCCACAGCATGGGTGTGTCCAAGTCTTCCGCCGCGATGTGCTGTGCGGGGATCCCGCCCTCGGTACCGAGACCGTTCTCGATGAGAAGCGACAGGAAGGATCGGCTGGCCTGCACCATCGCCTGGTTGCCTCCGCTTGCACCAACTTCACCGGTGAGACCGGAGAGGCGACGGCGCAGTTCGGCCCGCGCGTCACGCGGCACGGCAGCGGGCGTCGCCATAAAGGCCGTGGGGGTCGCTGCCTCGGTCACGGCGGGCACGGGGGCGGCCATGGGGGCCGCTGCCTCGGTCACGGCGGGCGCGGGGGCGGCCATGGGGGCCGCTGCCGCGGTCATGGCGGGCGCGGGCGCGGCCATGGGGGTCGCTGCCGCGGTCACGGCGGGCGCGGGGGCGGCCGTGGCGGCTGCGGGAGCGAGGGCGAGTTCGCCAGGTATGCTGGAGCCGCTGTTGAAAGACTGATCGATGGCGTCTGCCACCTGCTGTTCATTGGCGCTGAGCGTAGGATTGGCACCGAACTGCGAAACAAAGGCGATGGCAGTCTCGGTGGGCGTTGTCTCGAGCTGCGCGGTCAGACCGATGGAGAGATTGCTCGTGTCGAGAGTGAAGGCGCCCTTTGTGTCGGCGCTGGTGAGGATGACGTAGCGGTTGTCGAAACTGCTGCCGAAGCCCATGGTCACCGTGCCGCCGGCAATGGCGCTGCCGCTCACGTTCAGCGCGCCGCGGTCGGTGCTGTTCACCAGGACCTCATAGGTCGAGGTACTTCCAAAGGCGATGCCGCCGGTGCTGAGGGAGCCGCCGCCGCCGATCGCCAGAGTGTTGCCGTTGCCGACGAAGACCTGCGCGGCGCTCACCGATCCATCATAGAAGTCCGGGTTTGTGCTGCCCACCTGCAGCGTGTTGCCGGCGGAGACGGGGGTTTCCACATTGTCGCCCGTGATGCCGATGCGGATGGCACCCGGTGTGGAGAAGTTCGTCGGCACTGGTACGGCCGACCCGTCGAGACCGGTCACTGCGATCAGGTTGTTGTTCGAGCTGGCATCGTAGCCGAGGAAGACGTCGCCGCCCGCCCTCACCACCGCGCCGTGCTGCATGGAGAAGGAATTGCCGCTGCTGCTGGGCGCGAAGCCCGCGCCCACGTAAAGCGCGCCGCCGATGGTCCAGACGGTGTCGGTGCCGTCGATCAACGCCAAATTGTTGTCAGCCGCCTGCCGGGTTCCGCCGAAAGTGGCGGCGCTGAAGTCGGGCCCTCCGCCGATATACGCCGCGCCGCCGGTGCTCAGCGCACCGCTGAAGTAAAGGTTCAGCTGGTTGCCGGAGCCGTTCTCGCCCACGTAGATGTCGCCGGGGTGGCTCACCGAGCCCGAATAGCCGATGGAGAGATTATTGCCGCTGCCACCCAGGGCGCCGACGACGATGTCGGGGGTAGCCGCGGCCGGCGGGGTCGAAAGGTCGCTCAGCGTGATGATGCCGCCGTTCACGTTGACCAGATTGTTGCTGCCCCCCTGGCCGACGATGAGCCAGCCAGCTGCGGAATCGATATTCCATAGTCCATCGAACTCGATGTCCGCGACGTTGCCGCTCGATGACGCGCCCTTGCCGAGCACCGAATAGGTGCTGCTCAGCGTACCCTGGGCGTCGATCGTCAGCAGATTGCTGGATCCGCTGTCGCCAACGGTAAGATAGCCCGTCGACGCCACCGAGCCGCCGCTGGAGAGATAAAGCTGGTTGCCGTTGCCTTTGCTGCCGATGATGAGCTGCGTCTGGCTCGGCTGCGGGGTGGACGTGGAATCAAGGAACGAGATGGTTCCCGCGCCGGTGACCTGAACGACGTTGTTGTTGCCGCTGCCGCCGATGACAAGCACGCCGTTCAGGGGGGCCAGCGCCCAGGCGGACCCCGTGCCGCTGACGCTCGCGCTGTTGCCGTCGGCCCCCGCCTGGTCACCAAGGATGCCCGCGATCGAGAACATGTAGCCACCATTGGCAATGCTCATCGTATTCGATGCGCCATATTCGCCGACGAAGATCTGCGAGGCATAGTTCGAAAGGTTGCCGCTCTCGATGACAACCTGGTTCGCCGTGCTGCCGGCGGCGTTGCCGATGACGAGATTGCCCGCCGCGGAAATGCCGGTGGTACTGCCCGCGTCGACGAGGAGGCTGTTGCCCGAGCCCGCACCGCCTACCAGCACGGGCGACACGCTGCCATTGCTGAAGTACCCGCCTGTGATCTCAAGCGTGTTGCTGCCAGAGGTGACGTTTTGGCCGATCGTGAGGCCACCCAGGTTCAGCGTGTCGCCGGTCACGTCGACAACCTGACCGGGATTATTCTGGCCGATGGTGATGCCGTTGTAGATTTTTGAGCCGTTGATGATCACCGGCGTGGCGGGTGGAGGGGCAGCATCGACGACAAGGGGCGCAGGCGGCGGGGGTGGTGCGGCCCAGGCGGTGGCGGAAAGCGCGGCGGTGGCCACACCAGACAGAAGAGTGGCCAATGGACGCGGTGACCGACGTGGCATAACAAACCCTGTTTGCAAGCTTCAAACGTCCCGAAATCGAGACATCCGTCATCGGACAGGTTTCTTTTGAATCAGGCAATGCGTGAAAATCGCTACTTGAAGATGGCGGGAGGGAACGTTCAACCGTGTATGCTGTCGTGCAGGCTCGCGCGGCGGCGCCGCCGCTTAAGTCGGCCATGCAAGGAAGGTCAGCGCCAGCAGCGCAACCGATGTTCCGGCAGCAAGCAGGAGCAATACAACCTCAACGAGCATCACGCTGCTCTCATCAATCGCAGCATCAGATAACAGGCCAGCAAGTGGATCAAATGCAAAAGCAGAAGTCACTTAACGGAGGTTCAGTCACCGCCCTGTCAGGCGGGGCATGCGAACCCAAGGTCGCTCACCGGCCGGACAGATCCCGGCACCACCGCAGGGGAACGGCATAAATCCCGACGACCCAGAAGAGGATGACGATC
>Ga0208783_10001780_pt1 | contig 12600 bp, 13 predicted proteins | sample DEB19_08_DNA_2_FD_184529 | JGI IMG/M metagenome (GOLD analysis project Ga0208783, IMG submission 184529) | Aqueous microbial communities from the Delaware River and Bay under freshwater to marine salinity gradient to study organic matter... | ecosystem: Environmental > Aquatic > Marine >... | reverse complement strand
AAGAGCGGCACGGAGGGAGCGGCGCTCACTCAGCGCTCGAGCTCTTCCTTCGACAGCGGGCGCTGGAAGCCGGTCCCGTTCTTGGCGTCGGCGCGAGCCTGTCCGATGCAGAGAAGGCACCAGACGGTGCAGGTGATGAGCCAAAGGGCGTTCGCGAAGAGGACAGGCATCATGGTGGTGTCGGTTCCTGACTGGTTGATCGGCAAACTGGACACGCCCCCCGCGGGATTCGAACCTGCGACCTGCGCTTTAGGAAAGCGCTGCTCTATCCAGCTGAGCTAGGAGGGCACCGAGTCGGACAGTATACGGCCCGCGTCATGTGCCGCGAAGGGCGCTGCGCAGCGTTTGGATCGAGCCGTATCCGTTCCAAGCGATGCAGATGAGCAGGATGATCGGGTGGAAGACGGTCTGGTACTGGGTGTCGGCCTGGTCCCAGACGAAGATCGCGAGGAGTCCCAGCGTTGCGACAAGGCTGCTGGCCCCGTAGAGGAGGTCGGTCTTGCGGTCGTTCCGGAACGCCAGCGCCGTCGAGGCCGCGAAGAGGAGCGTGGCGATCCGCAGGATCCACAGGGTGCCGACCCAGAGGAGCACCGTGTTGCCCGCGTTGTCGGTGGTGTCGCGGACAGTCCCGTCGAGGAATCCGTAGTAGCCGAACAGGAGCGCAGAGATCAGCGGCCCGAAGGCGTCTGCAGCATGATCGGAGGCAGGAGCAGGGCGGCGTTCGTCCATCGGCGGTTCAACCTCTCGGCTAGGGTAGCGGTTCATACAGTACCCGAGGGTTCCTGTGCTTCCGCTCCTCAAGGGCATCTTCTCGGATTGGCCTGTCGCGGCGCCGCTGCTCGTGGGTTCCGCGGCCGTCCTGTCCTTGCTCACGGTCGCAGCCGTCCTGCTCGACCGCCGCTGCCGCTCGCACAGCGCCATGTCCTGGGTGCTGCTGGTCCTGATCGCACCGCTCGTTGGACCGATCGTCTACTGGATCTTCGGCAAGGCGTGGCTGAGCGCGAAGCGCGAGCGCGCCTATGCGGCCGTCGCTGCAGAGCGGCGCGAGATGCGGCTGCGCGACGAGGCGGCCGGTGCCCGCCTCTCGAGGCGTGCCGCGCGCGAGGCCGTGCTCGGCGCGCTCGATGCAGACCAGCAGCTGCTCGCGGTGCAGGCTGCGTCGATCTCGGGCGACTTCCCGTCCGGCGGCAACGACATCGAGATATTCGAGGACGCCGACGAGCTCTTCGATCGGCTGGCCGACGACATCGACCGCGCGACGCAGCATGTGCACATCGAGTACTACATCGCGCTCGATGACGCGACCAGCGCACGCGTGTTCGCGGCACTCGAGCGGGCGGCGTCGCGCGGCGTCACCTGCCGACTGCTCCTCGACGATGTCGGATCCCGCGCGTTCCTGAGGAGCGATCGCGCCGAGAGCCTGCGCGTGTCGGGCGTGCAGGTCGTCGAGGCGCTTCCCGTGGGTGCGATCCGCCGCGGATTCAGCCGCATCGATCTCCGCAACCACCGCAAGATCGTGGTGATCGACCGCGCCATCGGCTACATCGGAAGCCACAACCTTGCCGCCAAGGACTTCAAGGTGAAGGAGAAGTACGCGCCGTGGATCGACGCCACCATGCGCGTGCGTGGTCCTGCCGTGAACGACCTGCAGAAGATCTTCGTCGAGGACTGGTACCTCGAGACCGACGAGGCGCTCGTGAACCTCGTGGGCGCCGCCGCCCTCGACGGGCATACCTCCGCGATCGCCCAGGTGATCGGTACAGGGCCCGCGACCTACGACAGCGCGATGCCGCAGCTCATCCTTTCGATCGTGCACTTGGCCGAGAGCGAGGTCGTGCTCACCACGCCGTACTTCGTGCCCGACGAACCTGCGCTGGCGGCGCTGCTGACCGCAGCACGACGCGGCGTGCGCACGGTGCTTGTCGTGCCGGAAGTCAACGACTCGCTGCTGGTGAAGCTCGCGAGCCGCAAGTTCTTCCATCGACTGCTCGAGGCGGGCGTCGAGATCCACCGGTACCGCGGCGGGCTCCTGCATTCCAAGACCATCGTGGTCGACGGCAAGACCTGCCTGATGACCAGCGCGAACCTCGATCGCCGCAGCTTCGAGCTGAATCTCGAGGCGAGCCTGGTCGTGTACGACACGGCGACAAGCACCCGCCTGCGCGCGGTGCAGGAGCGGTACCTGGGACGGTCGATCCAGATCCAGAAGCGAGACTGGTACGCGCGCCCCGCGTGGAAGCGGTTGGTCGAGAATGCGGTCGGGCTGCTGTCGCCGCTGCTCTAGGCTCTGTCTGATGGATCGCCGAAGGCCCGAAATCCGCATCGGCGCCCGAGTGGCAAGGAGGCGAGGCGATGCTGTATCCGCAGCGATACGGTGAGCCGAAGCCGACAAAGCCAGTCGGGATGCCGTGCGGATTGAAGCCCGGCGGATCCGTCAGACAGAGCCGAGGGACGCCCGGCCCCGTCAACGCAGCGAGCGACCGCACTTGCGGCCGCTCGGACTGCTTGATCCCAGATACTTCAGTGCCGATGGGCGGACTCGAACCGCCGACCTTCGGGTTATGAATCCAACGCTCTAAACCAGCTGAGCTACATCGGCGAAGGGTCGGAGAGTATAGCGGAAGCGCAGGTCTCCTCAAGCCGCGGCAGTTGCAGCGCAATCCAGGCGAAAACAAGGCGAAATCAGCCCGCCCGAGAACCGCGCGATGCCGCGGGCTTCCGATCGACCTGCCGCATGAGCCGCGCCATCTCCTTCTCGCGCCCCGGCTTCGTGCGGAGCGCGCATTCCCACACGGTGAGCACCCGCCAGCCTTGGCGGCGCAGGGCGCGGGCGTTGCGCGCGTCGCGGGCGACATTGCGTTCGAACTTCTCCTGCCAGAACTTGCGCCGGGTGGTGGGGTCGCTCGACAGCGAGCAGCCGTGGCGGTGCCAGAAGCAGCCATGCACGAAGATGACGACTCGGTGCTTCGGCAGCACGACATCGGGGCGGCCGGGCAGTCCCTTCGAGTACAGACGAAAGCGGAACCCCGCGCGGTGCAGTGCCGAACGCACGGCCACCTCGGGCTTGGTGTTCGTGCCCTTGATCCTCGCCATGAGCGCGCTGCGCTCCGCCTTGGTCAGCGTGTCGGCCACGCGTCACGCCGTGGGCACGGCCTTCGGAGCGCTGCGCACCCAGCGGCGGCCGAGCTCGGTCGCCGCGAACTCCGGCTCGCGGCTCGCGATTGCGGCAGCGATCAGGCCCATGAACAGCGGGTTCGGCGACAGCGGCCTGCTCGTGAGCTCGGGGTGGAACTGTCCGCCTACGAAGTACGGGTGCATGTTCTGCGGGAGCTCGAGCACCTGCATGATCGGGAACTTCGGGTGTCGCCCGCTGAAGCGCAGTCCCGCGTCGTTCAGCCGCGCGATGTACTCGGGCTCGACCTCGTAGCGATGGCGGAAGCGCTCGCGCATCTCGAGCTTGTTGCCGTAGAGGAAGCTCGCGAGCGATCCCGGCTCGAGCTGCACATCCTGTCCGCCGAGACGCATCGTGCCGCCCATGATGCCCTCGAGCTTCTTCTGGTCGGGCAGCTCGGAGATCATCGGGTGCGCGCAGTTCGGCTCGAACTCCGTCGAGTTGGCGCCCGCAAGGCCGAGCACGCCGCGGGCGTACTCGATGACCGCCATCTGGAAGCCGAGGCAGATCCCGAGGAACGGGATCTTGTTCGTGCGCGCCCACTTGACGCAGCGGATCTTGCCTTCGACGCCGCGCTGGCCGAAGCCGCCGGGCACGATCACGGCGTGCACGCCGTCGAGCGCCTTCGCGGTCAGCGTGTCATCGGTCAGGTCGCTCGTGTCGATCCAGCGCGTACGGATGTCGCAGGAGAGCTGGTTCGAGCAGTGCTCGATCGCCTTGTCGATCGAGGCATAGGCGTCGCGAAGCGCGGCATACTTGCCGGTGATGCCGAGCTCGATGTGGTGCTTCTTCGGCGCGAAGATGCGGCGCGAGAAGTCGAGCCACTCCGTGCGCGCGACATCTTCCTTTGCAGGATTCGTGCGGTCGTGCAGGTGGAGCAGCGACAGGATCTCGCGGTCGAGCCCGCCTGCGCGCATCGCCTCGGGAATGGCGTACACGCTCTCGCGGTCATGCATCGAGAAGATGCGCTTGAGCGGCACATTGGAGAACATCGCGATCTTCTCCATGACCTTCTCGGTGACGGGATTCTTGGCGCGGCAGGCGACGATGTTCGGCTGGATGCCCGCCTCCATGAGGCGCTTGATGCCGAGCTGGGCCGCCTTCGACTTCTGCTCGCCGAGGATCGACGGCTCGAGGATGTAGGTGAGCGCGACGAAGCAGGTCGACTCGGGGCCTTCCTCGAAGGCGAGCTCGCGCAGCGCCTCGATGTAGAAGCCGTTCTCGTAGTCGCCCGCGGTGCCGCCGACCTCGACGAACACCACATCGGCGGGCTTCCCGTTGTTGCCGGTCATGGCCAGCTCGCGCAGGCGCATCTTCACCACGCCCGTCACATGGGGGATCATCTGCACATCGCGGCCGAGGTAGCCGCCGCGTCGCTCGCGCTCGAGCACATCGGTGTAGACCTGGCCCGCCGTGACAAAGTTCTTCCGAGTCAGGTCCTGGTTCAGGATGCGCTCGTAGGTGCCGAGGTCCATGTCGGTCTCGCACCCGTCGTTGAGCACAAACACCTCGCCGTGGCGGTAGGGGTTCAGCGTTCCCGAGTCGATGTTGAGGTAGCCCTCCATCTTGATGGGGGCGACCGAGAGGCCCTTGTCCTTGATGAGCTTGGCCAGCGAGCTCGCGAAGATGCCCTTGCCGAGGCCGCTCATCACCGTCCCGATGACGACGACGAACTTGGTGCGGCCGCGCTGGTAGCCGGCAGGCGCCGGCGAGTGCCACTCCGTGCTCTCCTCGCTCTTTCCAAACTGGGCGAGGAAGCCGCAGCCGTCGGGAGTCTCGTGGGACGAGGAATCGGGGCTGCTGGGATCCGAGTGGGGCATTCCCGAATGTAGTCAGGATCAGCCCACTTTTGCAAGCGGGATTATTGGGATCTGTGCCGACGGACGAACGCCGCGTACTGCTCTGGGGTGTCTATCCCCTGGCTTGTGACCGTCCGGACCACGACGGCGATTCCATGCCCGTGCTCGAGGACGCGGAGCTGCTCGAGGCTCTCGGTCTCCTCGAGCGCGGAAGGCGGCCACGACACGAATGTCGGCAGGAAGCTCGTGCGATAGGCATAGAGACCGACATGGCGCAGCGGGCGCGAGCGGGGGGTGACGCCTTTCGCCGCGTCCCGATGGTGGGGGATCGGCGCCCTGCTGAAGTAGAGGGCGCGCCCGCCGGAACCAAGGACGACTTTGACGAGATTCGGGTTGTGGGGGTCCTCGCCGGCGGCAAACGGGGTCGCGACCGTGGCGACATCGGCCCACGGCGAGGCGTGGAGGAGCTCGACCGCGCCGTCGATGACCTCGGGCTCGATCTCGGGCTCGTCGCCTTGGACATTGACGAAGACTTCGGCTGGGATCTTCTGTGCAACCTCGGCAAGCCGGCTGGTGCCGTTCGGATGGTCCTCGCGCGTCAGGATCGCCTTGCCGCCTGCCGCCTCGACGGCGGCCACGATGCGGGGGTGGTCGGCCGCCACGACGATGTCATCGAGGGATCGCGCCTTGCGCGCCTGCTCGAGCACATGCACGATCAGCGGCGTTCCGGTCTCGGCTGCCAGGACCTTTTCGGGGAAGCGGCTCGAGGCGAGGCGCGCGGGGATCACTCCGACCGTGCGCGGCCTGTTCGGCGCGCCGCCGTTCAAGTGGGCATTTCCTTCATGAGCGCATCGATTTCCTTGCGCTTCACGCGGATGTCGCGGTAGCCGATGTCGCGGCGCACGATGGCCGAGCAGATCTCGCCCGCCTCGCGCGCGTACGCGCCGTTCTTCTCGGTGCGGGCGAGTTCCATGAGCGCGATCATGAGGTCGTACTTGATCGGGAGCTCGCGGTCGCCTTCGCCAAGGCCGAGGCCTTGAAGCGCCTCGCGGTACTCCCCGACGGCCTCGCCGTGCCAACCCTCGGCCGAGAAGCACTTGCCGAGCATGTGGGTCGCGTAGATGCGCAGCTTGGCCTCGTCCTTGCAGGCCTGGAACATCGCCATCGCGTCCTCGAAGTTCCCCAGCTCGAACTCGATGCGTCCGAGCTCGGCCTTGATCGAGCGATCGGTCGGGTAGTTCCTCTGGCGCTCGCGGAGTTCGCGCGCCTCGAGGTCAAGGAGCTGTGCCTTGAGCTCTGCGTGCGCCGCCTTCGCGGCCTCGTCGTCCGGGTTCGCCTCGACCGCCTTCACGGCGGCTGCGACCTTGCGGCGCATCTGCACGACGCGGATCTCGCCCGCTGCAGCCTTGAAGCGGTACTCGTTGGTCCGCTCGTAGCCCGCGGTGAAGACGCCGTGCGCCTCCTCCTCGGCCTCAGCCGTCGCCTGCTTCTTCAGCAGCGAGCCGAGCTTCTGGATGGCGTCGGGCGCCATCGGGTTCTCTTCGTACGCCTTGCGGGCGCGCTCGAGGATGCGGGCCTCGGTCTCCTCGCTCTGGACAATGGCCGCGGCGTCCTGCAACTGCTGGAGCTTTGCCGCGTCCTTGAGGTTCGCGCGGAAGCCGCCGACCTGCGAGGAATCCTGGCGGTCGTATCCGCCTTGCTTGAGCGCGTGGCGCGCGGTCGTCTCCTTCAGGTCGGCCGCGAGCTGGGTGTCGCTCGGGTCTGCCTTGAGCGCCTCCTCGACGCAGGCGAGCGCCTCGCCCGTCGCTTCGACCGCGGCGAGCAGACCCTTCGCCTTCATCCAGACCGACTTCGACTGCTTTTTCTGGCGGCGGAGCACATCGAGCGCCTTCGGCCCGATGAACGGTCCGTACTCCATCTGGCTCGCCTTCGCCGCCGCGTCGAGCAGCCTGAACAGGTTGTCCGCGTTGAGCAGGTCGCGCATCCAGACATACTCGGCGAGCGCGAACTTGTCGATCGGGCTCGGACCGTCGAGCTCCTTCATCTGCTCGCGGGCCGCGGGCTTTCCGCCAGCGGCGTTGAACTGCACGGCGATCTGATACATCGACTTGTGCTGGTCAATCGAGCTCGGGTCGAAGCGAAAGCCCTTCGCGTAGAGCATCAGGGCGTACTCGAGGTTGCCCGTGGCGGCGATGGTGCGCCCGTGGTCGAAGAACTTGCGGGCCTTGTCGGGCTGGGCGACGAAGCCACCGCCTGACGCACCGCTGGCAGCAGCACCGGATGCCGCCTGGCCACCGGCGTCCGCCTGGGGGTCCGAAGGCTTCTTCTTGCCGAAAGAGAACAAACCCAAGCCGTGCTCCTCGATCAAAGGGCTCACGCCGATCACTGTGTCCCGGATCCCGACGATTCCTTCGAGGGATCCTCGGGATAGACCCGAGAGGGTACCTCCTCGGACGGGGCTCGGTCAATCCCCGCGGCGCGCAAGCCCAACGCCCCATGCCCCGTCGCTGCAAAGGGTTGGTTGCTCCGACGACCGCTGGTGGGGCGCACTCGGGGTACTATTCGCCCAATGCCAGCAGGTCGAGGCATCGTTTTCCACCCTGATCCCGTTTTGCGGAAAAGGGCGCGGCCAGTCGAGAAGATCGACGGCTTCATCCGCGACCTCGTCGCCGACATGCACCGGGTGGCCTCCGAGTACGACGGCATCGGCCTCGCTGCACCGCAGGTTGGCGAGAGCCTGCGGATCTTCGTGACCTGCCCGCTGTACGGCGAGCCCGAGCGCGTCTTCATCAACCCGCGGATCGAGACCAAGGGCGAGATCGTCGGTGGCGACGAAGGCTGCCTGAGCCTGCCCGATGTGCGCGCGGAGATCATGCGGCCCCCAAGTGCGCGCATCACGGCGCTCGACCTCGACGGCAGCGAGTTCACGCTCGAGATGGACGGCATCTGGGCCCGCGTGTGGCAGCACGAGTTTGACCACCTCGAGGGCACCATGATCATCGACCGCATGCGGCCGCTCGACCGATTGGCGAACCGTCGTGCGCTGCGCGACCTCGAGCGCTCGGCGACGAGGCGGGGGTCGTAGGGCTTGCGGATCGTCTTCCTCGGTTCCGGTGCATTCGGGATTCCCACGCTTGAGGGACTGGCGAAGCGGCATGAAGTCGTGGCGGTCGTGTCGCAGCCCGACAAGCCAGCGGGGCGGGGAAAGACGCTGACGCCGACGCCGATCGCGGCGCGTGCGGCGGAGCTTGGGATTCCCGTGCTCAAGCCCGCGGATGTGAATGAGGCGGGCGTGCGCGAGGCGGTGCGCGGGTACGGCGCGGATGCCTGGGTGGTGATCGCGTTTGGCCAGAAGCTGTCGCGCGAGCTGCTCGAGGGCGTGTTTGCGATCAACCTGCACGGGTCGATCTTGCCTGCGTACCGAGGTGCGGCGCCGATCCAGCGCGCGGTGATGGACGGCTGCGCCGAGACCGGCGTGAGCGTGATCTCGCTGGCCGAGCGCATGGATGCGGGGCTTGTCTATGCCACCCGTGCGCATGCGATCGGTGCGCGCGAGACTTCCGACGAGGTGCACGACCGACTGGCGCTCCTTGGTCCGGGGGCGATCGAGTGGGTGCTCACGCAGCATGCTGCGGGCGCGCTGGTCGGCGCGGTGCAGGACGAGTCGCTGGCGACGCGCGCGCGCAAGCTGTCGAAGGCCGAGGCGACGGTGGACCTGGCGGAGCTCGATGCGCGGACCGCGCGGGCGCGCATCAACGGGCTGAACTCGTGGCCTGGTTGCACGGTGCTCGTGGCGGACCTGCAGGCGAAGCTCCTGCGGGTCGAGGAGTGCGAGGGCGGCGGTACAGCGCCAGCGGTGCTTGGCGCGGACGGGGTCGTGTGCACGCGCGCGGGAGCAATCCGAATCCTCGAGATCCAGCCTGTCGGCGGGCGGGGTATGCAGATGGCTGAGTTCCTGAACGGTCGGCCAAAGCTTGCCGGTGCTGCGATCCGGCCGTTTGCGCCGTCCGTGGGTTGACTCGAGAAGCGGGCTGAGTCGAGGGGCGCGCCGGATCTTGCCGATGACACGGGCGATGCCGTTCGAGCAGTTGCTGTTCGATTTCGCCATGCCGTTGCAGCGGGAAAGACCGCGGCAGCGCGGCGTTCGTGCGCGGCCACGACGAGCGGTCCGCGCGACCGCGCCGGCGCGCCTCGACGGCAAGAAAGTCATGCCGAATCCTCCGCGGGGGATCGATCACGAGCGCCCCGTGCAGCGGCGCTACGACGCCATCGTCGACGAGTTCCTCGAGAAGCACGGGCTGTGCGTGCGCTGCTGGCGTCGCTCGCTTTCGGGGCTCGCGACGCTCCGGATCTTTCGCGACGGACGGCATGAGCGCACGATCGAGTCGCCGTACCCGACGAGCCCTCTGCGGCTTGCGATCTTCCTGCACGAGGTCGGCCACCATGTGATCGGGCTCGGCACCTATCGCCCGCGCTGCCTCGAGGAGTTCCACGCGTGGCGCTATGCGATCGACCGCATGCGCGAGCTCGGCGTGCCGACCGACGGCACGGTGCAGCGCCGCTTCGAGCGGTCGATGCGGTACGCGGTGTCGAAGTCGACGCGGCGCGGGATCCGCAGGATTCCGGCGGAGCTTGCTCAGTTCGTGGCGTGAGGCGGCGGGCGCATCGGCCGATCGCGATCACACGATCAGCATCGCGTCGCCGTAGGAGTAGAAGCGGTATCGCTCGCGAACTGCGGTCGCATACGCGTCGCGCATGAGCTCCATGCCCATGAATCCGCCGACCAGCGCGAGCAGCGTCGACTTCGGCAGGTGGAAGTTCGTGAGCAGTGCGTCGGTGAACCGAAAGCCGAATCCTGGTGCAATGAGGATGTTCGTCGAGGCGCTGATCGCCGCGTCGTGGGCAAGCGCATCGGCTGGGAGACTCTCGAGCGCACGGACGGTCGTCGTGCCGACCGAAACGATCCGCGCGCTTCCCGCGCGCCGCGCCGGCTCGAGCGTGCGCAGCGTCGCGAGCGCCTCGCGCGAGACCGCGTAGCTCTCGCGGTGCATCGGGTGGTCGGCCAGGTCGTGGACTTCGACGGGCTTGAAGGTCCCGGCGCCGACATGAAGCGTGACGGCGCTGCGGCCAATCCCGCGCGCGGCGAGCGCGTCGAGCAGTCCGTCGGTGAAGTGCAGCCCTGCGGTCGGTGCCGCCACAGAGCCGCGCTCGCTCGCGCGTGCGTACACGGTTTCGTACTCGGCGCGATCCTCGTTGTCGTCGATTTCCTCGTGGCGGTCCTTGCGCGCCTTCAGGATGTAGGGCGGGAGGGGCGTCAGCCCAGAGCGCTCGAGGATCGCAGCGATGTCGCCGCCCGCAGCACCGGCGTGGAACCGCGCGATCCACGCCTCTGCATCACGGCGCACGAGCTCGATCGAGTCGCCGTGGTCGGCCCCGTGCGCGTCGCGCAGCGCAAGACGATCTCCGTCTGCGAATCGCTTGGCCTGGCGCACGAGGATGCGCCACGAGCCAGGCTCCGCGCTCGGCTCGAGGAGGAGCCCCTCGGTGTGCCGCGCGCGCGCGTCGTCATGCAGCGACAGCCGCGCCCGCAGCACGCTGGTCTCGTTCACGAGCAAGTGGTCGCCCGCGCGCAGGAGTTCGGGAAGCTCGCGCACGATGCGATGCTCGATCGCGCCGCGCGCGCGGTCGACGACCATCAGGCGCGCGCTGTCGCGCGGTGACGCGGGTGCGGTCGCCACGAGCGACGGATCGAAGTCGTAGTCGAGCGCGCGCGTCTTCATGCGCGCGTCACTTCTTCCGCTGCTTGAACTTCGACTTGGGCGACACCGTCGCGCTCGAGCCCTTGAAGCTCATGCCCGGAAGCTGCGGCATGCCCGGCATGCCTCCCGACGCAGCCATCTGCTTGGCGGCCTGCATTCGGCCGGCCATGCCGCCCGACGCGAGGCTCGCGGTCATCTTCTGCACCATCTCGAACTGCGAGGTGAGGCGATTGACCTCTGCGGGCGTCGTGCCCGAGCCCTCTGCGATGCGGCGCACGCGGCCCTTGTTGAAGAGCTTGATGTTCTTGCGCTCCTCGGCGGTCATCGAGTGGACCATGCCCTCGAGGCGGTCGAACTGCTTGTCGTCGATGTTGATGTCCTTGAGCGCGCTTCCGACGCCGGGCAGGAGCCCGAGCAACTGCTTCATCGGACCCATGCGCCGAAGCGACTTCATCTGGGAGAGGAAGTCGTCCATGGTGAGCTGGCCCTTCGCGAGCTTCTCCGCCATTTTCTCGGCTTCCTCGTCGCTGACCTCCTCGCGCGCCTTCTCGACCAGGGCCACGACATCGCCCATGCCGAGGATGCGGCCGGCCATGCGCTTCGGGCTGAACTCATCGAGCGCGTCGAACTTCTCACCTGTGCCGAGGAACTTGATCGGCGCGCCCGTGACCTTCTTCACGGTGATCGCTGCGCCGCCGCGGGTGTCGCTGTCGAGCTTGGAGAGGATGACGCCGTCGACCTTGAGGCGGTCGTGGAACGCCTTCGCGCTGCGCACGGCGTCCTGGCCGGTCATGGCGTCGACGACCAGCAGGATCTGGTGCGGCTGCACGCTCATGCGCACGGCCTCAAGCTCCTTCATGAGCTCGTCGTTCACATGGAGGCGGCCGGCGGTGTCGAGGATGACGACATCGAAGCGCTCGGCGCGCGCCTTCTCGACGGCGCGGCGGCAGACGCCGACGGCGGCGTTGACGGCCTTGCCGTACTCGGCGCACTTGTCGGGCTCGCCGTAGAAGCTGATCTTGGCGCTGCCCTTCGCCTGCTCGGCGACGCCCTCGACGACCTGCTGGAGCTGCTCGACGGCGGCGGGGCGCTGGAGGTCGGCGGCTGCGACGAGCACTGACCGGCCCGCCTTCTTGAAGTACGCGGCGAGCTTGCCGCAGGTCGTGGTCTTGCCCGAGCCCTGCAGGCCGCACATCATGATGATGGTCGGCGCGGGATCGACGAGGAAGATCTTCGAGTCCTCCGGGCCCATGAACGCGACCAGCTCGTCGTGCACGATGCCCACGAGCTCCTGCCCGGGCTTGAGGCTCTTGGTGACCTCGCGGCCCCTCGCCTTCTCGAGAACTTCGTCGCAGAACTGCTTGGCGACGCCGAGCTCGACATCGGCTTCGAGCAGCGCGGTGCGGATCTCCTCGAGCGCCTCGCGGACATTCGATTCGGAGATGGTGCCGCGCCCGGAAAGCGAGCGGAAGGCCGAGGAGAAGCGTTCGGACAGGTTCTCGAACATGGGGCGGTGAGTATAGCCCCAGCGGGAGTTCGAGCCTACAGCGGCCGCACCGCGCGCATGTCGTGCTTCTGCTCGAGCACGCTGCGGAGATTGCAGAGGTACCAGCGCCAGCTTTCGGCGCTGTCGGCCATGAAGATGAGCGCCTCTGAGTTGTCCGCGAACGGACCATGGCGGAGGATCACGCGCGCGCCCGAGGTGCCATCGCCGCGGGCGGCGACCGGCGTGACGGTGAGCTCGATGGGCATGGGAGAGTCATCGAGCGCCGACGGGAACCACTCGAACTTGATGCGCGCATGGCCGTCCAGCGCGCGGTCGGCGTCGAAGGCGAGCACCTTCACCTCGGTGGTGTGGTTCCACTCGCGG
>Ga0208783_10001778_pt1 | contig 12605 bp, 17 predicted proteins | sample DEB19_08_DNA_2_FD_184529 | JGI IMG/M metagenome (GOLD analysis project Ga0208783, IMG submission 184529) | Aqueous microbial communities from the Delaware River and Bay under freshwater to marine salinity gradient to study organic matter... | ecosystem: Environmental > Aquatic > Marine >... | reverse complement strand
TGGGGGAGCTCGTGGAAGCGATCAAGATCGGAACCCTTGAGCTCCGCACCAAGGCACCGTTGTTCGGGCCCATCCGGCGGCTTGCTTCGGCTTGGGCGAAGGCGCAGCCCGAAGCGTTCCTTGCTTTGTGCGGGGCGGCGATCGGCATGGCGGCAGACGGGCGCTTCCCCTGGGGAACGCTCGCAGACTGCGGCCACGATCTGATCGAGTTTGGCGATCGGGTGGTTGACGCTCTCGAGCGAGGTCACGGCGTTCAGCCGTTGCAGATCGCAGAGGTCGGGCCGGACGTCGCGGCGCACCTGTTCCGGCTCTTGCCGGACTACGCCACGGCGGAGGCGGTTGCGGGAAACTGATCGGGCCGGACGGACAAGAAGACCTGTGGTTCGTCCGGCTCAGTCTGAAACATGGCCACGCGCCATCATGGGCGCACCAACTTCCAGCGGAGGATCAAGTGTTGCTTATTGCCTCCGAGTTCGTGGAAGTGGAGACAGCCAGGCGCAAGAAGGCAGCCAAGCAGATCGGCAAGCTGAAGGCGTTTGGCGGGAAGGTGGCCCGTGCCCATTGACGCGCGCAGTTACTTCGCCTCTCAGTCCGAGCGTCTGCGAAGCGGAACGACCCGCCTGAACCCGAACTACCAAAACGGGATCGAGTGGTGGGAGTCCTTCGAGAAGAACTATCGCTTTGGCAAGGGCACGGGTCAGCGCATGATGCAAGGCCTTGCACGCGCCTCGAATGACGAGCTCAACAACATCGTCTTCGACTTGCTTGACGCTATGGCCCCGTCTATCCGTGGCGCCATTGAACGCGTGTGGATCCCGTACTTCGAGAACATCCGCAAGGTATGGCCGGTCAAGAGCGGGCAGTCTTACGATCAGCTTGCGATCATCGTGCGCCTTCAAGGCAAGGACACGATCAAGGCCGAGATCATCAGCGGCGCCCCGTATACGTTCTTCATCAGAAACACGTACATGATGAAGTTTGTGCCGCCCAACTTCAAGGGGCGCTTCTACGGCTACACCAAGCAGAAGAAGCTCTTCTTCTTCATCAAGGCAGACCCCGATCCGCCACGCACCAAGAACAAGCGAGGCGCCTGGAATGAGATCGTGCGCGGCAAGTTCGATCGGGTCAAGGTTGAGTTCGTGGACGCGATACAGTCGAACCTCGCAAGGGAGCTCCGCAAATGAGCCGCAACGCCAGCGCATCCGTCGCCATTACCGCGAACATCCAAGGCTATGCGCAGGAGATCAGCAAGATCCCCGACTTGACGTCAGACGCGGCGCTCAAGGCTGGCGCCAAGCTGGAGGCGGCGTTTCAGAAGAAGCTAGACGCCGTGGCGAAGGAAGCCCGTGAGGCCTCGCGCAAGGTGGCGGACGCAACCGAACCCGTGGCAGCGAAGGCGCTAGACGCGGGCCGCGCGATCAGCGGCGTGGAGGGCGTGGGGCGCATCTTCGGCGGGACCATCGGGGAAGTGACTGGAGCCTTGGGCGACCTTGAAGCGGTCTTCGGGGCGCTGCCGTTGTCGCTCGGGGCGGCAGGGATCGCCGTCGCTGGACTCACCACGGGTCTGATGTACCTGTGGAACGCCAACAAGGAGCAGGAACAGGCCACGCGTGAGACGATTGAAGGCCTGTACGACCTTGAGGTTGGCACCAAGACCGTGAGCGAACAGCTCATGGCGGCGCAAGGCGTGCTCCAAGAGGCGTTTGTTTCGACGCGAGCGTTGGCGGACGCTGAGAAGTTCTTGGCCCTTGCCCAAGCCAACGAGGCGGCGCCGGCGCAGGAAGCGGCTAACTATGCGCGCATCGCGGCGATTGAGCTCCAACTCAAGCAGAAGGGCGCGGTCGGTCTTCTCACGGACGCCGAACGCAAGGAGATCGACAGCTTCGCCGTCATGGCGGCACAGCAGCGCGACCACGGCTCGTTCATGGAGGCATACAACAAGGCGTGGGCGGACCAAGCCACCAACGTGTTGTCGGCCAAGTATGCGGTGGACGAGTACGGAAACAGCATTTACGACCTCGGCAACCAGCAGGAACAGCAGAAGAACCAGCAGGAAGAGGACGCCAAGGCACGCGAGGAAGAGGCCAAGCGTGAGGCGGCCCGGGCCAAGGCAGAGGCGGACCGGCGCCAACGCCAGGCCGAAGCAGAGCGCAAGGCGGCGGAGCGCAAAGCGGCGGCGGAGCGGGCCCGGGCAGAGTCGCAGCGCAAGGCGGACGAAGAGGCGCGCAAGCTCGCACAGGCACAGGCCGAAGCGGCGAAGCTCTTGGCGGAAGCGCTGGACCAACTCTACGAGATCCAAGGCCGTGGACAACTGGACTTCCTGAGTAAAGAGGAAGCGGTGGAGTCTGCCTATTGGCGACAGGTCGACGCGATCAAGGCGCTGGCAGCGGCCAACCGTGAGAACGTCGACGTGCAGCAGGAGGCACAAGCGGCGGAGCTCGCAGCGCTGGGGGAGCGCAACGCCAAGCTGAACGAGCTTGCGGCATCGAGGCGGCAGGCAGAGGCGGACGCCGAAGCGCAAGCCGCAGCCGAACGACAGGCGGCACGCGACGCGGACCTTGCGGCCACGCTGGCGGCGGAAGAGGCCAAGCGGAAGAGCCTGTTCGAGACCATCGACACAGGCTTGAACGTCGCGGCGGATAGCTCGGCGCTTCTTCAGGACATCGTGGCGGAGTTCTCGCAGACCTACGACACCAGCACGGAGATCGGGCGCAAAGCGGCCAAGCGGCAGTTTGCCGTGAACAAGGCGTTCGCCATTGCCGACATCGGGATCAAGACGGCACAGGCGGTCATGGGGTTCTTGGCAATGGTCCCGCCGAACATCCCGGGCTCCATCGGGGCGGGCATCTTGGGCGCCACCCAAGCGGCCGTCGTTGCGGCCAAGCAACCGAAGTTCCACGCGGGTCGGTTCTCGCAGACGGGGACGCTTGTGACGGACGAGCAGCCCGCGATCCTGCGGCGCGGAGAGGTCGTGGTTCCCTCGCCCATGGTCGCCAGCGCTGGCGGTCCGGAAGCGGTGCGGGAGCGGTTGAGGTCTCCCGTCGGTTCGGCCGCTCCCATGACGCTCGTGGCGGACTTTGCAGATCGACGGGTTACGCTCCCGCTGTCCCGCGCGGTCAGGTCGGCGCAACGCCCTGGCGCGATCGGCTGGAGGCGTTGACATGCCCACGGAATACAAGACCCCGATCAGCTTGCCCCTCGTTGCGGCGCACATCGAACGCGGCGGCATTTGGTACGATCAGCTTTCGGGCAGCATATCGCAGGCCGGAGCGTTCCAAGGGCGCGTGTATCCAAACGCCTTGACGCAAAGCCGGGTCACGTGGACACCAAGCGGGTCTTTGATCTCCACCGCCCCGGACAGCACGGAGCTCGCAACGTCACGCCCTGGCGTCGTTGGCGCTGGGTTTGAGGCGACGTGGAGCAACCAAGCCGTGCAGGATGCGGCGGGCAACACGGTTGCCGTTGGCTTTGACGAGCCTTCGATCGTGTCTGCCGCAGAGGTCGTGCTTGACGGGAACGGCCTGACGACCAACGACGTTTGGTCTCTGTGCTCGTTGGCGCTGCCTGACGGATCGATCGCCATTGCCTACATCGTCAACGCCACGGGCATTGTCGGCACCTACGGCCATGCGGTGAAGGTCCGCAAGTGGGTTCCTGCAACGGGCTGGGCTGCGGCGGACACCATCGGCTACACCGTCCAGGACTCGCGGGTTTGGCTGGAGCTCGGGCCGGACGGCTACGTACACCTGTTCTGCACGATCACCTATGAAGACAGCATTCTCCAGGTCGCCACGTGGACGGCCTTGGCTTCGAGCGCCCTGACAGACGCGGAGTTCGTCTTGGCGTCCGCCATGGCTCTTGCCACCCCGATCGACTATTCTGCCGTTGGCTTCTCGCTGGCTGGCGGGCTGAAGGTCAGGCATTACGCGGGGCAGTGGCTCGCCTTGGTTGGCACGCTTCAATACTGGAGCATCGACGGCGCATCCTTCGCACTTGTCGGTGAGATCGACGGCGCCAACACGGTTTACGATACGGCCTGCACGTGTGTCGGCGGGGCGTTCGTCGTGGCTTACGACATTAGCACGGACGTCCTTGTCAAGCGGATCGGGTCGGCGGGCCTGCCTCTGAACGGGTTGGAGCCTGACGCCACGTTCACGCAATGCGCGGCTTCGGCCAACGGGCGTCTGCTGCAAAGCCTGTGCATGACGAGCACGGACGACGGGCGCTTGTGGCTGTTCATGCCGGACCCGATCGACGCGGATCTTGGCTACGCGCGCGGCACGCTGGTCAGCTTTAGCACGGACGACGGGCGCAGCTGGGTCGATTACGGTCGCCTCTTGGCAGGGCGCACCTATGGCCCTCGCTACATGACGGCGATCCCGTGGCGCGATCGGGTGGTTGCCTTCCTTGCCTCCACGGCCGAAGGCGGCATTGTGCGCGTGGACGTCGGCGGGTACGCTGGCGGCGCGACCATGCCCCGGATCACAAGCGGCCAGCGCTACGACGGGCCGTCAGGTAACACCGGGCCGCGCGTGGCGTGGAACCTTGATTACGTGCCCGACGTCGCGCCGTCGGTCGTTTACACGCAGACCCTTACCGGGACCGGCGCCGTCACGCGATCGGGCGGCGCATACCAAGCGGCCAACACCGCAGGCACGATCGGTCGGGTTCAATGGCACGCGGACACCACGACGCAGAACAAGCAGCGGGCGGCGATCGCCTGCGTCGACGTCACAACGGGCACCGCGCGCCTTGAGTCGGAACAGCTCGTGGGCGTGACGACGTACCTTCCACAAGTCCGGGTCAGCGCCACGCGGATCAGTCTGTACGACATGAGCAGCGGCACGGAGGTCGACGGCTACGACTATGGCGGCGGGAAGGTTGAGGTCATGCTTTGGCACAAGGAGCAGGCCGCGCGTGCGTTTTGGCGCATGGCGGACGACAACGAGCCGCGCGTGTGGAACGCCCTAACAGCGGCCACCAACCTCGGGGCAGCCGTGGCGATCACGGCTAACGAGCTCCGCTTATTCGGCGTGCGGTCCGTTACTGTTCCGGCTGACTTCTCGTTCGTGGCCTGGCGGTTCTCGTGCCTCGGAGTCAAGTCTGCGGGCGCTGCCCCGGTCTTCTTCGGCAACGCGGGCACAGGCCTTGCCACGGCGGACGCTCTTACCTTCGGCTTTACGATCGGCCGCGCCTTCAACTCTCGTCCCGGGTACGTCCGCAACGGCTTCAAGTTGTCGGCCGTTGGCGGGCCCGCGCACGCTGGCGAGGTTTGGGGCAGCGACGTCGACGCCACGTACCCGATCACAGCTCTTGGCTGGACGCCTGACAGCCCGTCGCCTCGCAGCACGTGGCGGACGGATGACGCGGCAGAAGTCGGCGTGGCGTTCAAGTTCGACGCCAAGACGGGAGCAGCCGTCAAGCTGCGAAGCCAGGCCTTCCTTCTCGTCATCGACGGCGACACCTCCGATTACGTTCACTTCCGTTGGCATGACGGATCGGGCTTTGGTTCGGCTGAGACGCTGTCGCGCGGCGTGTCTGTCGGCATGACGCGCGTGGGGTCGACGTTGACGCCAACGGCCGTCTCGTTGGGCGGCGGGTTCTTCGTCCAGGAAGACGAGCTGGCGGGCGGTTGGGTGGTCGACGCCAGCGGCAACAGTCGGCGCATCCTGACGAACACGGCGGGCGTTCTCGGCAAGGCGACGGGCGCGACGTACCGGACGACGGTCATTGCGTTCGACGGCGACGACACCGAAGACGCTGGCGGGACGTGGCGGGTTTGTTGGCCTCGTGGCGTCTATTTGCTCCGCGCCCCAACATCGTTCAACCCCGTTGGCTTCAAGCTTACGATCGGGCAGAACAGCGCAGACCGCAACCCTCCCGGCGGCTTCTACGACTTCAAGCTTCTCGCCGGAGAGGCGTATCTGCTCGGGGAGCCTCACGGGCTGGACACCTCGGAGCAGCTCGTGGGCTACGCCAGGTCGTTCCGTGGCGAGAACGGGCAGCGCTGGAGCGAGCAAGCGGCGCCGTCAGAACGGGTCATCACGCTGACGTGGCAGGCCTCGGCAGACATGCTTGACCAGGTCCAAGGCAGCGGGATCGGCGCTTGGCCTTCGAGCTCCACGAGCGGCTTGGCCTCGCCCGACTACGTGGCGTGGTTCACAGGCGGCACGGCGGCATACAGCCGCGGCGAAGCGGCTACCACGATCCGCGCCCTCGTTGACCGTTGGGCAGCGAGCGGGACGCCGGTGGCCTATTGCCCGTTCTACGGCCGCGCGGCGCTGTCAGCCTATGGCGCGTTCACCATGCTAGCGGGACGGCAGCTCGGCAGCATCGTCGGCACGCTGGACCCCACGTGGACGATCGACCATGCGGGCAGCGGCGAAGAGCAGACGAACCAAGTGGTGCGCCTCGGTAGCCTGACCATCACGGAGCTCACATGAGCGGCGGGCTTCGAGTCTACGTCAACTGGGACGGCAAGGCGTGGGACGTTGACGGCGAGCTCGTCAGCTACACGGACGCGTTGGACCTGTACGAGAACACGTCATACACCCCGCGGCGCTTGACCGTGTCCGTCCACCTCGGCAACGTCTGTCAGTTCATCGGGCAAGGGCATCACCCTGCCACGGCTTACGTCCGGGTCGTGGCGGGGGACACGATCATTGCGCGCGGCACGGCACGTCAGCTTGTGCCCGGGCGGACGGGCGAGCCCACCACGATCACCCTTGAGGACGGCGTCAACTTCGAGTCGGCGCCGCTGCCCTCGGAGCGCATCGTGGACGTTACGCGCATCGACGTCCAACGAACCCTCGACTATCGCGAGGAAGAGGCGACACAGATAGAGGTCGAGAGACAGAACGCCAAGAAGGTTGAAAACTCGCTGTGGTTCACCTTCCTGTCTCGTGACGAGCGGCTTGCAGTTCTTGAAGCTGTCTATGCTCCGTCCGGCTCCACGTGGACGTCTTACGTGGACGCGTCCGAAGGCATGGTCTATCCGATCGTGTGCGGCAACCCGGGCAGGGACGCGGGCGGGAACCTATGGCCCGCTGGTAAGGCGTTGGGCGTCGACTCGACTGTGCCCAAGCTTCTCGTTGCAGGGCATGCCTGCACGCCTGGCACCGTGTGGATCTATGGGCCCAAGCAGTCGAACCGGGAAGAGCACGCGTGGGAAGAGTTCGCCGTCGCGGTCGAGCGGGACAACGCGGGCACGGAGGTCACGACGGTCGACATTAGCGGCGCGGCGATCTTGGAACATCGTTGGAGCACGCACCCCGACGCACAGGAGAAAGAGTGGTTCTTCTCGTTCGGCGGGACGTCGACCGGCTTTGACCCTTCGGGCCCTGCCGTCTTTGAGTTCTTCTTGTCGCGCCTCCAAGGCGTCCGCGTGGACCCCGCAGGCCTTGGATCGGTACGGGGCGTGCTGTCCCGCTACAACTTCGACTTCGTCTTGGACGACGTTCAGCCCGCATGGCGCCTGTTCACGGAAGGCGTCTTGCCGCTTGTGCCTGTTTGGCTTGTGTCAGGGCTGGACGGCGTGAGCTTCCGCAACATCGAACTCGACCCGGAGCTTGCCGCCCCTCGCTTCGAGCTGGAGGACGGGAACCGCGTGGCCGTCACTTCCCGCTTCGTGTACGGCAGCACGGACGGTTCGGACGTCGTCAACGCTCTCGACTTCAGCTTTGGAGCAAACCGCTTCACGGACGGTTGGCGGTTCAACGTGCGAGCTGACGCGCGGGGTTGGTCTTGGGGACAGCTCAGCGTCAACCGCTTTGGCACCGTGGCGGAGCGGCTTGAGAGCAACTTCGTCAGCCGATACGCGGACGCTCGGATCATGGCGCGGGACATTCTGCACCGCAAGGCGGTCGACCGTCGACGCGGGGAGCTTGCCGTGGACGCGGATCTGTACGGCCTCGGGGCGCCCCGGCAGATCAACGTGGGCGACTGCATCCGGCTCCATGCCCCGGACGAGGGCGTGAACGACGCGCCGTGTATCGTGACGAGGATCACCCGGGACGGTTCGCGGACTGACTCTGTTGAGGTTATCGTTCTCGCGTAGGAGGTCCGATGCTACCGCTGTTGAACGCCGTTCTCCGGGCTGTTCTACCCGCTCCCGCTGACTTCCTTGCGGACGTCGTCACAGACTCCATCGAACACGTCCCGGGCATCGTCCGCGCAGCCAAGGATCCGGTGGAGCTGGAAGACGAGCTCTTCGCCTTCTTCGAGGACGTGTTGGACGATCTGCCCTTCATCGAAACGGCGGACGCCGTGGAGCTTGCAAGCGGCGCCGTGGCCCTCGTTGGGGTTCTCACCAAGGCCTGCCGTCAAGCCAAGCCCCGGCCCTGGCGTGCGCGCCGTCGTGGTGTCGCATGATCTGCGACCGGCCCGGGCAACACTTCACGTGGGCGGAGCTCACGGTAACCGGACAGCCCCACGCCAACGAGCCCGGGGAGCACGAGCAAGCAGCGCTGGTGGCGCTCTGTGCGGCCGTGCTTGACCCGCTCCGCCGCTTCATCGGGCGCCCGATCCGGGTCACGTCAGCGTACCGCTCGCCCAAGGTCAACGCGGCGGTTGGCGGGGCTTCGAGCTCGCAGCACCTTCGTGGCGAGGCGGCAGACATCAAGGTTGACGGGCTCGAACCGGAAGCCGTGGCCGCGGCCATCGTCAAGGCTGGCGCGATCTTCGACCAACTGATCGTGGAGCGCAAGGGCGGAGGGGCGTGGGTTCATGTGTCCTACGCTCTTGGGCGGGCCAACCGTCGCCAAACGCTCAAGATCACAGACGCGGGCGCAAGCCCCTGGACCCCGTGAGGTTTGCCATGGTTGCGCTTGCCGCCTTCGCTTGCGTCCTTCTCGTCCTCTCTGCCGTTGCCCCTCGGGCGGGCCGTGCGCTTGTCGCGCTGGCTGGCGGCGTCATGCTCGCAGCGTGCGGCGGGGCGCTGGCCCAAGAGGCTACCGGGGAGCCCGTGTTGCCGGGCGTGTCGCTGGAGCTCGGAGAGGGCCCCGTGTCTGCGGCGCTTCTTGCCCTCGGCTACTTCCTGCGGGACGGACTCTTGCGGACCGTCGTTGTGCTGGAGAAGGCCTTGGAGCTCGCCAAGGCGGCGCTTCCCGTGGTCGAGCGTGGCGTTGAGGCGGCGGAGCGGTTGACGTCTAAGGACTGACAACGCCCCACAGGTTGAGGCGCTTGAGCACGCGGATCACGATCGCAGGGCTCCAACGCTGGCCACGTGATGGGTGGCCGTCCTTGTCGAGCCTTGAGCAGATCGCATAGGCGCTCAAGCCTTCAAGGTACAGGCGCCCGATCTCTGCGATCGCTCTCTGCTCCGCTTCGAGGGGCACGAGGTCAGCGCCGACAAGGGACCAACCATAGGGCGGGCGACCGCCAAGATAGCCGCCTTGCCTCGCCTTCCGCGCCTTGCCCTCGCGAGCGAGCGCCACGCTCGAGGCGTCATGCGCCAGGGCGTGACAGCGGCCGCACAGGGGCACCGTGTAGCGTCCGCCACGACTCACCGGGACAACGTGGTGTTCGTGGTCAGCAGACGCGCCACATTCGAAGCACGGGCGGGCCATTACCCCTCCAAGACGGCGAGCTCCAACGCAGCCCGGGCGAGCGCTTGAACGCTGACCCGGACGGCGGACGCGTGCGCCTTGATCGCTTGATAGCGTTCGTCCGTGACGAGCAAGGGGAACGCCGTGCGCACGAGCTGGCCCCCCTGCTCTGTCGCGGCCATGGCGGCGCACGCGTCGAGGTCGGCGCGTTCGAGAGCGGCCGCGAGCCAAGAACGAACGGAGAGCCCTCCAGCGGCCTCCACGACGCGTCCGACAAGCATGGGCGGCAAGTAGAGGTCAGCACGTACGCGCGCGCCTTGTGGCGCCTTGCAGACGCGAGCGCCAACGCGGACGGGGCGGACGGACCGCAGCACGTGAGCGTGCGGCGCAGCCTCGCCAACGTCCAGCGGCCGGACAACGCGATCGCCTTCGAGCAAGTAGCGCCTCACGTTGTCAACCCTCCGTCCGAGTTCCGCCATAGGTACCACGTGTGAACCTTTGGGGCAGGCTCGTCAAGAGGCAAACGCGCAAGATCGGCAGGCGTCACGTGCGGTTTGGCGCTGCACTCCAAGATCCCAGGCCCGACGGCTGGCGGCTCGGTACGCACTCGGAGCACGCCTGGACAACCCCGCTTCGGGCAGCGGTCCCCGGGCTTCATCGGGCCACCGTCCGCGCATACGCTTCGAGGGCGCGCAAGTGCTTGCTCCATTCTGAGACCTGGTGTTTGGCTTCCAAGATCTCGTCATCAAGCACGTGCATGGTCGGCGCATAGACAAGCCCCTTGGCCTTGGCGGGCTTCGGGCGGGCTGGCTTGTCGCAAACGAACCAAACCCCCTCTCGCAGCACGATCCGGCCCGCCTTCTCTTGCAGGCGCAAGTCAGCGTCCACCGTGGAGGCGTCCGCTCCAAGGACAAGCATGAGGTCTTCAAGGCTATACCCGTCGCCTTCGGGCGCGTTGGCAAGGGCCCGCATGACAGGGCTGGCGGCGTGTCGGTTCATAGATCGATCCTGTTAGCGTCAATGGCGTCCGCGTATGCAAGCAGCGCATACAAGACGTCCTTGTTGGTCCATTCCTCGGCAAGCCCAAGACGGGCTTTGGTTCGCAACCACGTGGCGATGCGGACGCGTTCAAAGTGGCGGGCGCGTTCGGCCGCGGCTTCGAGATCGTCGTGTTCGTCGGCGCTGTCATAGTGACGCCAGCCGATACCGAGCACCTTCTTAGGGGCGGTCATGCTCCCACCTCCAAGTCGATCGGCCGCATCCATACGGCCACGGCCCAGGTGCTGAACGCCTTGACGGTCACGCCGCAAAACGACGCGCGGCCGAAGCGTTCGAGGTCAATAGACAGGGCGTCCGCCGCGAACCAAGCCGACGGCTCCCCGCCAAGCTCAAGGGCCAGCAGCGGCCGGAACCCGACGGCAGGCGCCACAAGCACGCGCCAAACGTCCGGCCTGGCAGAGTACGGAGCGGCGTAGTCGCGCGCCAAAAGCTCGTCCTTCATCATTGCTCCAAGAGGCCAAAGGTGATCAGCACTTCGCACAGCGCCACGGCGTGCGCCTCGACGTCCTCACGTGCGGACCGGCAGGCGGCGGACGGCTTGCCCTCGCTGACGATCCGCTTGTGGTCCCGGTCGGCGGACTTGTAGGCGTGCAGCATGGCTTGAATGATCGCGAGCTCGCGGGGCGTCATGCGTACACCTCCCGTGTGAGCTGGAGCGCCATGGCAAGGTTCGCTTCTGACACTTGGCGCATAAGGTCGCGGGCTTGCTCGGGCGTGCATTGCCCTTGTTCCACGGCCTCTTCGAGCCAGTACGCCACGTCTGCAACGGCTTCGGCTACAAGGAAGCAATGGGCGGCGGCGCGGTTGACGTCACGCTTCCCGGCCGCGAAGCTGTCATAGCCACGGGTTGCGGCAAGGGCTTGATCCTTGGCTCGTTGGAAGTAGTCCACGAGGCCTCCTTGGGTTGGTTGGTGGGTCATTACGGCAAGATTACGTGTGATAGGTCGGCACCGTTTACGTCCGTCCATCTCAGGTCGGCCTCGCGCAGGTCAGCCCCGCTCAGGACGGCCCAGCGCAAGTCAACCCTACTCAGGTCAGCCCCGCGCAGGTCGGCCCCGCTCAGGACGGCCCTACTCAGGACGGCGCTGCGCAGGACGGCCCCGCTCAGGTCGGCTCCGCGCAGATCGGCCCCGTAGAGGACGGCCCCGGTCAGGTCGGCCCCGTAGAGGACGGCCCCGGTCAGGACGGCCCCGTACAGGTAGGCTCCGCTCAGGACGGCCCTACTCAGGTCGGCGCTGCGCAGGACGGCCCCGCTCAGGACGGCCCCGCTCAGGTCGGCGCCGCTCAGGTCGGCCCCGCTCAGGTCGGCCCTGCGCAGGACGGCCCGCACCGGCTTGGTGCCCTCGGGCACGGCGTAGCGTGTCGGGCGTCCCTGAGAGGCGAGCCACGCGAGGTGGCCCGCTTGCCACGCGGGAAGGTGTTCAGGGATGGGCGGGAGGCCGGTCATGGCGCAGCCTCCAGGGCGGCGATGAGGGCTTCGATCTCGGTGGCACCGCGAATATACCGGCCACCAACTAGCATCGCATCGCAAAGATGGATGGCGATAATCCAGCAGGATCCTCGTTCCTTGGTCGCGATCAAGTAAGGATCGCCCCAAGCCTCCCGCACCAGCGCCAGCAGGCATCCCAGCGTGGCGGGGTCGGTGAGGACGGGCGCGGCGTCGGCGTGCTCCTCGATCGGTCCGGTGACGATGCGGAGGCCCCACGACCGTGGCGACGACAGCAGCATCCCCGGCATCCACCGCCAGCCACGGCAAGCGACGGCTCGACGGGCGAGGGCTTCGAGGGCTTCGATCGCGGGCGTCATGGCGTCACCAGCGCAGCCACGGTCCGCACCGCCGCGACGTAGCGGTCGAGGGCGGCGGGGTCATCCGAATAGTCAGCCTCAATGCGTGCGATCGTGTCGGGCACGCTGCCCCACCAACACCCGGCCTGAATGCGCGGGCCGTCGTCGTGCGCGACGGCGTAGATGGTGCGACCATGCCGGCCGATCGGGCCGTAT
>Ga0208783_10001777_pt1 | contig 12607 bp, 15 predicted proteins | sample DEB19_08_DNA_2_FD_184529 | JGI IMG/M metagenome (GOLD analysis project Ga0208783, IMG submission 184529) | Aqueous microbial communities from the Delaware River and Bay under freshwater to marine salinity gradient to study organic matter... | ecosystem: Environmental > Aquatic > Marine >... | reverse complement strand
GTGCCAAGGCCAGTGAGAAGCAGGCCGACGCCTGCCAGTGTTGTTTTCCAGTCTTTCATGGTTTGTCGTTCCAGTGGCGAATATGTTTCCAGAGAATAATCAGGCCGATAAGAAGACCGACCACAAGGGAGGCGAAACGCAGGTGTGGCGCCGCTGAATCCATGAACGAAACTGCGACTCCCCCTCCGGTGGATCCGATGCCAATCACGGCATCTCGGACGTTGTGTGCTGTGTTCGTCATCTTGTGGTCGGTCTATGTGTTCAGTCTTTCTTAGCGGCTTCGATTGCGGCCTGGGACGCTGCGAGGAGTTTCTCGGCAAGAGGCAAGGCCACCTTTGCGTTCTGAAGACCACCGGCCTTCACCACGGTATCCAGGCAGTCCATTAGGCGCTGCCCCTCATCCATGCTCAGGACTAGAGTGATCGTGGCTTGTTCAGTGGTTTGTGGTGCGTTTTCCATGGTGCAGGTTTGTTTATTATTCTATCGGCGAAACTGGCGGCTCGGTCGGCTGCTCAACCGGTGGCTCTTCAGCCGGAGGTTGAACCGGAGCCTCAACCTGTTGCGACACTAGCCAAGGCCCAGGCAAGTTGACAATCGGAGGATTGATCTGTGCGGCAATTTGTGAAGCCAGGCTCGCTTCGACCAGGTCCTTGTCCACGCCGGAGTTGAACGCCCAGCGGAGAACGTCCTCCTCGGCGAGACCAAGGAATGGCAGGAAACAGTCGTGATCTGGTTCACCGAAGGTCACGGTGTTGTTGCAGGTCGCAGTCAGTCCGTTCTCGTCGGTGGCAGTTGCCCGCCAGTCCGCGGAGATGACGACGTCCTCCAGTTCGGCGTGCTGCCGGGCGACTCGGAGGGTTTCGATTTTCCAGGTTATTGTCATGGCTTAGGCGTTTTTGAGGGCTTGGACTTCGGCAGCGAGTTCTTGGATGGCAGCGACCAGGACAGGAACCACCTTTGAAAGGTCAACGCCCTGGTAAATTGGTTTGCCTTCTGCATCTTCGGCGTCCTTCTGACCGGTGACGGCCAGCGGGACAATCTCTGCAAGTTCGTGTGCAATGAATCCTTCTGATTCTGAGTCGTCGGATTTCCACTTGTAAGTGGACGGCTTCAAAGCAGAAATTCTGGACAAAGCTCCAACAATGGGTTGGATGTCCTTTTTCAACCTGTAGTCTGAAGTCGTATTGAAAGCGGTTCCAGTGTCCGAGTAAACGACTCCTCCAACATATAGGCCGTTGTAGTAATTCGCCAAGGAGTCACGTGTTCCACTAGCAGTCTTTCCAACTATAATGCGGCCATAATTGGAAGATGCTCCTTCTATTAAAACTCCAACACCTCCGACGCCACCAACGGTTGTTATTCCGTTTCCGACTTGCAGCCTTCCTGACCCTGTTGAATCGAGTGTCATTGCCTGGGCAAATGTTACGGCGCCACCAGCAACAGGGCTGTTGATATTAACGTGCCAGGAGTGAGCTCCTTGAAGCTGCTTGTAGTATGAAGCGCCAACTGCGGTTCCATATTTGAAGCCGCTTGAATAGTAGGTGTTGGAAAGTAGGTAGGTTTCCGAACTTGCCCAAGAAAGGAAACCGTTGCCGGCATATCCTACTTCGAGAGCTTTGATTCCAGCCCAGTTCCACGCACTAGGCGTAACCCCAATCCCGACGTTGCCTGAGGAGTCGATGCGGAGGCGTTCTGTTATTGTTCCACCTGAAGAAGTTGTGGATAACGCTAGATAACCAGCTACGTTATTATTTGTTGAGTTCTCTTTTCGTCCAGCTATTGCTCCAAATCCATAAAATGATGGAGCCGAATTGTAAGCACCACCTAAAGTGATTTGAGCGCCAACGTCTACAGCTTGAGCATCTGATGTTCGTACAAATACATTCCCAGTCGTGTCAGTTGCTCTGTTTGCAGCATAAACATCAAGTTTAGCACTTGGATTCGCCCCAATTCCGACGTTGCCAAGAAAGTATGCAGCAGCATTGTAAGAAATTTTGAAGAACGGGTCAGCGGAACCACCAGAGCCTCCGAATTCGCAGACGTTCACTCCAGTGTTTCCGCCAGCGTACACTTTCAGTCCGACGGATGAAGCAGGTCCAGCAACATCTAACTTTGCACCCGGACTAGCAGTACCAATTCCCAACCCGGTTGAGTCCAGGGTCATCGCCTGGTTCCACGCTATAGCGTTTCCGGCGGTTCCAGATGGGGCGTTGTACCAGATATGCTGACCATTAACCTGATTGTAGTATGTGGCGAAGTCATTCTGCACATACTTTTCAGTATAAGCCGAGTCTCCATACACGTTATTCCCGATTCTGAAAAAATCTCCGTTGCTCCAGATTGAGGCTTGAGCGGTAATTTGAAGCGCTTTCCAAGCCGGTCCCCACGCACTAGGCGTGACGCCAAGTCCGAGGTTTCCGGAGGAGTCCAGGGTCATTCGGACACCAACTCCACCTTGTGTGAAAAGTAAGTTTCCGAGATTGGCCCCAGATGACCCGTTGTTATAAATCTGATATGCGTTCGTGTTGTCGGAATTCAGAAACTGCAAAACACCGTTTGCCTTGATCTGAACGGAACCGTTTACGTCCAGCTTGTATGCTGGATTCGTTATTCCAATTCCGACGTTTCCAGCCGGCAGAATTGTCAACCGGTTAGCAGCCGCACCGGAAGCCGATGTCCGGAAGTAGAGCGTGACGTTTCCGCTGCCATCGTTGACCGCGGCGAGCTGGGCTAGGCGGGCTGCGTTGCTGCCAGGTTGGAGTGAGAAAGAGACCTCGGTGTTTCCAGAGGTTCCAGCGTTGACCAGCTTCAGCGGGTTGGTCGTGTCAGCGTCTGAGGTGCTGGTAATGACGCCCACGCCAGACGTCATGGTGAAGTTTCCACCAAGCGTCAGGGCCGAATTGATTGTGACCGTTCCGGTGACGACGAGGGAGCCGTTTATCTGGTCTCCAGGTTTTGCGATGTTCCAGGACATTTTGAAGATGGGTTTAGAGTTCTTGCACGACCACGACCTTGTTTCCGACCCCGCCGTGGATTGCGTAGATCGGCAAATTGTTTCCGGAGAACCGACCCGCGGAATCGTCCGTCATGATCGAATCGTAGGGTGACAGGCGGATTCCAGGCTTTGCGCCGGTGTCCGTGGTGAGATCCGCGGAACCGTCGAACGACAGAAAAACCGGCGTGTCGCTTTGGTTCTGGATCATCAGCCAGTCGCGCTCGCGGGCGGCGGAGATGATCGTCGGCGAAGTCGTGACGTTGTTTTTTGTGATCATGGTCTCAGAGGATCTTCCAGGCGGTTCCAGTGTAGGTCAGAGCCAGGACTGCTGCGTTTCGATCCATGGTGTAGGTGGCGGAAAGCGTGTCGAAGATCGTGCGCGAACCGGCGTTGACCACAATCGGGTAGGACAATCCAAGGCCGGCGATGTCGGCAATCTCGATGCGTTGGCCCAGGCTGCCAGGGTCCGGCAGGTTGATCGTGACGATGGAAGCACGGGAGCCGACCTGGATGAGGTAGTTTGAACCAGCCACCAGGGTCGTGCTTTGGTCGCCGATGATCGGGGAAGCCGGGGTCGTGATGCCGGCCACCGGTGAGGTCTCGCCCTGGAGCACGTTCGCGGTCGGAGGGGTGTTGTCCCATGCTGTCGAAAGGCCCGGAGTTTTTCCACCTGGTGCGGTGTTGTCGAACGCCGCGGAGTTGTTTGTGCTGCTCTGGGCTGGAGCGGTGTTGTCCCAGGCTGTGGACAGACCAGGCGTCTTTGTCCCTGGAGCCGTGTTATCGAAAGGATCGTCCGTGGTACCGTTGTCCACGTTGCTGATAGTGACCTGCTCAAAGGTGATCGGGCTCGTCCCGATGGCTGTTACCGTTGAGGAAAGCCTCCACCAGTTCGGAGAGCTTGGCCCCTGGTTTACGCGCACCAAGATGTTTGCAGGAAATTCATTTGGGGAGTCGAAAAGTGGAGCGCGGATCATGTCGGCCTCGACCAGGTAGTTGAGCTGGGAGGCGCCGGCTGTTCCTTTGAGCGTCAACTGGGTGGACTTGGCTGAAATGAAACCGCTCTCGGTGAGCGTCACGGTTCCGTTGGTGATCGAAGTGCCGGCCGTGTTTTTCGTCCAGTGATAGAGCCGGTCGGTGATCAGTCCGGTTTTGACGTAATTACCGGAGCCATCGTAGGAGCCGGTGACTGTGATTTGAGCACCGCCACTGCTGGCTACATAGAGACCGTTCTGGGTCGTGTCCGTCTGGCCCGTCAAAAGGATCATCCGGTCGGTCCTGGTGTCATAGGTACCATCCAGAGAAACCGTGTTGATGATACCGACGGGAGTGAACGCGGAAACGTTGGTAAGGACACGGCCGACCGCATCGACACGGGCTTCCACGCCGGTGATGCCCGGAAGGCTGTTGCTGAATGCTGCGGCGCGAGAGGGTGTGATGGGGTCGGCCATGTCTGTGTGTGGTGGTTATGGATTAGGCTACGGTGCCGGTGTTCAAGGTGCTATGCAGACCGCGAGCCTCGAACTGAACGGAAACGATGTTGTCACCGAAGGCGACTTCGCCGGATACCTTCATCTGAACGTAAACGTCCAGCGTGTTGAAAAGGGTGTCGGCTTGGTTGTACTGCTGGATCTTGAGCCAGCCCTTTTTGGTGATGCCCTCGAAAGGATTGTACTGCGTGGAAGCGGTCGTGAGCTTCAATGTGCCGAACAGGAGTTCCCAGGCGAGCGGGGACATTTCCTGCGCGGTCAGTTTGATGTTCAACTGGCGCTTGGTTTCAATCACGTCGTACAAGCGGAGCACGCCAGGAGTAGGAGCGAAGATGTCGCGCTCCTCTCGTTCATGCTGGACGCTCAAGTCCGACAAGATGCCTAGGTCTACCCAACCGGTATCAGCAGCCCCTGGCTTTGAAGCTCGGCCTGCGGTACCGGCGGACGGAACGGTGAAGGAGTCACCGTCACGGAAGAAGAATCCGTGGTTTCCAAGAATTACTGATCCGGTGTTCATGGTGTTTTAGGTTTTAGTTGATGGTGGAAAGTTTCGTGAAAAAGAGATCGTACGCGGTGAGGCCGGCGTCGTTGGTGGTCAGTTGCAGCCACTCGTCGGATGTCTCGAACTTCCGGTCTCCATTCGTAGGGGACCAGGAGAGGACAGCCTGGGCGGCGGCCGAGATGGCCTGGTAAATGTTTCTGTTGGCCCCTCCAGTAGCTCCATTGACGTGAGGGTTGGCGAGTATACGGACGACGAATTCGGACGTAAGGAGGAGCTTCCCAGCGCCAACGTCGCGCCGGCTTGCTCGGAGGATCGGAGGAACCACGACGACGAAGCCCTTGCTGCGGAGCTGGGTCTCGATCGCTGAATCCTGGAGGCCATCATCCACGATGCACGCGACGGAAGGTGCATCCGAGAAAAACGCATTTGCGTCGATCTGGGCTTTGACCGTGGTTTGGATGGATCCGAGCGCGAGCATTAAATCGTGGCGAGTTTGGACTTAGCCCTGGCCTGGCGCTTGATGATGTACTCCATCATGTTGGCTCGGCTTGCGTCTAAGGCCGCGGCAATGGTGCGTTGCTGCCTTGGCTTCTGGAGTGCTCGTGCAGCCTGGTCGGAGGACGCGCTGCCACCCCATGAAAAAGTGATGCCGGCGGAATCGGCGTCAGTCTTGAAACCGACTGATGCTAGGAAGCGGTTGTATTTGTCGAGGAGTCGCTTGTACTGATCCACGTCGTCTTGAATCGCCAACTCATTGACGATCGACTTCATGCGCGAGGAGTAAGACAGAAAACCGCGCCCGCTTTCACGCAGGTTCAATTCCGCCCTGGCCGCAAGTGCCTGGTAGTTGAGGCGGCGCTTTCCGGTCTTTTTCGTTCCGGTTGAAAGCATCCCGGTAAATTTTTTGCGGCGAATGAACCCGGACCTTTTGGATGTCAGGTCAGAAACTAGTCCGTACTTTTTTGCGACCTGTTCATAAATAGCCGGACGAATTTTGATTCCTTGGCCTGATCGAAATGCCAGCAGCCGCTCGGAGCGGATGACACCTTTTTTCGGGGTGTATTCGGAAAGAGCTTTTGAAAGTCGGAAGGCGAAGTCAGCGGAATTCTTTTGGACTGCCTCCTGGGTCGAAAGCTTCGTGACTTTTAAGTAGTCACCAAGCGCCAGGTTAAAAGCGTCTAGGTTGGTCTTGAATGCGACTTTCATATTGTCACCTCGCAGTCCAGGACCCAGGCGTATCCGTTGAAAGTGACCTTCTGGATGCGGTGATAAATCGGGCCGTCGGTGGTCACGATTTCGCCGACCAGGGGTTGGCTTGCGATTGCGCCCCGCTTGATTTCAAAGCGGCTTGTTGCGCGGTCGTCAAAATCCGGAAGGTTGTTCTCCGGCTTCTCCGCGAAAGGGAGCCAGTCGATGACAGCCGACACGGACACGCCGCGGAATGTGACGGTGTCCCCGGCGAAGGAGATCAGGTCGTCAAATCCAGAGGTTAGTGCCGTGTCGGCTGCGTTCACTGGTTGGGTGTGGGTTAGGCCTTTTTAGCCTTGGACTTCTCGGGCTTTGGTTCGGCGGAAACGCTGAACTTCTGCCGACGCTCGCGTCCGCCGTCCTCCGTCCAGATGTCCAGGACGCTGACGCCGTTCCCGCCCGATTTCACGGCAGCCTTAAAGACAGCCTCGATTTCGTTTGCGGGCGATGGGCCTGCGATGACTTTTCCGTCTGCTACTAGGATGGCGCTACGCATAGGTCAGTCCTGGATTAGGCGGAGACGAGGCGCTTCAGAGCGGAAGCTTCGCCGACGCTGTAGCCGTAGAAGGCTTCGAGAACGGCAACGCGCTCGCCCTTGTCGTTGTCGAACCATTCGCGGTAGCCGAGGGTGATCCCGGTGTTGGAGTCGCTCACGGGGCGATAGACACCGTCGGAGTTCTGGCCCTGGGGTTGGAGGTAGCGCATGGCCAGGATCAGCGCGGAAGGATAGGCAGCAAAGCCGACCAGGTTCTGAGCGTTGGCAGGAATCAAACCGCTGCGAAACACGTCAAAGCCGGCGATGTTCGGCAGAGCACCTGTCTGGTTGGAGGCCGCATTGATAGCGGTGTAGTCCTTGATGATGGAATCCTTCAGCAGCGCATTGTAGTGACCGCTGGCGAGCACAAGAGCGCGGGGCATCTCGGGCATATCAGCACCGTCGCAAGCGTCCTTAATGTCAACCACGTCGGCGTAGTCGAAGGTGGAAGCCAGGCCGGTGAAGGCAGCGGCGCCGTAGTTGGCGAGGGTGACGGCAGACAGGATGTCGGTGAAGACAGCCTTGGCGAGCTGGTAGCCCTTCTGCATACCGAAACGCTCCAAGGTGGCAACGGGGCTCTTGGCCACGTTCACGTCGGAGAGGTACCAGGAGACGAACTTGTGCTTGTTCAGCGTGATCGTCTTCTTGTTCAGGGTGGAATCCTGGCGGGTGTAGGTACCAGCAAAGTCGGCAGCCGCGCTGGCAGCCGGGACGTAGGGGACCTGGATGGTGTCAGACTTCGAGGCAGGAGCCGGGTCGAAGTCGGTGGAGAACGCCCGCATAGGGGCGAACGCGGATGTGAAGGCGTCAAGGCCAGCTTGAGAAATCAGCGTGCCGTTGAGGCCGGAGTCGATGGTATTGGCCATGTTATCTGGTGTGGGTTGTTGGCTTGTTTATTTCTTCAAGAGGCTAGCCTTGTGTTGCCTCCAGAAATTGGTTTTGGCTTTGGGGTCGGTGATGGCGTCGAACTCAGCGCGGAGTTCATCGGAGCTTTTGCTCGCAGTCTGGTTGAGTGGAGTGGTCCCGACCTGGGGGCGACCGCTCGGGAGCTTCGCCAGGAGATCGAGAGATGACCGGTCGGTTTTGATTTTGGCGACCCAGTCGGTTTTCGATTCCTCGGAGATGCGACCGTCGGCAACGGCAGCGTCAACCGCGGCAGCGTCCTTCTCGTCCTGGGCGGATTGGATCTGGGCCTTGAGGCTTTCGATTTCGCCGACCACTGCGGACATGGAGTCCACTTGGTTTTTCAGGTTGTCGCGCTCATCGGTCAGAGCTTTGAGCTTTGCGGAGAACTCGGAGGCTACTTGTTCCTCGTTGAGTTCTGCGGACGAAATCAGGCCAGCGGCTGCCAGCGAGTTAAGGAGGTTTTTCATGTCTTCTTCGATTTTGTTTTCGGTCTCGACGACCTTCAGGTTTTCAACCTTGGTGAGCTGGGAGAAATTCAGACCGACCAGGACTTCCCCTTCAACGAAGGCGTCGGTTCCTGGGATTGGTTGGTAGACCTTAATCAGAGCGGCTGGGTCAGCGGCGGAAGCATCGACTCGGATTGCAGCGTCTGGAACTTCGAGAACTCCGGATCGGATGACCTCGATGATTTCACCATAGGCGATCCCGCTTGCGTCGTTCCAAGCGACGTCGTCCTCAACTGAGAGTTCAGCCGGCGCCGATGCCTGAACAAGGGCGGAAGGAGTGTGAGTGAATCGGTCGGCCCGAATCTTGGCGTTAATAGGCTGGGCATTTGTTAGATCGGTGACGAATCCGTCGGAAAGCGCGGTTGCTCCGTCGATCCAGGTCTCTGCGTCCATCATGGAGCGGATGACATCTTTGCCCTTTTTCGTGACCTTGGAGTAAATCCCGGCCAGCGTTTCGGCCAGTTTGTCCAGCAGGTCCGCCTGGTCGCGAAGGTCGTTTGCATCCCCAACCGCACCAGTCCATGGGTTGTGGATCATCAGGTATGCGGATTCCGGCATGACGCGTTTGGTGCCAGCCATTGCGATGATCGAGGCAATAGATGCCGCGATTCCGTCAACGGTGACGGTGACGTTCGGCCGGTTCGCCAGGTAGTGGTAGATGGCAAGGCCGTCGAACACAGAGCCGCCTGGTGAGTTGATCCGGATATTGATCGGCTTTTCACCCAGGGTTTTCAGGTCGCGCACGAACTGTGCCGCGGTGATTCCCCAGCCACCGATTTCGTCGTAGATCAAAACCTCAGTCGGTTGGTCCGTCTGGGCCTGCGCTTTTATTTCGTACCAAGTGCTCATTGTGTAGTTTGTGCGGCTGCGGCTGCGTTTTGGCTCGCGAGTTCGTTAGGATCGAGGGTCATGATTTCGGCCCGGTCAACGCTGAACTCCTGGGCGAGGCTTTGGGCATAGGCGATTTCGGCCGCCTTCTGCCGTAGTTGCTCGCGCCAGTCTTCGCCCGTCTCGGAGTAAATGGATTGAAGGGTCCGCATCCCGGCTTTGAATTCCGCGACCATTGCCGCGCTGTTTCGGCCGATGTCCACGGCGATAGACCGGGGAGGGCGAACGGTTGACTTGTACCAGTCGGCCGGCGGTGGCCTGAGGGATGGATCCGTCTGGAGACCGACCTCGACAACATATTCGTAGACGCGCCGCAGGTGGTCTGCGATGACCCCGGATCGCGCACGGAAGTAGGCGTTGGCGATGTCCAGGACAGAACGCATGGACGTCCCCTGCATCGAGGTTGGAAGAACGATTTCCTTCGGGATCCCAACACCGGCGCAAACCTTGCCGGTTAAATAGTCCCAGTAGCCGGACGTTGCCGCGGTTGGTCGTTCTGCTCGGAATTGCGCGAACTCGTCACCGTGCTTCAGGACCTTTGCCCGTCCGGAGAAAACCTCCTTATAGTAGTCGTCCCTGGCCACACCGTCACCGCCGGTCTGGGTGCCGCGGATCAAGTCGGAGTCGTCGATTTCCCCGGTCGAAGTCTTGATGACGTTTGTCACCTCGGCCGCTTCCTTGGCCGCCTGCATTTCCAGAATCTGGAGGTCGTCCAGGTCGTGAAGGTCATTGATGACCGGGTAAAGCGCAGGCAGACCACGGAGTTGTCCTGGTCGTCCTGGCTCGAAGATGTGGACCACATACGCAGCCTCGATCCTTCGGAAGGTCGGTTGCTTGGTCTCGTCGTCGGTGCGGAAGTGGTAGGCCACAGGTCGGCCCCGTTGGTCGATTTCCACGCCGTCCTGGATCCCATCTCCGTCGGTCATGGTCGATGGGGTTTCGCATCGGTGGGACTCGATGAGCTGGATCCTTGGGTTTCCAGTATCGCCTCGGGTCAAGATGACGAATATTTCACCGTCGATGAAAAGGGATCGGGCAATGATGCCCTGGAGCGTACCAAATGAAAGGCGGCTTGAGATGTCAGCGAACCGTTGCCAGTCGCGCCAGAAAACCAGCGCCCTCTCGTTCCAGGAGTCGTCCGTGGAGGATGGGAAAAAGGCGAGACCGGTGCCAACAGTGTACTGCTCAAACAGGTCAGCCAACCGATTCACAAAAGCGTTGTTCCGCTCGAAGTAGCGGCTCTTGCGAACCAGTTCGTTTCGGACTCCAGGGTGTGCGTCGAACCGGACACTTTGGACTACGCCGGGGATGTAGGAGCGTCGCGTGGAATAGGTGGCCCCTTCGTATCGGGCCTTCGGAGACACGACGAACTTAGCAGCGGCTTTGATGCGTTGGGCGATGTTCATCGGGCCAGGGTCGCGAAGGTAGAGCGGAAGGATCGCACAGGTTTTAGGAGGCCCATCATATAGCCGTAACGGGTGGCGTCCGTCGTGTTGCCGGCAGTGACCGCGGCATCGTAGAGATCCAGGAGACGGCTAATGAGTTCGGCCATCTCTGTAGGGGTCACACCTTCGCTCGCGTTGACTTGAAACGTGACCGACCGGCCATTGCCCGACGTCGATTGAATCACTCGCCCTGTTTCGAGTTGGTGGATGGTGGACGAATTTAGGGCAGTGAGCCTATCGAGCAGCGTGTTTCCGTGCGTAACATCTTGGTAGATGTGTCGCAGGAACCCGCGGGCAAAGTAGGTCGAGACGGCCACGCTTCAACCTGGGCATGAATGCCACCGTGAAGCCAGCCGTGGAATTAGCCGTCGTTGGCCGTGTTTAGCCGTGGAGGAGAAATCAGTGCTTTTGGGCCGCCCTTGGCTGTGGATTCACGCGCAACCACTCCCTGGCCTCGGTCAGCGTTGCCGTGCCGCCAGGCATTACAAAGCCCCTGGCCTTCATCTTGTAGACGAAGGAGACGTTTCGGCGAAGTATGGAAGCCAGTTCCTTCGGCCGGAATAGGGGCTCACTGGGTGGGTGCTGCATGGATCTTCAACCTGTTATGAAAGATGGCCGCGGCAATCTGGAGGACCTCACAGTCGGCCATATGGTTTGGCCACTTGCTGCTTCGTGGTAGCCATGTCCAGGTCGTCCGTCCAGTCGCACTTGAAAGCCGAGGCACTTTGTTTTCGCAGTCCAGGTGGCGCCAGTATTCGGGACCTGCCACCTTCTCTGAGACCTCCCAGCGGGTCCCGGTCTTTCCTTTCCGCAGACGTTCCAGGATGTCCTTCGTCGTGTCCGTGCCGAATTCCAGCAGTTTCAATTCCAGGCGATTCTGTCCTCCTGCGTTGTCGCCCACTCTCGGGTCGATCCCGCGCAGGTAGAAAGGCTCGTCCAGTCCGGTCTTCGAGTTGCGCCATCCCCGGCGTGGCATTCCCTTGGAAGGCATCCAGCCAACGAAGAGCGGTACGCGCCCCGTCCTGGCAATGAAGCGGCCATACCGTAGGCACTCCGCGTAAACGGTGGGTGCGTCATAGCCTGAGTCGATGATGACGTGGACGTCCTGGACCCCGTGCTGAAGTTGCTTGTCCCGGATGTCCTGCCAGGTGTCCGCGCTGCCGGCGTCGATTGCCCTGGAGGACCCGTCCTCGTCCCAGGCGCGAACCACAAACCAGAAATGCGGGCTCGAAGCTTGGCAGTCCACGGTCAGGAATTTGATGGATTTCTCCGACACCGCTTCCGTGCCGGCGACCACTAATTCCTCGCGCTGCCGTGGTGCAGACTGATTTTCCCAGGGCTCGGCAAGGTAGCCGTTGATGAATCCCTGGAGACCCAGGAGGGAGTCTTGCGCTTCCAGGAAGGCCACCGACAGGAAGCCCCAGGTGCATTTTCTGTCGGGGCTGTAGAGGCTGGAGAGGTGGTAGGACCGCACACCAGGCAATGCGCCTTTGTTTTCCGGAACCCACTCGCCATGGCGGAGAGCTGCGACCTTCTGGGCGTCCGAGATCTCACCTTTGCAAAGTTGGCACTCGTACCTGGCCGACGCTCGCACTTTTGAGAAATCCCACTTCCCGTCTTCCATCTTGGCGGTCTCGTCCCATTTGACCTGGCGCCACTCCAGGCGGATCGGGACCTTGCAATGAGGGCAAGGGATGTAATAGCGGCGCTGGTCCCCTCGAAGGAACCGCTGCCATATGCGCCCCTCCGTGATCGTTGGCGTGGAGGTGAGGAATGCCTTCGAGCTGCTGAACGCCTTCAGACGTTGCTCGGCCAGGTCGAGGGCGTCGGCCTCACGCTCGGTTGCCTGGGCGAACTTGTCCACCTCGTCCCCGATTAGGATCCGCACTGGACGGGAAGCCAGGTTTGCCGGGCTGTTGGATCCCACGAATGTCAACGTGCAGCGGTCGAAGTTTTGTTCAAGGTTGGTGATTTTATCAGACTGTGCCGGAAAGTGGGAAACCATCACCGGGGAGTCTTCGAGCATGGGGAGCCAGCGGGACTTGCTGAACGACCTGGCCAGGTTCTCCGTTGGCATTAGCCACAGGCACGGGCT
>Ga0208783_10001776_pt1 | contig 12622 bp, 11 predicted proteins | sample DEB19_08_DNA_2_FD_184529 | JGI IMG/M metagenome (GOLD analysis project Ga0208783, IMG submission 184529) | Aqueous microbial communities from the Delaware River and Bay under freshwater to marine salinity gradient to study organic matter... | ecosystem: Environmental > Aquatic > Marine >... | reverse complement strand
CGCCGGGAGGTCGGTGCCAAGGCCGCGCGCGGCGGCGATCTCCGCGCCGATCGTGGCGATCTCGTCAGCCCACGGTGGGCCGGGGTCGTCCGTCGGCTCCGGCGTGGGTTCCGGGGTCGGGTCGGGGGTGGGCTCGGCGGTCGGCTCGGGGGTGGCCTCGGGGCCGAGCGAGAGGACGTAGCTCACGGCGGTCCCGCGTGGGACGAGCTCGTCGGCTCGCGGGTCGCTGCCGATGACGAGCCCGGCCGCGATCTCCGGGTGATACCGCTCGGTCCGCTCGCCGGGGACGAGGTCCGCCTCGAGGAGCGCCGAGACCGCGGACGATTCGTCCATCTCCCGGATCCGCGGCACGGGGACGAGCGCAGGCGTCGGCTCAGGGGTGGGCTCGGGCGTGGGCTCGGGCGTCGGAGCCGGTGTGGGAACCGGGGTCGGCGCGAGCGTGGGCTCGGGAGTCGGCCGGGCGGTGGGCTCCGGTGTGGGCACCGGCGTGGGGAGCGCGGCGGGTCCGGTGGAGATCACGAGGTTGACGACCGTGCCGCGCGCGACCTCGATCCCGTCCCGGGGGTCGGTGCGGATCACGCGGTCGCGGGCGACCTCGTCGCTCGGCTCCCGCACGAGCGTACCGGGGTCGAGATCCGCTTCCAGGAGGATGGAGATGGCCTCCGAGATCGTGGCATCGCGGAGATCCGGGATGACGGTGGTGACGGGGGTGGAGACGGGGCTCACGGTGGGCTCGGGGCCGAGGGAGAGGACGAGGCTGACCACGGTGCCCCGGCGGACGGGGATCCCCCGGGCCGGGTCCGTGGAGACGACGAGCCCGGCGGCGATCGTGGGATGCCAGGCCTCGCTCTGTGCACCCGGCCGCAGGTCCGCCTCGAGGAGGGTCGTGATCGCCTCATCGAGATCCATCCCGCGCAGGTCCGGGACCCCCACCGTGGGCGGCTGGGAGGCGACGCGGAGGATGACGAGATCGCCGCTGTTCAGCTCCGCACCGGGGGGCGGGTACTGGCCGATGACCGTGTCCGGATCCGCTTCCTCGCTCACCTCGTAGGTGACCTCGACGCGGATCCCGCTCCGGCGGGCGATCCGCTGGGCGTCCGCGACGGAGGTGCCGGTGAGGTCCGGGTTCCGGACACGCACGGGGGCGACCGTGGGCTCGGCACTGGGGATCTCGAGCGGCTCGAGAGTGGCGAACGGGGTGGCGGTGGGCGTGACGACCGCGGTCCCGCCCCCGCCGCCGGGCTGGAGAAGGACGATGAGGACGCCGAGCGCGATGACCGCGGCGGCGGCGATGATGCCGCCCGCGAGGAGGACCGGACCCCGGCCGCCGCCCGATGCCGGCGGTGCGGGGGGCGGGGGCGGAGCACCCCAGCCACCGGTGGTCCCGGGAGGAGGCGCCGGCTGCCAGCCGGGCTGCTGGGGATAGCCGGGCTGCTGGGGCGGGTAGCCGGGCTGCTGGGGGGCGGACTGCCAGCCGGCCTGCTGGGGATAGCCGGGCTGCTGGGGCGGGGTCTGCCAGCCGGCCTGCTGCTGCGGGTAGCCGGGCTGCTGGGGGGCGGACTGCCAGGAAGTGCCCGCGGGACGAGCCCAGGGGTCCGGCAGCGCGGAGGGATCGGGTCGCGACAAGGGGTCGGCGGGGCGGTCGTTCGGGTTCATGGCGGGCGCATTCTGCCAGCCGTTCCGCCCGAGTGGATCATCGATTTCCGGCGTTTTCGGCCATGTGTCGGTTTCTTCATCGTCTGGCATCTGGTCCCGCAACCGGTGCGGTCCTAGGGTTCGGGATGTGGGACACGGAGTCCGCTCCGGGTCCCCTCTCCCTCCCTCGGAACGGGGAGCGCCGATTGGGCAGGCGCTCCCCGTTCCACGTTTTCCGGCAACGCCGGGAGAACGGCCGGTGAAGCCGGATATGGGACAATCCGGGTCATGGAGATCACCTGGATCGGAGAGACCTGCGTGCGCCTCAAGGGGCGCGAGGGAAGCGTGGCGGTGGATGCCTACCGGTCGGTCGTGGGTCCGACGGGGCGCGGCCTGACCGCGGACCTGAGCACCTACAGCCACGCGGATGACGAACCCGGCCACCGCGTCAGCAAGGCGGAGGAGCCCAAGCTCACGGACGCGCTCGCCGTCCCGATCCCCACGAGCCTGGAGCCTGCCTTCCCCCTGGACGCACCCGGCGAGTACGAGGTGCACGGGATCCTCGTGGGTGGGGTCCGCACCTTCCGGGACGACGCCCGTGGCGCGGAGCGGGGCCTGAACATCGCCTTCGTGGTGGAGCTGGACGGCCTCCATGTCGTCCACCTCGGGGACCTGGGCCACGCGATCACGGAGGAGACGGCGGGCGAGATCGGCGCCGTCCACGTGGTGTGCATCCCCGTGGGCGGTGCGCTCACGCCGGCCAAGGCAGCGGAGGTCGTGGCCACGCTGGACGCCCCGATCGTCGTGCCGCTTCCCGTGGGAGAGGACCCGGATGGGGCGCTGGCGCGCTTCCTCAAGGAGATGAACGTCACCAACCACACGCCGGTGCCCAAGCTGACCGTCTCGATCTCCACGGTGCCCAGCGAGACCACGGTGATCGTGCTGGAGGCGAAGCCGCGCGCCTGAGCGCGAGGAACCGGCGCGTCAGCCGCGGGCAGCGGCCAGGCGGATCTCCAGGACACGATCCGGGCGGAAGTCGCGGATCCCCACCGCGGCCGCCCCGGCGCTGACACGCCGCTCGAGCGGGAGCCCGGGATCGGTGCCGGCGGCATCGGCGGCCGCGAGGAGCGCGGCCTGGGGGATGAGCCCGATCAGCTCGGAGCTGTGGACGCGCACGCCCGCCTCGGCGGCGAGGGCGCCGACCCGTTCCCAGACGCGGTGGATCGGCGTCACCGCCGTGTCCAGGAGGTTCATCGAGACCTGCGCGCACCCGAGCTCGGGGAGCTGCAGCCCGAGCGCCTGGACGCGCGGGAGTCCGCCGTCGCGCTCGCGTACCGCCCGGGCGATCCGCTTCGCCAGGGCGACATCGTCCGACTCGAGGTCGATGTTCCAGGCGACGAGGAAGGGCCGCGCGCCGGTCACGAGGGCGCCTGCCGTGGGATGCGCACGCCGAGGCCCGAAGTCCGGGATCCCGTCCGGCGAGGCGAGGAACCCCGGGAGCCCCTCCACCTGCGGCCGCCGGATCTCGGCGAGGATGCGCCGGCCGGGGCGGGTGGCGGCCTCCGCGTAGAGGAAGACGGGGATCCCGAACCGCTCCGCGGCACGGGCCCCGAAGGTTCGGGCGAGCGCGACGCAGTCGGCCATCGTCGTCGTGCCCAGCGGGACGAAGGGGACGACATCCACGGCACCGATCCGGGGGTGCGCGCCCTGGTGGCGGCGCATGTCGATCCGCTCCACGGCGACCGCGAGGACCGCGTCCATCGCCGCCACCACGGCCTCCGCGGGCCCCGCGAAGGTGAGCACGCTCCGGTGGTGGTCGGGGTCCGAGGTCCGGTCGAGGAAGAGGGCGCCGGGGGTCGTGCGGACCGCATCGGCGGCACGGTCGATCGTCTCCATCTCCCGGCCCTCGGAGAGGTTCGGGACGCACTCCACGAGGCGCTCGGGGGTGCTCACGGGGCGCCGCGGCGGAAGGCGACCGTCTCGACGGGCTTGAGCGCGAGGGTGAGGCGATCCCCGGTCCCCACGTGGCGCACCTGGGAGCCCGCCTCCGCCCAGATCCGCTCCCCCGCCGGGTCACGGACCTCCACGAGGATCTCCGAGCCGGAGAAGCGGCGGCCGATCACCTCCCAGCTCCGGCCCGGATCCCCCTCCCCGGCCGGGGCGACGACGAAGTGCTCCGGCCGCAGGAGGATGAGCGCGGGTCCGTCCGTTCCGTGCTCCGAGGGGACGATCCCCACGGACCCGAAGCGCGTCTCGGCGCTTCCGTCCCGGACCCGCCCGGGGACGAGGTTGCCGACCCCGATGAAGGTGGCCACGAACGGCGTGGCCGGCTCCGCGTAGACGATCTCCGGGGTGGCCACCTGGAGGACGCGGCCGCGGGCCATCACCGCCACCCGGTCCGCGATCGTGAGCGCCTCCCCCTGGTCGTGGGTGACGAAGATCGCGCTCTGGCGGGCGTCCCGGAGGAGGGCGCGGACCTCCACGCGGAGCTGGGTCCGCATCGCCTGGTCCAGGCTGGAGAAGGGCTCGTCCAGGAGGAGGACATCCGGGCGCGGCGCGAGGGCACGCGCAAGGGCGACCCGCTGCTGCATCCCACCGGAGAGCTCATGGGGGAAGCGGCGCGCATCGCCCGCGAGGCCGACGAGCTCCAGAAGCTCGGCCACGCGCCGGTCCCGGCCGGGATCGCGCCGGATCCCGTAGGTCACGTTCTCCCGCACGTCAAGGTGCGGGAAGAGCGCGAGGTCCTGGAAGACGAGCCCCACGCGGCGCTGCTCCGGAGGGACGGATCGCCCCGGCTCGGCCACGACCCGGCCGTCGATCTCCACCCGGCCCGCGTCGGGCCGCTCGAAGCCCGCGATGAGCCGGAGGGCGGTCGTCTTCCCGCAGCCGGACGGCCCGAGGATCGCGAGCATCTCGCCCGGGGAGAGGGAGAGGTCGACCTCGTCCAGCGCGACGACCTCGCCGAACCGACGCGAGACCCGGTCGAGCCGGACGGCCGGATGGATGGGCACGCTACCGCTCATCGCGCGGCCTCCTGCTCCCGGACGAGGAGCGCGAGCGAGGCGAGGGAGACGGCGAGGAGAAGCGCCGCGGGGATCGCCGCCTGGGCATAGAAGCCCTCGCGGGCGGAGTCCCAGAGCTCGGTCGCGAGCGTCGTGAAGCCCGTGGGGGCCACGAGCAGGGTGAGCGGAAGCTCCTTGAGCGCGCCGAGGAAGACGAGCGCCGCCCCGGCGAGGATCCCCGGCCGGAGGAGCGGAAGGAGGATCCGGCGGATGACGTCGATCCGCCCATCGCCGAGCGATCGTGCCGCCTCGCCGAGGTGCGGTCCGATCTGGAGGATCGGCGAGCGGAGCGCCCCCACCGGCTGGATGAGGAAGCGGAGGGCGACAGCGAAGACGAGGGCGGCGAGCGACTGGTAGAGCATCGGCACGAGGTTGAGGGTGAGGGCCACGACGGCGAGGGCGAAGGAGATCCCGGGCATCGCCTCCACGAGCCACGCCAGCCGCTCGGCGAGCGCGGCAGCACGACCGGGGTAGCGCCCGATCAGCCAGGCGAGCGGGAGCGCGGCGGTGGTGGCCACGAGCGCCGCGCCCACGGCGAGGGTGAGCGAGTCGCCGAGGGGTGCGAGATCGAGGCGCAGCTCCGTCCCGGCTCCGAGGCCGCGCCCGAGCCAGACGGCCACGGTGAGGATCGGTGTGCCCAGGGAGAGGAGGGCGACCACGGAGCAGAGGGCGAGGGCGGGGATCCGCCAGCGACCGAGGGGGACGGGGGCGGGCCGGCGGCGGACCTCGCGCGGCTGCCGGAGCGCGGACCGGTCCCGTGCGCGGCCCTCCGCCCAGAGGAGGACGAGCGCGATCGCGACGAGGAGGAGGGCGAGCGCCGAGGCGCCGGCGCGATCGAAGGCGGAGCGGACCTGGGTGTAGATCGCCCGGGCGAGGCTGTCGTAGCGCAGGATCGTGGGCGCCCCGAAGTCCGAGATCGCGTAGAGGGCGGCGAGGAGGGCACCGGCGCCGATCGCGGGGACGAGCGGCGGGAGGACGGCCGTCCGGAGAGCGGCGAGCGGCGGGTCACCGAGCGAGCGCGCGACCTCCTCCGTGGCGGCGTCGACGCGACGGAGCGCAGCCCCGGTGGCGAGGACGACGAACGGTGTCGTGGCGAGCCCCATGACGACGATCGTACCGAGGGAGCCCTCGAGGAAGGGGACGCTCGTCACCCCGATCGGCGCGAGGAGGTCCGCCACCCAGCCGCGCGGACCGAAGGAGGCGATGAACGCGTAGGCGAGGAGGTACGAGGGGACGGCGAGCGGCGCGATCGCGAGGATCGCCCAGAGGCGCCGGCCGGGAAGGTCCGTCCGGACCGTGCACCACGCGAGCGGGACCCCGAGGAGGACGGCGACCGCGGCCGTCCCCGCGCCGAGGATCGCGGTGGAGAGGACGAGCTCCAGCGTCCGCGGCCGGAGGAGGAGGTCGAGCGTCCGCGCTTCCCCCTCGAGCGCGCGCAACGCGAGGACCGCGAGCGGGAGGAGGGCGATCACGGCGACGCCCGCCGCGACCGCAAGGAGCGGGAGCGGCGGGCGGGGAGCCGATCGGCGGACCCGGTGGCGGAAGGCGGCCGTGCGGACGGTCATCCGGCCGGGACGGTACGCGGAGTCAATCGAGCGCGCCGACCTCCTGGAGGAGGGCGATCGTGCCGGCCAGGTCCGCGAGCCGGCCGAGATCGTCCAGGGGCGAGCGGATCGTCTCGATGGCGGGAAGGCGCGGGTCGGCGGGGATGCCGGCGACGAGCGGGTACTCGCTCTCGGCGCCCACGAACCACGCCTGGATCTCCGGCCGGAGGAGCCAGGCCACGAACGCTCCCGCCACGTCCGCATCGTCCGCGCTCGCCGGGATCCCGGCGCCCGCGACGTTGACGAGCGTTCCCGGGTCCGCGGCGTCGAAGAAGTGGTTCGCGACGGGGTACTCGCCGCCGGCCTCGTCCGCGAGGCGGATCGCGTAGTAGTGGTTGACGAAGGCGACATCCACCTCGCCGGCGGCGATGCCCTCCACCGCCTGGGTGTTCCCCTCGTAGACGACCGGCTCGTTCGCGAGGATCCCCTCCAGCCAGGCGCGCGCGGCGTCGTCGCCGAGAACGAGGCGGAGCTCCGTGACGAAGGCCTGGAAGGAGGCGTTCGTGGGGACCCATCCGATGCGGCCCTTCCAGGTGGGATCGGTGAAGGCGACGATCGTGCCGGGGAGCTCCTCCGGGGTCACCCGCTCCGTGGAGTAGGCGAGGACACGGACGCGCCCGGTGATCCCGGTCCAGGTCCCGTCCGTCGCGCGGTAGGCGGCGGGCACCACCGCGATCGTCGGGCCGTCCAGCGGGGCGAAGAGGCCGGCCGCCGCGACGGCCCCGAGGGCGCCGGCGTCCTGGGCGAAGAAGAGGTCGGCGGGCGACCGGTCCCCCTCCTCGAGGAGGAGCGAGGCGAGCTCTGCGCTCTCCCCGTAGCGGACCTCGACCTGGGCGCCGGTCTCGGCGGTGAAGCGTTCGAAGAGAGGGCCGACGAGCTCTTCGCTCCGGCCGGAGTAGATCGTGAGGGTGCGGCCGGTAAGGTCGGGGAGCGGAGCGGCGGACGGCGCGGGCGACTGGGCCGCGACCCCGCCGGCGATCATGACGAGCCCGAGCGTGGCGGCAAGGACTGCTGCAGGGCGGCGGACCATGAGGGCACCTCTCGACGACGTCCACGGGGCCCGGTGCCGGCGTCGTGCGGCGCGGCTGCGTCCACAGCCGGGCTCCCGGATATCCGACCTTCCGGGTCGGAATTCGCGGGAAGACTACCCCGGGTGCGGTCCGCGGTCAAGCAGGGGCGCGGGTGGCGTGCGGTTCAGGCGAGCTCGCGGCGGAGGACCGGGAAGCGGTCGTCCGGGGCCGCCACGTGGAAGCCGCAGGCGATCCAGAAGGCGAGGGTCGCGGCGCTCGTCTCGTCCGCAGGCCGGCCCACCTCCGGGTAGGCCTCCACCGCGGCGAAGCCCCGGGTGGCGAGCTCCTCGCAGATCCCCCGCACGAGCGCGCTCCCGTAGCCGCGGCCACGCGCCTCGGCGACGGTGGCGACGCACGTGATCACCGCGGGGAGCGGCGCATCCGGAAGGCGCGGGTAGAGCTCGCGGATGCGCTGTGCGCGGGGATAGGCGGAGAGCGGGCCGATCTGGGCCCACGCGACCGGACGGTCGTCCGCGAGGAGGATCCGCCCGTACGAGCCGTAGAGCGCGAGGCCCCGGCCGAGGAGCTGGAGCTTCCGCGGTGCCCCGTCCGCGGGCCGCTCCGGGGAACGGGGAGCCGGCGCGAACGGGTTCACGACCGGCGCGTCGGCTCCATCGTCATCCGCAAGGAGGAAGGGGTTCGCGGTGGATCTCCGGGGAAGGAAGGGGTTCTCGTCCTCGGCTGCGGGCGCCGGCGGGGCGAAGGGGTTGCCGGACTGGTGGGGCCGCGCGGATGCGGGGGCCGCCGGGGCGGAGCGCGCGAGCCAGGAGACGCGCGCGTCACGTCGTCCCCGGTCCGCGTCCTCCCAGAAGTCGCAGGTGCGATGGTCGAAGCGCGGGTCGGCGCAGGGCGGGATCCCCCCGAAGGCCTCCTCGTCCCGGACCTCGATGATCCGGAGGACGCTCATCGGACGCTCCCTCCTCAGATCCCGAGGCGGAGGCTGTCGAGGATCGCGTCGAAGGCGGGGAGGCTCTCCCCTTCCCAGCCGTCCGGTGCGACCGCGAGGAGGATCCAGCTCTCCCCCGCGACGCGGATCAGGTCGGCCCGGATCCAGAGGGGGCCGGTCGCCGTGGTCACGCGCAGCTCCCAGCGCTGGGCGGTGCCGGCCGCAAGGGCGGCGGTCGCCCGGATGGGTTCGGCGATCAGGGGGAGCTCAGGGAGCAGCTCCTCGATCCGCTGGCGCGCCATCTCCCGCGGGAGCCCGCGGGTGGGGATCGTGACGAGGGCGATCGTGGGCGGAACGGGGGCGCCGGACCAGGGGTCGCTGGCGAGGAGGCTGACCCGGGCATCGACCGCCGTGAGCCCCGCACCCACGATCGGCGCAAGCTCCGGCTCGCTGAGCGAGAGGAGCTCCACGATCGTCTCCGGCTCCACCGTCATGAGCTCGACCGCGCGCCACCCGGGCGGGAGCTCGATCATCACGCCATCGCCGGCCGCCCGGGGGCCCGGGCTGGCGAGCGGATCCGGGCTGGCAAGGGCGAGCGGGCTCGCCGCGGGGTCCAGGACGGAGGCGGCACGGTCGGCGGCGAGCGGCGCAGGGAGGCCGAGCGCGGCGCATCCACTGAGGAAGACGGTCGCCGAGAGCGCGAGGAGCGGGGTGGGGATCGTGGCTGCCATGCGGGATGGAGAGGATGCCTCAGGTCCGCCGGACGTGCCGGAGAGGAGGTCCGGGTCGGACGGGCTCGCAGGGGAGGCCGTAGACTGGCGCGAGTGGAATGAGACAGGAGGGACGGATGTCCGGCGGCGATCAGGGGCACGAAGAGCACGGCGACGGGAGCCACGGCGACAGCCACGACGCGCACGGTCACGGCGAGGCGCTCGGCCCGATCGACCTGCGTGCCTGGGGCGCGCTCATCGTCGGGTCCGCGGCGGGGCTGCTCGTAGCCGCGGCGATCTACCTCTCCACGACCGCCGCCTGACCGGGTCCGGGGCCGCCGCCGCGGCCCCCGTGCGGGCTAGAAGAGCCCGACGATCCGGCCGTTCGCGTCCAGGTCCACGCCTTCGCCGTTCGGGTGGGTGGGGAGCCCGGGCATCGTCCGCATGTCGCCGCAGTAGGCGGTGACGAAGCCGGCACCGGCGAAGAGCCGCGCATCGCGGATCGGCAGCCGGAAGCCGCGCGGCCGGCCCTTGAGGGCCGGGTCGTGGCTGATCGAGGACTGCGTCTTGGCCATGCAGACCGGGACGCGGTCGTAGCCGAGACGCCCGATCGCATCCAGCGCCCGCTCCGCCTCCGGCGCGTAGTCCACGCCGTCCGCGCCGTAGATCCGGGTGGCGATCGCCTCGATGCGCTCCCGGAGCGTGGCATCCTCGCGGTCGAGGAAGCGGAAGTCCGGGGCACCCTCGCGGGCGACCGCCCAGACGGCGCGCGCGAGCTCCTCCGCGCCGGCACCGCCCTGTGCGAAGTGGCGCGCCACGATCGCCTCCCGCGCACCACCCTTGCGCGCCACCTCCTGGATGACGGCGATCTCGGAATCGTGGTCGTCCGGGAAGCTGTTCACGGCGACGACGGCGGGGATCCCGTACTGCGCGGCGATCGCGAGGTGGGCCTCGAGGTTCTCCGCCCCCCGCCGCACCGCGTCCGGATCCTCGCGCCGGATCGCCTCGTCCAGGGGCTTGCCCGCGACGACCTTCCCCGCGCCGCCGTGCATCTTCAGGGCACGGATCGTGGTCACGATGACCGCGGCGCTCGGGCGGAGCCCGCTCATCCGGCACTTGATGTCGATGAACTTCTGGAAGCCCATGTCCGACCCGAAGCCACCCTCCGTGACGACGGCGTCCATCAGCTTCAGCGCGACCCGGTCCGCGACCACGGACGAGTTCCCGTGCGCGATGTTCGCGAAGGGGCCGGCGTGGACGAAGGCGGGCCCGCCCTCCAGGGTCTGGGCGAGGTTCGGCTTGATCGCGTCGCGCATGACGACCGCCATCGCCCCGGCGACCCGCAGATCCTCGAGCGTGACCGGCCTGCCATCCCGCGTCTCCCCGACGATCACGCGGCCGATCCGCGCGCGCATGTCCTGGAGATCCGTGGCGAGCGCGAGGATCGCCATCACCTCGGACGCGGCGGTGATGTGGAACTCCGTCTCGCGGGTGTCCTCCGTCTCCCCGATCCCGACGACGACGCGCCGGAGGACGCGGTCGTTCACGTCCACGACCCGCGGCCAGCGGATCGTGGCGGGGTCGATCCCGAGCTCGTTCCCGCGCAGGAGGTGGTTGTCCAGGAAGGCGGCGCCGGTGTTGTGCGCGGCCGCCACGGCGTGGAGGTCCCCGGTGAAGTGGAGGTTGATGTCCTCCATCGGCACGATCTGGCTGTACCCACCGCCCGCGCCACCGCCCTTGATCCCGAAGACCGGCCCGAGGGAGGGCTGCCGCAGGGTGGCGGCGGCCCGGACGCCGATCCGGTTGAGCGCCTGGGTCAGGCCGACCGTGGTGGTCGTCTTCCCCTCGCCGAGCGGCGTGGGCGTGATCGCGGTGACGACGATCTCCCGTCCGTCCGGGCGCCCCGCGAGCCGCTGGAGGATCTCGAGGCGGACCTTGGCCTTGTAGGGACCGAAGAGCTCCAGCTCAGCCGGCTCGATGCCCATCTCCGCGGCGATCTCGAGGACCGGGCGAAGACGGGCGTTCTGGGCGATCTCCAGGCTGCTGGGCATCGACATTCGGCGTCCCCTTGTGCGAGGACCGGAAACGGTTCCGGTCCGGTTCTCCTCATCCTGCCACGAAACGCGGATCCTCCGGGGAGCGGAGCGTGCCGGAGGCGACCGTCGCGCGCACGCGCGCGGCTGCGGCATCGATCGCCTGGAGCCGCGCGCCGACCTCCGCGATCAGCGCATCCCCCAGCTGCCGGTCCGCGATGAACGGGACGTTCACGATGACGTTGGCGGCGGCTCCGCGGGCCGCGGCGTGGCAGAGAAGGGCGGCGACATCCAGGTCGCTGGCGGCGTGGAGGTTGCTCCGTCCGGCGAGGCTCTCCGTCTCCTCGACGAGGAGATGGCAGCGGCGGACGATCTCGAGCGGGATCTCCGCGGCGTGGCGTGCCGCCGCTCCGATCGCGGCGTCCCGCGCGGCGATCTCCGTGGCGCTCTCCCGGGGGAGCCGGCGTGCCGCGCCGAAGGCCGCGAATGCCGCTGCGTCCGCGTCCGCCAGATCGAGGAAGGCGGTCCGTGCTGCCTCCGCCGAGGCGAGCACCCGCTCACGGGTGGCGGTGTACGGCGCGTAGCGGTCGCGCCCTTCCGAGAGGCGGGCGACCATCGCGACGAGGCTTGCGGCAAGTCCCGCGACGACCGCGGATGCGCTCCCGCCACCGGGGACGGGGTCCGCCGATGCGAGCGCCTCCGAGAAGGCCGAGATCGTGCGGTCCGCGAAGCGCGTGGGATCGGTGCTCATGCGCCGTATCGTCCCATGCCCGGCAAGGCGGGCAGCGTCAGGCCGCGAGGCGGACCGGGCTCCCGATCGGATCCACGCCGACGACCGCCCAGCTGCGATCGCGATGCGTGAACGAGAGGCGGAGACGGGCGCTCGGCGTGCGCACGACGAAGATCGTCCGCGGGCCGGTGGCCACGGGGTAGGCCCTGGACTCGTCGCGCACGCGCTCGAGCTCGAGGACGGGGATGACATCGCCCGCGGCGCGGATCGTGCGGGGCGTGCCGGAGAAGAGGTCGCACGCGACCTGGATCCGGGTGGGGCTCACTTCGACCATCGACATCTGAGGGCTCCTTTCCGTCTGGGACGTTCGGCGGCTCCTCGGACCGGGGCACATCGGTGGCGAGAGAACATCCGTTCGATTGCCGTGGGGACCGTAGCAGAACATCTGTTCTAGCGTCAAGCCCCGCGTTGACGATGCGAAGCCTCGCCCCCCTCCGTGCCACCTACCGTGTCACGACGTGCCGGCGGCTCCGCCGGAGGGCGGGGGGTCGCTCTCCCGGCCGATCCGCGGGGCCTCCGGGGCGGTGGTGCTGTCCCGCTCGAACGGGTCGGCGATGCCGCCGTCCAGGAGGCCCGCCCGCACGATCGCGCCGGGCCCGAAGCGCCGGCGGACGGCATCGGCGGCGGCCTGGGCGCGGTCCGCGCGGGCACGCCGGCCATCGGGATCGTCGAAGAGCCCGAGCTGCTCGCGGTCCGTGAGGCCGGTCGCGGAGATCCCGAGGAGCCGGATCCGCGCGCCCCGGACGAGCGGTGCGGCGAGCTCGGCTGCGACGGAGCGGATCTCGTCCGCGCGGTCCGTGGGCGTCGGGAGCGTGCGCTGCCGGGTGTGCGT
>Ga0208783_10001775_pt1 | contig 12626 bp, 8 predicted proteins | sample DEB19_08_DNA_2_FD_184529 | JGI IMG/M metagenome (GOLD analysis project Ga0208783, IMG submission 184529) | Aqueous microbial communities from the Delaware River and Bay under freshwater to marine salinity gradient to study organic matter... | ecosystem: Environmental > Aquatic > Marine > Coastal... | reverse complement strand
ACCATGTCCGGAACGGCGCGCAACCTCCCTATCTTCACAACTCAATGCGCAAATCTCATGCCGAACAGGATTGCCCTCCAGGCTCCGGCTCACTCGGACCTGCCTGCGCTGCGCCATCCATGGCTCCGCTGGTCAAATACGCCGTCTCAATGGCAGGGGACAACCCCGATCCTCACCGTTTCGTAGGCGCCGGGAACTTTCGGCGGAGACGGTCGGTGCGATGCGGAAGAGCCGACGGACAGATACGCGCGCTATCACACAGCGCAAGGCCCGGAGGGCCGGGTGCGTATCAGCCGGCGGAGGCCGGCCAAGGGAAGTTCGGCAGGATGCCGAGACTTCCCGTGAAGCAGACTAGCGATCGCCCTCGGCGATGGAGCAGCGTGCCGCCGGCTCCGAATGCGGGTTGTTACCGCCTGCCTGAATGTCCGGCGAGATGGTAGGGGCGACCCCGAGCCGGCACGCCTCGTGAGGCAGTGACAGGCTGAAGCCTGTCCTACGCCGCGTCGATCTCGATCGTCGTGTGATCGATGTGGAACTGGTCGTGGAGCAGGCGGCGGGCGGCGGTGAGCGTGGCCGGGTGCCGCGCTGCGTCGGGCACGACGAGGTGGGTGGTGAGCGAAGCCTCCGAGGTGCTCGTGCCCCAGATTCGCAGGTCGCGCACGTGCGTCACACCGTCGATCTCCGCGAGGCTCGTCGCGACCGCCTTGGGGTCGATGCCCCGGGGCACGGCGTCGAGGGCGAGGTCGACGCTCTCGCGGAACAGGTCCCAGGTGCTCGCGATGATCACGAGCGCGATCACGATGCTCATGAGCGGGTCGATCCAGGCGAGGCCGGTGTAGAGGATGACGATCCCGGCCGCCACGACGCCCGCCGATACGGCTGCGTCGGCCGCCATGTGCAGGAAGGCGCCGCGCACGTTCGCATCGCGATGGCCGCGCATGAAGAGCAGGGCCGTGAGCGTGTTGATGACGACGCCGATCGCGGCGACGGCGATCATCGTGGTGCTCGCGACCGGTGCCGGTGCGGAGAGGCGATGCCACGCCTCCCAGAGGATCACCCCGCAGGCCACGAGGAGCAGGATGGCATTGAAGAGCGCCGCGTAGATCGTCGTGCGGCGAAAGCCCCACGTGTAGCGCGCGGTCGGCGGGAGCCGGGCAAGCCACGAGGCGCCCCACGCGAGCAGGAGGCCGAGCACGTCGCTGGCGTTGTGGCCGGCGTCGGCCACGAGGGCGAGCGAGTTGCCGACGATGCCGCAGGCGAACTCGACGGCGACGAACGCCGCGTTGAGGGCCACGCCCAGGAGCATCGCCCTGTCGAGCCGGCCCGGAGGGAGGCCGTGCGCATGACCGTGTGTGCCGGTGCCGTGCCCGTGATGTCCATGGTCGTGGCCCATGCGATAGGATCATACCTCCACGGAGAATCTCGACATGGCGGCAATGAAGGCGGTGGCGATCGGGCGGACTGGTCGCGGCGACTGGGGGCATGTCATCGACGAACTCGTGGCGACGACGCCCGGGGTGGAGTTGGTGGCGATCGCCGACGAGTCGGAGGAGGGGCTCGGCAAGGCGGTCGCCCGCCACAGGCTCGATGGAGCGAAAGGCTTTCGCGACTGGCGGAAGATGCTCGCTGACGTGAAGCCCGATCTTGTCGCCATCTGCATGCGGCACGTCGACTGCCATGCCGAGATGGCGATCGCCGCGGTGGAGGCCGGCGCGAAGGGCGTGTTCATGGAGAAGCCGTTCGTGCGCACGCGGGCGGAGGCCGACGCCGTGGTCGCCGCGTGCCGGAAGGCCGGTGCGAAGCTCGGCCTCGCATACGTGAACCACCACGCCCCATCGTATGCCGCCGTCCGAGACCTGATCGAGGACGGACGAATCGGGAAGGTGCTCGAACTGCGGGCCCGCGGCAAGGAGGATCACCGCGGCGGTGGCGAGGATCTCATCGTGCTCGGCTGCCATGTGCTCGATCTGATGGTCGATCTCGGGGGTGCGCCGCAGTGGTGCGAGGCGAGCGTCACCGTCGGTGGCAGGCCGATCTCGGCGGCCGACGTGGTGGATGGCCCTGAAGGCATCGGCCGAATCGTCGGCGACTCGATCGCGGCGATGTTCGGCCTCGCGGATGGTCCGATCGGGTATTTTGCGAGCACGCGCGACGCCGGGCAGAAGCAGCCGAACTTCGGCATCACGATCGCCGGCACGAAGGGGGCGATTCACATCCGGCCCGACAACGTGCCGCAGGCGTGGCTCCGTGAGGCGCCGCTGTGGCGCACCGACAAAGACTTTGCCTGGAAGCCGATCGGGCCGCAGGGGCTCGATTCGCCACTGCCCGAGGGGGACGTCGATCGAGCGGCCGAACGGGCGGCGTGGGGGCGGCTCGCCGTCGCCGACCTGCTCGATGCGATCGCCGAGGACCGCGAACCCGAGACGGGCATGTATGCCGGGCGGACGACCGTGGAGATGGTGGCCGCCGTGTTCGGCAGCGCCCTGTCGGGCGGCCGCGTGGCCTGGCCGCTCCCCGCATCGCTGCCGGCACCGGGGTGAAGCCCGGCGGTGGTCCGGCCCGGTACACTGAATCGCTTCTCCCGCGAGGTCACGGATGAGCACGCAGCGTTTCGCCCATCTCCACTGCCACAGCCACTACAGCCTGCTCGACGGCGCGAGCTCGATCGAGCGGCTCATCGGCCGCACCGTCGAACTGGGCATGAACGCCCTGGCGATCACCGACCATGGCAACCTGCACGGGGCCCTCGAGTTCTACGACGCCGCCAAGAAGGCGGGCATCAACCCGATCATCGGCTACGAGGCCTACATCGCGCCCGGCAGCCGATTCCAGAAGGATGCCGGCAGCCAGAAGGATTCGAGCTACCACCTCACGCTGCTGGCCCGGGATCGCGTGGGCTTCGCGAACCTGCTGCAACTCGCCACGCGGGCCTACCTCGAGGGCTTCTACTTCAAACCACGGATCGACCGCGAATTGCTCGCGGCCCATCACGAGGGCATCGTGTGCCTGTCGGGGTGCCTGTCGGGAGAGTTCGCCCGATCGCTCATCGGTGCGTCGCGCGAGCAGCGAGATTCGCTCGCCCAGGCCCGCGAGGTGGCCGGCTGGTTTCAGAAGCTGTTCGGTGATCGCTACTTCATCGAGATCCAGGACAACGGCCTGGCCGTCCAGGACCAGGTGACCGACGTGGCATTGGAGATCGCCCGGGAACTCGGCATCCCGCCCGTCGCCACCTGCGATTGCCATTACGTCAACCGCGAGGACGCGGTGGCGCAGGACATCCTGCTCTGCGTGAACACGGGCCGTTTTCGCAACGACCCGTCGCGGATGAAGATGGACTCGAGCGAGTTCTACCTGAAGAGCCCGCAGGAGATGCACGAGGCCTTCACCGGGCTCGACCGTGGCTTCGTGGCGGAGGCCACCACCCGCAGCCAGGAGATCGCCGACTCCGTTTCGATCGAGCTCGACCTCGGCAAGCGGCATTTCCCGGGGTTCGAGGTTCCGGAGGGCCGAACGGCTTCCGAGCAACTGCGACGGCTCTGCCTGGCCGGACTCCGCGAGCGCTATGCCGCGGTGCCGAAGCGCTGGGCTGACGGCGCCGTGCCGGCCGATCCGGCGACGGCCGCCCTGCACCCGCAGGTGCTCGAGCGGCTCGACCGCGAACTCGGCGTGATCGACACGCTCGGCTTCGCCAGCTACTTCCTCATCGTGTGGGACTTCGTGCGGCACGCCCGCGAACGCGGCATCCCGGCGGCGGCCAGAGGCTCCGGCGTGGGTGCGCTCGTGGCCTACTCGCTCTATCTCTCACACGTCTGTCCGCTGGAGTACGACCTGCTCTTCGAGCGGTTTCTCGACGTCAATCGCCGTGAGGCGCCCGATATCGACATCGACTTCTGCAAGGAGCGGCGCGGCGAGGTCATCGACTACGTCAAGAAGAAGTATGGCGAGGCGAATGTCGCCCAGATCGGCACCTTCGGCACGCTCGCGGCGCGGGCTGCGATCCGCGATGTGGGGCGGGCCATGGGCCTCGCGATCCCGCGGGTCGACCAGATCGTGGCCCTCGTGCCCGATCAGCTCGGCATCTCGCTCGAGGATGCCGCGGCGCCGGGATCCCAGCTGGCGGCGGCCTGCGACGCCGATCCCGAGGTGCGAGAGCTCGTCGGCCTGGCCATGCAGATCGAGGGGCTGGCCCGCAACGTGGGCACCCACGCGGCGGCCGTGGTGATCGCCGACCGGCCCCTTGTGGAATACGTGCCGCTCTGCCGGGTGACGGGCAAGGAGGAAGTGATCACCCAGTGGGCCATGGGCGACGTGGAGCGGGCCGGGCTCATGAAGATGGATTTTCTCGGCCTGCGCTACCTCACGGTCGTCGCCAAGACGCTCGACATCATCGCCGAGACCACCGGCACGCGGCCCGACCCGTTTGCCTTTCCGCTCGACGATCAGGCCACGTTCGCCACGCTCTGCCGCGGCGAGACGAAGGGCATCTTCCAGCTCGAAAGCGGCGGCATCCGCGACCTCCTCCAGCGGATGAAGCCCGACCACTTTCTCGACATCGTGGCGGTCAACGCGCTCTATCGGCCGGGCCCGCTCGAGGGCGGGATGGTCGACGAATACGTGAACGTCAAGCACGGCCGCAAGCGGGCGGAGTTTCTCCACCCGGTGATGAAGGACGTGCTCGCCGAGACCCACGGCGTGATGGTCTACCAGGAGCAGGTGATGCGAATCCTGGAGCAGCTCGGCGGCATCGAGCTCTCGAGCGCGTATACGTGCATCAAGGCGATCAGCAAGAAGAAGCTGGAGACGATCGCCGCGTTCCGCGAGCAGTTCGTAAGCGGCGCGCAGGCGAAGGGGCTGGCGAAGCAGCAGGCGCAGGAGGTGTTCGCCCTCATCGAGAAATTTGCCGGGTATGGCTTCAACAAGAGCCACTCCACCGCCTACGCGCTTCTGGCATGGCAGACCGCCCACCTGAAGACGCACTGGCCCGTCGAGTTCATGGCCGCCCTCCTTTCGGGCGACATCACCGGACGGAACTTCAAGAAGAAGGACGCCCTCGTTGAGCACATCGAGGACTGCCGGCGGATGGCCATCGAGGTGGCGCCGCCGGATGTGAACGCGTCCGCAGCCGACTTCACCGTGGCCGGCGGCCGGATTCTCTTCGGCCTGTCGGCGATCAAGGGCTGCGGCGGCCAGGCCGCCGAAGCGATCGCTGCCGAGCGGATCAAGAACGGCCCCTATCGCGATCTCGACGACTTCTGCGGCCGGCTCGATCCATCGGTGGTGAACAAGACCGCCGTCGAGAGCCTCGCCAAGGCGGGCGCTCTCGACCGGCTGGGCGGCCATCGCGGTGCCATTCTGGCCGCTGTCGAGAAAGCGATGGCCGCCGGGGCCGCCCGCGTGGCCGATCGCAAGAGCGGACAGAAGAACCTCTTCGATGCGTTCGAGGAGACGGCCGCGGCATCGTCGGCACCAGTGCCATCGGGCCTGCCCGACGTGCCGCCGCTCTCCGATCTCGAGATGCGCTCCGGCGAGAAGGAAGTGCTCGGTTACTACGTGCACAGCCATCCGCTCGCCGAGCATGCGGCCGTGCTCGAGGCGATCTGCTCACACGGCACGGGCGGCCTCGGCGGTGTCAAGGCAAAGGGCGAGGTGGTGATCGGCGGGCTCGTGGCCGCGCTCAAGCTCTCGAACGTGAAGCAGCCGCGGCAGGGCTCCACGCACACCCGCTACGGAATGTTCGATCTCGAAGACATGGAAGGACTCGTGCGCACGATCTGCTGGCCGGAGGATTATGCCCGGCTCGGCGAGTGGATCGTGGGCGATGCCGTCGTGGTGGTGAGCGGATCGATCGACCGCCGCGCGGGGAGCGACGAGACGAACCTGATCGTGAATGACCTCGTGCCGATCGCCGACGTGTGGAGCCGGCCGGTGCGGTCCGTCACGGTGAAACTCACCGAGGCCATGCACGGCGCCGACACCCTCGACCGGCTGTCAGTGGTGGTTCGTCGCCATCCCGGCCAGACGCCGATCCGGCTGGTGATCGAACTGGCGGATGGACGGCGGGTGCTGATGGAGGCCGACCGCGACAAGGTGGCCTGGTCGCACTCCCTGCTGGCCGACCTGACCGACCTCTTGGGGCCCGGCGCGGTGCGGGCGGCTGTGACGATGGGGCAAAAACGCCGGGACGCCGAACCCGCCCGACGTGGGCCGAAAGCCTACGCCTGAGCGGTTTCTGGTCCCAGTGGAGATCGGGCCCCTGCGCAGACGATACTCAATGCGGATAGTTGGGCCGTCCCCGGGAAGTGCAATGAAAACGCCTCGATTCGCCCTGCGTGGTTGCTGCGCGTGCGCGGCAGCCCTCTTGATCTTTTGCGTGCCCGCCTTCGGCCAAGGTGGCGGAGGGGGCATGGGTGGCCAGCGAGGTGGCATGGGTGGCCAGCAGGGCGGCATGGGCGGTGGGATGGGTGGCGGTGGAATGGGCGGTGGTGGGATGGGCGGAGGCGGCGGTGGCCTCGGCAGTGCCGCTGGTGCCGCGGGTGTCGTGATCGATGCCCAGGGCGTGCTCCGCACGATGGCCGTGCCTGATGCCGGGCTCTCGCTCGAACGCCGCAAGGCTGCCGCGGCGACGCTCCCCGGCGACCTTCAGAAAAGCTCGAAGCTCCGGATGGTCGCGCTCTCGCGGCTCGAAGCCGAAGTGGCGAAGGCGGCTGCGACGGGCCGTGGCGTTCCGGAGGAGTTTGAAAAACTCGCGGGCCTGACCCGCATTCAATACGTGTTCGTCTATCCGGGCGAAGGATCCGAGCGGGGCGAGATCGTGATCGCGGGCCCGGCCGAAGGCTGGATGACCGATGCGACCGGCCGCGTCGTCGGCGTCGAGACAGGCGCCCCGACGCTCCTGCTCGAAGACCTCGCCGTCGCGATCCGCGCGTTTCCGCCGGGGCAGCCGCGCGACCGGGCCCTCGGCTGCTCGATCGACCCGAAGCAGGAGGGCCTCGCCGCGATGCAGGCCTATCTCCGCAAGCTCGGCCGCATCAACCCCAAGGCCTCGAGTGCCGACGAGATCGTGTCGGGCATGCGGCAGGCGCTCGGCACGCAGGTGGTGCGGATCGATGGTGTGTCGCCGGCGACCCACTTCGCCCAGGTGATGGTCGAGGCCGACTACCGCATGAAGCTGATCGGCATCGGCCTCGAGCGGCCGCCGGTGAAGATGGCCACGTGGATCGAACTGGCGAGTGCCGGCTCCGTGGCCGCCAACGCACTGCAACGCTGGTATTTCGTGCCCGACTACCAGTGCGTGCGCGTCTCGGAAGATGATCTCGCCATCGAGCTCGTGGGCCGCGGCGTAAAGCTCGTGGGTGCCGACGAGGCCGTGCTGCCCGACGGCCGCCGGATGTCGGCCGACCGTCCCGACCGCGCCAGCAAGATGTTCACCGAGGCGTTCACGAAGAAGTATCCTGAGATCGCCGCCCGCAGCCCCGTCTATGCCCAGCTGCGGAATCTCGTCGACATGGCCGTGGCCGCCGCCTACCTCCAGGAGCACGACGCCTACGGACGCGTCCAGTGGGGCGCCGAGGCCCTCTGCGACGAGCAGGCCTACCCGATCGAAAAGCACGCCGTGCCGCTCGAGGTGGAGACGGCGATCAACGCTGTCTGGCGGCAAAACCGGCTCCTGACGCCGATCGGCGGCGGTGTGACAATGCAGCCGACGATCGCCCTGGAATCGCCGAACCTCTTGATGGACGAACAGGGCACGGTCGCCAAGGCCCACGCCGCGGCCGTGACGATCCCGGCCGGCCGCTGGTGGTGGGAGTAGGGCGGGCTTCAGCCTGTCGCTGTCTTTCGTTCTCAGCCTCAACGCGCCCAAACCGGCTTCGGGCTCCCCATATCCCCTCGCCGGACGTTCGCCTCCGCCCTCCAGGCTCCGGCTCACTCGGACCTGCCTGCGCTGCGCCATCCATGGCTGCGCTGGTCAGCTACGCCGTCTCAGGGACACGGGGAGCCCGAAGCCTGCTCAACTGGAGTGGGGAGGCGGCAGAGACGGTCGGTGCAATGTGGAGGAGCCGACGGGCAGATACGCGCCTTACTCCGAGCGCACCATCACAGTTGAGAACGAACTAGCGATCGCCCTCGGCGACGGAGCATTGTGCCGCCGGCTCGGACGCCGGGCCGTACCAGAAGACCTAAGGACTGGATGGCCTTTGTTCGCTGGATACCGAGCCTGCCCGTGAACACAGCCAGCGACAGGCTGAAGCCTGTCCTACTTTTGGACGCGTTCGAGGTATTCGCCGGTGCGGGTGTCGACCTTGATCATGTCGCCCTGATCGATGAAGGCCGGCACGATCACGTCGGCGCCCGTTTCGAGCTTCACGGGCTTCGTGAGGTTCGTCGCAGTGTTGCCCCGCATGGCCGGCTCGGCGTATTCGACGAGGAGCACCATGTGGTTGGGCGGCTCCATCGAGATCGGGTTGCCGTTGTAGAGGAGCATCGAGCAGACGGTGCCCTCCTTGATCCACTTCCAGGCGTCGTCGACCTGCTCCTTCGAGAGCTCGTATTGCTCGTAGTTCGCGTTGTCCATGAACACGAACTGCTCCCCCTGCTTGTAGAGGAACTGGGCCTCGATCGTGGAGATATCGGCGGCGTCGAGCGAGTCGCCGCTCTTGTAGGTGCGGTCGAGCACGGTGCCGCGGAGGAGGTTGCGGAGCTTACACTTGTAGAGCGCCTGGCCCTTGCCCGGCTTCACGAAGTTGCACTCGATCATGATGTACGGGTCGCCGTCGATCTGAACTTTGAGACCCTTCTTGAATTCGCTCGTGTTGTAGCCCGCCACCGCAGCCTCCCGTATCCTTGAATTGCCGATGCCCGGCGGAGATCCGACGGGTCCCCAAGAGTGGTCGCCCCGGGGCAAACTGTCAACGTCCCATCATGGAGCTGCACGCCGCCCGCATCCCGGTTGGAAGGACATTCGCGCCGTGGCAGCGCGAACTCGCCGGTGCGGTGCGCGACGTCGACGAACTCTGCCGCCTGCTGGGGCTCGAGCCAACCGCCGCGCCGATGGCAGCGGCGGGGTTTCCACTGCTGGTGCCTCGCGGATTCGTGGCCCGCATGCGGACCCGTGATCCACGCGACCCGCTCCTGCTGCAGGTGCTGCCGACGCCCGTCGAAGACCGCGAGGTCGCCGGATTCACGGCCGACCCGCTCCACGAGCAAGAGGCGCTCGCCGCCCCCGGGCTCGTGCACAAGTATCCGGGCCGGGCCCTCCTGCTCGCCGCCCCGGGCTGTGCCGTCAACTGCCGCTACTGTTTTCGCCGCGAGTTCCCCTACGCGGAGAGCGGTGCGACCCGCGCGGGCGTCGATGCCGCGGTCGAGGCCATCGCCGCAGACGACACGCTTCACGAGGTGATCCTCTCGGGAGGCGATCCGCTGCTGCTCGACGACGAACGCCTGGCGGATCTCGTGGACCGGATCGAAGCGATCGCGCACGTGCGAAGGCTGCGAATCCACTCGCGGCTGCCGATCGTGCTCCCGTCACGTGTGACCGAGGCCTTGGCCGACACCCTGCGCCGCTCGCGGCTGGCCTGTGTGGTCGTGGTGCACGCGAACCATCCGGCGGAACTCGACGATGCCGTGGCCGAAGCCCTGGCCCGGCTGGCCGACGCCCGGGCGATCCTCCTCAACCAGTCGGTGCTGCTCGCCGGGGTGAACGATTCGGCCGCGGTGCTTGCCGCCCTGTCGGAACGCCTCGTGGACCTCGGCGTCGTGCCGTACTACCTGCATCTGCTCGACCGGGTGCGGGGCACGGCCCACTTCGAGGTCGACGAGGCCGAGGCCCGCCGGCTGCTCGAAGAACTCCGCCGCCGACTGCCCGGCTACGCCGTTCCCCGGCTCGCCCGAGAACTGCCCGGCGAGCCCGCCAAGCTCTGGATCGGCTAAGATTCCTCGTCGCCCACGTTTCGGAAACGTCTCGGAGTGCTCCCATGAAAGTTTTGATCGCCGTCGATGGGTCTGCCGGGTCGCTCGATGCCGTCGCACTGGCCGGTCGGCTCGTCAACCCGGCTGCCGACGAGGTCGCCATCTACTTTTCGCCGCTGGAACTCGAGAAGAAGCTGCCGGGGAGCCCGAAGGCGATGGTGGAGGGTGCGGCTGCCGCGATCGTTGATGAAGCGAAACGGCATCTGCCCGAGGGCTTGGCCAAACCCGTGCAGTCGCTCCACAGCTCGAGAGCCGCGGCCATCGGCATCCTCGAGGCGGCTGGCTCGTGGCACGCAGACCTTGTGGTCGTCGGCGCCCGGGGCATGGGCACCGTGGAGCGACTCCTGCTCGGCAGCGTCTCGCGGGCCGTGCTCCACGGGGCCCATCTGCCGGTGCTCGTGGCCCGGAGCCCTGCCCCCGTCGGACGTGGGCTCCACGTGCTGGCCTGCCACCATGAGAAGAGCGCAGCGGCCGTCGCGAAGGCGCTCGCCATGCTCCACTGGCCAGCCTCGACGCGGGGCCATGTGATCGGTGTGGCCGAGTCGATGCTCGCGGGGCCGCTCCCCTCGTGGCTCGAGAAACGCGCCCGCGATCCCGACACGGCCGCGATCGCCAAGGCCTGGGAGCAGGAGCACGCCGCCGAGGTGAGCGACCTCGCCGGCCGGCTCGACACCTTCAAGCGCTCGTTGCCTTCCGCCTTTCAGGCCGCGGCGCCCATCGTCGTCGAGGGAAACCCGGCCGAGAAGATCATCGCCACGGCGAAGGCCGACGAAGACGACCTGATCGTCATCGGCCGCACGCCCACCGACGCGCTCTCACGCTGGCTGCTCGGCAGCACCTCGGAGGCCGTGCTCGTGCACTCCCACGCCAGCGTGCTGCTCGTGCCCGTCGAGAAGACGGCCTGACGCGGGGCGCGAGTGGCTGATCTCGCGTATGGGATGGCGCCGGCTCGGGGTTACCCCGTACCGTCTCTCCGGACGTTCGCCGCGTTGGATGAGCACCGGCTTCGGGCTCCCCATAGCCCGTCGCCGGACGTTCGCCTCCGCCCTCCAGGCTACGGCTCACTCGGACCTGCCTGCGCTGCGCCATCCATGGCTGCGCTGGTCAGCTACGCCGGCTCCCGGGATACGGGGAGCCCGAAGCCTCCTCAAATGAAACGGGGAGGCTTTGGGGGAGTCGGCGAACGCTTCCCGAACGAGGGCCGCCGCGGCCTGAGTGAGGATCTGAAAGACCGCGCAGCGGCGACTTTTGCCGCTCCCCCGAAGCCGGCTTGGGCGCGTTGAGACTGGACTAGCGATCGCCCTCGGCGATGGAGCAGCGTGCCGCCGGCTCCGAATGCGGGTCATTATCACGTGCCCTACAGTCTCGTGAGTCGCCTGTCCTACGCGGTGCGATGGCGCGCCACGAAAGCCGCGTAGTCTTTCGGGGTGTCGATGCCGCGGGCGGCGTGGTCGATCGCGCCGGCCACGATCGGGATTCCGGCTTCGATCACGCGCAGTTGCTCGAGGCTCTCGAGCGTGGCAAGGCGTGATTCGGGGAGGTCGTTCCATTCTTCGAGCACGCTGCGGCGATAGGCGTAGAGGCCGACGTGCTGCCAGTAGAGCGGCGGCGTCGCCGTGAGCAGCGAATCGCTCCAGTCGCGGGCGGCCGGCACCGGAGCGCGGCTGAAGTAGATCGCCCGCCAGGCGTCGGCCACGGCGACGCCGACCGCGTCGTCGTTCGCCGGGTCGCTGCGCCACGGTGTGAGCACAGCCTTCACGGCGGCCGGGTCGCTGAGATCGTCGCGCGTGCGGAGCGGGGTGACGAGCGTGGCCACGCCGGCTTCGGGGCAGCGATCGAGGAGGTCGACCGCACGGTCGATGGCACTGGCGGCGAGTTCGGGCTCGTCTCCCTGCACGTTCACGATCACGCTCGCCTCCGGCATGCGTGGCAGGGCTTCGACGATTCGCGCCGTGCCGCTCGGGGCTTCGGGCGACGTGAGCACGGCCTGTCCGCCGAAGCCGCGGACGGCCGCCGCGATCTCCTCGCTGTCGGTGGCCACGAGCACCTCCGCCGCCCGCTTCGACGCCCGGGCCGCCCGCCAGGTGTGTTCGATGAGCGGGTGGCCCGTCTCGGCGAGCAGCATTTTGCGGGGGAGACGCTTGCTGGAGAGCCGGGCGGGGATAACAATGATTGCGGTTTGGGATGGGTTCACTGGGGCGCTCCCGGATAGACTGACAGACTCGGCATGGACTGCCGCTCGCGGAGGAATTCTCACCATGTGCGGCATCGTGGGCTACGTCGGATTTCGGAGGGCCGCTGACCTCGTGGTCGAGGGCCTGCGGCGGCTCGAATACCGTGGCTACGATTCTGCCGGACTGGCCGTGCTCGACGACGCGGGGCGGATCGACGTCCGCAAGGCTGCCGGCCGGCTCGCGCGGCTGGAATCGCTCGTGCGGGAGAACGTGCCCGACTCCTCGATCGGCATCGGCCACACCCGCTGGGCCACGCACGGCGCTCCCACCGACGGCAATGCCCACCCGCATCTCGGCGGCTGTGGCGCGGGCCATTCCACGACGATCGACGAGTCGCTCGCGATCGTCCACAACGGCGTGATCGAGAACTACCGCGACCTGAAGACGCGGCTCGAGGGGGAGGGGTATGCCTTTCGCTCCGAGACA
>Ga0208783_10001774_pt1 | contig 12633 bp, 12 predicted proteins | sample DEB19_08_DNA_2_FD_184529 | JGI IMG/M metagenome (GOLD analysis project Ga0208783, IMG submission 184529) | Aqueous microbial communities from the Delaware River and Bay under freshwater to marine salinity gradient to study organic matter... | ecosystem: Environmental > Aquatic > Marine >... | reverse complement strand
TCAAGCGTTACAGTATCAGCCGCATCAGAGTCTCCGGTAGCTCCTGAGTTCTGTACATCTGTTACAACGCTTAAACCATTGCCAGCACCAATGATATAAAACTTCTGATTGTTATCCTGAACTACTACGAAAATATCGTTACCCAAATTCAGATTCTCTAAAGTAAGATCGTCTTCAGTTGAGTTAGTCAGAATTTTAAATGCAAAAGTCTGCTTATAGCTTTTGTTACCTCCGGCAGATACAACAAGTTCAGAGCCAAATGAATGGCTAAACTTATTGCCTTCGAATCGACGAAGTCCACCATAAGGACCAAAGCTAATAGTAGAAATATCACCTGCTTGTGACAAATCGAATTGCGCTGAAAGCTCAGAAAGGTATCCAATCCAGAAAGTTTTGGAAATACCGCCTACTCGTAGTAGGTCTGTGCAGTCATTAATTATTCCGGTTTCAATTTTACAAGCCATGTTATTTCAGTTTAGTAAGCGATAGTTTGAAGATCGCAATGCAGATAAGTATAACCGAATTTCATATCGCCAGTGAAGTAATATTTACGATCCACCTTAGAGTAGAAACCTTCAACCTTATTAAGATCTGAAGAAGCCTCAACACCGATTCTGTGGTTGTCTTTAGTAGTGTAAAGAACCAAGTGTGCAGTAGTTGCATTCAATGGATTTGAAGCATCAGCCAAATCAGTATCCCAGATACGAACAGGAATAACAGGAATACCCTTGTAGGTCAATGTAGGCATACCTTTAACGAGCGCAGTATAAGCTTGCTCAGTTACGGCACCAACAGCGGCCAAAGAGTTATAGTAGTTATCCCAGATTGAACCAGTTACATAGAAAGCCTTCTTATTGGTTGGAACAGCTTTCAAAAGGTTAGTAGACTGAGCATATACTTTCTCAAGTACATCAAGAGCCTCACCACTTGAAAGAGCAGCAGTACCTAAAGAAGTACCTGAAGCTTTTCTAACGCAATAAGTAGATGCAGTTCCTGCGTTGTCAATCAACTGAGTCCAGATACCATCGATAGTATCATAGTCAGCAGATGCAGAACCGGTATCACCGAAAGAGATACGACGGAATACATCACGACGAGTAGCGTCTTCGATAAGTGTAGAAATCACGCTAACAAGCGGAGTTCCAGAAAGATCGAAAGAAGCATTACCAGTCTTTAACATTTCCTGAGCCAGGTTGTTATAGATTCCTGAAAGGTAACCGGTGAAGTCATCCTTACACCATTCAAGATTCATTGAGAATTCTTTTACCTCAAGAGTCTTGTTAGTAATCTCAGCAGAACCAGTATATGAAGGAGTACATCCATCATAAGGCTTCAGGATCTTATTAAGACCTGGAAGCACGTTGTATTGCTTCTTGAAAGATATACCCTGATCAATGATTGCAAGATCAGCAAGTGCCGGACTGTCTTCAGTCGGCTTAAAAAATATCTCGGTAGAAAGTATACCAGGATATGTATAACTAAAATTTGTTTCTAAAACAGATGCCATTGTAATTAGCGTTTAAAGTTTGGTAGATATTGTGCGATAAAAGCATCAGTCATGTCATCTACCTTTGGACTTTCTGATACTGCTTTAACCTGTGCTACTGGAGCATTAACAGGAGGATGTGGATTGCCTACGGTCATTTTTTTCAATTCGATAAACTCGTTCTGAAGCCCTGCAAGCATTTCCATTGTTTTAGTGTTCTTAGCTTGGACCTCTGAAACAGTAGATTCAGCCTTGATTTTCTCAGCCTTTAGAGCTTCGATTTCAGCCTTAAGCTGAGCGTTCTCAGTCATAAGTTGCTGATCGAGTGACATAGACTCCTTAATCTCAGTGATCATACCGTTAGCGTCGGTAACCATAATAGTACCAGAAGCCAATTCATGCTCACCTGCCGGAGCCGGTTTGCCATCGATTGTCATAATCTTGCCGACGAAATCCTCGCCTGGCATTGCGTCGATAAATCCCATTTTTCCGTCCTTCATCGGGACATCGAGATTCTGTGGTGAACCAAACACGTCCTTGACGATCTGATTCAGTTTTGTGCCAAATGCACTTAGTTTGTCTTCCATTTTAAACTTGTTTAATCCTATTGCTACCGCTTTAAGTGGATCAATAACCTCATCAACAAAGCCCATATTCTGAGCTTCAAATGCAGTCATTGAAGTTTCTTTAGCCATCATTTCTCTCAGTTGGTCAGCAGAAAGATTAGTCTTACGCTGATATGCAGATATCATAATATCCTCAATCTTGCGTAATTCACTGGCTCCTGATTCCATTGCGGAGGCATCGCCTTCGAGCATGGTGTAAGGGTTGTGAATCATATAGACGCTCGGATTACGAGCTGTAATCTTATCCGCTGCCAAAGAAATAAATGTAGCTATTGATTGACATTCACCTTCTATGATAGCTTCAACAGGGACGCCGGCAGATTTAATAACGTGGTAAGTGTTGTATCCGGCATAAACGCTACCACCTGGACTCTGGATGTGCAGAATGATTTTATCAACGTTGCCGAGATTTTCAATCTGCTTCTTAATTTGGAGATGGGAATTTTCCCCTATTACTCCATCAATGTAAATATGACCTTCGTTCATAATGCAAAGATTGGATATAATAATTTCAATTTAGTCGTCAGTAAACTATTGCCTTACCTATTTTTTAAAATATCCAAAATCGTTGGCTTAGTAAGACTGTACTTAATACAAAGCTGTCCGATAGTCAAGCCTCTATTCCTATCTGTGATAATATCGTAGTCACGTAGAATTTTAGGACTTGCGACCTTATCTCTTACCATATTCTTGATAAACTCTTTAGAATATTTTTCTATCATATAGACGTGATTGATTCTTTAAATTTGATTTTGTTATTTAAAGTCGTTGCTTCCTGCCATGACGCTACAACCGGAGGCATATTTTTAAACGCATTAGCTATTGAAAATTGTCTGTCTATTGGTGTTGTAGTTCCTGCTGTTACTATTCCACCATCGGCATAACCTCTAAAGGTAGGACGCATTGCGTTAACTCTACCCGGTCCGCCCATCATTGCTACGTCAGCTTGAGAAAATACTACCTCTCCTTTGTGAACGATTCCGGCAGGTTCATACTTACCGCCTGATCCTGTATAACCACCTTCTGAGAATCCTACTGAATTAATTTGAGAAATAGAATCTACTGCTGATTTTAAAATACCTGCTATACTTAATGCTGCTGAAACTGTATTAATTGCTACCCACGGCTGACCTGCTGTAAGTGGAGATGCAGCTATTGATTTTGCATTTGCTATTCCTGTGTTTGAAATTATTTGAGCTATTGAAGCAGCTTTTTCTATGGCTACTCCTGCTATTGCTAATTCTTTATTTTTACCTGCAAGATTCTGAATCGTATTTCCTAAGTTACCGGCTAATTGTATTTTAGCATTTGTTATAGCTTTTTCTTTTTCAAAATTAATTTTTCTTTGATTTGCTTCTGCTTCAGCATTTTTTCTTGCTTGTTCACCTATTGCAAGACCTGCTTTAAATATTTCTTTTCTAAAATCAGCAGCTTTCTTTTCATCTTCTAATCTATCTTCTTGTTCCTTTTTATAAGCGTCTGATCTTGCCTTCAGTCCTTCTTCAACAGCTTTAGTAATTGCTTTTTGAAGATCTTCTTCTGCTTTTAATTCATTACTTCTTAATGATTCAAGTTCTTTTTGAAATCTTATTGTAGCTTGTGCTCCTTGTCCTCTTACTTGCGCAAGATTTGCTTCTGCTTGTGCTACAGCCTTAATAGCTTCTTGATCATTTCCTTTTGTTTCAAGTTCTAATTTTGCTAATTCAAGTTTCTTTTCAGCTATTTGTAATGATTGATTTCCAAGATTCTTTTCTAATGCAATAGCCTCTTCAAGAGTTTTTCTTCTGGCATTTCCTTCTTGAGTAATTGCCTTTTCTCTTAATAAAGCAACAGCAGCATCTACTTTCGCAGAATCAACTTGATATTTATTTTCTCTTTTTCTTATATCTTCTTGAAGCGCTGCAAGTTTTGTTCCTTGTTCTATTCCTTGATTTACTGCATTTTTTACATTACTTGCTAAATTTTGAACTTTACCTATTACATTTTCAACTCCAGAACCTAATTGTAATGCACCATTAGCTACCTGTTTAAAATCTAAATTTTGTATACCTTCTATAATTACAGAAAATGCTTTAAATCTGTTTATAAGATTATCCTTAATAAAGTTAACAAGGTCAAGAAGTGCCTGTTTTGGATTTGTGAATGCGTTATAAATTGCTTCACCTACTCCCTCAACAACATCCATGAACTTTTCGAATATTGCAGATCCTGTCTGAACTATTACATTTAATTTTCTTTGACCTTCTTCAGAACCTTTGAAATATCCAATTAAAGCATCTAATAAAGTATTTATAATTTGTAAAGCGGCACCGAATGGAGTAGCTATAAATGCCTTTGCTCCAGCTGTTGCTCCTTGTATTCCATTTGTAAATCCGCTAAATCCTGGTACTATTTGATTTAGATTTCCTCCTATTCCTTGAAGAGCAGATGAATAATTACCAATATTTAATCTTTGTTTTTCAAGACTCGAAGAAAGACTTTTAATCTTAGTATCATTTAAATCTATTTGCTCATTTATTTTTTTTACTTTTTCAAAATAGTTAGCGTCTGTGTCAAGTAAAGCATTTCTTTGAGCTTTTAATTCTCTATTTTTTGCATTAAGACTATTTATGGAATTAGCCTGTGATTCAATGGCTTTATTTACATTTTTAATAGCAGTTTCATTCTGTTTTATCTGCTTATTATTTTCATTAGTAGCTTTTGTGTACTCAGTAATATCTTTTTTTCCTTGTACAAATTCAGCATCTAAATCTGCTTGAGCTTGTTTAACTCCAGTGATACTATTTTGAAGATCTTTTATTTTCTTATTAGCTTCTTCGCTTGTAACAGTTATTTGAATTATTATCTCTTCGTTTTCCATATTTTAACAAGTTGTATAACCGCCTATCGTTGCAGCTACGTTTAAGTAATTTGTCATTCCATTTACTGCTAATACTGAGTATGGATTTGATTGTCCACACTTACCAAAGTAACTTCCTCCATTCCCTGTTCCAAATGCTACGTTTACATTTGAAGCATTTTGAACTCCGTAGTAAATTGTATCTCCATCGTTAACTGTTACACTATGATTAATAGATTGATAAGTAGTTGTAAGCGTATAAGAGCCTATTAAGTTCCAAGAGCCGGAGTTTATTTTATAGTAAATCTTTGCACTTGATCCTGTGTTATATTGAGCCTTTACCTGAAGATTAAAATTAGCTGTAACTGATATGCTCATACTTGAGCCTGTAATAACATACGATCCAGGTTCTAATGAAAGCGATAAATTACCAGACGATCCTCCTTGATTATTTGCTTCTTCTTTGAAAGTTGTAGAAACTAAATTAACCTGAGCCGGAGTGACTGAATCTTTATAGTTCAAAATAGAATCAACAAAGAAATAGCCATTAATAGATCCGGTGTTTAGATAGATTAATTTTTGGAAATTGAATTCTTGGAATGTCTTTTCATTTAGAAGCATCGACGTCTTTAAGCCTGGAGCTTTAAAAGCATTTGTTAACTTGTTATAATATGCTTCTGATATTGTCCTGTTTCCAAAGTTTGCGTTTACTAAATCATTAATCGCAAGCGCATCTTTATAATTATCTATGTACTTTCCTGTTGTTTGCTTATAGAACCATCCATAAGGCATCCAATCAATTAAAGTATTATCAGGATTATAAATTCCTTCTAAGTTAGAAATACTCGCAAAGTCCGTCTGACCATTTATAAGTAATATCCTCGATTCAGAACTACTTAAATCTTTTTGAACTGTTGAAACTGTACCTGAGTCAGTATCTATGTATGGAGTATATAACGTTACAGTTGTAGAGTTTGCGCCATAAACTAAGAAATAACCATTATATAAATCTGAATCAACAAATACTAATTGAGTGGCTGAATTGCTTATACCTTCAAATGTTCCGTTAAGCATTGCATATCCGCTTGCATCCGTTACTGTTGTGAATTGGAAAGTATCTTTAGGATTTAACTTAATCAATCCTACACTCGGCAGACGCATATCGAAATTCGTGTTAAGAACTTCAGCGGTTGCACCAAAAGGAAACTCAGTAATAGTTCTTTCTTCTTTTACTCTTTGAGCTTGAATATTACCATTCCCGTAGCCTATTGGATTAATCTCGTTATAATATTTTATAACGTCATCGTCAACGTCTTTAAATTTAATATAGTTATTCTGCGCTACGTCATTATTATAATCTATCTGATAAGACTTTACATATTCACTCCAGTCTTCTGAGTCTATTATTGAATTGCTTTTATTTATCGTAAGTGTCTGAGTGTATTGGTCAAACGAAGCTACGCATCCAAAGTAATTAATTATAAACTTGATTAAATCAATCGCTTTAATATCTGGAACTATTGAATTAACCGGAATATATGGACCATACGGATAATTATAAAAATACTGATCGTAAAATAAAGACTTAGTAAGTGATATTGATATTTGACTATTTGGCATTAAATCAAAGCCAAAACTATTAACATATACTTCTAAATATTGACCTTTTTCTAAATATACATATCCATTTGAGGTTCCTGAATTAGTATTTGATACGTTTGTTGAATATTGCTTATCACTTATATAAGATCCGTCAACATAAATTCTGAAGCTGTAAGTATTGACACTATCAGTATTTATCGAAGTCGTTACGCTATAAATTCCGGTGTATTTAGCATAGTATCTGTAATTGGTACTATCCCACATTTGAGTACCATTCGGATAAGTTGTATTTTCAAATGGTAATATTTGCCATCCTGAATATATAGAAGTAGTTACTAATGTATTTGCTTTTACAAGTGAATCATTAACGAAATAGTCAGGCCATTGTAAGTCTGCTGTCTCTGGAGTGATTACAATTTTATTATATACATTGTCTCCAAATAGATTACCTGCTAATTTGATATTACTTTGTTTTGCTATCTGACTGACTACGGTATGCAAATAAACTACCGGAAGCATCTCAGGAAAGTAATCCTTAGCGGACCACTCGTCTAAATATATTATCCTTTTTATTTTATTAGTTGCTTTCTGTCCTTGATATGACCAATCAATTAAAGGAAATATAATACCATCCTCTTTGCCTATATATCCTGATAATACTGGCGTTCTGTTTACGTCGATATAATCACCTGGATAAACTGTGAACTCGTTATAATCAAATTGCTTAATACTTGTATTCAGCGAATTAATCCATGTATTTCCTGAAATATAAAAACAATCTAACTCCGATCCGTTGTCTGACTGAATTACAATATATCCTTTTGAGATTATATTACCATCCTTTGAAACGCTGAATGATAACTGACTAAATGCCGGATTGCCTTCCTGATTGAATCCTGAGTATCCTAATATCCTTCTATTTTCCGAAGTGTTTGGTATTGTAAAGTTTACCGATACGTCAGCTTTGATTTTAAAACTATAAAACGAAATAGCCTGCTTGCTGAGTAAGAACTCACCATCAAAATAAATAGACTCATTGTTATCGTTAATGAAGAATATCATAGGCTTTGTGCCGCTACTTCGTTAGTCATTTGAATCGTAAAAGAAATAGAATAAAGTTTCTCAGTTTCTGAGTAGACTGTAAACGATGAAGAGTCAACTAAAACATTAACCCAATCTCCGGTAGGCTTTGCATCATACATCTGAACAAGTGGGCTTGTCTTTATGTACTTTAATCCTTCAACTTGAGACTGAGTTAAATTTTGAGATCTTACCAATATATTTTCACGGCTTATTCTTTTGATATCGTATTTAATCCTATCAAGTCCGTAAGAATCTGCCCAATTTATAAATATGTTTTTTTCTGTCTGCTGTACTTCTTCAATATCAACTCCAAAATCCTTCTGAGCTGTGAATAACCAATAATCCATACCGCCTAAGTAATTAAGCCAGGTTAAATAGATTGATTGATTATAGCAGTTATTATTTACATCTATCGTCTTTGTGTTTCCTTCGACAGTTACCATCAACTGGTCTTCGTCTGATGTTACACTTAAAGGAATCCGATAAACTCCTTCATCTTTTGAGTCTATTGAAATAGTGTCTGTATTTATTAAGCTTCCGTCTTTGTATCGCTCTACAGTCATATTACTTGAATCATACTGGCCTTTTAAAATCCAGATATCGTAATACTGACCATTGAAAAGTACCGGAGTTTCAAACGTAGTAAGAAAGTCTATACCACCTTGATACATAATCATATTTCCGCCTTCACCATTTCTGAAAGGCATCTTTGAATTAACCGCTATAGCATAGTTAACAGAATCGCTTGTATAGGAGCTTGTATAAGTGCTTAAAATATTCCCATCTGAACTATCATAAGACTCTGCATACTCGATATAAAACTCTGTAAATGCGTCTATATCGTTCTGAAGTGTTGATAGATTAAGATTGTTATTTAAAATTCCTATATCTGTTTTTATCGTTTCATTGATATTAAACACAGCCACGTTATCGCTTCCAGGCACTACGTTGATATTTGTAAGTAATTGAGTAGGCTTATCAGCTTCTAATGTATGGCCTGATCTTAATCCGCCGTATATTTTTACTTTAATGTTATAATTTGAATAATAGAATTGAACTATTCCGAATGTTACAGTAATTCCATAAGTCTGTTTTAAATCTATAACTATTGATGAGTCAGAGTATTTTGTAATTACTTGATGAACTTCTTTTATCCCGTTAACTTCAACTAATACGAAGTCTAATACTTGTATTCCTGTTTTAATATTAGCATCGCAATCAATTAAATAATATCCATATTCTCCGCCTGAATCTGTTACGTTTACTATTGGATCAACTGAATTAGTCGGAAATTTATCATTGCTTATTTTGTAGACAAGTGGAAGGTGTACTGAGTTCCATCCTGTAGGCCTTTGCTCTATTGTCATAGACTTAAAATTCTTTCTTTTATTTTCTCTTTCATTTCCTGCATTAACTTTTCTAATGCGTCTGAATAAACTTGTCTGCCTCCGGAACGATAAACTGAATCCCCTCTTTTGTTAATCAGATAAGCTAATGACTTTCCGGTGAACCATTGATCACCAATTCTATAATAAACATTTCCAGACTTACTTGTCTTACTTGGGAATCCTTTTGCCCTCATGTACTCATCTAAAGACTCATCGAATCCTGAGTATTCAGTTCCTTTTCTTTTGCCTCGTCCCGTTTCAATCGCCTTAAAAAATTTCCTTCCATAGATTGTCATCCGTGTGTATAGCGGATTTTCTTCTACTTCATATCTGATACTTTCTTCTGTTTTACCTGTTGCTCTATATGGCGCAATACTCTGGCGTAAAAGATTAACTCCTGCCTGAGCGTATTGTTCCATGATATCAGCGATCTTAATCACAGCCTGAAGTATCTTGAGTTAATAAGTTAAATGAAAGTAAAACGCCTGTTAAGCAGTCAGCGTGTTTCTTGATAAATGGTACCCGTGAAATGCTGTTTATTGTTACCAGGTTATAATTACTCAGAATGTCGTTATATCTTTTAATCAACTTCTGAGCTACGATATCAGCCTGGTCAATTAAGGATTCGTATTCCTGATTTGACGAGTCCATCCAGTCCTTAGATAGAACATGAATCTTGATAGCGTATGTATCTGTCGGAAGTGAATTCGTTAAAGTCGTCTGTGCGCTTACAGTTTCAAGAAATACAAAAGGATAAGTATTAGTTCGGTTAGAATTGAACTCTGATATCCTTCCGGTATCAAAAGGAATCTGAAGTAATTCAGCTCCTGATTGAATAAATTCTTTTACTTCTGCTCTTGTCATTGTACTGTAAATAATTTGCCTGCTGAAAAGTTTAAATCTAAGTTTTGACCATCAGATAAAGTAATTGAATATCCGTAGTCATAATAGCAAATTAAATTACTTCCTGATGAAATGACTATATATCTAAAAGGACCGACAGGACCACCAATTGCGCTTAGTGTGGTATTTAATACTTCAAGAGAATACACTCCTGTCGTTGATGTTCCGGTATCATCTAATGAATTACCAATTAAATAAGTTTGATCTATCACGCTGATATCTCCTATTACTGTGTCTGTTTGATTTGGTGCTGTATTTGTTAAGTCTATATTTAATCCACTTCCAGAAGTAAATACTTCAGCTAAGTAATAAGCGAATGAGTAAAATTTTCTATAAACAGCCATTATCTTTTCTTATTTAATGCCTCTTGATATCTTTTGACAGTTGCGTTATAATGCGACAAATATACGAGGTTATAATTGAACTCCGACACGGACCATTCTAAGAGCTGCTTCCGATTGAACGGAGTTTCTTTCTCCATGTATAGTAGCGTTTGATAAAAACCAAACTTTTCGCCCAGACGATCAAAACCAGCCAGAATTTCTTCTTGGGAATATTTGGAAGGAGCGATTTGACTTTGATGCCGGTCGTCAATTCGGCTAATTTCGCTAAGGTAAAATTTCCTATTGCCAAGACCTCCACACTTGGCGCATTAAGAAACTCTTTTGATATCTCTTCTGCTTTCTTGTAGTCGTATGGACTTGTAGCGTAGATAGCACAGAACAAAGCATACTTATCAAAACTCTGAACGTCTTTGATGGTCATCGCTTCAGCTTTCAGATCCTGGTATTGTCCGATTGTTTCAAATTCTAAGTTTTTTGGAATCTTGTAGCCTATACAAGTTTCCGGTACCTCTAAGTTCATTTCAGTTCTTAAGAATCCTAAAAGCTCGATCAGGCTTTCTAAATTGTAAATCTTAGCCTTGCGCAAAGTTTCCTCGTCTATCTCGGTGAATAGTGAAATTATCTTTACTATGTCATCCCCTGCTTCAGCAAGTTTTAGAAATTGTCCGAAGGTTACTTCCTTCCATTTGGTAGGAATCTCCTTCTCTACCTTTACGCCTTGTAGTTCTATTTGTATTTTCATAAGTGATTATTATATTTGCGTCAGATAGATTTTAGTCGATCTATTAAACTCAACGAAAGAGCCTCAAATCTTTACCGGGATAGAGGCTTTTTTGTTTTATCTGAATCCCATTAATACGGGAGCTGTATATTGGTTTTTAAAACTGATTGCGCCATATCTGAAACTATCCACGTTATCGTCAAACATCTTAACAGGTTCGTCTAATATTTCACCTGTTGGCTTTTGCTTCCATTTGTAAGATCTCATTTCTTTTTGAAGGTCTATTGAATCCCTATGGATATGTATCTTATGGCTCCGAATAAAGTCAATTCCTTCCTTTACTGATTTATTAGCAGGATAAGCATTAACACCATTTAAAATCAAGTCCTGGATAATCTCAGGCCTTGCAGTATCGCAATAAACCAAAGAATTACCTACTATCTGTTTAACCTTTGTAATCAGTTCGCTTGTCGTTATGTGGGATTGATAAAGCATCTGCTCAGCATATAGGTTATTCTCTACTCGTGTGACTTTTACTAAAGCATTAGGGTGATTAAATCCGAAGTCCAGGCCATAGCAGTAGTCGCCTTCTACTTCGTCATATAACTCAAATGAATGGTAAATTGTGTTCTGTGTTGTGCCTCGTTCACCAAGTCCATAAACACGCCATAAATTAGGATCTGCATCCTTTAGGCTTTCAATCTGTTTCTTTTGAATCTCAGGTAAAAATTTATTATCCAAGTAAGTTGACTGAATAAACTCTGTTTCATTTAAAGGTAATATTCTTTGATATATCCAATGGTCTTCATCTGCTGGGTTATAATCCATAAACACAGCCTTTTTAGTTCTCATATTTAATTGTTCAAATGTTTCCTTTTGAATCAAATTAGCTTCGTTTATGAATAATATATCCCTTCCAGGCCCACGAACCTTTAAAGAATTGTCAACAGAAAAAAACTCAATGTAAGACCCATTATGAAATCGATATAAAGACTCTGTAAGGCTATGAGCATTTGGGTCATATATTGGGTCGATAATTTCCATAAAGTCTCTTATAACGCCTTTACGCAAATGTGGGAAAGCTATAGAAGTAACAGATATTGAAACCTTTTGAGTTAATGCAAAATGAATCAATAAACCTATTAAAGAATAAGTTTTGCCTGATCTTGATCCACCTTGATTAACAATAAATCTTTTTCCGTTATTGTATGCTTTGAAAGATTCTTTTGAAACCTTAGTTTTTTTTAATCTAAATTGGGTCTTCCCAGATGATTTCAATTCCTCCACTATGCTCGGTTTTCTGTTCTATCTTTTGATTCGCACTACCCTCTAATCTATCCATAATTTCCTTATATGCCTTCTGATCTCCTTTTAAAGCCTTTGCAATCATTTGCATATCCATCTGCTCAAGTACTGTAAATTCCTCAGTTTCTCCGGTTACTGGGTTCTTTTTCTTTTGTACTAATGATAAAAGCCTGAGCAGTCTGGTCTTTGAGTTCTCCACGCCTTTAGGCCTTCCATTTGGATTACCGGATTGACCTTTGACAAAAGGTTTAGGATTATCTTCTGGTCTTATTGGCATACGACTGTTTTATGACTGTTTTTTATATTCTTGTCCGTTTCTTTTGATTTGCAAAGATG
>Ga0208783_10001773_pt1 | contig 12636 bp, 12 predicted proteins | sample DEB19_08_DNA_2_FD_184529 | JGI IMG/M metagenome (GOLD analysis project Ga0208783, IMG submission 184529) | Aqueous microbial communities from the Delaware River and Bay under freshwater to marine salinity gradient to study organic matter... | ecosystem: Environmental > Aquatic > Marine >... | reverse complement strand
GGTGAATTCGAATCTCGATCTTAGACTAGGCAAAGTTTTGTGAAGTTGGTTTCAACCTCACGCTCGCCTGCCGATTTCACGCAATATCACCCCTTTCCCCGGCAACAGGGCAACCGGTCATATTACCTTTGGGGACTGGGTTTCGGGCTCCGGTGTCAACCAGAACTGTAAACCTGTAACCTTGGTTCACACAGCCGGCAAACCTTGCCGCTCATCACGAAGTCAGAAGCAGCCGACGCCCTTGGGGTGTCTCGGACGGCCGTCTACAAGGCCATCAAGCAGGGGCGCCTCCCGGTGGTGCGCTCGGCGGATGGTCGTGAGCTGATCAAGTCCGAGACGCTGCGCGAGGACTGGTTCGCCAACACGATGAAGAAGGTCGGGGTCGGCCCCAAGCCACCTGCCGGCGAGAAGGAATTCCCACCACCGCGGCCGAAGCGTCGGTCCCAGGAGCCAGAGCTCCCCTCCGATCCACCAAAGCGCGATCGATCGCTCGCTGGCCCCGAGCCTGGCGAGATCGTCCCCGACTACAACGAGAGCAGAGCCCGCACCGAGTATCTGAAGGCCGAGCTACTGGAGCTTGAGCGCAAGGAGAAGGAAGGGCTGCTGGTCCGGGCCGCCGATGTCGAGGCGAAGTGGGTGGAGGTGATCACGATCAGCCGCACCAAGGTGCTGGGCGTACCCTCAAAGGCAAAGCAGCGGATCCCGGACCTGACACAGGATCAGATCGCAATCCTCGAGGACATCGTGCGCGAGGCTCTGGAAGAGCTGGCGGAGGGCAATGGCCCAGATCAGTGACATTGCAGTCTCGGCGCTGCGCGCTTGGAAGCCACCAGAGAAGCTGACGCTCAGTGAGTGGTCGGACAAGTTCTTCTATCTGTCGGCAGAGTCGAGCGCCGAAGCTGGTCGGTGGCACACGCTGCCGTACCAGAAAGGGATCATGGATGCGATCACCGATCCAAAGGTGGAGCAGATCTCGGTGATGAAGAGTGCGCGGGTTGGGTACGCACTGGCGCTGGACACCCCGATCCCGACCGTTGATGGCTGGCGCACGATGAGCTCGCTGCAGGTCGGCGACGAGCTGTTCGACGAGCGAGGTAGGCGCTGCCGCGTGCAGTTCAAGTCGGAGGTGTTCACAGATCACGACTGCTATCGCATCACGTTCTGCGACGGCAGCAGTGTGGTCGCAGACGCCGGCCACCGGTGGTTCGTTGAGGCCGACAAGAGCTTTGAGTATCTGCGTGGCGAGCGCGGATCGGGTCGCACCGGTAGGCCAAAGCCGGGTGAGGTCGCAACCAAGCGCGGCGTGATCACCACGGCCGAGATGGCAGTGATGCACAAGGACAGCCGTGGGCGGAACGCTCTAGCTATCCCGGTTGCCAAGCCGCTGCAGCTGCCGGCAGCCGAGTTGCCGATGCCGCCCTACACGCTCGGCCTCTGGCTGGGGGATGGCCACAAATGCTCGGCGCGGATCACGCAGCACATCAGCGACGCCAAGACGGCAGACTTCTGTCGAGCCGAAGGCGTCGGGGTCACTGTCGCCTGCGTCGACGAGCGCTACCCGGACAACGCGACGCTGTTTCTCGACTCGGCGCCGGGGCGCGAGAACAGGTCGCCGTGGACGACGGTGCTGCGCCAGATGGGCGTGCTCAACAACAAGCACATTCCGCCCGAATACCTACGCGGAAGCCAAGCTCAGCGCCTGCTGCTGCTGCGTGGCCTGATGGACTCCGATGGAACCAATGGCGGCAAGGACGGCACCTTCGCCGAGTTCAACAACACCAATCCGGCCCTGGCGATGGGCGTCTACGAGCTGGCCGTGTCGCTTGGCATGAAGGCGTCGTTCTCTGACCGCGAGGCCACGCAGGATCACCACCTCCGTCAGTACCGGGTTGTGTTTCGGCCCGAGCCAGATTGCAACCCGTTCTGGCTGCCTCGCAAGGCGTTCAAGGTGCAGCCGGCCGCAAAGGAGTCGATCACCAAGCGCCGGAGGATCGTGTCGGTCGAGCCGGTCGAACCGGTCCCCGTCCAGTGCATTCAGGTCGACAGCCCGAGCAGCTTGTTCCTGTGCGGCGAGGCCATGATCCCCACGCACAACACCAAGTGCCTGAATGCCTGCATCGCGTTCCACATCCACCAGGATCCATGCCCGATGATGTTGGTGCAGCCGACGATTGAGGACGCGCAGGGCTACTCGAAGGAGGAGATCGCACCGATGCTCCGGGATGTCCCGGTGCTGAAGGGCTTGGTATCCGACAGCAAGGCGAAGGACGGAGCGAACACGATCCTGCAGAAGCAGTATCCGGGTGGGACGCTGGGCCTGGTGGGTGCCAACAGCCCGCGTGGCTTCCGTCGTGTGAGCCGGCGGGTGGTGATGTTCGACGAGACGGATGGCTATCCGCCGTCAGCCGGCCCCGAGGGCGACCAGATCAAGCTGGGCATCAGGCGGACGGAGTATTACTGGAACCGCAAGATCATCGCCGGCAGCACACCGACGCTGAAGGACGCAAGCCGGATCGAGCGGCTGTTCCAGCAGGGTGACCAGCGCCGGTACTTCGTGCCCTGCCCTGACTGCGGGCACATGCAGTACCTCAAGTGGGCGCACATGCGCTGGGAGGACAGTGCATTACCAGTGCATTACGTCTGCGAGGAATGCGGGGTGCTGATCCCGCATTCGAAGAAGCGCTGGATGGTGGAGCGCGGCGAGTGGCGCCCGACAGCACCAGGCAACGGCAAGCATGCGTCGTTCCATGTCTGGGCGGCGTACAGCTACAGCCCGAATGCCAGCTGGGACAATCTGCGCGATGAATTCCTCGAGGCGAAGTCTGACCCTGAGGCGCTGAAGACGTTCGTCAACACAGTGCTCGGCGAGAGCTGGGAAGATGATTACGCGGCGAAGGTGGGCGCCGACAGCCTGCTCGAGCGTGCGGAGTTCTACGAGAAGCGGATGATCCCGGCCGAGGCGTCAGCGCTGACGATCGGCTGCGACGTGCAGGACAACCGCCTGAGCCTCAGCATCTGGGCGTGGGGCCGCGAGGAGGAAGGTTGGCTGGTCGACCGGCAGGTGATCCACGGCGACCCGAGCAGACCAGAGCCATGGAAGCAGCTAGACGAGATTCTGCTGCGACCGTTCAAGCATGCACTGGGCGGCGAGATGCGGCCGGACGTGGTCTGCATCGACTCGGGCGGCCACCACACGATGGAGGTCTACCAGTACGCCAGGGAACGCCAGAACCTGGGCGTGATTGCGGTGAAGGGCCAGAGTCAGAAGGGCAAGCCACCGATCGGCAAGCCAACGAAGGTCGACCTGAACTACAAGGGCAAGGCGCTGAAGAAGGGCGCCGAGGTGTATCCGGTGGGCTCGGACACGACGAAGAGCCTGCTGTTCGGCCGCCTGAAGCACAACGAGCCCGGCCCAGGGTTCCTGCATTTCTATGCAGAGGCTGGGAAGGAGTATTTCGAGGAGCTGACTGCGGAAAAGCAGATCACGCGGTTCGTGCGGGGTTATCCAGAGCGCGTGTGGGTGAAGAAATCGAGTCAACGAAACGAAGCACTCGACGAGCTGGTGTATGCGTACGCAGCGTTGAATCGGATGTATCAGCGGTACGACAGAAGGAGCATTTGGGATCAACTGGAGAAACGGCTCGAAAAGCCCGTGGAAAGGGAGCGGAAGGCGCCGCTAAGATCGAACAAGGCTCCAAAACGGAGTTTTGTCCGCCAGTGGTGAGGCCGTGAAGATCCCATCAAAAATCCGCGCTGGCGACACCGTCGTATGGGTTGATGAGCCGAGTGTCCATGCTTTCGGCGCAGCGATCGACAGCTCGAACCACGGCCTCACCTATTACCTGCGCACGAACACTGCCTCTGAGGGTGCCACGGTCGTCGGCGTTGCCGAGGGTTCGGGGTGGAAGTTCACGATCACGGCCGGCACCTCGGCTGCGTTCGATGCCGGCGTCTGGTATTTCCAGGCAGTGGCCACCGCAAACGCTGGCGGCGCCAAGACGACGCTGGGCACGGGCCAGCTGACGGTCGAGCCGTCGCTGAGCTACGCCGGATCGCCCGGTGCGTTCGATGGCCGCAGCCAGGCGCAGAAGGATCTCGAGGCGTGCCAGGCCGCCATCCGCTCGCTGATGAGCGGTGGCGCTGTCCAGGAGTACCGCATCGGCACCCGCAGCTTGAAGCGCTACGACCTGGCCGAGCTGCTGGCGCTGGAGTCGCGGCTCAAGGCTGAGGTTGCCCGCGAGAACAAGGCAGCGATGATCGCGAACGGCCTCGGCAATCCACATAACCTGTTTGTGAGGTTCGGCCGCTGATGGGACTCCGCACGCGCGTATTGACTGCCCTTGGATTCGGGGCAAAGCAGCAGCCGGAGCCGGCCCGGCGTCGTCGTCGCACCTATGCCGGTGCGATCATCAATCGCCTCACCAGCGACTGGATTGCGAACGGCACCAGCGCTGACGCTGAGATCAAGACGAGTCTGCGCAAGCTGCGGGATCGCAGCCGGCAGATGGTGCGGGACAACCCGTATGCGCGGCAGGCGAAGCGCACCACGCAGATCAACGTGGTGGGCCAGGGCATCAAGATGCAGGCGCAGGTGCGTGCGCTGCGGGGCAACAAGCGCGACGATCGTCTGAATGCTGCGATCGAGGGCCTGTGGACCCAGTGGTGCCGCAAGGAATTCTGCGACGTGGCGGGCCGGAACAGCTTCTACATACTGGAGTGGCTGGCGGCCGGCGCCCTGCCCGAGAGCGGCGAGGTGGTGTTCCGGATCCACCGGCGGTCGTTCGGCGGCAGCAAGGTGCCGATGGCGCTGGAGATCATCGAGAGCGATCTGCTGGACGATGAATACAACGGTGCGGTGAGCGCCAAGGGCAACGAGTGGCGCATGGGTGTCGAGATCGACCCCTACGGCCGCCCGGTGCAGTATGCGTTCCTGACGCGGCACCCTGGCGACTACTGGTTCCAGGGGACGCCGGATCGAGCCAGCGTGAAGCACGTCTTCCTGCCGGCGAAGGACGTCATCCACCTATTCATCCCTGAGCGCCCCAATCAGCACAGGGGAGTCCCCTGGTTTGCGCCGGTGATCAGCGATGCCCACCAGTTGGCCGGCTATGAAGAGGCTGCGGTGGTGCGTGCCCGCTCGGGCGCCAGTCTGATGGGCTTCATCACGTCACCCGAGGGTGAACTTGAGGCTGATGATGTCGAGGACGGCCAGCGCATCTCGGAGTTTGAGCCTGGGGTGTTCAAGTACCTGGACCCAGGCCAGCAGGTCACGATCCCGAACCTGTCCTCACCGGACCAGCAGTACGAGATGTTCGTGCGAGCTAAGACGCGGCGCATCGCGTCGGGCTTTGGCTGCAGCTACGAGACGCTGAGCCGTGATTTCAGCGAGACCAACTACAGCAGCAGCCGGCTTTCGCTGCTGGAGGATCGCGACCACTGGAAGGTGGTGCAGTCCTATCTGATCGAAAATTTTCACATGCGGGTGTTCCGCGAGTGGCTCGATGTGGCGGTACTGAGCGGTGAGTTGGCCCTGCCTGACTATGAGTTGCGGCCGGACCGCTATGACAACCCCCGCTGGATGGCGCGCGGCTGGAGCTGGGTGGATCCGCTCAAGGAAGTGAAGGCTTACCGCGAGATGGAAGCTGCCGGTTACAAAACCAAGGCTCAGATTGTGGCTGAGCTTGGCGGCGATCTGGATGAAAACCTGCAGCAGCTAGCGCGAGAGAAGAAGCTGGCCGAGGAGCTCGGTGTCACGTTGGACGCTGACATCAATCCTGAGACGTCGGCGGCCGGGGTTCCTCCTGACGGCGAACCGGCTGGCGACGGGGAGCCGGCCCCACCCCAAGCTCCCCGTCGCACCAGGAATTCGCGTCGCAAGAAGGTGAGTAATGTGGATGAAGTTCAATCCGAGCGTCCAGAGGGAACGCTTAACTGATGGACGAAATCCAAACACCTGAAGAGGATCGCGCTCTGGCTGATCTGTCCGAGGAGCAAATTGCTGCTGTGGGCGATGCCGTTGCTGCGGTTGTAGCTGAGCACATGATGGAAGTGGTGGAGGACACCATGGAAGTCCTGCAAGGCGAAGACCCCGAGGCAGAATCCGACGCTGTAGAGATGGCAGAAGGCGGCGATCGCAAGCTGGAAGGCAACTACACGCGCACTGAAGTCACCTCGTTCTCGGAGGTGGAGGATCGAAGCTTCGAGTTTCCCTTCAGTTCCGAGTATCCGGTGGTTCGGTACTTCGGTAACGAAGTGCTGAGCCACGAAAGCGAGTCCGCTGATTTGGCCCGTCTGAACGACGGTGCTCCGCTCCTCTTCAACCACAACCCTGACAAGGTGGTGGGCGTCGTCGAGCGTGCGTGGATCGACGGCAAGAAGAAGCGTGGCTACGTGAAAGTGCGCTTCTCTCGCAATAGCTTTGCCAAGGAGGTGATGGCTGATGTCAAGGATGGCGTCCTTCGGGGTGTCAGCTTTGGCTATGCCATCAACAAGATGGAAGAGCGTGGCGAAAACTTCGTCGCGACCCAGTGGAGTCCGTACGAAGTTTCGGTTGTTAGCATCCCGGCAGACCCCACTGTGGGTGTAGGCCGGTCGCTTGCGACTGACTCTGCGGCCCCTGCCGCATCACCAACCCCTCAACCTGAACCTGAGGTTCAAATGGAAAACACCCCTGACGTGGAGGTGATCCGGTCCAAGGCCGTCGAGGCCGAGCGCAGCCGTATCGCCACCATCACCGCCCTCGGCGAAAAGCATGGTCTCCAAGAGCTTGCTCGCGAGCTCATCGATGGCGGCCGTTCCGTGGACGAGGCTCGCGCCGCTGTCCTGGAAAAAATCGACACCCGCAGCTCCAAAGTGGAACACCGCATCGCCGACGAAAAGGCCAACGATCTTGGTCTTTCTGACAAGGAGACCCGTGAGTTCTCCTTTGTTCGCGCCCTGAACTACCTCGTTAACCCCGCTGACGCTAAGGCCCGCCGGGCTGCTGCGTTTGAGATCGAGGTGGGCGAGGCTGCTGCCAAGAAGTATGAGCGCTCCTCCAACGGGATCGTGATTCCCAACGAGGTCCTGCGTCGCGACCTGACTGTTGGCACCGCCACAGCCGGCGGCAACCTCGTGGCCTCTGAGCTGCTGAGCGGCTCCTTCATCGACCTGCTGCGCAATCGCATGGCGATGATGCAGGCTGGCGTGACCATGCTGAGCGGCCTGCAGGGCAACATCAGCATTCCCCGTCAGACCTCCGCTGCTACCGCCTACTGGGTGGGTGAAGGCGGCAGCCCGACCGAGAGCCAGCAGGCAATTGATCAGGTCAACATGACCCCCAAAACTGTGGGTGCATTCGTTGACTACAGCCGTCGTCTGCTGCTCCAGTCCTCGATCGACGTCGAGGCCATGGTCCGCAACGACCTGGCTCGTGTGATTGCGCTGGAACTGGATCGCGCCGCCATCTACGGCACCGGTAGCGCCAACCAGCCTCTGGGTCTGACCAACACCACTGGCATCGGTGCTCAGACGATCACCACCTACGGCACTTTCGCCGAGTACATCGGCATGGAGACCGATGTAGCTGCTGCGAACGCTGATGCTGGCTCTCTGCGCTACATCATCAACGCTGCCGCTCGTGGTGCCCTGAAGAGCACTGAAAAGTCGGCTACTTCGACTGCTCAGTTTGTCTTCGACAACAATGAGATCAACGGCTACCCCGTGATCGTCTCCAACCAGCTGGCTAACAACGACTGCCTGTTTGGTGACTTCAGCCAGTTCGTGATGGGCATGTGGTCCGGTCTCGACCTGACCGTCGACCCTTACGCCGGCAGCACCAGCGGCACCGTGCGGATCATTGCCCTGCAGGACGTTGATTTCGCCGTGAAGCAGCCTGGCGCCTTCTGCTTCGGCACCTGATCGCCATGAGGATCGAGATTTTGCGCTCGGTCATGATCTCGGGGGAGTCGGTTAGTGCCGGCTCCTTCGTTGAGGTCAGCGTGGCCGACGCCAATCTGCTGATTGGCATGAACAAGGCTCAGATTGCTGTTGAGCCTGAACCGCAACCCGAGCCTGAGGCTCCGAAGCGGTCTCGCAAGACCACCACCCCCACAACCTCCGAGGAGGACTGATCCATGGCCATCCTTCGCCAAGCCCTCGACAAGCTCGAGACTCTGAGTTTCCACCCCACAGCTGCACGTACTGCCACTGGCAACGGCACCGGCCTCGACATGCAGACCTACGACGGCGACGTCGTGCTGATTCTGGATTCGGCTGCTGGCACCGGCACCACCCCCACCCTGGCGGTGACCGTCGAGCACTCTGATTCACTGGGCAGCGGCTACACCGCCATCAGCGGTGCTGCGTTCACCACCGTTACCACCACAGCTTCCCAACAGAAGCTGGTGGTCAGCAAGGATGAGGCCAAGCGCTATGTGCGCGTGACCTACACCATCGGTGGCTCCACGCCTTCTTTCACCTTCTCGGTGAACGGCGTCGGCGTGAAGAAGTACGGCTGATTTGTAGCTGCTGATCGCCCCGGCCTGCCTCTGGTGGGCTGGGTTTTCTGTATGCAACTAAGATGAGAGCATGGCCTTCACTGAAGATCTAGACCTGTTCCTGATGGACTTTGGCGTTCCAGTGAGTGCTGGGGCGGTATCGGGCATTGGCGTTCTTGATATGCCAAGCGAGATAATTGCAAATGGGATGGTCTTAACAACTGATTATCGATTAACCGTAAAGGCATCACAGTTTGGCGGCTTGCTTTATGGCGATAACGTCACTGTTCAGAATACGCCGTATCAAGTGCGAGAGACGCGCTTGCTGGACGATGGGGCGTTTGCCGAGATTGCTTTGCAGAAGCTAGACTTCAACAGTATCGCGACCCTGTCCGGCCTCAACCTCACGACCTTGGCGGGGGATCCGCTTATCACGCTATGAGCACCACGATCACCGGACTCCCCAACGCAACAACGCCGCTGACTGGCGCCGAACGGGTGCCGATGGATCAGGCGGGTGCGACGAAAGACGCGACGACGCAGGACATTGCCAATTTGGCGCCGGCGACCGACCTGACCTATACGGCGGCGACGCGCACGCTGAATAGCTCAACTGGCGCCGGTGTGGTGCTGCCGGTTGCTACAACAACAGATGCAGGCTTGCAGTCGGCAGCGGATAAGACGAAGCTGGATTCGATCGTTGTTGATCGCGCCACACTTGTCACGAAGCTGGTCCGCAACAATACCGGCAGCACAATCCCGAAAGGCTCGGCTGTTTATGTTGTCGGCAGTAGCGGCACTGTTTTAACAGTTGCACTTGCTGATGCTTCGCTGGAGGCTACTGCTACCAACACGCTGGGTATTACGCAGGCCGCGATTGCCAACAACACGGAAGGTTATGTTGTCGCGGTTGGTCTGCTTGATGGCATTGATACTTCAGCCTTGGTTGAAGGCGCAACCATCTGGCTGAGTGAAACCACTGGCGGCCTGACCACCACAAGGCCAACGCAGCCCGCGCACGGTGTGGTGCTGGGATATTGCGTCAAGCAGTCGCCGGGCACCTCTGGGATCATCTACGTCAAGGTCGATAATGGCCTTGAGCTGGAAGAGTTGCACGACGTTCTGGTTACTGGCGCCACGTCTGGCCAGGTTCTCTACAAGGCAGCCGACGGCTTGTGGAAGCCCAAGCTGCTCGATGGCACCAACCTGGCGAACACAGCCGTCACCGCCGGTAGCTACACCAACGCATCGGTCACTGTTGACGGGCAGGGCCGCCTGACGGCAGCCAGTAGTGGCACGGCGCCTGTCACGAGCGTGTCTGCTACCGGGCCGATCAGCAGCAGCGGCGGCACCACGCCCACCATCAGCACCAGCATGGCGACCAATCGCCTGCTGGGTCGTGGGAGCGCAGGCACTGGCGTTGCTGAAGAGATCACCCTCGGCACCAATTTGAGCCTGAGCGGTACCACGCTAAACGCAACAGGTGGCGGCACGCCCGGCGGCAGCACCACCCAGATCCAGTTCAACGACGCTGGCGCGTTCGGTGGTGACGCCGATCTGACCTGGAACAAGACCACCAATGTCCTTACCAACCGAGGTGACATTAACCTCGACGATGGCGGCACTTTTACTACAACCGTTCAGTGCGTCACCCCAACCGCCAACCGCACCATCAGCTTCCCCGATGCCACGGGAACGGTTGGTTTAGTTGCTGGGTCTAGTGGGCAGGTAATCTATAACAATGCTGGCGCATATGCTGGCGGCAATCTTGGTTACGACTCAACTAAAGGCACTTTTGGCTACAGCAGTGGCAGCAGCTCCGTCACTCAAGCCACCAACAAAAGCACTAGTGTAACACTGAATGCTCCGTGCGGTCGGATCACAATGAACGCTGCCGCTTTGGCAGCAACCACAATCGTCAGTTTCACGCTTACCAACACCTCGATTGCAGCGACTGATCTGCTGGTGCTCAATCACGTCAGTGGTGGAACTGTTGGTGCATACGCCCTTAATGCACAAGCTGCCGCAGGTTCTGCGGTGATCAACGTCACCAACATCACGGCTGGTTCACTCAGCGAAGCTGTGGTGATCGGCTATGCCGTCATCAAATCCTAAGGAGGTTTTCCAATGGCTCAATTTACTATCGACATTCCCGACGAGCTAATTCCTGCCCTTGTGGCTGAATATAGCCTTGTTCAAGGCAGTACTCCTGCCACTACCCCTGAAGAGTATTTCTGGGCCAGTGTGGTGGAAACTGTTCGCCAACGAGCTGAGTTGTATAAGGTTGGTCCTTACTATGTCGGGCCTGTTGATCCGCAGTTCCAGGCAGATGGCAAACCTTATGGTTATGTCGAACCTGCCCCAGTAGTCAACGGCACTACTGAGCCAGATGGAGGTGTCGTATGACGCTGATCATCCAGAAGCCAACTGGGGCGAAGCTGAATCTGCGCAAGACCTGGCAGCCGATGGACGCTGACGCGGCTGCCTACATCACCGCCGTGGAAACCGCAGACGGCCAAGCACTGGAGGAAAAAGTCAAGATCGCCATTGATAACTTCGTCCTTGGCTGCAAGGCAGATGGGATCTGGAGTGCGATCAAGGCCAGTTGTATCTTGGCTGGCGCGAGGACGTTGAGTGGAGCATTGGTTCCGTTGGTAGGGACTGCGCCGACTAGGTTTGGTACTGAAGGTGGGTGGGACTACAACCGGAAGACTGGACTTCAAGGCAATGGATCCGATAATTATCTCAACACCAACAGAAACAATAATGCCGACCCACAAGATAGCAATCACGCATGTGTTTACTTGGGGTCACTTGGAAACGCCAATGGCTACATAGGCACAATCACTTCCGGCAACAACTATTTATTTAATGGTGCGGCTAGAGTGCGCTCAACGCCGTCTACAACTATTACTCCAGCAGCAATCGGAGTATATGCTGTAAACCGTTCAACATCTAGTCGTTTTAGTGCTATTAGCGCCAGGACTTTTTTTGATTACGTTGCCAGCTCAGTATCTCCAACGGATGCAAATATCTCTGTATTCAGAATTGCAAGTGGCTATCAGAACGCCCGCCTCTCCTTCTACAGCATCGGCGAAGCCCTAGACCTTGCCAAACTTGACGCCCGCGTCACCGACGTGATCAACGCGTTTGGAGCTGCTATCCCATGAACGAGTCACTAGACACTGCCACTACGACTGCCCTGGAGGTGTTGCGATGAGCTGGTTGATTACGCCGACTGAGAGAACTCCTCTAGATCAGGACTATCGCAACGTGTCCCTGTTGCTCCACGGCAACGGCGCCAACGGCAGCACCACCATCGTGGATAACAGTCCATCGCCTAAAACCGTGACTGCGGTTGGCAACGCGCAGATCAGCACGGCGCAAAGCAAGTTTGGTGGGGCGAGTATTGCGTTTGATGGGAGCGGGGATTTTCTTACTATCCCTGCCAACAATGCTTTTGACATTGGAAGCGGAGATTGTACGGCAGAGCTATGGTTTTATGTCAATGCAAATCCTGGATCAACCTTTGGCGCATATAGACGCATGTTAATTGGTAATTATGCAAATTCAACAAGCGGCTGGTCGCTTCAGCTTGGCGGAACTTCAACCGCATATACGAGTATTATATTTGGCGATGGTGACGACACCATAATAAATGCAAGTGTAGCTGTATCGCAAAACGTTTGGCACCATGTTGCACTTGCTAAAAATGGCGCTAACTGCAGGCTGTACTTTAACGGATCTCAGGTAGGATCAACCGCAAGTCGCCCTACCTTTTATTCTTCGAGCACAAGGGCATTTTACGTTGGCAGACTTAATTTTTCTGGCACGGAGGCGTGGGACTTTTCTGGTTTCATTGACGACATCCGCATCACCAAAGGCGTCGCCCGCTACACCAGTAATTTCACACCACCGACCGCACCGTTCCCTGATGCTGGTCCGGCCCAGTAGTGTCCCCGGCTAAGACGTCTCGCTTTCTCATCCCATCCTTCGCGCCTTGATGGCACCGTCTCGCTAATCTGCTGGTATGACGACTAAGCGCGAAACCATCCTGGCGGCGATCCGCACGGCGCTAACTGACACCACTGGTGTCGGCACCCGGATCTATCGCAGCCGTGTTGAACCGATGGCGCGGCAGGAGAGCCCGGCGATCGTT
>Ga0208783_10001772_pt1 | contig 12637 bp, 11 predicted proteins | sample DEB19_08_DNA_2_FD_184529 | JGI IMG/M metagenome (GOLD analysis project Ga0208783, IMG submission 184529) | Aqueous microbial communities from the Delaware River and Bay under freshwater to marine salinity gradient to study organic matter... | ecosystem: Environmental > Aquatic > Marine >... | reverse complement strand
CTTGACGATGTTTCCGACTCCGCGGCCGATGCGCGACTGGTGTGTCGCGCGCGCCTCGATGCGCTTGTTCTCGGCAGCGGCTGCCGCTGCGTCGGGCTTTGCGTCGGGCTTTGATTCGCCCTTCGATTCAGGCTTGGATTCAGGCTTGGATTCAGGCTTGGATTCAGGCTTCGATTCGGGCTTGGATTCAGGCTTCGATTCGGGCTTGGATTCAGGCTTCGACTCAGACGCCTTCTTGTCGGCGTCGGCCGCCGACTTGTAGCCTTCGCTGCGGTAGTCGGTCTCGTAGAAGCCGCCGCCCTTGAAGATCACGGCGCCGCCCGTCGAGATCTTGCGCTCGACCTTCTTCTTACGGCACTTCGGGCAGACCTTGATCGGGTCGGCCTTGATCGACTGGAACTCCTCGAATTCGTGCCTGCAGGCGCGGCAGATGTACTCGTAGGTGGGCATCGTTCGGGTGGTGCGATCACGCCTCTGGCGCGACGGCGACCTTCGCGGGGCGCAGCACGCTTTCGCCGAGCCGCCAGCCGGTCTGGAAGCGCATGCTGACGCAGCCCGGTGCGACGCCCTCCGCGGGCTGGCGCATGACGGCGTCGTGCTGCAGCGGATCGAACGGCGTGCCGGGCGTCGGATCGATGCGGGCGATCCCGTTCTGCTCGAGGGCCTTCTGGAGCTCGGCGCGCGTCATCTCGATCGATTTCGCGAGCTGCTCGACGGTGAGCTTCGAGTGGTCCTGGGCGAGCGCGAGGTCGAAGTGGTCGAGCACGGGCATGAGCGCGCGTGTGAGCTGCACGAGCCCGCCGACGCGCGCGCGCGCCTCGTTTTCGATCGAGCGGCGCTGGAAGTTGGCGAAATCGGCCTGCGCGCGCAGCTTGGCGGAGATTGCCTCGTCGCGCTCGGCGAGCAGCTTCTCGACCGCCTGCGCGAGGTCGTCGGTCTGCGTCTCGCCTTCGGCGGGAATCTCGGGATCAATGTCGTTTTCGTCTGCCATGACTCGTTCCGTGCGTCAACTTCGGTCGTCAGCCGCCGAAGGGATTGATCTTCTTCCAGAAGCTCGACTCGCCGGCGCGGACATCGATCTTCTCCGTCTGCGCGTACTCGGCGAGCAGCTTGCGCTGGTCGTCGGTGAGCCGCTTGGGCACCACCAGGCGCAGCACGACATGCAGGTCGCCGCGTCCGGTGGTTCCGCCGCGCGAGTTGAGCGAGGTCATGCCGGCGCGCTCGATCACGACGACCTCGCCGTGCTGGCTGCCCGCGGGAATCTCCATGTCGAGTTCGCCGTCGAGTCCGTCCACCTTCACCTTTGCGCCCAGCGCCGCCTGCGCGAACGCCATCGGATGCACGGTGATGAGATCGGTGCCGCGGCGCTCGAAGCGCTCGTCGTCGGCCACGCGCACGACGACATGGAGGTCGCCGCGCGGACCCTTGCCCTCGGGGCTCACCTCGGGCGGCGTCGGCTCGCCTTCGCCCGCGAGGCGAATGACCTGGCCATCCTCGATGCCCGCTGGAATGCGGACGCCAAGCTTGCGCTTGGTGGCGACGCGCCCCTGTCCGCGGCACTTGTCGCACTTGTCGGTGATCACGGTGCGGCGGCCGCGGCACTCGGGGCAGTTGGTGACCATGCGGAACATGCCGCCGAAGCCCGTCTGCGCGACCTGTCCCTGTCCGCCGCACACGGTGCAGGTCGCGGGCTTCGAGCCGGGCTTCGCGCCAGAGCCCGAGCACGGCTCGCACACATCGAGCCGCTTGAACTCGACCTCGCGCTCACAGCCCTTGAAGGCATCGATGAGCTCGATCTCGACCTCTGTCTCGAGGTCGTAGCCGCGCGCGGGTCCGCGCTGACCTCGCCCGCCCGCCTGCTGCCCGAAGATGTCGTTGAACATCGAGAAGATGTCGTTGACATGCATTGAGCGGAAGTCGTGCCCTGGGTTCTGGCGGAGCCCAGCGTGACCGTGGCGGTCGTAGAGCTGCCGGCGCTCGGGGTCGGACAGGACCTCGTACGCCTCGGTGCAGGCCTTGAACTCGGTCTCCGCCTCGGTGTTGTCGGGATTGCGGTCAGGGTGCCACTTCATCGCCAGGCGTCGATACGCCCGCTTGATGTCGTCCTGCGACGCGGTCTTCTCGACCGACAGGATCTCGTAATAGCACCTAGTCTGCGGCATATGGTCTGCGGCATACGGTCTGCGGCATACGGTCTGCGGCATACGCCTTCGCCGAACGATCTCTCGTGAAGCGCCCGCACGCGGTGTCCCGCGTGCGGGCGGAGTGTGTCAGTCGGTCAGCCTCTCAGACGACCGCGCCCTCGACGGCGGAGGTCTCGTCCTTGAGCTCTGTGATGATCACATCGGTCGTGAGCATCAGGCCGGCGACGCTGGCCGCGTTCAGGAGCGCGGTCTTCATCACCAGCGCCGGGTCGATGATCCCGCTCTTCACGAGATCCTCGTACTCGCCGGTGGCCGCGTTGAAGCCCGAGTTCGTCGTCTTCGCGGTGCGCACCTTCTCGACGACGAGGTCGCCGTCATGGCCTGCGTTCTCGGCGATCTGCTGGCAGGGGCGGGTGATCGCCTCGGCCACGATGTCGAAGCCGAACTTCTCGTCGCCCTTGGCCTTCTTCTTGGCCTCGAGCACGGCGTCGACCGCGCGCACGAGCGCGACGCCGCCGCCGGGCACATAGCCTTCCTTCGCGGCCGCGCGGGTCGCGTGGAGGGCGTCGTCGACGCGGTCCTTGGTCTCCTTCATGGCGACCTCGGTCGGTCCGCCCACGGAGATCATCGCCACGCCGGAGGTCATCTTGGCGAGGCGCTCCTGGAGCTTCTCGCGGTCGTAGTCGCTGGTCGTGCGGTCGATCTGCGCCTGGATCTGCGCGGCGCGCGCCTCGATGTCCTTCGACTTGCCGGCGCCCTGGATGATGGTGGTCTCCTCCTTCGAGATGACGACCTTCTTCGCGGTGCCGAGCTCCTTGAGCTCGACATCCTCGAGGCTGCGGCCGAGGTCCTCGGCGAAGAACACGCCCGCGGTGAGCACGCCGATGTCGGCGAGCATCGCCTTGCGGCGGTCGCCGAAGCCGGGGGCCTTCACCGCGCACACATTGAGCACGCCGCGGAGGCGGTTGACGACGAGCGCCGCGAGCGCCTCGGCCTCGACATCCTCGGCGATGATCACGAGCGGCTTGCCCGCCTGCGCGACCTTGTTGAGGAGCGGCAGGAGGTCCTGAAGCATCGAGATCTTCTTCTCGTAGATCAGGATGAGCGGGTTCTCGATGACGCACTCGCCGCGCTTCGGATCGGTCATGAAGTAGGGCGAGAGGAAGCCCTTGTCGAAGGCCATGCCCTCGACATAGGTGAGCGTCGTCTCGGCCGTCTTGCCTTCCTCGATCTCGCACACGCCCTCGGCGCCGACCTTGTCGATCGCCTCGGCGATGAGCTTGCCGATCGCGGTGTCGTGGTTCGCAGACACGGTGGCGATCTTCTCGAGGTCGGACTTGCCCTTGCACTTCTGCGCCATCGCGGTGATCGCGTCGCAGGCGGCCTGGGCGGCCGAGTTGATGCCGCGCTGGACGGCCACGGCGTTCGCGCCCGAGGTCACATACTTGAGGCCGCCGTTGTAGATCGCGCCCGCGAGCACGGCCGCGCAGGTCGTGCCGTCGCCGGCGACATCCGCGGTCTTCTTCGCGACCTGCTGGACCATCTTGGCACCCATGTTCTCGAAGGGCGAGGGGAGGTCGACTTCCTTGGCGACGGTGACGCCGTCCTTGGTGATCGACGGACCGCCGTAGGACTTCGAGTAGAGGACATTGTGGCCGACGGGACCCATGGTGACCGCGACCGCCTGCACGAGCTGGTCGACGCCGCGCTTGAGCTCCGCGCGCGCCGCCGCATCGAACTTCATCTGCTTGTTTGCCATTGTTGGAAACTCCGTTCTTTCGCAGGTCTGGCTGCGGTCACTTGGTCATGACGCCGAGCAGTTCGCTCTCGCGCAGGATCACATGGGTCACGCTCTTGATCTCGATCTCGGTGCCCGCGTACTTGCCGTACACGACGGTGTCGCCCTTCTTGACGACGACGGCGGCGCGCTCGCCGTTCTCGAGCAGGAGGCCGGGGCCGGTGGCGACGACGGTTCCGTGCATCGGGCGCTCCTTGGCGCTCTCAGGAAGGAACAGGCCGCTGGCGGTCTTGGTCTCGGGCTCGACGGGCTTGATGAGGATTCGATCTTCGAGTGGTCGGACGGACATGGTGTGTGGTCTCGTGAGTGAGTGTGTTCGTTGAGTCGTGTGAGTCGAAGGCTTGATCAGGACCGGTCAGGCGGCAATCAGAACATGCCGCCCATGCCCGGGTGACCGTGGTCGTGGTGGTGGTCATCCGGCGCCTCGCCCTTCGGCTGAGGCTTGATCGCGACCGCGCAGTCGCAGGTCAGGATCAGGCCAGCCACGCTCGCCGCGTTCTGCAGCGCCGTGCGGTCGACCTTTGCAGGGGTGATGACGCCCTGCTTGAGCAGGTCGCCGTACTCGAGCGTGAGCGCGTTGAAGCCCTCGTCGCCCTTCAGATCCTTGACTTTCGCGACGACGACCGTGCCCTTCTCGCCTGAGTTGTCGGCGATGGTGCGCAGCGGCACGCAGAGCGCCTCGGCCACGGCCTCGACGCCGGCGAGCTCGTCGCCCTTGACTTCCTTGCGGACCTTGTCGAGCACGGGCAGCGCGCGGATGTAGCTGGTTCCGCCGCCCGCGACGACGCCCTCGGCGACGGCCGCGCGGGTCGCGTGCAGCGCGTCCTCGACGCGCGCCTTCTTCTCCTTGAGCTCTGCCTCGCTGGACGCGCCGACATTCACCTGCGCGACGCCGCCGGCGAGCTTCGCCAGGCGCTCCTGGAGCTTCTCGCGGTCGTAGTCGCTGTCGGTGTTGGCGATCTCCTGGCGGATCTGCTCGCAGCGGCCCTTGATGCTCGCGGTGCTGCCGGCGCCCTCGATGATCGTGGTGTTGTCGCCGTCGACGACGATCTTCTTCGCCTGGCCGAGATCCTTGATGGTGACCTTGTCGAGCTCGATGCCGAGGTCCTTCATGATCGCGCGGCCGCCGCAGAGGATCGCGATGTCCTCGAGCATGGCCTTGCGGCGGTCGCCGTAGCCGGGCGCCTTGACCGCGCAGACATTGAGCACGCCGCGCAGCTTGTTGATGACGAGCGCGCTGAGCGCCTCGCCGGTGACATCCTCGGCGATGATGAGGAGCGGCTTCTTCGCCTCCATGACCTTCTCGAGGAAGGGCACGAACTTGGCGAGCGAGTCGATCTTGTCCTCGTACACGAGCACGAGCGCCTTGCTGAACTCGCAGGTCATCTGCTCGGTGTTCGTGGAGAAGTTCGGGCTGAGGTAGCCGCGGTCGAACTGCATGCCCTCGACGACATCGATGGTGGTGTCGCGCGACTTGCCTTCCTCGACGGTGATGACGCCGTCCTTGCCGACCTTCTCGAACGCCTCGGCCATGATCTTGCCGACGCTGGCGTCGTTGTTGGCGCTGATGGTGGCCACGGCGCCGATGCCGCCCGCGACCTTGTCGACGGGACGGGCGCTCTCGGTGATGCGCGCAGCGACCGCGGTGACGGCCTTCTTCATGCCGCGCACAAGCGAGTTCGGGTCGGCGCCCGCGGTGATCTGGCGGTGACCCGCCTTGACCAGCGCCTCGGCGAGGACGGTCGCGGTCGTGGTGCCGTCGCCGGCGTCGTCGGAGGTCTTCGAGGCGGCCTCCTTCACGAGCTTGGCGCCCATGTTCTCGACCTTGTCGCGGAGTTCGATCTCCTCGGCGACGGACACGCCGTCCTTGGTGACGGTCGGGCCGCCCCAGCTCTTGTCGAGCACGGCGTTACGGCCGCGTGGACCGAGGGTGCTCTTGACGGCGGCTGCCAGCTTTTCAACGCCGATCAGCAGGCTCTTGCGGGCTTCGTTGTCGAAGGAAAGTTCCTTGGCGGACATCGTGGTCGCTCTCCGAATATTCGGTGGTTCACTGACTGCGGCCGACGCCACGCGGGTGGCACGCCGCTCCAAACGGGGCGTCGCGGGATACAAACCTCGTGCCAGAGTCCAAGGCGGCGTCCGGGGTGCCGCGGGCACGCCATTGGCGGCAATGAGATGCTCGGAAGTGTCTTTGGGAAAGAGACTTGTGATGTGTGCGCCGATGCACCGCCCCTCGATAGCCACTGACAGTTGAGGATCGCTCGGCGCGACCGCTGCCGTAATGGCAGACCGTCTTGATCGACCCCGTCTGAGTCAGCCGAGGATGTCCTCGACACGCGGCGGTGGGCGGCGGACCGAGAGCAGGGCCCAGTGGGCGTTCGCCAATCGGTAGAGGAGCCCGACCAGCAGAAACATGGCGCTTCCCAAAGCCGCGACGGAGGCGAGCAGTGCAACCTGGTGCTCGGTCGGATCGGTCCTGTGCATATGCAGCGCGAGCACGCCCGTTCCGAGGGTGACCGCCGCGGCGATCAGGAGGTCGCGCGTGGTCTGGGTGGCGTGGCGCGCGCTTCGGTAGACGCGCGAGTAGGGGACGAGCTCGCGCAGGAGTGGCGTGAGCGCCGCGACCACCGCAGCGACCGCGCCGAGCGCCCCGAGCGCGGCCTCGAAGCTCGGCGCCTGCAGCGCGAGCACAAGCCAGCAGGCGAATCCCGCACCTCCAATCACGCGCGCCCGCAGCACCGCGCGCCGCCGTTCCCACGGAAGGACGAGCACGAGCCCGAGGAATCCGATCGCGCTTCCCGCGACGGCGAGCGCAGGCGCAAGGGACTGCACGCCCCGAATTCCCGGCGCGATCCATGCAGGAAGCGCCGTCGATTCGGCGATCGTGCCCGCGACCGGCGATGCCGCGATCGCACAGGCGAGCACGCTGCCGATGCACGCGAGGTAGACCCCCCAGGCGATGCGCGTGAGCGCGCGAGTTCGGGCGAGCGATTCGGTCGCGGGGTCGAGCCGCGCCGCGAGCGTGACCATGATGTCCTGCGCGCACTCGGGGCATTTCGCCTGCGCCTCGAGGCCCTCGAGGTCGTATCCGCACTTGGTGCAGGCGATTCGCGTGCGGATGATCGGGCCGGACATCGCCCGTAGTGTGTCGCGGCGCGGGCTCCGAGGCAAGCAGGGGAGGTACACTCGCGCCATGCAGGACAGGATCGAGGCCCTTCGCGCGAACATCGTCTCCGTCTACATGGGGAATGTGCAGGCCGTCGACCGCCTGATCGTGTGCCTGCTCGCGCGCGGGCATGTGCTCATCGAGGATGTGCCCGGCGTCGGCAAGACCGTGCTCGCCAACGCGCTCGCGCGATCGATCCGCTGCACCTTCAGCCGCATCCAGTGCACGCCCGACCTGCTGCCCGCGGATGTCACGGGAACCAGCATCTACCGCCAGGACTCGAGCACCTTCGAGTTCCGCGAGGGACCGATCTTCGCGAATGTCGTGCTGGCCGACGAGATCAACCGCACCACGCCGCGCACCCAGTCGGCCATGCTCGAGGCGATGAGCGACGCGACGGTGTCGGCCGAGGGCGGCGTGCGCCACCTGCCGCAGCCGTTCCTCGTGGTGGCCACGCAGAACCCGTACGAGTTCGAGGGAACCTACTTCCTTCCCGAGAACCAGCTCGACCGCTTCCTGATGCGGCTCTCGCTCGGCTACCCGTCGCCCGACGACGAGGCGCGCATCCTGCAGAAGCAGCCGGCTCGCACCGCGCTGCCCGATCTCAAGCCCGCGATGGGCGCCGAGGAAGTGCTCGAGCTGCAGCGCAAGGCGGACGGCGTGCGCCTCGACCAGTCGCTCGTCGACTACATCATCGCCATCGCGACCGCCACGCGGAACAGCGAGGACCTGCAGGTCGGCGTGTCGCCGCGTGGCGCGCTCGCCCTGGCCGCCGCCGCGCGCGCCACCGCATTCGTCGCGGGCCGCGACTACTGCGTGCCCGACGACATCGTGTCGAATGTCCTGCCCGTGTGCGCGCACCGCGTGATCAGCCGCACCTACATGCACCAGGGCGACACGATGACCACCCGGCGCATCATGCAGCGCGTGCTCGAGAGCGTGCCGAGCCCGGTGTGACGGCCTCGGGAACCGCAGGATTCACCGCATGAAACCCGCAGTCGTCCTTCTCTCCGGCGGACTCGACAGCGCGACCGTGCTCGCGTGGATGCGCCGCGAGGGCTTCGCGTGCCACGCGCTCAGCTTTCGCTACGGACAGCGCCATTCGATCGAGCTCGACCGCGCCGCCGAGATTGCGCGCGCGCTGGGCGCGGCCGAGCACCGCGTGGCCGAGATCGACCTGCGCGCCTTCGGCGGCAGCGCGCTCACTGCCGACATTGATGTGCCGAAGGACCGCGACGAGTCGTCGATCGCGCACGGCGTGCCCGTGACCTATGTGCCCGCGCGCAACACGATCTTCCTCGCCTTCGCGCTCGCATACGCCGAGACGCTCGGCGCAAGCGACATCGCGATCGGCGTGAACGCGATCGACTACTCGGGCTACCCCGATTGCAGGCCTGAGTTCATCGCCGCGTTCGAGCGGCTCGCGAACCTCGCGACCAAGGCGGGCGCGCAGGATGGCGCGCATTTCCGCGTGCACACGCCGCTGCAGACGCTCTCGAAGGCAGGCATCGTGCGCCTCGCGCTCGAGCTCGGCGTGCCCGTCGGCCGCACCATCTCGTGCTACGACCCATCGCCCTCGGGCGCGCCGTGCGGACGCTGCGATGCGTGCATCCTGCGCCGCAAGGGCTTCGCCGAGGCGGGCGTGGTGGACGCTCGTTGATTCCAACGGCGGGTGTTTCGATCGGGAATAGGCGCGGGTATCGCAGCGTCCGCGCCGCCCATGAACGCCACTCGCGCTATCTCTCTCGCGTCCCTCGCCGTCGCAGCGGTCCTCGCGACCGGCTGCCAGACCCATTACCGCACGCCGGGCGGGCCCGCGCCGATCGGCGAGATGACCGCGCCCAGCATCGCGGAGAGGCTCCGCGCGCAGCCTGAATCGCCCATGCCGGCGACGCTCGCCTTCGTGCGCGTGCAGGGGGGCGGCTACTACTCGTCGTCGATCGCAGGCGTGCGGCGCGGCTGCGTGTCGATCGTGTCGGCGAGCGACCTCGAGTTGCCGGCTGATCTCGAGCGCATCCAGAGGTGGTCCGATGTCGGCGCCTGCACGCGGCTTTCTGCGATCATCGTTCCCGAGGCGAGGGGCAACGGCTCCGACGCCGCGATGCTCGCCCTGCGTGAGGGCGCTGCCCACCTGCACGCCGATGTCGTCGCGCTCTACACCGTCGACACCACCTTTCGGGTCGACGACTTCTCTCCGGGCGCGCTCGGGCTTGTGACCCTCGGGCTTGCGCCGACCAAGAGCGCGGTGGTGAACGCGACCGCGAGCCTGGCGTTCGTTGATGTCCGCACAGGCTTTGTCTATGGAACCGCCGAAGCCTCGTCGCGCGACGACCAGCTTGCGAATTCGTGGACATCCGAGGACGCCGTCGACCAGTGCCGCCGCCGGGTCGAGCGCGAGGCGCTCACGGCGCTGTTCTCCGAGGCCGATCGTGCGTGGCACGCCATCGCCGTCCAGCGACGCGCACAGCTCGAAAAGCGGCAGGGGTGAGCCCCTTTCGAATCGCGAAGTGGATACCGTTCCGAACTCCAGGAGATTCCATGCTCGTCGCCTCGATCCTCTCGCTTTCGCTCGCCGCCGCCATCTCGATCGCACCTCAGGACAAGCCGTCGACCCCGCCGGCGACCCCGCCCGCAGCAGCCAAGGCTCAGGCGCCCGCGGCGCCGCCCACCACCGAGGAGCTGCAGCAGCGCGTGATGCAGCTCTTCCAGGGTTTGCAGGAGAAGTACGAGAAGGTCGACAACCCGAGCGAAGAGGAGATGAAGAGGATCCAGGAGGATGTCGCGACGCAGGCCGACGCGGCCCTTGAGGGCATCGACCTCGCCGCGCTTTCGCCCGAGCAGATGCAGGTGCTCGAGCCTGTGATCGGCATGTCGAAGAAGGGCCGCGAGAAGATGGTGGCCATGCTCGCCGAGCAGGCGAAGGACCCCACCGTGAAGGGCTTCGAGGCCGCGATGCGCTCGGCGATGCTGGGCATGCGCGGCGGAAGCGACGCGCCCCCGCTCGCACTGCTCGATCACCCCGCCTTCATCGAAGGCATCATGACCGATGAGGGACCCATGGTGCTCGACATGCTTGCGGAGCAGGCGAGCGCCGCCGACCTTGCGTCGCGCGTCGCCCTGATCGAGAAGCTTGGTGCGCGCTTCAACGCCGACGCATCCGTGCGCACGGCCATGCTGGCCGAGGGCTACCTCAAGCTCGTGCAGAAGGCGCTTCCGAAGGACAAGGCTGCCGAGGCGCGCAAGGCCGTGCTCGCATGCGTCGCGGCGAAGGCTGCGGCTGCCGAGGGTCGCGAGAAGAAGAGCCTCGAGCGTCTCACAAGGATCCTCAATGGCGCCGCAGCGCGCGGCGAGCTCATCGGATTCCCCGTGCCGGCGATGACCTGCAACTGGGTCTCGCGTGCCGACGGGTCGTCGCCTTGGAACAACCTCTCGGAGCTCAAGGGCAAGGTCGTCGTCCTCGACTTCTGGGCCACCTGGTGCGGACCGTGCGTCGGCAGCTTCCCCAAGGTCGCCGAGATGCGTCAGGCGTATCCCGCTGACAAGGTCGAGATCGTGGGCATCACCAGCCTGCAGGGCATGGTGCAGCACCAGAAGCGCAAGCCCGTGCAGTGCGAGGGGCAGCCCGATGTCGAGAAGAAGGAACTCCTCGAGTTCATGAAGGACATGGGCGTGACCTGGACGGTCGCGCTGACCGAGGAGGATGTCTTCAACCCCGACTTCGGCATCCGCGGCATTCCGTTCGTTGCGGTGCTCGACAAGGATGGCAAGGTCTTCAAGGCGGGCATGCACCCGTCGGATGAGGACGCGATCCGGGCGGCCGTCGACGAGTTGCTCGCCCGAAAGTGAAAGCAGGGGGCTGTGCCCATCCTCCTGCGGCGCGCCCGTGCAGTTATCTCGCGTTGTTTCTGCCAACCCCGGGTGGTTTCACACAGGTTGCCCGGTCATTTCGCCGATGCCTCACGACCAGCGGTCCGTTCGGGCTGCGTGGTCCCCCTTCGGCAACGAGAGAAACAACCATGAACAAGATCGTCCTCGCCGCTTCCGTCGGAATCGCAGTCACCCTCGCCCCGATCGCCAGTTCGGTGCTCGCCGCGCCCGCTCCGCAGGAGGCGCGCCAGCCCGCTGCAGGCGTAACCGCCGAGGAGATCCAGAAGCGCGTTCAGGCCGTGTTCGAGGAGCTCGACAAACTCCCCGCGAATGCCGATGCCGAGGCGAGCCAGCGAAAGTTAGCGGAGATCGCGGCCCGCGCACTCGACGGCATCGATCTGCAGAAGCTCGATGCAGCGGCGTTCATCGCCGCCTACCAGCTTTATCAGATGGCGGGAGCCGCAAACTCCTCCCAGTACGACGCCGCCGTTGCTGCGCGCGCGAAGCTTCCGACGGCGGATGGTTTCGCCGTGGCGGTTCAGCGCGCCTCGATGGGTAGCGGACGCGATGCCGATGCGATTGCAGCGCTGCTCAATCACCCCGGCTTCAACGATGGCTTCACGGGCCCCACGGCGCGCGCGATGCTCACGCTGCTTGATCGGACCAGCGCTGCGACTCTCCAGCCTTACGCGGCGAAGCTCGCGGGACTGGGCTCGAGGTTCACGGCAGATGCCCCCCAGGACACCTTCGCGGGCGCGATGTCCTGGGTGCGGGTCATGCGGAATGCTGGCTCGGCCCCGCAGGCGGAAGCTGCGCGCAAGAGTGTGGTCGAAGCCGCCAAGGCTCGCCTTGCCAAGGCCGACGAGCGCACGAAGAAGTCGCTGAACCGCATGATCGAGGTGCTCGAAGGCGCCGCGATGCGTGGGCAACTCGTTGGCTCGACCGCGCCGGACCTGAAGGTCAGCTGGAACACGACGGCCGAGGGTACGCCCGCCGGCTGGAAGAGCCTCGCGGATCTCAAGGGCAAGGTCGTGGTCGTCGATTTCTGGGCGACCTGGTGCGGTCCGTGCGTCGCGAGCTTCCCGAAGCTTGCCGCGCTGCGGAAGGCCTATCCCGCCGACAAGGTGGAGATCATCGGCGTCACCAGCCTGCAGGGCTATGTGGCGCACACGAAGCGTCCGCGCGTCGACTGCAAGGGTGATGCTGCCAAGGAGCAGGTCGAGCTTCTCGAGTTCATGAAGGACATGGGCATGACCTGGACCGTCGCGCTGTCGGGGAAGGACGTGTTCAACCCCGACTTCGGCATCAACAGCGTTCCGTATGTTGCGATCCTCGACCAGTCGGGCAAGGTCTACAAGACCGGCCTGCACTCTGAGAACGACACGGTGATCCGTGCGGCGGTCGATGAGCTTCTGAAGAAGAAGTGAGCGCGATCGCGAGACAACACGAGTGATTCATCATCGCCCCGGGCCTTGCCCGGGGCGATGTCGCAATTGAGCGCTCGTGATTCTCGCGGTCGCCGCTGCGGCGGCTCCCTCTGGACGAGCGCCGCGCGAGTGAATCGCGCCGGCGCTCCCGGCATGCGTACCGCCAAAGCGAGCAAAGGCGAGCGGCCTGCGGCGAAGCCGCAGCCGCTCGCCAGTTGCGAGCGCTCGTGATTCT
>Ga0208783_10001771_pt1 | contig 12640 bp, 12 predicted proteins | sample DEB19_08_DNA_2_FD_184529 | JGI IMG/M metagenome (GOLD analysis project Ga0208783, IMG submission 184529) | Aqueous microbial communities from the Delaware River and Bay under freshwater to marine salinity gradient to study organic matter... | ecosystem: Environmental > Aquatic > Marine >... | reverse complement strand
CGACAGTCGAGAGGAGTCTTCCGTGGCCAAACAGATGGTGTTCGACGATGAGGCCCGTCAGCCGCTGCTCGCCGGCGTTTCCAAGCTGGCCAAGGCGGTGAAGAGCACGCTCGGCCCGCGCGGCCGCAATGCCGTGCTCGACAAGGGCTGGGGCTCGCCGAAGGTGACGAAGGACGGCGTGACCGTCGCCGAGGACATCGATCTCGAGGATCCCTACGAGAACCTGGGAGCCCAACTCGTGAAGGAGGCGGCGAGCAAGACCAACGACGTCGCTGGCGACGGCACCACCACGGCCACGGTGCTGGCCGAGGCGATCTTCCGCGAGGGATTGAAGATGATCGCCGCCGGCGCCGATCCGATGGCGCTGTCCCGTGGCATCCACCGGGCGGTCGAGTCGGTGTCGAAGTCGATCCTGTCGATGGCGACGCCGATCAACGAGAAGAGCAAGAAGGAGTTGACGCAGATCGCCACCATCGCCGGCAACAATGACGCCACGATCGGCGACGTGCTCGCCGAGGCGTTCCTGAAGGTCGGCAAGGACGGCGTGATCACGGTGGAAGAGGGCAAGCAGGCCGAAACCTCGGTCGACTTCGTCGAAGGCATGCAGTTCGACCGCGGCTTCCTCTCGCCCCACTTCGTCACGGACGCCGAGTCGCAGATCTGCGAACTGGAAAACCCGTACATCCTCATCTTCGAGGAGAAGATTTCGAGCGCCAAGAACCTCGTTCCACTCATGGAGGCGGTGAGCAAGGCGGCCAAGCCGCTGGTCGTGATCGCGGAGGACGTCGAGGGTGAGGCGCTGGCCACGCTCGTGGTCAACAAGCTCAGGGGCATCGTCCAGTCGGTGGCCGTGAAGGCGCCAGGATACGGCGACCGCCGCAAGGCGATCCTCGGAGATCTCGCGGTGCTGACCGGTGGCCAGGCGATCTTCAAGGACCTCGGCATCTCGCTCGACAGCGTGAAGCTGAGCGACCTCGGCCGCGCCAAGCGGGTGATCATCGAGTCCGAGAACACGACGATCGTCAGCGGCGCGGGCACGAAGGATGCCATCGAGGGGCGTGCCAAGCAGATCCGCTCCGAGATCGAGGTGACGACCAGCGAGTACGACCGCGAAAAGCTGCAGGAGCGTCTGGCGAAGCTGTCCGGCGGCGTGGCCCAGATCAACGTCGGTGCCGCGACCGAGACGGAGATGAAGGAGCGCAAGGCGCTCATCGAGGACGCCAAGAGCGCGGTGCAAGCGGCGCTGGCCGAGGGCATCGTTCCCGGCGGCGGCGTGGCCCTGCTGCGGAGCGAGAAGGCGGTCGAGAACCTGCTCAAGGGCGACCTCAACGCCGACGAGAAGATGGGCGTCACGATCGTGAAGCAGGCGCTGCGGTATCCGCTCGAGGCGATCGCCGGCAACGCCGGCGTGGACGGCTCCGTCGTCGTCAACCGTGTGCGGCACATGAAGGGCAAGAACGACGGCTACGACGCCGACAAGGCCGAGTATTGCGACCTCGTGGCGGCGGGCGTGATCGACCCGGCCAAGGTCGTCCGCACGGCGCTGCAAAATGCGGCCAGCGTCGCATCGCTGCTGCTGACGACCGACTCGCTCGTCACGGAGATCCCGAAGGCCGAGGAGGACGCCGGTGGCGAGGGCCACGACCACCACGGCATGGGCGGCGGCATGCCCGGCATGGGCGGCATGGGCGGCATGGGCGGCATGGGCGGCATGCCCGGGATGATGTGAACGGGGCCGCTTCGGCCTTGGCTCGAATTCTTGGAACGGAACGTTGACCCTTTTTTCGGAGTGAATGACACATGGCTGCGAAGAACCTGAAGATCCGTCCGCTGGATGACCGCGTGGTGGTCGAGCCGGTCGAGGCCGAGGAGCGGACCGCCGGCGGCATCGTGCTGCCCGACACCGCCAAGGAGAAGCCGCAACGGGGCCATGTGGTCGCCCTCGGTCCCGGCAAGCTTCTCGACAACGGAGGCCGCGCTCCCCTCTCGCTGTCCGTCGGCGATCAGGTGATCTACGGCAAGTATTCCGGCAGCGACATCGAGGTCGACGGCCACGAGGTGAAGATCCTCCGCGAGAGCGACATCCTCGCGAAGGTCCTCAGCTGAACCCCGGCCAGCACGTCTCATAGAGATCCGGCCTGCGTGTCCGCGTGACGCAGGCGACGACCGACAAGGCATCAGGCAACCGATTTCCCAGTCACTTTCCAGGAGTACGTCCCGTGCCCAAGCAACTGCTGTTCGACGACAAGGCCCGTGCCAAGCTGCTCAAGGGCGTGGAAAAACTGGCCGGCGCGGTCGCCGTGACCATGGGACCCACCGGCCGCAACGTGATCATCGACAAGTCGTTCGGCGGTCCCACGGTGACCAAGGACGGTGTCACGGTGAGCAAGGAAGTGGATCTCGACGACGCCTTCGAGAACATGGGCGCCAAGCTTGTCAATGAGGTGGCATCGAAGACCTCGGACCTGGCCGGTGACGGCACGACGACGGCCACGGTGCTGGCCCGAGCGATCTTCCGCGAGGGCACGCGAAACGTCGCGGCGGGAAGCAACCCCACGGCCGTGCGCCGCGGGATCGAGAAAGGCGTGGAGGCCGCGGTCGGTCGGCTCACGCAGATCGCGCGGAAGGTGGAGCGGCCCGAGGAGATCGCCCAGGTCGGTGCGATCAGCGCCAACAACGACCGCTCCATCGGCGATCTGCTCGCCGAGGCACTGCAGCGGGTGGGCAAGGACGGCGTGATCACTGTCGAAGAGGGAAAGACCACGGAGACCACCGTGCGGTTCGTCGATGGCATGCAGTTCGACAAGGGCTTCGTGTCGCCGTACTTCGTCAACAAGCCGGCGGAGATGGTCTGCCAGCTCGACGACGCCCTGATCCTTATTCACGAGAAGAAGATCTCCAACCTGCGCGATCTGCTTCCGTTGCTGGAGAAAGTCAGTGCATCCGGCAAGCCGCTGCTGATCATCGCGGAAGACGTCGACGGCGACGCGCTGACGGCGCTCGTCGTCAACAAACTGCGTGGCGTGCTGAACGTCTGCGCGGCCAAGGCGCCGGGCTTCGGCGACCGCCGCAAGGCCATGCTCGGCGACATCGCCACGCTGACGGGCGGCACGCTCATCAGCGAGGATCTTGGGCTCACGCTCGAGAGCCTCGACCTCTCGCACCTCGGCAAGGCGAAGAAGATCACCGTCGACAAGAACGAGACGACGATCGTGCAGGGTGCCGGCAAGCAGCCCGAAGTGCAGGCCCGGGTGCAGCAGCTGCGGACCCAGATCGAGGGCACGGAGAGCGAGTACGACCGCGAGAAACTCCAGGAGCGGCTCGCCAAGCTGACCGGCGGCGTCGCGATCATCTCGGTGGGTGCGGGCACCGAGGCCGAAATGAAGCAGAAGAAGGCCCGCGTCGAGGACGCCCTGCATGCCACGCGGGCGGCCGTCGAGGAGGGCATCGTTCCCGGCGGCGGCGTCGCCCTGCTCCGCTGCCGCGAGGCGGTGGAGAAGGCGCGGGCACAGGCCAAGGGCGACGAGAAGATCGGCGTCGACATCATCCTGCACTCCCTCGAGGCGCCGATTCGCCAGATCGCCGAGAACGGCGGGATCGACGGCGCGGTGGTGGCCGACGAGGTTGCGGACAAGGACCTGAACGTCGGCTACGACGCCAATAAGGGCGAGTACGTCGACATGCTCAAGGCCGGGATCATCGACCCCGTGAAGGTGGTCCGCGTGGCGCTCACCAACGCGGCGAGCATCGCCGGACTGATGCTCACGACCGAGGCGCTGGTGACGAATCTCGACAAGGAGGACGCCAAGAAGCATCGGATCGAGGGCAGCGTCCGCTAATGGACGTGATCGGAAGACCTTTCCGCTCCGTCCGTCGACGCCGCGGGCGACACGCGCCCGTGGCTAGCCCCTCGGCCGGTTGATTCCGTCCCCGCAGATGCCCACAGAGCGCGACTATTACGAGGTGTTGGGCGTCGAGCGGCGGGCCGACGGCGCACAGATCGCCGATGCCTACCGCAAGCTGGCGATCCGGTTTCATCCTGACAAGAACCCGGGCGACGCCGCGGCCGCTGATCGCTTCAAGGAGGCGGCCCGGGCGTTCGAGGTGCTGTCGAACGACGAGCTCCGGGCCCGCTACGACCGCTTTGGCCACGCCGGCCTGCAGGGAGGCGGCCGCCACGAGTTCAACGACATCGGCGACATCTTCGAGGCGTTCGGCGACCTTTTCGGCGGGGGCATGTTCGGCGACGCCTTCGGCGGGGGCAAGCGGCGGGCCAACCGTCCGCGGCAGGGTCGCGACGTCTTTTCCAGCGTGTCGCTGTCACTCGTCGAGGCGGCACGCGGCGTCACGAAGACCGTCCAATTCACCCGGCACGAGACCTGCGGCACCTGTGACGGCAGCGGCGCCAAAAAAGGCACCGTCCCGCAGCCCTGCGACTACTGCAAGGGGCACGGTCAGGTGGTGCAGACGGCCGGCGTGTTTCGCCTCCAGACGACCTGCCCCGCCTGCCGCGGCGCCGGCAGCGTGATTCGTGAAAAGTGCCCGGCCTGCGCGGGCGAGGGGCTCACCGAGGAACACGTGGAGCGCCGGGTGACGATTCCAGCCGGTGTCGACCGCGATGTGCGGGTGCGGCTGGCCGGCGAGGGCGAGCCGGGCGGCAACGGCGGCCCGCCGGGAGATTGCTACTGTGCCATCGAGATCGAGGAGCACCCGTTCCTGACGCGCGAGGGACGCGACCTCCATTGCGAGGTGCCGATCACGTTCAGCCAAGCCGCGCTCGGGGCCACGGTGGACGTGCCGACGCTCGACGGACCGAAGCCGCTGGCGATCGCGCGCGGTACCCAGGCGGGTGACGTGGTCCGCGTGAAGGGGCTCGGCATGCCGGAGGTCCGTGGCCGTGGAATCGGTGACCTCCATGTGCACGTCCACGTAGAAGTTCCCAAGACGCTGTCTCCCCGCGCCGAGCAGCTGCTGCGCGAGCTCGCCGCCGAGGAGCAGAAGGAAGTCAGTCCGAAGCGTTCCAGCTTTTTCAGCCGCCTGGGAGAGTATTTTCAGTCGCGGGAGCCGGAGGCGGCGGAAGAAACCCGGGCGACCAGGTCGCGGAAGCAGGAGAAGAACGCATGAGTGCTCACGGGCGGCCGGATGATGGGGTCGACGACCAGCCTGCGGCGGCAGATGGCGGACCGGTGCGGGGAGCGAACGCGGCCGACCAGGAGGGCGGTTCGCTCGAGCAGAAGGTGCGAGACGCCGAAGATCGCGTCCTGCGGGCCCAGGCCGAACTGGAGAATTTCCGCAAGCGTTCGCGGCGGGAATACGAGGACGCGCTGCGATATCGCGAAATGGACCTGCTGCGCGACCTGCTTCCCGTGCTCGACACCGTGCAACGGGCGATCGACGCCAGCGAGAAGACCGCCGACGTCGACAGCCTGCGTTCGGGCTTTCGAATGACGGCGCAGCAGATCGAGAAGCTGCTGGAGTCGCACGGCTGCAAGACGATCGACACCGACGGTACGCCGTTCGATCCGACCGTCCACGACGCGATCCTCCAGCAGGTGGTGCCCGGCGTGGCTGCGGGCACGATCGTGGGTGTCGCGAGCCGGGGCTACAAGCTGCACGATCGGGTCGTCCGTCCGGCCCAGGTGATCGTGGCTCAGCAACCATCCGACGCGGACGCGTAGCAACCAGCGGAGACGCCGACATGCCCACGTATGACTACGTCTGTGACGGCTGCGGACACGCTTTCGAGCTGTTCCAGTCGATGACCGATGCCGTGAAGAAGACCTGCCCCAAGTGCAAGAAGAAGAAGCTGCGCAGGCTGATCGGCGCGGGAGGGGCGATCATGTTCAAGGGTTCGGGTTTCTACAAGACCGACTACCGCAGTGAGTCGTACAAGAAGGGCGCGGCTGCGGACAAAGGAGGCGGTGCGGACGGAGCTGCAAAGAAGACGGATTCGGGCGGATCCACGTCGGGCGGCGCGACCAAGAAGGGCACCGATTAGGACGATCGCGGGTGTACCGCCGCGGCGATTGACGCGGCCGGAGCGACCGCCTGCAAACGACCTCGAGCCGACCGTAGCCGACGAGACGAGGAGGGAACGATGCCGTCGTGTCCGGTCTGTGATGCGCAGGTGCAGCTCGGCGTCACGCCGACAGCCCCGTTCTGCAGCGAGCGGTGCCGGCTGATCGATCTGGGCCGCTGGCTCGACGAGGCCTACGCCGTGCCGGAGAAGAAGCGGGACGACGCAGAGGATGGGGTGGAGGAGCAAGCCTAGTCGTGCCGTACCATGCGCGTGCCACGCGTCTGGCGTCGAAGCCGCCACCCGGTGTCGCCTGACGATCGCGGCCGTATACTCTCGCCGACAGCATGTTCCGCGGCGACGAGGGCCCAGCCATGACAGACGCGCACGACGACACCCGTTTCGGCACCGAGCACGGAGGCCGACAGCCCGGCACGATTCACGAGATCCAGTGGAGCGACGCGCTGCCCTGGTGGATCCTCTTTCGCGCGGCGGGAGCCTGCTTCTCGCCGACGGTGATCTTTCTCGCCGCGCTCGGCAGCGTGGCGACGTGGGCCGGCTGGTCCCTGGCCGACCGGCTCGGTCTGCCCCATCCCTCCTCCGCCGTCGCTGGAGTTGACGGCCTTGTCCTGACCGATGGCGCCGCGTCGGCTGCCGGCGGGGGCTCGGCGCTCGCTCCGAGCCGCCGCGTGGTGCCGCGGCTCGCCGGCCTCCTCGACCGGATTCCAGCCGTGGCCGCCGACGTGCTTCGACTCGTGGCCGTGCCCTTTCGTCCGACCGCCACCATGCGCGAGATGCTCGCCGCGCTGGCTCGGCTCGGCTGGTTCGCGCTCGTGTGGTCGATCTTCGGCACGGCGATCACTCGGCATGTGGCGCTGAAGCTCGTCGGCGAGGATGCGCCGGGCTTCACAGGGTCGCTGCTGTACGGGTCGCTCAAATGGCTGTCCTCGTTCAACGCCGTGGCGTTCGTACTGGCGGGCATCGCCGCCCTGTCAGTGCCCGGAGCCGTGCTCGGCCTCTTGATGCGGAGCGAGTGGGGCCTCGCCATCGCCGGGGTGATCTGGCCGCTGGTGCTCTGCGGTGCGGTCGTCCTCGCGATCCTCGCCATCGGCATCGTCGCCGGATGGCCGCTGATGGTCGCGGCGGTGGGTGTGGAGCGTGGCGACAGCTTTCAGGCCATCTCCACCGCCTTTTCCTACCTCTACCAGCGTCCGCTCCACTATGCCTTCTACGCCCTGGTCGCGCTGCTCGTGGCCGTGCCTGCGGTGGCCGCCGCCGGGCTGTTCGCCGACGCGACGGGCACGCTGGCCATGTGGGCGGCGAGCTTCGGCATGGGTCACGACCGCACGGTCGCCGTGCTCGACGGCGTGACGGCGACGGGGGCAGCGGCCGCGTCCGCGCCGTGGGGCGCCCGCGCGATCAGTTTCTGGATGCGAGGACTCGGCGCTCTCCTCGCGTCTTTCGGCTGGGGCTACTTCTGGGCGATCGCCACCGCGGCCTACCTGCTCCTGCGCAGGGACGTCGATGGCACCGAGTTCGACGAGGTGGTTCTCGAGGAGCCCGTCGGCGGTTGATCGCGGCAGCTCCGACGCCGGTTCAGCCGCACACGCGCCGGAGGATCGCGGGAAATCCGCCGAGCAGTTCGCCGCGGCTGACCGCCGCGTCGGCACCGGCGGCCGTGGCCTGGTCGAGCCTGTCCTTGGCGACGTGCGGTCCGAAGGCCACGAGCCTCGCGTTGCAGCCGGTCCGCGACCGCTGGGCGTCTATGAGCGCACGCGTTCGTGACACGAGCACGGCGGGGTCGCCGGCGACGGCCTGGAGGTCGAGCAGCACGAGCTGAAACGGTCCCGCTGGCGGCTGGTCGTCGAGGCTGCGGAGCGTCTCGAGCCGGCCTCCGGCGTCCCGAGCGAGGCCGGCGATCCGGCTCGTCGACATCAGGTCGGGCGAGACGAGGAGGATCCGCGGGCCCGCGGGGCCGTCTTCCGAACGACCCGAGGCGACTTCCAACGTCATAGCGCCTCCGGTCCGCGGACGTCGCGGTAGAGCTGCACGGCTTCCTGCATCGGCAGCACGAAGAGCCGGTGGGATGGGGTGGTGGCCGCGGGATCGCCGATCCGCAGCGCGTTCGCCAGCGTGTCGACGGTGCGGTCCAGAAAATCGTCGTTGACGGCGATCTCCATCACCGCCTCCTGCGCCACGCCGGCGGAACCGTGATGCTGTGCATCGCAGACCGTCAGTCGGGTCACGTGCACGGCCGCCAGCGCCTGCCGCACGGCCTCGAGCTGCGCCGGCCTGACCACCGCCATCACCAGTCGCATCGCCCGTCCTCCTCCGTGGTCGGCCGCGCCATCAGCCGCTGCGGGCTCACGGGCTCGGCAGCTGCAGACTGGCGTCGAGCACCTTGCGGATCCGCTCCCGCATCTCGCCGAGGTGTGCCCCCGAATAGGCGTCGAGCTTCACGTCGTTCTTCGCCAGCAGCGTACCGATCTTCTGTTCGAGGCCCCGCAGCTGGGCGGCCGCGATCGCCTGGGCGTCGGGGGACGACACGGACGAGTTCATGGCCAGCGTCGACAGACGGGTGACGTAGAGCCGCTGCAGTCCACGCCGCAGGCTCCCGATCGCGGGCTTGCGGACCGTGTACTCGCCCGGACCGATCGCGTCGACCTCCGCCATGATCGACTTGGTAAGACGCTCGAGCAGCTCGGCGGTGGTGAAGGCATCCTGGTCGGCGGCGACCTTCGCCTCGCTGTCGCGGATCCGCTCGAGCGTGATCGGGTTGAGCAGCCGGCCGAGGACCCGCCCTTGCCACTGCAGGATCACGTCGTGGATCGGATAATCCTCGCGGTCCGTGCGCGGGCTGCCCCAGTGCATCCAGTGCGTGGGGGCGAGCTGGTTGAGCAGCTCGGGCGGGAACGTGAACGGCTTCGCACCGAACATCTCCTGCTCCAAGAGCGCGAGGGCGTCGCGCTGCTTCTGAACCTCCACGACGCGAAAGGGCGGCGAGGCGTTGGCGTCGCCCTTGTGGCTGCGCGAGGTGTGGAGGCCCCCGACGAGCCGGGCCGCCGTGTACATCGCCTGCCCGTGGGCCGAGAGCAGCACGCCGAACGCCTGCCGCACCCGCTCGTAGCCCCGGTCCTTGGTCGTCATCCGGTCGACGATCAGGGGCATCACCTGCGTCACGAGCTCCGCACGGCTGCGGGCGAACTCGAGCGGATCGCTGCCCAGGTCGAAACGGTTGGAGAGCGGATCGGGGTCGTTGAACTCCGTGTGCTCGTCGGTGGCGTAGGCCAGCGCCGGGTCACCGCTGCGGCCCGCGATCTTGTCGAGCTCGGGCAGCTCCCCCTCGGGATTCCCGGCGGAGACAGGCCGGTAGCCGTACTCGATGGCCCACATGTCGTAGGGACCGAGCCGGGCGGTGTAGTAGTCGCCCTGCTGCTTCCCCTTGGGCACGATGTTCACCGGGATGTAGTCCATCACGCTGGTGGTGCCCCCCACGGCCGACGTCTTGGTGACGTCGTTGAGGTCGGACAGCGAGCGGAACGCGGAGCCCTTGAAGTTGTGCCGCAGGCCGAGCGTGTGGCCGACCTCGTGCATGGCCACGAGCTTCAGCCCCTGCATGACGAGCTTCTCCTTCTGCACGTCGGAAAGCCCGCCCTCGGCGTTGGCCGCCAGCGCCGTCGCAGCGAGCGCGGTCTCTCGGGCATGGCCGTTGAAGAGGGCGCAGACGCCGCAGGAACGGCCTTCGCCGTGGCCGTGGCTGGCGGCATGCAGCGGCTCATCGTCCGGACCGCCGCCGGTGAGCCGCGCCACGCTCTGCGGCGTGAATGTCTCGTACTCGGTCCGCCAGAACTGCAGGAAGTCGCCGTCGAAGATGATGTCGGCGTCGAGGATCTGGCCGGTCCGCGGGTTGACGCGGGACGGTCCCATCGCGAAGCCGGCGCCGGCCGTGATCCAGCGGAACGTGTTGTAGTTGACGTCCTCCGGATCCCAGTCGGTCACGTCGGGCTGCTGACGGACCTCGATCGCCGTGGCAAAGCCCGCCTTCTCGAAGGCGTCGTTCCAGGCCTCGATCCCCTCGCGTACCGGTTGGCGGTATTTGAAGGGCACCGTCTTCTCGATCCAGAACACGATCGGCTTCTTCGGCGGGGAGACCGCAGCCGACGGGTCGGCCTTCTCGAGGTGCCAACGGTTGATGTAACGGACGAAACGGTCCTCGTCGACCTTCTGCGAGAAGTCCTTGAGCGCCGTGACGAAGTAGCCCACGCGGTCGTCGGCCAGCCGCGGCCGGTAGCTGTTCTGGGGCAGGAGGCTCAGCGAGTAGTGGACCGTGACCGTCGCTCCGCGGGAGTCGGGCACCGTGTCGATGTCCCGGCTGCCGCTGGAGCCGTAGGTGGCGGCGACCTCGATCTCGACGTTGTCGGGAAATCCCTTGATCCTCGACCAGGTGGAGCGGTCGCGGGCGAAGGAGAAGCCCGGGAGTTCCTGCGCGATCTGCGGCAGATCGGTGAGGAAGATCGGCGCCAGGTCGATCACGTGGCCGCCGGACGGCCCCGTGGTGGCGATCGGCACGCTGAAGAGCACGCTGTCGGTGTAGGCAAGGTCGACCGCCTTCTCCTCCGGGCTCCCCTTGTCGGCGAAGAACCGCACGTTCTTACGCACGACCTGGATGTTTTCGTCGACCTTGCGGAACTGCCACACCCAGTCGTTGCCGAAGCCGAGGCTCATGCCGCTGAGGATGCCGCTTTCGCCGATGCCACGGGCGATCGACAGGGAGACGAAAAACTCCTTGCCGAGCACTGCGTCGGTGAGCTCCGCATAGACCTTGTCGTCCTTGCGCCAGAGGGTCACGAGGCCGCCGACCTTCGTGGCATCCTTGAGCAGCACGGCGAAGGCGGGCTTGCCGCTCTTGGATTCGGGCGGCGTCGCGTCCTTCGCGGGCGTCGGCTGCGGTGCCGGAGCCGCGGGCGCTGGGGCGTCGGCCTTCGCCGCTTGTCCGGCGGGCACCGCGGGCTTTGCTCCCGGGGCGTCTTCGCCTCGGGCGTGCGCCGTCGTCGCCACCGACAGGATGATCCCCGTCACACCGCCGAGCCACGGTACCGCCTGCCGCCTGAACGTCATGGGGAGTTCCTCGCTCCGAGACTGGTGCAGCCGCGCGTCGGGCCGCTCGAAGCAAGACTAGCATCGCAGTGTGCCGACGACCAATTTCGCGGCCGACCGGGCTGCCCAGCCAGGGTTTCCCCGGCGGTGGACGCCTGGCCGTCGTTCCAGGGCGTCATGGCCGACGCGACCGGTGCGCGGCATGATGGTGCCATGAACCTCGTCGACGCTGGCACAGTCACGCCCGGCATGCTGAAGGCACCCTGCCGGCACTGGCTCGAAGGAGTGCCGGTCGACGTCGCGTCGCTGCCGGCGTCGGGGTTCAGCGGGTCGCTGGTGCTGCTGGTGCGAGCGGCCGATCGTGGCCCCTTCGTGCTCAAGAGTTTTCACCCGGGCACGTCCCGGGAGCATGCGACGTGGGTGCACAGGCTCGCTCGTCATCTGCGGGCCACGGGAATCGATCAGGTGCCGGACGTCATTCCCGGCTGTGGCGGCGAGACCGTCGTCGCCGGTGACGACGGGACGCTCTGGGAGCTGTGCCGCTTCATGCCAGGTGTCGCCGTGCACCGACCCACGCCGGCCCAGGCCGCGGCGGCCGGCGAGATGCTGGCTCGGCTGCACCGGGCCGCGGCGACGCTGCCGGATACGTGGCAGCGGGTGGGGCCGTCACCGGGAATGCGGCGGCGTATCGAGCAGGCCCGCAGGCTCGAGGCCGCCCCGTGGCGGTCACGCCGCGCCCCGGACCGACAGGGCAGGCAGGGCCCGCTGCAGGAGGAACTCGTTTCCCAGGTCAGCAGGCGATTCGAGGCAGCGATCGACGTCTTTGCAGCTGCAGATGGGCCGCGGGCCGTCGCCCGGGTGGCCCGGCTCGCGGTTCCGACTGTGCCGGTGCAGCCGGTGCTCCGCGACATCTGGTGCGACCATCTTCTCCACGCCGGTCCGAACTCTCCCGAGATCACGGGCATCGTCGACCTGCATGCGGCGGCCATCGATACGCCCGCGACCGACATCGCCCGACTTTTGGGAAGCTGGGAGGTCTCGGGGGAGTGCGGCATGCAGTCTCCCGTCGACCGGCATCCAGATGCGATCGCAGCCTATGAACGGATTCGACCGCTTCCGTTGGCCGAACTCAGGCTGATTTCACTCCTCCACTCCACGGCCGTGATCTTCGGGCTCGACAATTGGTTCCGCTGGGTGCTGGAGGAGCGACGGCTGTTCTCGTCGCCTCAGCGGGTGCTCGACCGTATCGACAGGCTCATGCAGGATTTGCGGCCAGCGATCGCTGCGACGGCCGATGGACCTTTGGATCAGGATGGCGTTGTCGATTGACCCCCGGAAATTGCAGCCGGTAAACTTTGTGATTCGAGAAAGAGGAGGGACCGGCGGCCGAACGTGAGCGGCCCTGGCACCCGCCGGCGCCAGCCTGGACCGCATGCGTATCCCCCCACCAAAGCCCCTTCGTGCCGGATTGCTCGCCGCCGCAGCGGTGCTGGCGGCCGTGGCCGCGGCGGCTCCCGATGCCGGCCT
>Ga0208783_10001770_pt1 | contig 12643 bp, 24 predicted proteins | sample DEB19_08_DNA_2_FD_184529 | JGI IMG/M metagenome (GOLD analysis project Ga0208783, IMG submission 184529) | Aqueous microbial communities from the Delaware River and Bay under freshwater to marine salinity gradient to study organic matter... | ecosystem: Environmental > Aquatic > Marine >... | reverse complement strand
GGGGGGGGGGGGGGGGGCAATCCCCATGCCAAAAACGCCTTGTTTTTGGGCTTGCGTTGTTGGCTGAGTGGTGTCCGCTGCAGGAGAAGTGTACGGGTGTTCACTATGCGTAAGGCGGGGCATCGTAACTCTCTGGCGGGGGAAGTCAATCGTTTGGAAAAGGCCTGAAAAGAAGGCTTTGGGCGTTGCCGCTAGCGGTAAAGACTTGCAGCAGGATACCGGTAGCGGTAAACATGTCAACCAAGGAATCTGACGGGAAGCGATGTCAGGAACTCAAGCAGATCGTGCAGGGCTCGAGCGGCTGGCGAGTCGCTGCCAAGCTCTTGGCCCAAGCGGACCAGCACGAGGGCGGGGAGAAGGTTGTTGATCGTGCGTCGCATATGGCCCTCCGTGGCCGTTTTGTCACTTCAACCTGGATCGCAGTTCTGCAAGGGCAGAAGCGACTTCAGACTCAATGTCGTCAAGCAGTCGCATCGCAACTGCCTTATCGTCATCTGCAACAACGACATCGGCAGACGACAAATCCATCAAGTGATCTATCGACTTCAAGATCAGCTGACGAAGCGATATGTGCGGCAGCTCAAAGTGTGCCTGGCAAGACGCCTCGCCAAGACCATACGAATCAACCACGACATCAACGCGGTCGCTTGTGTCCGATCCATGTGGCACGTATTGCCGCCGCCGACAAACGCTAATCTCCAAAGTATCTGCAAGCCTTGACGTGGGGCACACGAACCAATCTTGGTACATCAACTTGGCCCAGGCATCTCCGTCGTCAGTGCGCCTGGCCAAGTCTTCGACTTGCTGCAGAAACGTCTGCGGAAAGTCCAGCTCGTCTTCGTGGCCATGTGTTTGGTCAGCCATGTCTCGTTTTCCTTTCGGTCAGCAGTTTATCTGCCACCGGCCCGCATCAACTCAGTCGCCCAGTCTACCGCTATCGGTAAAGATGTCAACGGGGGATAAGGGTTTTTTTCGTAGCTCTGGAAACGCCGGGAGTTAGCGGGTTTTCCGGCGGCCGGCGGCCTTCTTTGGCTTGGCCTCGGCCTTTTTCTCCGCTTTGCGGAGGTTGCTGTGCGGGGCCAGCTCTTTGCGAAGCGCCTGGCAACCCTCGACGCTGACCATCCAGGCCCGCTCGTTGGCCTTGAAACCAACCAGACGCCCTTCTCGCAACCGCAGGCGGATCAAGCCGTCAGTGCAGCCGGCGATCTCGACCGCCTCCTCGACGCTGCACCACTTCCCGTCTGGCGTCATTACGACCATGCCTCAACTTTACCGCAGGCGGTAGTCCTGTCAAACCGCCCGCCTTGCCACCAATCCTAACAGTTCTGTACAGTACCGAGCGGCCCGATTGGCCCGATTGTGTTAGCGGACGGGGTGGGATGTATACGCTTGTACAGTCCGCTACGATCGGTCCCAAACGAGGCACGGACCTGGCTGTCGAAGGAGGCCGCCAGGCTGCCGCAAGGAGGCTCGTGTGGAGGGACTGACATGCTGCTGCGTGAACTGCTCGTGGATCGGATTGCCCATTTGAAAAATCTTTCTGCCAGGAGTGTCGAGCTCTACGGACACACACTGGACAGGTTCCGCGACTTCCTCGGCCGAGAGCCGACGATCGACGACTTGGATGATCTGGTGGTGTCCAAGTTCTTGAGGGACCGGGCCACCCAGCACAACCACAGGCAGGGCAAGATCAGCCCGGCGTCGGTGGCGAAGGACTCGGCCCAACTGCGGACCATCTGGAACTGGTGTGCGAAGAAACGGATGAAGCGGTCGAATGGCGACCTGCTCGAGTTCCCCGACTATCGCCGTCCATTGGTGCCAAAGCCTCGCCCTGTGGCCTACACCCACCAGGATCTCCAGACGCTGATCGAAGCGGCTCGGCACCGAAAGGGCATGGTGGGCCGGGTGCCGGCGTGCTGGTACTGGCCAACGAAACTGGCCGCCATGTACGAAACGGGCGAGCGGATAGGTGCCATCCTGGCCATCCGCTGGGGCGAGGTGGATTTGGAGCGGCGGACGCTCACATTCCTGGCGGCCACCCGCAAAGGCCACCGGGAGACGATTACGCGGCAAATCAGCCCCGGCCTGGCCAGGATGATGGCCCCGCAGCAAGGGGCGTCAGACGAGCTTGTGTGGCCCTGGACAGACACTAGGCACATCATGTCGGCCTACGGCAGCCTCCGGGTGCTGTGCCGGGTGGCTGGCGTGAAGTACCACCCGTTCCACAGCATTCGCAAATCGACGGCCTCCTACATGAAGGCGGCCGGGGCCTCGGCGCAGAAACAGCTGGGCCATTCCGGCGGCGAGGGGATGTGCGAGACGCACTACTACGACGAACGGATCACGGGCGTGGAGTCCGCCCTGGACTACCTTCCCCCGCTCGACCTCGGCCCTGGGCGGCAGCCGCCGCCAGCAGCCGATGACTCGCCGGGCGATAGGCCCGCAGCGTGACCGAGCAGGCGGGGAGCGGCGAGCGGGGAAAGGAGGGAACCCGCCTGCCGACTCAACCCGCCGCCCGGTCGTCGTGGTTCAGTGACGGCATTGGCCGCCGCAATTCTCGCCGGTACGCCGCTTCCACTTGCAGGCGTCGAACCTCTTGGATGAGCCGCATCACGTGTGCCGCCAGGGTGCCGCTGGTGCCCTGGTCCCAGCAGCCAGAGAACTTGCGGGCGTCCTGCTCGCATTTCAGGAGGTACTCGTCCGTGAGCGGCTCAGGCATCGGTCATCTCAAAGAGCAGTTTTTTCTGCGTTGGATGCTTGTCCACCCTCGGACGGCTTTTGCAATTCCAGCTGCCTCCGCCACGCTCCCCTAGGCACTTCCAACCAGCGGCCCTGAGAGTCACGCCAGGCTCGTCGCTCAAAATGTATGTGATGCATCGACGGTATCCCATTGCCTTGGCTGCCCGCCACGCAGCGCCGTAAAGGCATGAGCAAGCGTTTTGGCATCCATCGCTGGCGAGCCTTGTGACCTCGAGCGTCCATCCGTCGTCATTACCACGGGCCACCGGTCGTCCAACCATGCACACTCCACGGACCGTACCTGCGTCGTCTGCAACGGCGAGCGAGAACTTATGACCCACTGGCGGACGATGATGCCGATGGTGCTGACGTACAAAAGCAACTGCCTCCGCAAACTCGCACGGAACGATGTGCAGCCGTGGCTGCATCACTTCCCCTCATCGAACAGCACGATTGCCAGCAGCGAGTAGGCAGCCAGGTCCATCAGCGTGTCTCTGACGCCCTCGTGCACGAGCCGCCCGGTGCGGCAGTACGTGCGTAGCCGCTGCACCTTGTCGGCAATCCGAACCATGCAGCCACGCCACGGCTCAATGTTCACGAAGTCCGCACCGCTGCGGACGTTGGCGAGCGGATCATCCTCGCTCCCGTAGTCGGCGCTCTTTGACTCGTGCAGCCTCTGCATCTCCTCGAGCAGTCGCACGAACGCCGCAGAGCTCGGGTGGCGGCCGTTGGCGAGCACGCCATCCCCACACATCCTGCCGCCCTCGCAGCACGACGGCTCGGGGTCGCCCTGGTCGATCTTGTAGCCGATGAGCTTGGGATCGTCAGCGGCGGTGCCGGCCATACGGTTACGGACGGCAGAGCGGAGTGCGTCGTTGGCGTCAGTCAGTGTCGTGGTCATTCGCTTCTCTTGGGTCCAGAGACATGCGTGGCGGTGAGCCCGCCTTCGAACGCATAGAGGTGAGTCTCCATCGCCTGTCTAGCGTTCAAGAAACCCATCGACGCCGCCCAATCGTCTGCGACGCACAGCGACGGTGCCGTCCGCACGAGGACGCCGTCGATCGTCTCGATTGGCCGACTCCACTCAGCCGCCGTCGAGTGGTAGTGCCCGGTGTGGTACTCCCGGTACGGGCACGCCGCCCACTCCTGGGCCGCCTCAATCGCCATCAGCTGCGGCAGTCGCTTCTTTGCTTTGTGTCCGTGAGCGAAGCCCAACAGGTTCCTCCCGTGCGACAGGTACTTTCGACCCGTGTAGCGGTCGTCCACCGTGATCCGCTTGTCGTTGCGGTATCGCTCAAGCAGCAGCCTATGAAAGACCCATGAAAGCGTCTCGTCATGGTTCCCGTGCACAAGCAGCACATCAGTGGGCACCGTCTCGGCTGACGCCTCCACGATGCCGAGGAGCGTTTCAGTGCCGACTTGCAACATCTTCTGCAGCCGCCCGTCTCGCTCGAGCAGGGTGCCGCTCGACGTCTCAGCACGCTCTGCCCGGTCGTAGTGGAAAAGGTCACCAAGAAAGGCGACGGTGCGGCGTGCCGGTCTGTGTGTGTTGCCCACTGCCAGGAGTTCGCCGGCAGCATCACGCACGACACGCTCGGCGATGCTGAGATCCCAGTCCGCACCGGTCGTCTCGTTCCATGAGTAGTTGCCGAAGTGGGTATCTGAAACCACCAGCACCTGCCACAGCCCTGGCTTCGGCTTGCCGTGCGACTTAATCGCTGGCCGTCGCAGTTCCTTGGTGGCCGCAGCGATCATCGCCTCAACGCACTCGGCAATGCCCGGCCCGGCCTTGGGACGTAGCCTCACGTGCACACGGTGCAGTTCTGTCACCACCGGCTCGCCAGTGTCACGGTCAGCGGTGAGCCCTTCCCATTTCGTGGCCTCACTCGTCGCCACCTCAAACCGGCTCATGTCCGCCTCGATGTGCCGCAGCAGATCCTCCACGGTGCGGATGCGTGCCGAGACGCTGCGGGCCTCGACGCCGTCAGGCGTCTCCCGCTTGGTCACCTCCTCGATGGTGAGCCCTTTCTCGGCCGCAGCCTTGGCCACGACCTCGGTTTTCAGCGCCCGCCGAGCCATAGCACCACCTGTCTGGGCTTGGGCATTGAGTGCCCACGGTCCTGCATCGACGCAATGATTCCACGTGCAAGCTCACCCATGGCCATGTCGCCCATCTGGCCCGCTTGAAACTCGTCACGGATTGCCAGGAGCTCCTGCCTCAGATCATCCGGCAGCCTGTCGCACCAGCTTGGCGTTCGCTTGATGCGAGTGGCCTTCGATAAAACCTCCTCACGCAGACTCAGACGCTTTGCCATCGGCCACCTCCCTCCAGCCAAGGGCGTGCAAAACCTTTGAGATGTCTTTGCCGGCCTGCTCGGTGTGCTCCTCGCTGGCCGTTGGATACAGGGCGTGAAGCAACTCGTGCACGATGATCGTCAGCTTGTGCCGGCCACGCAGCCCGTTGTGGATGAGGATGCGGGGCCGCTTCGCTTTCTGCGAGAACGTGTAGCCGTATGCCTGGCCCTTCAGGTCCGTGAACCGAAGCAGCCACCGCTCGTCACCGTTCAGCGTGAAAACGTGATCCTCGGGCACGGCGTCCTCCTCACCCGGAGGATGGCAGACTCGTCAACCGCCGCTCCGCATTGCGGATGGCTCGCTTCACCAGCAGCGTGGCCACAGCCCGAACGAACGGCACCCGCCGTGTACGGGCCTCGTCCTCCAGCCAGCCGACAATCATCGCCACGTTGTCCCGGCACCAGTCGATGCCACGGTCATTGAGAGCCTGGGCCTTCACGATGCAGCCGCAGCCCGGCGTCGTGCGAAACCCCAGCAGTGCTAGCAGTGACTTGAGCTGCGTTCCGACGCCGTCGCCGGTCACGACCACCGGCTTCGGCTCTGGCCCTCGAGCCCGAGGGTACGCCGGGTGGTCCGTGTCCACATCCCACACGTCGTCGTGATCCCAACGGACGAAGCAGGGCCATATGGCGTGCACGTCGTAGTTACGCTCCATGGCCCTCCTGATGACGTGCCAGCGCTCTAGCAGCATGTCAGGGGGCTCCGTTCTCAACACAGCACGCACAGCACTGCGTAGGGTCTGGCGTAGTGCATGGGCCGCACGATGCCGAGCTCGGCACAAAGCCCGGCTGGCACTCGTCGATGTTCAAAACCCAGCCAGCACCGAAGCAATCAAAATAGGCCCTGTTAGTTGGACAGACGGCGTTGCAGTCGACCGACGAGTTGGAGCAGCAGCACCCGTCCGAGGCGGCCAACGCCGGACCCTCCAACACCTGCAGCACCGGGCCATAGAGGTACAGCGGCACGGCCTACCTCATGTCGTGGAGCACGAGGCAACGGAGATATTGAATGTGATGGTGGACGCAGTCGAGACGGCACCAACGGGCAGCGTCTTGAACATGAGGGCCGTGGTCGTGAGCTCGGCAGCGGTGGGCACGTGGGCAATCTCCCACTGCCAGTTGATGAGCCGCCACGCAGTACCCTCCCGGCCCACCACGCAGTAGCGTGTGCCAGAGTTGGGCAGGTTGATCAGGTCGTTGTGAACCGACGCCGTCGCCGTGCTGCCGTAGACGAACGTGACGACGGCGGTCTGCTGCCGGCCCCAGGCACCGCTAAATGTGCCCGTGCGGATTCGCATTTTGTCTGCGGAGAGAGGCCGCGAGAACACAAGAGGCTTTTCGTCACGCTTGCCAGCCTCATAGGCTCGCACGACCTTGGCAATGCGTTCCGCAGCTGGGCGGGTGAACGTGACCCGCTCAGACTTTGCCGCTTTGCCATCTGGTCGCTGTGCCACGCTCAGTCCTCAAATACCGTGAGCACCAGCCTCGTGCCCTCTACAGCAGCCTTTGCTGCATAGTCACCGGCCGCGAGCCGCAGAACGGCAGCCTCGCCGGCTTTGAGCCTAGCGGTCTCGTACAGGTTGCCGCCCGAGTACCGGCCAAAGGAGACTGTGTGCGTGGTCGTGGTTGCCAGACTACGGGCGAAGCACAGACCAACTGCCCCAAGGTTGGCGGTACTGATACTGGTGACGTTCGTGCCGAGGTTGAGCGTCACAGCCAGCACGCCGGCCGTAGCGATGTCTGCGGTGACGCCAGTGGCAGCAAAGGACTGCGACAGGGCACCCTTCGATACTTGGCCCGAGATGGTGTAGTTGATATCTGCCATGTCGGTCACTCCTAGAACGGCGGCACGCCGAAGTAGCCCGCGAACTCAACGGCTGGATGCAGCCGCCGCAAAAGTTGTTCCGGCACGCCGTTCGCGCCGGGATATTTCAAATCGCCAGATGCAGTGAGCGGCTGTGGCGTGGTGGCGTCCACCTTCTCGCTTTGCCCAGGCTCGCCGTCGTACACCCACGCACGCCGCTTTTTCGTGCCGTCGATGTAGTGGAACCCAACGTGTGGGATCTTCGAGACGTAGCCGCTTGCACGGTAGATGAGCTCAACGCTCACCTGCCAATAGCGAACCTCAATGCTGTTGACGACCTCGGTTGCCTGCTGCCCAGTGATTCCGGCACATTGCCAGGTGTACGCTGCACCTCCCAGATACGGAGACGCGTTGATGCTGTTTGTCACGGCAGCAGCCATGGCAAGTGGGAACGTAGCCCTGTTGCCGCTGATTGTCGCACGCACTTCAGCCTCAACGGTCGTCAGCCCCTCGATGTAGTCACCAGCGGCGTTCACAAGCGGGCGGATGTCGCCATTGCCAGTCCCGTAGTAGTACGCCAGCGCCGGCACTTGAGCACCGCCCGTGCTGAAACTCCAAACGTCTGGCCTAGCCAGTGGGTTGGGATCTAGGTTCTCCTGCTTGGGCAGTTCAAACCGCAGCGACAACTCCGCGTGCTGCCTGTCCAGTTCGTTGACGCTGGCATCCAGCATCCGCAGAAACGAATACTCTGGGTGCTGCGATCCGTGCAGGTAGCCCACTGCGTTGATCAGCGTCTGCGTCGCAGTCGGTTCGTCCACGGTCACGACGAACCGCATTTCCGCAGTCGGCGACTCACCGAACTTGTGGGAGAACGTGCGGGGCAAGACCTCACGAAAACTGATGACTGCCATGGCTAGCCTCCTGTGATGTCCACTGGTGTGGCTAGCCCTTGCTGCAGAAGTGCATTCGTCTTCTTCTGCTCGTTGACTTGGTCCTCCGAACTAACGACGACGTCTTTTTGCGTGCCGTTGATTCGCTTTTCCAGGGAGCTGTTTGCAGTGTCGATCGCTGAATTGAAGTTTGCCTGCAACTGGCCAAGCGTTCCGCCGGCTACTTCCTGTGCCTGCTGGGCCTCGAGCTCCCGAAGCCGCCTCAGCCGAGGTGCGTTTTCCTCAGCGATTTGCCGACGCAGGTTGTTGTCGAACACGCCGGCCGGAACGGCCGTTTCTCGCCTCAGCCGTGCAATCTCCTCGTCACGCGCCTGCTGCTCGGGCGATCGGAGTTCCAACCCCAGGATCGGGGCGAACTTCTTGACGAATGCCTCAATGAACTTGGCCAGTTCAAAGAAGGCATTGCCGGCGACCTTGATAAAGCTCAGCAACCCGCTGGCAAACTGCTGGGCAATCTTCTGCGGTCCAGCCTCCTTTACCACGCTGAGCAGATCCTGGGCGATCCCGCTGATGGGGCCAGCAAGTTCGCCGAGGATGGTGCCGGCCAGCCCCTTCACGGTGGCGTATACCGCCCCGAACGAGTCGTTCATGTTGTCGATGGCTTTGACGGCGTCCTCGCTGACGACCTGGCCGAGGGCTACCGCCTCCTCACGCATCTGAGCCAACGCCCCAGGGCCGAGCGTGAACAGTTCTCCCAACTGAATGCCGCCCTTGCCGAACAGCTGCACGGCTTTGGCCGCACGCTCAGCAGGATCCGCAATTCGAGAGAGTGCATCTACGATCGTCTCAAACTGCTGCTCGGGAGTTTGCTGCTTGAGGTCCGAAAACACGATGCCGAGGGCCTCAAACTTCTTTTGTGCCTTCTCGTCGAGCGTGGCCTTGCCGATGTTGATGGTGAGCTTCTGAATCTGCGAGGCGAAGGATTCAATCTCCACGCCAGTTGCGGCAGCCGCACGTGCGTATGCCTGAAGGGCCTCAACTCCCACGCCAGTGCGGTTGGCCACATCGTTCAGTGCGTCCAGTTCTTTGCCAACGCTGATGGCAAACGAGGCCACAGACGACACGGCATCCGTAACGGCCCCGCTGAGTGCAATGAAGGCGTTGGTAGCGGCCTTGATTCCACCCAGTGCGAGCTTTGCAATCTCAATGTTTTTGAGCGACCCGAGGTCCGATGCCGCCTTCTTTCCAGCCTGCCCCATCTCGTCCAGGCGTGCATTCACATCCTGCACAGCCTGAGCCAGCTGTGCCGTGTTGGCACTGATCTGCATCGCTAGCCCAAGTGCTGTGCTCATCCCGAACCACCTTCAATGTTGCGTTTCATCTGCTCGAGCACCGCCAGGATCTGGCTTGGGTGCTGCGGTGCCGTCTCAAGAGGCATGAAGTCTTTTGGCTTTGGGGCGTGCCCCTTCTTTGAATACGGTGCCAGGATGACGCTCGCCAACATCGACGCCTGTGCCCACGAGTTGTCTAGCGGTTGGAAGTACCGAGCGAACGCCAGCCACTCAGACAACTCTCGCGAGTCCATCCGCTGCCTCAGTTCGCCCACCGTCATCTTGAGATGACCAGCCAGCATGAACAGGAAGCGACGGCATGGGCTCAGGCTAAAGCTCGCCGGCGAGTTCGACTACGTCCGCCTCCGTGAGTTTGTTGTGCTTCTGTGCGATGTCGAACAGTTCGCCCATCACAGCACCGTTGAGCGACGACACCTCCTCGAGCTCGTTGTCACCCCAGATGCGATTGCCTGACTCATCGCACAGCGTGCGAACGAGATAGAAGGCACGGAAGTTTCGGAACTTCTCGACGCCCTTGTTTCTCATGTCGATCCACGCAAGCTCCCAATCGTCTCGCTCCCCGACGTTCATCATTCGCACAAAGACGTCGATGCCCCACTCCTTGACGTGCACCTTCAGCGGCTTGCGACTGTCTGCGGCCTTGATCTGTTCACGAAGTCCCATGTCAGGCATCCAGTAGAGAGAACGTGACGGTGAAGCGAGTGATGCCGTTCACCTCGTTGGCCACGCTCAACGCCTCCCATACTGCGTAGGTCGTCAAGGACTGCCCGCCGCCAGAAATGACAAGCTGCTTCCGCAGCCCATACTCAGCGGTGCTGGTATTGGAAGACCCAAGGCACTCGACAGAAACACTGCCGGCCTCGTCGGTCCAGACGACGCTGCGCCCCTTTGGCGGGCCGCCGCCGTAAGTCCACGAAAGGCCCGTGACCTCGGTAAATGCAACGCCACCCCAGGTCACGCTGACGCCAGTGCTGTACGTGGCCACGGAAACCTCCGCGGGTCACGCGTACTGAAACTCGGCCGAGCCCCTGACGACGTCATTCACGCTGAGCGTGACGCTGGACGACTTGCAGGTTGCCGTCGCACTGATGGTGATCGGACCGCTGACGCTGAGCGAGCCTGTGGCACCCTGCGACAGTACGCCGGTTCCGATGAACTCAATCGACACGCTCTTCCCGGTGTCGCCGGCAGTTCCCTTGAGCGGCCTCGCCTGCGTCAGCACCGACGCACCGGCGGTGAGCCCCAGGTGCGAGATGTCGATGTTGTCCGAGTTGTCCGCAATCGTGTGCGTCAGGCTGGTGACTGTTCCCGTGAAACCGGAGAAAGAGAACGTCGTTCCGCTGCTGTCATGGGGCGTGGTAGCCATGGCGTCTTATGTCTCCTGCCACAGAAGATCGTAGGTCTGAGTGATTCGGTACACCGGCGGCAAGTCGGCACCCGCAAGCGTCACAAAGTCGTCGGACTCGTCCTCCAGCGACGTTTGCTTCACAGTCACATTGTCCGCAGTTCCGCCGTATCCATCCAGAACCACACGCATTGCGTCAGCCGTCTCTCGGGCCTGTTCGTAGGTGGTTCCGTAGATGCTGTACTCCACCGATACCCGTGGCACGCCCATCGGCACGGACAGCGTTTGCTCTCGCCGAATGGCCTGCCGCCTCCACGTGACGAATGGAAGATCGGCCGAGGCGGGGGCCAAGACCGGATAGATGCGGGTGCCAACGATGGACGTCACGGCGGTGGCCCCAACCAACGCAGTTCGCAGCACGGCTTCCGGGGATTTCACAGCCATGGTCAAAAGGGCGTCGGCCCAATCTCCGAAAGTCTCTTTGGCGGAAACCTGTCGGCCAAGTCTTTTTGGGCCTTGAGTAAAGCCAGAGTCATTTCCTTGGTCAGCTGCACCCGCATGGTCGCGACTGACTCACGATAGGCAGCCTTGACAGGCGGCTGCCCCTTCTTGCCGCCAATTGGCATCGGAGGAAGTATCAGCATCTGGCCCTTCGGTGCCTTTTTGAAAAACGCCTTCGGGTACTTGGGAGTCGTATTGACCCGGATGGCACCGGCGTACTTTCCTCGCTTGGCGATGCGAGCGATCTTGAACGGTCCGAGTTCACGAAAGCTCGATGCAACCGATGCACCAGCGCGGCGTGATGACGTTTTCACCATCCGCTCTTTCGTTCCAAACTCAACGAAGCCTGCGTGAAATGCCCGGTCTTTTCCTTTCTTGATCGTGCCCCCGCCGGCCGACTGAGATTTCCGCCACCCAGCCGCCTCAAATCCAACAAGCCCGACGGCGTTTCCGCTGGCATATCTTTTGACCTTCGACGTGATCGCCCTGGCAAGATTGCCTGTCGGGCCACGTGACACATTTCCGCGCAAGGCTGTTAGGCCAGGCTTGAGGCTTCGCCGGATTGCAGCGCCAATGTGCTTGCTGGCAAGGCTTGGGCGAAACTGCTCAAACGCCTTCTTAAGTTCCCTGAGCTCAGGGAACTCCACCTTGATGTCGATGCCGTCAGCCATCACGTCACCTCTTCACAGATGGCGACGTGCTCGCTGCGGTTGCCGTACTCGAGCAGGCTGACGATGTTCAGCGTCCGAGTCCTCCAGGCAAACCGCATCCGCTGAGTCAGGCCGGGCAGGTATCGGATCCGCACCCGATGAGTGATCGTCGTTTCTTGCTGCCCAGCATCCAGGGCCTCGCGAGCACTCACGCCCTCGACGCTGGCCCAAACAGCAGTTGAATTGGCCCACGACAGAACCGTTTCGCCGAGAGCGTTGGTTGCCCCGCTGGCGATCTGCACGGTGACGCGCTCCCGCATCTTGCCAGGGTCGATCATTTGTACGATCCCCAAGCCATCGACTTGAGCAGCGGGTACACGCCGAATGGCACATCCTGCGGCACCGCACCTGTCGAAAGCGTTGCCCCACGGGTTTCGTACCAGTGAGACACGAGCATCAAGATTGCGTGCTTGATGGCTGCTGGCACGCTTGAGCCGCTGGCCCCATAGCCCGCCCACCACGTGACAGAGATGGCGTTCTGGTCATCAAGGTTCGCCGGCCAGGTGCCGGCCCGCAGCTGCCGCACCACGCCGGGAGTCGAGTTGCGATCAACTCGGTATTCAGTGGCTGACAGCGTGGCCGTGGAATCGTCTCCCAGCGTGTAGGTCAGCGTCACAGCCGTCGTGGTCCCCGATGTTGCCATCGGTGGCCGAGGCAACTCGATCTCGTGTGGGAATGCGTCCAGCCGCATCACGTACTGCTGGTGAATCAGCGAGCGATCTAGGTACTGCTCGCACCACTCACGAGCAGCCGTGATGAGCGTGCTGATGTACGTATCGTCGTCGCTGGTATCGACTCGGCAGTGGGCCTTCGCCTCACTGAGCGTCACCGGCTCAACTGCCGGTGCGGTCTGTCGTGTCAGGCTGCGGTACTGCACGTGGCCTCCCTCGCTTGCGTGGCGTTGCGTCTGCACGTTCCGCCTGGGGCTCGACGGCGGCCGTCTCGACG
>Ga0208783_10001768_pt1 | contig 12648 bp, 10 predicted proteins | sample DEB19_08_DNA_2_FD_184529 | JGI IMG/M metagenome (GOLD analysis project Ga0208783, IMG submission 184529) | Aqueous microbial communities from the Delaware River and Bay under freshwater to marine salinity gradient to study organic matter... | ecosystem: Environmental > Aquatic > Marine >... | reverse complement strand
CGGGTGGGACTGCCACGGGCTGCCGGTCGAGGTCGAGGTCGAGAAGGAACTCGGGTTCTCCGGGAAGCAGCAGATCGAGGCCTTCGGCATCGCCGAGTTCAACGCCCGCTGCCGGGAGTCCGTCCAACGCTACGTCGGTGACTTCGCGACCCTCACCGAACGGATCGGCATGTGGCTCGACGTCGAGGGCGCCTACTGGACCATGTCCCCCACCTTCGTGGAGAGCGTGTGGTGGGTCTTCAAGCGTCTCTGGGATCAGGGTGACATCTACGAGGGGTTCAAGGTCATCCCCTACTGCGGCCGGTGCGGCACGGCGCTGTCCAGCCACGAACTCGGACAGCCCGGTGCGTACCGCGACATCACCGAGGATTCGGTGTACGTGCGGTTCCCGGTGGTGGGCCAGGACATCGACCTCCTCGTCTGGACCACGACGCCCTGGACGCTGCTCTCCAACGTCGGCGTGGCGATCGGCCCCGACATCCCCTACGTGCGCGTCCGGGGCCGTGATGGCGCACGCGATCTCGTGCTCGCCGCCGACCGCGTGACCGCGGTGCTGGGCGAGGACGCCGAGATCGTCGGCCCGGTCGACGCCGCGAGCCTCGTCGGCCTCCGGTACGAGCGCCCGTTCGACGACGTGCCGGTCGCGGCCGACGACGCGTGGCGCGTCGTCGCGGCGGACTTCGTCACCATCGAGGACGGCTCCGGCATGGTCCACCTCGCCCCCGCGTTCGGCGAGATCGACCGCGAGGTCGGCGCCGCCGAGGGACTGCCGGTCGTGAACCCGGTCGGTCCCGACGCCGCCTTCACCGCAGCCGTGCCGGCGCATGAGGGCGTGTTCGTCAAGGATGCCGACGCCGGGATCATCGAACGGCTCCGGGCCGCGGGCCGCCTCGAGCGCGTCGCGGCGTACGAGCACTCGTACCCGCACTGCTGGCGCTGCAGCACGCCGCTCATCTACTGGGCCAAGCCAACCTGGTTCGCCCGCACCTCGGCCCACCGGGAGGCGATGATCCGCGAGAACCAGCAGGTCGGCTGGCACCCCGAGCACATCCGGGACGGCCGCTTCGGGGACTGGCTCGAGAACAACGTCGACTGGGCACTGTCGCGCGACCGGTTCTGGGGCACCCCGATCCCGGTGTGGCGCTGCGGTGACCATCACGACACCTGCGTCGGATCGCTCGCCGAACTCGGACGGCTCGCCGGTGAGGACCTCGGCGCCCTCGACCCGCACCGCCCGGTCGTGGACGAGGTCGTGATCGCCTGCCCGGAGTGCGGCGGCGAGGCGAGGCGCGTCGAGCCCGTGCTCGACGCGTGGTTCGACAGCGGATCGATGCCCTTCGCCCAACTCCACTACCCCTTCGAGCACGAGGCGATGTTCGAGCGCCGGTTCCCCGCCGATTTCATCTGCGAGGCCATCGACCAGACCCGCGGCTGGTTCTACACGCTGCTCGCGATCAACACGATGGCGTTCGGCCGTTCGCCGTACAGGAACGTCGTGTGCCTCGCGCTCGTCGTCGACAAGGACGGCCAGAAGATGTCGAAGTCGAAGGGGAACGTGATCGATCCGTTCAGCGTGCTCGACACGCGCGGGGCCGACGCGCTGCGCTGGAACATGTTCAGCGCCGGCAGCCCGTGGACCCCGAAGCGGGTGTTCGTCGAGGGCATCGACGAGACGACGAACCGGTTCCTGCTCACGCTCTGGAACACCTACTCGTTCTTCGTGACCTACGCGAACCTCGACGGCTGGGAGCCGGGAACCGGTGCGCCGGCGGCGACCCACGTGCTCGACCGGTGGGTGCGGTCGCGGCTCCACCACACGATCGGCGAGGTCACCGAGGCCCTCGACGGGTTCGACGCGCTCCGGGGCGCGCAGGCCCTCGACCGCTTCGTCGACGACCTGTCGAACTGGTACGTGCGCCGGTCCCGCCCACGGTTCTGGAAGGACTCCGACCCGACGGCCCACGCCACGCTGTTCGAGTGCCTCGACACCCTCACCCGGTTGCTGGCGCCCTACACGCCGTTCGTCGCCGACGCGATGCACCAGGAGCTGTGCCACACGACCGAGTCCGTGCACCTCACCGACTGGCCGCGGGCGGAGACCGGGGCACTCGACCCCGCGCTCGAGGCCGAGATGGCGGCGGCCCGGGCCGTGGTCAGCCTCGGCCTCGCCGCCCGCAACGACGCCCGCCTCAAGGTCCGCCAACCGCTGCGGCGCGCCATGGTGCTGCTGCCCGACGGACTCCGCCTCCCCGACGCGGTCGTGGCCGAGGTCGCCGACGCGCTCAACGTGCGGGTGCTCGAGGCGGTGTCCACCCTCGAGGGGCTGCTCGACTACACCGTGCACCCGAACTTCCGCACGCTCGGCCCGAAGGTCGGTGGGCGCATGCCGGCCCTCAAGGCGCACCTCTCGACGGCCGACGGCGCGACGATACGGCGCGCGCTCGAGGACACCGGCACCTACACGGTCGAGATCGACGGGGAGTCCATCGTCCTCGACCGTGACGACATCGAGGTGCGCGCCGCATCGCACGAGGAGTTCGCGCTCGCCCAGGAGGACGGGATCGCCGTCGCGCTCGACACCACCCTCGACGACGGCCTGCGGCGGGAGGGCACGGCTCGGGACCTCGTGCGGGCGCTCAACGACCTGCGCAAGGCCACCGGGCTCGAGATCGCCGACCGCATCGCCCTCAGCCTGCGCGCCGAGGGCGCGGTGGGGGCGGCGATCGCCGAGCACGGTGCGACGATCGCGGCCGAGGTGCTCGCGACCCGCTGGACGATCGAGGACGCGTCGGCGGTGGCGGCCGAGGGTTGGCACGTGCTCGAACTCGACGACGGGGCGGCGGCCGCCCGCATCGAGATCGCCTGATCGCGGCGGTCGGAGGACCGCCCCACCCCTACCGGCGGCGGCGGAACATCCCCGAACGACGCTCCTCGGGGAACATGGCGCGCTCGGGGATGTCGTCGTCACGCGGGCCGAGCGGGGTGTCGTCGTTGACGGCCTCCCGCAGCGACGCGAAGAACTCGTCGTCGTCCATCGACTCCGGGGTCGGTGCGGTCTCGAACAGCGCCGGGCTGGATGCGGCGTCACCGCCGTCGGACGGCGCGGGCTCGATCGCAGGAGCGGGTTCGACCGCCTCGAGCTGCTCGGTGGCCGGACCACCGGCCGGCACCGTGGGCGCGACCGGCGCCGCATCACCGAGATCGTGGATCTTCGGTCGGGCGGCAGCACCCACGGGCTCCCGGGACGCGCTCAGCGTGTCGAGGTCGGCCTGGATGGCTCGCCGCAACCGATCGCGGTAGTCCGACTCGAACCGCTCGAGCGCGTCCACGTCCGCGGACAGCGCGTCGCGGCGCGAGGAGAGCGCGCCGACCTCGGCCTCGAGCGTGACGCGCTGGGCGTTGGCCTCCCGCTGGGCGGCGGCGGTGGCCTCCTCGACTGCGGCCCGGGCCTGGGCCTCGGCCGCCTCGGTGATGGCCCTGGCCTTCGCGTTCGCCTCGGCGACCGCCTCGTCCGCGGCCTTGGTGGCCAGCAGCAGTGTGCGCTGGAGCACGTCCTCATCCTGACGGGCCGCCGAGCCGGTCACCTCGACGTCGCGGGCGTGCTGCTCGGCGAGGTGGAGCTGCTCCTGGAGCGACTCGATGGTGGCGGCGGCACGCTCGAGGATGGTGTCGACGGCGTCGCAGTCGTACCCGCGCCGCACCTCCTTGATCTCGACGTCCCGGAGTTCGTGCGGCGTCACATCCATGCCCCGGATGGTAGCGACGCGTCCCGGCCGGGTGGTGGACATCCGCCTAGCGGCAGATGATCGACCGGATGATCGAGAGGCCGAAGAACGCCACCAGGAACGAGAGATCGATGACCCCGGCCGGGGGGATCACCCGGCGGAGCGGCTCGAGGACCGGTTCGGTGACCGTGACGAGCACCCGGGCGATCCCGGCGACCGGCGAGTCGGGCCGGAGGGGGAACCAGGACAGCACGGCCCGGGCCGCGAGCACCACGAGGTAGATCGTGATGAGGTTGCAGAGCAGTTCGGCGAGCATCTACGGGCGGTAGAGCCCGCGGGCCTGGAGGCGTTCCTTCTCCTCGTCGGAGACCTCCGTGTTGCTCGGCGTGAGCAGGAACACCTGGTCCGAGACCCGCGACATGGTGCCCGAGATCGCGTAGGTGAGCCCGCTCGAGAAGTCGATGAGCCGGCGCTTGAGGTCGTTGTCGATGCCCTGGAGGTTGATGATGACCGGCTGGCCGGCCTTCAGTCGGTCGCCGACCTCCTGCGCGTCGTTGAAGCCGCGCGGCTCCACGACGTGGACGCGGGCGCTCGACGCGGCCACCGGACGGATGATCGGCTTGGTGACGTCGACGACCGGGGTGGCGACCGTCGGCGGGGTCGAGGGGTCGACCGTGCGGACCGTGCCCGACGGGGCCGCGGTCGGGCGCACCATGCGCTCGCGTCGGGGCGGCGCGATGACGGGCTCGGGTTCCACCTCGGGCTCGTCGTCGTACGCGTAGCCCTCGGGATCGTCGCCGTAGGCGCCGTAGGGCTGATCGACCTCGTCGACGTCCGAGAGGCCGAGGTAGTCCATGGTCTTGCGCATCCAGCCGGGCATGGCTGCAACCTCCTCGAGCGACGCGTGAGCCTACCGTCGCCGCCCTGCGACGGCGGGGACACCCCCGGCCTCGAGCGGACACCACGCACCGGACCGGCGCGGGGTGGGTCGCGGATCAGGGTCGGGGACGGGCCCCGAAGAGCGCGGTGCCCACCCGCACCATCGTGGCGCCGTGGGCGATGGCCACCTCGAAGTCCCCGCTCATGCCCATCGACAGCTCGGCGAGGCCCAGCCGACCGGCGAGGGCCGCGAGCGCGTCGAACCAGTGGGCCGGTTCGCCGGCGAGGGGCGCCACCGTCATGAGCCCGGCGACCTCGAGGCCGAGGGAACCGAGCGCGTCGACGAGCCCCGGGACCTCGCCCGGCGCCGCACCGCCCTTCTGGGGCTCGTCCCCGAGGTTCACCTCGACGAGCACCCGGGCGCCCGGCGCGCGGCGTGCGATGGCCTCACCGAGCGGCAACCGGTCCACCGACTGCCAGCACCGTACGTGGGGGGTCAGGGACGCGACCTTGTTCCGCTGCAGCTGCCCGACGAAGTGCCAGGTGGGGACCACGTCGAGGCCGGCGAGGACCGGGGCCTTCGCGAGCAGTTCCTGGGCCCGGTTCTCCCCCAGGTCGGTGAGCCCGAGCCCCACCACCACCGCGAGGTCCTCGGCGGGCACGGTCTTGGACGCGCCGATGAGCCGCACGCTCCCCGGATCGCGTCCGGCACGGCGCGCCGCAGCGGCCACGCGCTCGCGCACCTCGGCGAGGTTCGCCGCGAGCTCCGCGGCGCGAGGTCCGTCGACCCCGGTCATCGGACCCGCATGACGACCATGCCCTGGCGCCCGGTGACCCCGTCGCGTCGGAACGAGAACAGGGTCGGGTCGGCCACCGTGCAGCGCGGGTCGTCGAGCACCTCGACGACCCCGCAGGCCCCGAGGGCGGCGTGGATGCCGGCCCGGAGGTCGAGGGCCGGGCGCCCGTCGTGGGTCCGCCCCACCACCTCGGGACCGACCGTCGCCGCGAGACGGGCCAGGTCCTCGGCCCCGAACTCGTAGTGGGCCGCGCCCACGCAGGGACCGACGAGCGCGCGCACGGGCCCCGAGCCGAGCGCGGCGACGGCGGCGACCCCCTCGGCCACCACCCCGGCCTCGAGGCCCCGCCATCCCGAGTGCACCGCGGCGCACGCGGTGTCGTTGGCCAACGCGATGGGTGCGCAGTCCGCTCCGATGGCGACGAGGGGGAGCCCCACCACGTCGGTCGCGGCGCCGTCGGCATCGGGTCGACCCGCGGGTGGCGTCCCGAGGCGCAGGACCTCGACCCCATGGACGTGGTTCACGAGCACCCAGGCGTCGGGGTCGGAGGGCGTGCCCTCACAGGCGGACGCGAGGGCCACGAGGTTGCGCCGCACGTCGAGCGGGTCGTCGCCGACGTGGGTCGCGAGGTTCAGCGAGTCGTAGGGCGGTCGCGACACGCCGCCGCGGCGGTCGGAGCACCAGACCCGGGCACAACCCAGATCGGTCGGCGTCAGCACGGGGCGGAGACGGGCGGGCCCGACCGCTCCGGGATCAGCGGAGGAACTCGGGGACGTCGAAGTCGTCGTCGGTGCCGAGGCCGAGGTCGTCGTCGGAACGGGCGTAGCTCGGCTCGTCCGACCGCAGACCGAGCGGCGCCGAGGCCCGCTCCCCCTCGTACCGGTCGAACCCGGCCGCGATCACCGTGACCCGGCACTCATCGCCGAGCGCGTCGTCGATGACCGTGCCGAAGATGATGTTGGCGTCCGGGTGCGCGGCGTCGGCGATGATCTGAGCCGCCTCGTTCACCTCGAAGAGCCCGAGGTCCGAGGGGCCGGAGATCGTGAGGAGGATGCCGCGGGCACCCTCGATGCTGGCCTCGAGCAGCGGGCTCGAGATGGCCGAACGCGCCGCGTTCACCGCACGGCCCTCGCCCGAGGAGTAGCCGATGCCCATGAGGGCCGAACCCGCGTTCGTCATGATCATCTTGACGTCGGCGAAGTCGGTGTTGATGAGGCCCGGCGTCGTGATGAGGTCGGTGATGCCCTGCACACCCTGGAGCAGGACCTCGTCGGCCATCTTGAACGCGTTCACCATCGAGGTGCGCTCGTCCGAGACCTGCAGCAGGCGGTCGTTCGGGATGACGATGAGGGTGTCGACCTTCTCCTTGAGGCGCTGGATGCCCTGCTCGGCCTGCACCGAGCGTCGGCGGCCCTCGAACCCGAAGGGACGGGTGACCACCCCGATGGTGAGCGCCCCGAGCTCCTTGGCGATCTCGGCGATCACGGGTGCCGCACCCGTGCCGGTGCCGCCGCCCTTGCCCGCCGTGATGAAGACCATGTCGGCGCCGCGCAGCGCCTCCTCGATCTCGGCCCGGTGGTCCTCGGCGGCCTGCCGGCCGACCTCGGGGTCGGACCCGGCGCCGAGCCCGCGGGTGAGCTCGCGGCCGAGGTCGAGTCGCAGGTCGGCGTCGCTGAGCAGGAGCGCCTGCGCGTCGGTGTTGACGGCGAGGAACTCGACGCCCTTCAACCCGGCGTCGACCATGCGGTTGACCGCGTTGCCGCCACCTCCGCCGACGCCGACGACCTTGATCACGGCGAGGTAGTTCTGCGGTGCACCCATCATGCGGATCGCCTCTCCCGGCGTGGCCCCTGCCCCCGACCGGACGGAACCCTCACCCTCGGGGCGGAACCCTCGAGGTCGATCCGAGGTCGACCGTGCGATGTGCTCGCGCAGGCGCCGCGGACCGTGGAGATGAGGTGGAGGTCGAGCGTTGTGGAACCCTGTGGTAAGTCGCCCGGACTCTACCGGACGGCCCCCCGGGCGGCAACGATCCCGGGCACCGCCCGGTCGGCGACGATCGGCGTACCGATCACGAGGTCGCGGGCGCCGTCGGCACGCTGACGTCGATCGTGGTGACCGACTGGCGGGCCGAGGCGAGGGCCGCGAGGACCGTCAGGGCGACCTGCCCCTTGGCGCGGGCCCGGCTCGCGTCGCCGAGCACGATGCGTCGGGCCGTGGGCCGGACCCCGGGTCGGGTGGCGAGGACGAGCACGAGGTTGCGCCGCGCGTCGACCTCGAGCGCGACGACCTGACGCCCCAGGTCCGCCGGGATCGCGGCGATGGCCCGGGCCGCGCCGGACGGGACGATCCGACGCCCCGCCTCGGGCACGCGCACCCCACGGAGTTCGGGGAGGCCGGGCGGGGGCGCGGCGGTGGTGGCCAGGACCCGGCCGGTGCGGTCGACGAGGCGCGGCGGGCCCGGGGGGACGGGCACCGTGGTGGTCGTCGGGGCGGCCGTGGTCGTCGGGACCCCGGTCGCCCCGGAGGGCCCCGCGCCGTTCCGGACCACCGCGGTCGTGGAGGTGGTGCTCGACCCCGGGGTCCGGCGTGCCCAGGCCACCGCGTCGCGCTCGACGACGGTGATGCGCACGGTGTGGGGCAGCCCGCGCGACACCGTGACCGCGCCGACCCACGGCAGCCGCTCGACGCGACGGGCCACCGCGCCGGTGTCGAGGAGCACGAGCGGCTCCCCGATCCGCACGCCGGCGAACTGCGAGACCGCGTCGGCCCGGGCCCCGGTCACCCCCTCCACCCGGACCTGATCGGCGGCGAGGAGGGACGAGTGGATGAGTGCGTAGGTGAGGCCGCCGAGCGCCACCACGCCTGCGATCGAGCCGAGCACGATCGCGCGACGACGGGCCGCGTCCCGCTCGACCTCGCCGCGACGGGCCGCGATGCGCGGATCGATCCGCGGCGTCACGTCGGATCCTCGGCGTCCCAGCCCCCGGCGCCGAGCCAGTGGAGCTCGGGCGTGAGCAGGATCCCGGTGGCCTCGGCCACCCGCGAGCGCACCGTCCGCAGCAGGGCCGCGACGTCGGCCGCGGTCGCCCCGGCGTCGGCCTGGATGAAGTTGGCGTGCTTCTCGGACACGACCGCACCGCCCACTCGCAGCCCCTTGAGTCCGGCCGCCTCGATGATGCGGCCGGCGGAGTCACCCTCCGGGTTGCGGAACACCGAGCCGGCGTTCGCACCGCCGGGCTGGTGCTCGCGCCGCCAGCGCACGATCTCGGCGAGGCGCGCCTCGCAGGCCGTCGGGTCGTCCGGCGAGACGACGAAGTCGGCGCCGGTGACCACCTCGTCGGGACGCAGGTCCGAGTGGCGGTACCCCAGATCGAGCGACGCCGGGTCCCGCGCCACCGGTCGGCCGGTGCCGGCGAGGTCGGCCACGACCGCCGAGACGAGCACCTCCGCGGTCTGCCGACCGTGTCCGCCGGCGTTCATCCGCACCGCGCCGCCCACGCTCCCCGGGATGCCCACGTAGAACTCGAGCCCGGTCCGCCCGAGCGCCGCGGCCCGGCGGGCCAGCACGGGCAGCGGTACCGCGCCGCCGGCACAGACCGACGTCTCCCCGACCTCCACCGCCTCGAAGCCACCGCCGAGCACGACCACGATGCCCGGGAAGCCCTCGTCCGCCACCACGAGGTTCGACCCACGCCCGACGACCACGAGGGGCACCTCGGGGTGGCCGGCGCGGGCCTCGGCCACGGCCGCGAGGTCCTCGGGTGCGGTCAGGTGGGCCAGCACGCCGGCGGGACCGCCGAGTCGGTAGGTCGTGAGGGGCGCGATCGGCGCGTCGCGCTCGACCCGGTGCCCCAGGCGCGGCCGCAGGGCGGTCGCGATCGCGTCGAGCGCGCCGGGGTCGATCACCCGCCGACCCATTCGTCCGGGACGGTCGTGAGGTCACCGGCGCCGAGGGTGAGGACGAGGTCCCCGGGACGGGCGTAGCGCGGGACGTGCGCGACGAGTTCGGCCCGGTGCGGCAGGTAGGTCACCGGCAGGTCCGGGTGGGCCTCGAGCACCGCGCGCAGCACGAGCCGCCCGGTCACCCCGGGGATCGGCTCCTCACTCGCGCCGCAGACATCGGTGAGCACGAGGTGGTCGACCCCCTCGAACGCGTCGGCGAACTCCCGCCACATGAGCTGGGTGCGCTTGTACCGGTAGGGCTGGAAGACCGCGACGATCCGGTTCCACCCGCCCTCGTGCGCGGCCCGGAGGGTCGCACGGATCTCGCTCGGGAGGTGCGCGTAGTCGTCCACGAAGGTCACGCCGTCGCGCTCCCCCCGGAACTGGAACCGGCGGGAGACCCCTCCGAACCCGGCCAGCGCGTCGCGCACGGTCGGGAAGTCCACGCCGAGGCTCATGGCGAGCGCGGTGGCCGCGGTGGCGTTCTGCGCGTTGTGCGATCCGAGCAGCGGCAGCGCGACCTCGCCGAGCGGCTCCCCGGCGCGCAGGATCGTGAACCGGGAGCCTCCGGCCCCGCTGCGGTAGTCGATCGCTCGGAACACCGCGTCCTCGGCCCAGCCGTAGGTCACAGCACGAGGGTGCACCGCGGCCATGCGGGCGGTCACCGGATCGTCGGCACAGAGCACGACCGGGCCCTCGACGTGGGACGCGAAGACCTCGAACGCCGCCTCGAGTCGGGCCATCGTCCCCCAGTACCCGAGGTGGTCCTCCTCGACGTTGGTGACGATGGCGGCGTCGAGGTCGAACTTCAGGAACGAACCGTCGCTCTCGTCGGACTCCACGACGAGCCAGTCCCCGGAGTCCATGGCCGCGTTCGTCCCGACCTCGTGGAGCTCGCTCCCGATCACGAAGGACGGCGCCAGGCCCGCGGCGCGCAGGATGAGCGTGACCATCGACGAGGTGGTCGTCTTGCCGTGGGTGCCGGCCACGCCGATGCCACGACGGGCCGCGACGACGCCCGCGAGCGCGTCCGACCGGTGGTACACGTCGATCCCGCGGGCCTCCGCCGCCGCGACCTCGACGTTCGAGCGGGGCACCGCGGTCGAGATGACCACCGCGTCGCAGCCCTCGGGGACGTTCTCCGCCCGCTGCCCGACCGTGCAGGCCACCCCGAGGAGGGAGAGCCGATCCATCCGGCGGTTGGGCGCCAGGTCGGTACCGGACACCGCGTGCCCCAGTTCGGCCAGGACCGCGGCCAGCGCGCTCATGCCGTGTCCGGCGACCCCGACGATGTGGATCGTGCGCGGCACTGAGAGGTCGAGCCGACCGGATCGCTCAGGCGCGGGCACCGGCCACCTCCTCCACGAGGTCGGCGAGTCGGTCCGCCGCGTCGGGACGGGCGAGGGTCCGCGCCGCCTCCCCCATCCGGGCGAGGCGCACCGGGTCGGCCAGCAACGGCGTCACGATCTCATCGAGGTGCTCGGTGGAGCAGTCGCGATCGGCGACCAGCACCGCACCGCCCGCGTCGACGAGCGCCTCCGCGTTGCGGGTCTGGTGGTCCCCGGCCGCGCCCGACCACGGCACCAGCACCGCCGGCACACCGGCCGCCGCCAGTTCGGCCACCGTCACCGCGCCGGCCCGGCAGACCGCGAGGGACACCTCGGCGTAGAGCCGTTCCATGTGCTCCTCGTACCCCACGAGCTCGTACACCAACGCGTCACCGGCCCCGCGGCGCGCCGCGAGGTCGGCCCGACACGCATCCACGAACCGCGAGCCGGCCACGTGCCGGATGCGCACGTCGGTCCGGTCGCGCCAGCGGGTCGCGAGGCCGAGCACGGCCTCGTTCACCCGACCGGCCCCGAGGCTGCCGCCGACGACGCCGAGCAGCGGCCGGTCCGCATCGGGTTCCCGCACGACGGTGGCGACCCGGTCGCGGACCGGGTTCCCGGTCAGCACCGCGCCGCGCAGCGGAGTGCCGGGGAGCGAGATGGCCGCCCGAGCGCCGAGGCGCACGGCGACACGGTTGACGAGTCCGGGTCCCGCGTTCTGCTCGTGCACGACCACCGGGATCCCGAGCGCACGCGCCGCGAGGACGCACGGAGCCGACGCGTACCCACCGACGCCGACGACGATCGCGGGACGACGGATGAGGAACGTGGCGAGCATCCGCAGGGCGCCGGCCACCGAGGCGAGCACCGCGCCGAGGCTGCGCGCCAGTGCGCGCGCCGAGCGACCCCGATCGAGCCCCCGGAGACCGAGGAGGGTGAGCGGGTAGCCGGCCGCGGGCACGACCCGGGCCTCGAGGCCCCGGCGAGCACCCACGAACCGGAGGTCCTGGACCGACCGGCCCCGGGCCGTGAGCGCGTCGGCGAGCGCGAGGGCCGGGTAGACGTGGCCGCCGGTACCGCCACCCGCGATGACAATGGACGCGGCGCGCGGCCGCCGGGCCGCCACGCTCACCGTGCCCTGCTCGGCTTCGCCTGACGCGCGATGTTGGCCAGGATCCCCGCGGCCAGCAGCATGAGCACGAGCGAGGACCCGCCGTAGGACAGGAAGGGCAGCGTGAGCCCGGACACCGGCACGATGCCGACGACCATGCCGATGTTGATCATGGCCTGGAGCAGCACGGTGAGGGTGAGGCCGACGGCGAGGAGCTGGCCGAACCGATCCGGCGCGTGGCGGGCGATGGTCATGCCGAGCCAGCCGAAGCCCGCGAAGGCCACGATGACGCCGACGCACCCGAGCACGCCGGTCTCCTCGCCGATCACCGCGAAGATGTAGTCGGAGTACGCGACGGGCAGGAACCCCCACTTCGCGGTGCTGGACCCGATGCCGGTCCCGAACCACCCGCCGAGCGCCATCGAGGTGGACGCCGCGATCGACTGGTACCCGGTGTTGAGCGGGTCGCGCCACGGGTGCAGGAAGATGAGCATGCGCTGGCGTCGGAACGGCTGCGCGAGCGCGTACGCGATGAGCAGTGCGCCGGCGCCCGCCGACCCGGCCAGCCAACGGCCGGGCACCCCGGCGACGAACAGCAGGCCCGCGACGAGGCCGAGGATCACGAGGGTGGAGTCGAAGTCCGGCTCGGCCATCACGAGGACCGCGATGACCCCGGTGAGCCCGGCGATCGGCAGGTACGTGCGGCGGAAGCTCGACAGCTCCCCGGCCCGCTCCCGGTTCGAGAGGAACGCGGCGAGGACGATCGCGAGCGGCAACTTGATCGCCTCGGACGGCTGGAAGGTCGTGATCCCGAAGTCGAGCCAACGCCTGGCGCCGCCGGAGTACACGCCGACGAAGAGCAC
>Ga0208783_10001765_pt1 | contig 12655 bp, 22 predicted proteins | sample DEB19_08_DNA_2_FD_184529 | JGI IMG/M metagenome (GOLD analysis project Ga0208783, IMG submission 184529) | Aqueous microbial communities from the Delaware River and Bay under freshwater to marine salinity gradient to study organic matter... | ecosystem: Environmental > Aquatic > Marine >... | reverse complement strand
CAAGCTTGAACGCAGGCTTCAGTATTGGCGAGAAAAGGAGCAAGAGGAAATCCTCAAGCGTTATCGTCTCATCACTTCCATTTAGCCACCTTGCCCAGTTCTACACACTACGAGGTTCAACAATGAACTACATCGACGAGCTTTATTTGCGCATCAACCGAGCCTATCAAGCGCTTGAATCGGCAGGTGAGTTGAAAGCTGCAGACAGCGTTGAAGCTGCAGCGGCTGATGCTGGGACTGATGTTACAAAGTTGATGGCGGTTGCTGATTATGCAGCTTGGCATCTTGACCAGCTCCAAACCCAGTAGTCAACATCACTTCTTTTTTTATGTCTGAACTTTCACCCGCTGCTCAGGCGGTGTTTGACGCCATCTTCCCTGTTTACGATGACGAAATTTTGTATGTTGCGCCTGCAAGAAAACATGCAAGCATGATTGCCGTTGCCGCCCTTCGTGCTGCTGTGGATCAGCCTGTTGATTTTGACGTACCTTTTTCCGTGGTTGATGACTGGGAGAAAATTAAAGGATCCTGCGCCAGCTTTTACGCTGCTGCTGAATGGGGGTACAAGCAAGCCCTAAAAGAGCAGCGTGCAATTGCTGACGAACTTGAAGCCCAGTAGTCCGATTATAAGGGTGCAGCCTCACGGTGATCAAACCGCAAGGCTGTTCAGTTACCAGCCAGAGGAAACGATGAAAACTCTGGCTCCCTTGAGGCTGACATCGTTCTTCTTCGCCTCATTACCATTATGGATCTGGAATATTCCTGATCGGTAATACGGACCTAGGATGTCCTTAAACTCATCTATAAGCTCAGCTTATCAATCAACTCAACTCAACCATGAAACTACTCAAGTTTTCCAATAGCAACGCCAAACTTAAAGATCGTTTGATCTTTAGCCTACCTGCTGGTTACTCTTGCCCAAACGCTGGTGTCTGCAAGACCATGGCTGATCGGGTCACTGGTGAGATCCGTGACCTACCTCAGCGCACAGGTACAGAAGCAGATGACTACCGATGCTTTGCTGCCATGGCAGAGACCAGGCCAAACGTACGTGAAGCTCGTTGGCACAACTGGGATCTGCTACGTGAAACCATTCACATGAATGGCAATCAAGTCACACTGCTTCGTGATCTGATTGACCTTTCCCTTTTAATGCATGCACCTAAACCTTTAGTTCGCATCCATGAGTCAGGTGACTTCTGGACTGAGAACTACATGAAGGCTTGGCTGATGGTTGCCAAAGAGCGGCCCGACCAAAAGTTTTATGCCTACACCAAGTCTCTTGGCATGTGGATTAACCTGCGTGATCAGATCCCGCCCAACTTTTATCTTACCGCATCTTTCGGAGGGACACTTGACTACTTAATTCCTAAGTACCCTCACGTGTTCCAGCGCATTGCTTATGTGGTTTACACAGAAGCTGAGGCGGCAGAGCGTGGTCTTGAAATCGACCATGACGACAGTCATTGTCTGGGTGACAAACCGTTTGCACTCTTGGTTCATGGCTCCCAGCGGGCTGGGTCTGATGCCATGAAGGCCATAACGCAACGGAAGAAGGATGGCAAGTTTGTTGGATACAGTTCCAAGAATAAGAAATAAATCTGTAGAGACTTGCGGATCAGATGAAATCGGATAGTATGCATCCGTCTTTTATCTGATCCATGAGTTACGTCATTGCTTGTTGGCGGTGGGGCACACCACATGCCATCACTGCCAACAAAGAAACTAATAAGTTTGAGTTGATTCCGTTAGATTCAGATGTAGCTCTGAACAAGATCTTTTCTCACCCATACAGAGCTGGGGCTCAACAGATCTTGACGTGGATTAACAAAAATGACAGCAGCCTTGCAAGTGAAGAACTCGAAGTTCGAGATGAAGCCCAGTTCCGTAAATGACAAATGGTACGTCTTTGACATCGAAACAGACGGACTGTATGACAAAGTCACCAAGGTTCACTGCATTGTCCTCTATGAGGTCAACAGTAACAGCGTTTTGTCTTTTGGTCCTGACGGCATTGACGATGCTCTTGAGTATTTGCGTAGCGCTGATGTTCTTATTGGCCACAACATCTGCTTTTACGACATCCCCGTCTTAAAGAAACTGTTTCCAGACTTTAAGACCAACGCTCGCATCATTGACACCCTCATCTGTTCACGTTTAATCTGGCCCAAGGAGGTTCTCTATGAGCTTGACATTGAACAATATCCGCAGGTTCCAAAGGCAAACCGTGGATCCCCATCACTTAAGGCCTGGGGATGGCGCTTGGCCACCCATAAAATCGACTTCAAAGACTTCACAGAATACTCCCAAGAGATGCTTGACTACTGCATCCAAGACGTGGCAGTCACCTTTAATCTTTGGCAGATGGTTGCTGCACAAAACTATGCAGAGTCCGCCATTCTCTTGGAGCACGACTTTGCTTTGGCGATTAACAGACAAATTAGATCAGGTGTTCCTTTCGATTTGGATGCTGCTCTTGATCTGGTGGATGGTCTCCGAGCAAAAGAAGCAGAACTTGAATCACATCTAAAACAAATTTTTCCACCCATTAAGCATGAATCTACATTCATTCCCAAGGTAAACAACAAGAATCGTGGCTATGTCAAAGGAAAACCTTTTACTAAAGTCAGCTACGAAGAGTTCAATCCTGGATCTCGTCAGCAGATTGCTGATCGACTCCGTCAAAAGTACGGATGGATTCCAGAGAAAACAACTGAAAAAGGAAATTCAGTTCTTGATGATGATGTATTAGATGCGCTTCCGTATCCAGAAGCAAAAGCATTGGCAGAATATATGTTGATCAAGAAACGTCTTGGTCAAATTGCTGATGGTAACAATGCTTGGATCAAGCTTTATAACAATGACACTGGTTGTATCCACGGCGATCTTATTACTAACGGTTGCATTACTGGGCGCTGTGCACACCGCAATCCAAATATGGGTCAGGTGCCAGCAGGTTACTCCCCTTACGGAAAAGAGTGTCGAAGTTTGTTCATTCCTCCTGACGGGTGGGATCTCATTGGTATTGATGCTAAAGCACTTGAACTACGTTGCCTTGCTGGATACCTTGCCGTCTGGGATGGTGGTGAATACGCCAAGCTGGTAACCGATGAATCAGTTGATATCCATACTTACAACCAAAAACAATTTGGTGTAGAGACCAGGGATATCAGCAAGCGTTTGCTATACGGCATGCTCTATGGCTGTGGATCTGTAAAGGCTGGTTCAATCATTGATCCCAACCTTAAAGATGAAGATGAACTGCGCATGCTTGGTCGTAATGCCATCGATGGTTTTATGCGTGGTGTTCCAGCATTGAAAGCTCTTAAGTTAGAGATTGATAAGACCATTGGGTTGCGTGGTTATTTGATTGGTTTAGATCGTCGTCAGTTGTATTGTCGTTCAGCATTCAAAGGATTGAATGTATTGTTGCAATCAGCTGGTGCAATCTTAATGAAACAAGTTGTCATCAATATCCACAACAATATCAAACAAAATCTTGATTTAGAACATGACAACGATTGGCAACAACTATTAATGGTGCACGATGAAGTTCAAATTGCGTGTAAACCTCAATACACAGAAGCCATCAGGGAGCAAGCCATGCTTGCTTTCCCACAAGCACAGGAATTCTTTGGTTTCCGCTGCAATATTGAAGGTGATTCCAGGGTAGGATCCGACTGGTCTCAGACCCACTGATGGACTACACCGACATAACCAAAGTAGAGCAATGCCCAGTCTGTGAAGTCAGCTGGATTCATTCCTACATTCCCCAAGAATCAATCGACAAAGGTTATTATTCACCTGAGTCGAAGTTCTTTAGTCGTGTTATTGGTGTGGAGTATTTGGGCACTGACCGTATTAACCATTATCAGTGTCCTGATTGTGGTCAATGTTGGAATAGAAAGGGTGAGATGATTGAAGTTAAACATAAACCAGTTGATCTCTCGTCCTTGAGGTAAGACGTTAAACTGCCTCTCACACAACCTTTTGGCATCACATGAACCAAGCTTTTGTCTGTGCTCAAACCACAGAGGAACCCCGTGAGGTATCCATCTCTGCAACGTCTTATGCCCTGCGTTGCAACATTTTGTTACCACCAGTTGGTAATAAGGCGGCAACTCCAATTGAACTCAATGTCTATGGCAAGAACTCTGAGCGCTTTGCACGCACTACAAAGAACTCATTGATCTATATCCATGGCGCCAAGCTGCGCTATGACCTAGAGACACGCACCCATTCACTCCATGGTGGTGTGATTACCACGGTTACGGAATCTTTTCCGATCCTGAATACTGTGATTCTAAGTGGTCGTTGCGTTAAGGACATCCAGCAGGATGACGTACGTGCCTTTAAAACAACAGCAGAAGGTTTGATGATTTGCAATCAAACGCTTTCAGTTAACACTGGACGTAATCAAGCAGATCTTTTTAACTTTTACGCCATTAATTCCCATCAAGACAAGTTGAATAACGCTCAGCTTCTGGTGGACTTTACACGCAAAGGCACTGGCCTAACAATCAACGGTCGTTTGGTTACTGATGCTTGGCAAGATAAAGAAAGCAATCAGCGCCGTCAGGTCACCAAGATTCAATTGGTGTCAATGACTTTGGCACCAAAAACAACAGGCGATGCAAGCTCATCGATTCGTTCTCAGACTGTGGTGGCTAGCCCCGATAAGGTTGCCCCGCTTTGGGGTGGCCGCACTGCTGAAGAATCTGCAGATCCCTGGAACGCTGCCTCGGGTGGTGGACTGCCTGATCTGCCCGGTCACTACGGCAACGCACCTGAACTTGACGAGGTACCTTTCTGATGTCAACACCAACTCACGATCAGTTTATTCTTCTTTATGAAGATGAACATACTAAAGTTCTTCATGAATTTAAAGGTGTTGTTGCAGATGATGTAATGCAACACATTGTAGATTTTCTTAAAGGTTGTGGCTACATGGAAAGCAATGTCTTTGAAGCCATGAAAGAATTGTCTGACATGTATTTCGATTCATTAAAGACTCAGGAATACTTGATGACTTGGGACAAACCTGCAGCAGAATAAACGCACGTCCTGGGATGACGTTAAAAGCATCCACTCCTGACTACGAACCAACCATGACTCAAGCTCCGCTTGACATAACGAGCGATCAGTGGATGGATCAATTTGAATCCGAAACCACTTCTGCACCTTCTCTGAAAACTTCTAACAAAATGACTACCAAGAAAACTGCTGCCCTTGCTACTCGCGGACTTGACTCCTTCCGGATGTTTCAGTCCAAAGAATTTGTATCTGGCTACCAGAACCTCGTTACAATTCAACCCCTCAACAAATCAAAAGTACGCGGATGGTTCATTCGTAAATCTGATCTTGATACTTGTGGTTGGACTGCAACCGAAGATCAGTTTGCGAAGGGTTCCGTTATCTGGGATTACAAGCAAACTTTTGGCATGGCGCCCAACACTTCTGTTGAAGAAGGCCTGAACTTCACCGAGCCACGCATTCAAATCCTGCTGCGTTCTCCCCTGATGGTTGAAGAAACCACAGGGATGCGTCAAACGATTGGTACTTTTGAGCACCCAGAGGTCAAAGAATTATTTGATGCCGACAAGATTGCATCTGACCTTGCCAACAGCAAAGGCGAAATGTACAAGCGTAAGTACAGCGTACGTACAAAGTACCTGATCTACATCGTGACTCAGGACAACAAACGTGCCCACAAGATCCCGATGGTTCTTACCCTTAAGGGTCTGAACGGTACGGATGTGTCCGATAAGGTCAAGCTGTACGAAAAAGAAATGTCCAAGTGCCTAAGCAAGGCGCTGGATTCTGAAGTGCCCCTTGCTTTTAATGAAAAGTTCTACGCCACTACCGTATTTGCTCCGGTACTTGCCAATGAAATGCGTGGAGCCAACAACGTTGAGATCTGCGCAATTGAATCTTTTGACATCCCTGATTACAGCGACCAAGATGCCGCCATTGAATCGCTGAGCCGCATGTCAATTCCTGATGAAGATCGTGAATCAACCTGGAAGTTCCAGGAAATGTTTGGCGATTACATCAATCAACATGCACGTCAAGATGCAGAAAAACTTGGTGGTGCCTATGGCATCAAACAAGGTGTTGAGATTCTGCCTGTATCCCGTACCACGGATGCTGTTGACGTAAAAGCTCTGCCCTCTCGTAATCCTATGACTGGTGAAGATGACAGCCTTTAATTAAAGTTTGACATCAGGGTTAGCCAAGCCCTCAGGTTCAACTGCAACATTGTTGAAGATGAACATGTCTTGAACTAACCCGCGAATTACACCTTGACGTTGTGTAGCGATCCTTGCTAAAAGGGTCGCTATTTCCTTTAATGCACTAATTGAATTACAATCTTGAATCGATCGTTTAACTTTTTCTTCCCAAAACTTATCGTCAAGAGTTGGTTCAATTTGAAATTTAGTTAAAGGTACGTATTTAATTTCTTCCATTTTGTATTTATTTATTAAATCAAGTCTACATATACAACTTAATACTGCGCGTAACCTTCCATTTGTGTTAACAATTTCTGACATGAAACCTGAAGAAACATCAACAATTAAAACAGCAGGCGCAACATTTGTTGTCAGCGCTGTGGTTGCTTCTATCATTGGTAACCCTGTGTGCTGGGCTGCTGTCCTCTACGGCACCTACCGCATGGGGAAAGCTGCCTACAAGCATGCTCAAGCCAATGCTAAACTCAAGGCGCAACACGAGAAAGAAGACACGTCCTTCTGGCACGTCTGACTTTTACCCAACTCAACCCAACTCAACCTCATGTCAATTCAAACGCAAGCCAAGCTTAATTCGGCGCAAGCTCTTATTTATTCTCGCTCTAATATCCGGCGCGCGTACCAGGACTTTGATGACACCACAATCGCTGGCATTTATCTGCGAAGCGATCATTGTGTTGTGGTGCGTCATGATGGTACTGAGCAAATCTACGACCGGTCATTAATCAAGACCGCGTTCCAGCAGTACACCAACCGACTCAAAGATTTCTTTTCTTACCTTGGTCCCAATTATCGTGGCCCTAGTGTATGGCATAACAATGCTTACATTCTTTTTAAGGGCTGGAACTACTCGCACGCACTTGGACACCTGACCTCCAATGCAAAACTACAAGCTCACTGGGCAGACAAATTTATACATGTATCAGACCCCGCAAAGATCAAAGTCCTCCTTCAGTCTGACCAAACGGACTTGGGCCATTTGGTTGCGCCTGACGGACTTCGGCTTCCGAATCGGCCGCTTGATATGGACAGTGAACTGGATGATGTGCAAGAACAACAGTCCTCGTTTGGCGAACCTAGTTGTTCATGTGGGTCCTTTCAACGCCAGCTTTCAAATCTATCTGCTTTCCAAGAAGAGATCCAAGGATTTAAACCGTGGTGCATCCACTTGACTTGGTTTAACAAGTACAGGGAACTGTTGTGCAAACGCACTGATACCCGTAATGCTAGCCCCAGTGGTACACCTGAGAAGTGTGTGGCCTGGTGGTATGCGCCTCCCTCTGATCACACCAGCAATGGACGTTTTGTTTTGCTCCACACTAAATCTGGTGCACAAGCTCCATTGGGTCATTGGCGTACCTACAAACCACAAGAAGTGTTCACTCAACACGATGCATGGGATTTGTTTTTTAATATGATGGAGGCGGGTTACACACCATTTCCTGGCACATCACTGCCACAACTCAAAGCTGTTATCAAAAAACAATGACACCTAACACACAAGAATTAACGGTAAATACTCTTTGCATCTTGAAATTGATGAAGACACCTATTGGAGTCTGATTAAACTTGGTGCAGAAATTAAAACAGATTGTAAAACCTATGCAGAAAACCTCCTACTTGGACATGTTGAAGCCGAACTCGATCGACAAGCTGCAAGTTGAATGTATTGATGAAGAGGATGGTTCCATGACCATTTGTATTGGTTGGGATGAAACAGATCCTGATTTGCAATGGTGGACTGATTTAGGTCCAGAAGGTCAGGAATGCTTTATGATTGATGCACTCTACGAAGCTTGCGCTTGTTATGTCGATTGACACCTACGGCCTTTCCTCTGAACAATACGAAGAGTTTTTTGAAGACAACATTAGGTTTTCTTCCCAGCTTTATGTAAAAACTTGCAACATCATGAGTGCCGAAGGCGCTAAAAATGTTGATTTCAAAACAATTCTTGATTTGTATCAAGAAGCTGTTTACGCCGCTAATGACGATTGTCGTCGCTACCAGAAAACTAACAACCCTGAGGTTCTTAAAGATACTGATCTTTTAGGCATTTATCCTTCCAGAGAAGAAATGCTGGAAGAGATTAAGTCTGTCAGCGCCAAGGTTGAAGCACTTGCTGATTACGTTACGGAACTAATCAAGGTCACAACCAAAGGACTTGAAGGGGTTGCCGAAAGTCTGGTAGACTGATCCTGTTCACCCAAAGAACCGTCCTGGTCATGACGTAAAACTGACTTCTTACCTCAACTCAATCTCATGTTTGAATCCTTGTTTGCCGCCGTACTTCCGGTGATAAAAGACCTTCTTTGGGCAGCGGCAGGTATGCTGTTGTCTTATGCACTTAACAAAATCCAAACGCAATTCAACTGATCATGTCTGAAAGCCATCCTGATTTTCGTGACGGTACACGTGAGTACAACTTGCGTGCTCTTGTCCATGCAAACTATCAACCTAAAGTTGGAGAAAACAACGGCATTGGTTTAAAACTTGTTGTTGAATCAGCTCGTGAATCACGGCGTCGTATAGCAAGGCAAAATAAAAAGTTTAAACAAACTACAAACTTGGACATCCTCAATCAACTCAATTAATCATGGCTCACATCACCCAAGCTAAACTTGAAAGTTTAAGTGTCATCAAGTTATACGAGCACTATGGTGCCTTGGAACGCTCTCTTCCTCTCCTTACTCCTGAGTCCCAGGAGTTGGCAAAAGCTGAGTTGGAATGTTGCGCCAACTTACGGTCTGAAAAAATTGATCGTATTTATTACGCGATTGCTGCCCATGAAGATGCTCTGGAACGTATTAAGAAAGAAGGGGATTTAATTACCCAGGCCAAACGACACCATGAGTCACAACTGAATCAACTTAAGAATTTGTTAGGTTGGTTGCGGCGTTCATTGCCGCTGGACTCTAATAGAATTCAAGGCAAAAACTATGAGTTTGTTCTTTCCAAAAAGAAAGAACTCACGGTCGAGATCACATCGGATCCGGAGTTTTGGCACACTGACGAAAGATCTAAATTCTGCATCCAGCAAGAAGTCACCACAACTAAACAAATTGTGGTACGTTCAATGTCAGGAGAAGTTCTGTCCAACAGAACAGAACCTAAAACAAAAACTGAAACCCTCCCCAATCTTGATGCCATCCGCAACGCTTACCAAAACGGTGAACACCTACCCTCCGGAGTTAAAGTTGAACAACAATATTCAATCCGAAAGAACAGGCTCTTCTCTGCCAAACGGATGGAACCACAAACATCCGAATATTTCGGAGAGTTTTTACCGGAACTTGACTCCGCCGAATGACTTGGAAGATGCACACATTATGATGTGTTGTCATCAACAATCTGTTGATGACTTCCAAATGCAGATTGACATGATTGATATTGAAATCAACATGCTTTCTGAAGAAGGTTGTGAGGTTCCCATTTATCAAGAAGCAAAGCTTGATGAACTAGAAGAACGTAAACTTAAACTACTATCAGGTAAACGGTTTCACCAAAATGCGCGTCATGCCTACTGGTATGTCACTGCCCGTGGTAATAAAACAACCAAATAAATACTTGTACAATAAATAAAGTAACAGGAGTCCCATGGGCGGCGATCCGGTCCTTAATAAATTAATTGCTGGGTTTACCAACGATGGGACTCCTCTTTCAGCAACCATTGGTTCCAAAATGGAACATGGGGTTGTTGTTTTGACAGCAGCTATGCTTGCCAATGAAAACCTTGCTGCATCAATGGATGCAGAAGAAATGGTTGATGCTGCCATTAATTATTACAATTTAATTCAAAAACGACTTGGGTATTACCAGGAACATCAAGCTTATTCTCTTGAACGTTTGCTCTGAAAATACTTGATATACTAAACAAGTATTTTCATTCATACATGGAACCTGTTGTTGTGCCACGGTTAACCGTATCTTTTGCGGTTGACATTGACGTTGAATACAATTCATTTGGCGGTAAAACTGCCGAAGAAATTGCAGAGGCTTTGCAAGATGATCTTGATGATTTGTTGTTTGAGCTAAGTCCCAGCGTCAAAGGTGTCTATACTTCTACAACAGCCGTTAACTTCAATGACTAAAGACCTTGCCAAGAAACTCCGCACTGCCGGTGCTTTTGATACCCCTTGGTTAAAAGAACAACTTTGTAATTGGAACACTAAGGCTGAGCAAGAAAAAGCAGATTTTATGGAGCATATGTATCAGTGCTCTGGCCGCAACAACAACCTGTATACTGGGCTTTGGCAAAATTTTTGTTTAACAGAAGCTGGTCCTTATTGCCGTGATGAATACTTCCGTCGCGTTGAATTTGTTAAAGATCTAGAAGCTGGTAAATTTAAAGGGCAAGAAATTGTTCTTTAATAAATCCACAACCTTGGATGCAACTTAAAATAAAGGGATGTTTTATTATTGAACATCCCTTTTTTATGGATGCACAATCCTCTATTGACGCTCTTAGACAACTTGATATTAATTACATTCTTTATGTAGCAGAACGAAATAATTCCAAATGTAAACAGCCTGTGGCAGACCAATGGCTTGAAGGCTATCATCAAGCTGTAAAGGATTTTTCTTATTACCTTGGCGCAAAACAATCAACTGAACAATCTTGACACTCTTTATAAAGAAGCTTTTCAAGAATTTGGCAACACCAAAATGAGGCGTGAATCTGACAAGGCAACTTCTGATTACATTAAGGCAAACTTCAAGCCAGAAGCAGACGTGTTAAAACCACCCACTGATAAATGGTCGGGTTTCTTCCAGGAATCCAAAGCCAAAGCAAAGGAACGTTTGCGTGAGTATCTGGCTGACACTGTTAGTGAATTTGTAGATACCAATGTTTTAAGTGGTAATGAATTCTTTGAAGTATTACTTGAAGTAGTGTATGACAACTGGCAAGGCTATCAAAAAAATGCAGATGAAAACCAGGCGCTTCTTAAACTTTTGCAGAATACAAAGAACAATTAATTACATTTGATGCGTTGTGCAGTGGCCGCTAGGTCACTGCTTTTTTATGTCTAAACTATTGAACTTAGAATAATCTTAAGTAATTAAAAAAACAATGCCTAACTATAGAGATCCTACGGATAACAATCTGTATCACGTACATAAAGTACAGACCTGTAGTGGGCACCCTTTAGAAGTTTCAACAACCAGCGGCAACGTTGTTTATGTGCAGCCAGGGAACACAGCTGGTGATGCTTTTGGTCGATTAAGGATCTCTCAACCTTATACAATTTTTGATAGCCAACATCGTTACCAAGAAAACGACAAATGGTCAACGTTGACTGGTGTCAGTGGCACAACTGCTTATCAAGCAAATGAAAGTGCTGTCAATTTAAACGTCACTACACTGTCTGGTGATTACATCTACAGGGAAACAAAACGGGTGTTTCCTTACCAGCCAGGGAAATCATTTTTAAATATGACATCGTTTGTTTTTGCTTCTGGCAAAACAAATCTTAGGCAGCGCGTTGGTTTGTTCAGTACACAAAACGGTGTTTTCTTTGAGCAAAGTGGAACAACAAACTATCTTGTTCTGCGTAGTTACGTAACTGGTTCTGTTAATGAAACACGTGTAGCTCAAAGCAGTTGGAATGTAGACACCTTTGATGGTTCTGGTGTAACAAGGCGAAACCTTAGCACTACCACTGCCAATGTCTTTTGGATGGATATTGAATGGCTTGGCGTGGGTGACGTACGTGCTGGTTTTGTTGTAGATGGTCACATGGAAGTGGCCCACATCTTCCACAATGACAATCAAAATCCAACCAGCTACATGACCACAGCTGTACTGCCGTTGCGCCAGGAGATTCAAAATCTAAGTACAACTGCTTCTAGCTCTACGGCAAAACAAATCTGTGCAACTGTTGCATCGGAAGGTGGCTATGAGGGTTTTACCAGACGTTATAACGTTGCTACTAGCACTACGCCTAAAACGCTCACTTCATCTGGTGCAACTTATCCACTGGTTTCTATTCGTATGGTATCAGGCCGTACAGATAGTGTTATTGTTCCAGCTAACTTAAGTGTGGCACTTGAACAAACACAAAACAACAAGCCAGATATTATTCAGTACAAAGTACTGCTTAATGCAACCCTAAGCGGTGAAAACTGGCAGACTCATTACCACGGCAATGTTCAGTATGACACCACTGCAACAAGTGTAAGTGGTGGTACTGATGTTGTTGGTGGGTACATTGTTTCTAATGGCACACTATCTCTAAGTGATGTCCGGGACTTTAACTTCCAGCTGGGGCGGACTCAAGCTGATGTCAGTGATGTTTTTACTGTTGTTGCCGCTCCAACTATCAATGGTGCAAATGTATACACAAACCTATCCTGGTTTGAAATTGTGTAATTAGTTCGCGTTACAATAGGATTACTGCAAAAAAATCAT
>Ga0208783_10001762_pt1 | contig 12668 bp, 15 predicted proteins | sample DEB19_08_DNA_2_FD_184529 | JGI IMG/M metagenome (GOLD analysis project Ga0208783, IMG submission 184529) | Aqueous microbial communities from the Delaware River and Bay under freshwater to marine salinity gradient to study organic matter... | ecosystem: Environmental > Aquatic > Marine >... | reverse complement strand
CATATCCAGACTCCAAGGACACCACAGAATCCTGCGTGTTCAGGCCCATGAAGCCTGGAGCAGAGATAGAAGTGGTTAAGAGTTTAGCTACCATTATGCCTCCGTCCAAAGTACCTGTTCATCATATCGGTTTGCCTCCAGTGCAATCGCATCAGCCAAAGACAAGCGATATTTCTGGTACAGTTCAGAGAAGGATTGACCACCATCTTCACCTCGTTCAGCCACTGCGTTAGCATACGCAAGCATCTGAACCAAGTGCGGAGGAACCTTGACAGTATCAGCATCATTAACTAGGTCAGTCTGTGGAATCCACATATTGAACCGTAGTGAATAGACTTTATCAGGCTGAGGCCACAGTTCTACCTTAGTGTCACCGCTACTGTCCATTCCCTTGAAGTTGTAGTAGATCGGAGCAGCATTCTGGACATCAGCAAGATAATATTGACGATCAATCCATGCACCGTCTGCCTGACCCATCGGGATGTCCTCAGTGTCGTTAAGGACAATCTCAACCCTGAACCTGTTACCAGACCCAGTAAGGGTGTATTCACGTTGTCCTGCGACAGTGGGCTCTACAATCGTAGACTCTAGTGCATTCCAAGAATAAGCATCTTCTACTTCTCGTTTAGCATCATTGACCAAGACACCAATCAATGAACTGTAAGGTGTATCGCCTATAGAGGACACTGCAGGTTCCCTAAGACGGATAAGAACATTATTAACTAAATCTAAGTATGTTTTTAACATTGTTTGTCCTTAGTGTTGTCTTAGATAAACATTATAAGCCCAGAAGCAAATCTTGTCAAGCATTATTTTATTAGTGTTGTAATTTAGCAACAAGCTGCACGAAAGCAAAGATGACAACAACGATTGCCCAAGCACCCATGCCCATGTTCACCCATCGTTCAACCTTACGATCAACTTTATGATACTTAAACTCTAAGTCTTCAGTCTTGTCTTCTAAGCTAGTAATACGAACACCTTGAGCAGTCTGACGCTCTTCAACGAGGATCAGACGAGTTACAGCATCAGTAAGTTTATCTACTTTTGTTTCGATTCGTTTCAAATCCTCATTGAATCCAGCATCCATGTTACTTCATCTTCTTCTTGGGTTTAGACATGCCAGCCTCAGACAGAGCGATTGCTACAGCCTGCTTACGACTCTTAACAACTGGGCCTTTCTTGCCACTATGCAGAGTACCTTCTTTGTACTCTTTCATGACTTTACCAACTTTGTCTTGCTTCTTCATGCTTTCTCCTAGAGCTTGCTAAGAACACTGTCCCACACATAATAGCAAAGAACTAATAAGAATACAATCGCAGTAAGATAAAAACCATTAGCAATTGTTTCTTGTTTACGCTTCTTTGCTGCTTTGACAGCTTGTTCTCGCTGTCTCTTGATTTTAACTCTTTCAGCCATCATGGACTGATAGGCTTCCTGTCCATAAACACCAGCTATAAGAATATAAAGTTCATACTCCATCTTCTTTAGCTGTTGTCGATGAACAATGATGTCTAAGGCTTCCTGTTCAATTGATCCTTTACCAAGAAATTTACCTTTCTTGAGGTCATTCTCTTTTTTGGCAGCACTTTCGTTGAAGGACTGGACAGCCGAGTACCATTTACCAAGCTGTCCTGCTACACTTTCAATTTCTTTGCCAGCCTTTACGAGCTTCTGTACGGTGTTAAATGCCGTAACAGCTACTCCAAAGGCTGTTACCGGATCAATCATTTAGTCCTCTTTAGTTACTCCAGGGAACACCAGCAGCCGATACGGGGTTCTTCTGTAGCTCAATGTTCTGAGCCAGAGCAGCCTCAGTAGCAGCCTTATCCACTCCAGAGTCCCAGCACCACTGAAGCACTTCAGCCTCAGTCACATTGGCATAGGGAATCGAAGGAGTCCCATCCCATGAGCAGGTGGAGTAGATCGAAGCAGTGAAGTCTCCGTCTACAGCAGTAGCAGTCCAGTGGGCTGTGGTGATAAAACCGTTAGAGGTCTTGTGGTCACATTGAGTGATCTTCCAGGTCGTGATCATTTTAAATCTCCTTATGCGTTTGCAATCGTGGTAACAGTTCCAGACGATCCTCGATACTTTAATGCTCCGCCTTCAACATATAGAAGTCCTCCACCAGAAGGATTAGATGAAGGAACAGTTGAAGCATTAGCAATAAAAAGAGTTCCAGTTGAATTAAGTGTCATCGCCACGCTGCCGCCGTTCGCCCAGTCGTGCGTCAGCGCAGAACCGTTGCTTGTGATGGTGTAGCCGTTGGATACGCCGCTTTGACCGAAACGCACCACGCTACCTGAACCGGCCCCGATAAGGGCATCAATTCGATAGCCTGCGTCACTGGTAGTCCCCACCAACAGGTTTCCACCCGAGGTAATCCGGGCGCGTTCTGCGTTGTTGGTCTGAAGTGCAAGCGGGTGGTTTGTACTGGTGCCTACATAACCCATTCCACCGCCGTTGACCATTTCAGTCCGTGTGGTGCCATCTGTACTGCTGACGTAACCCTTAACGTCAAGAGTGCGGCTCGCAGTGGTTTGGCCGATAGCCAAATTCCCACTCGCATCAAGCGTCATCGCCTGCGTGAAAGTGACGATGTTTCCTGCTGTGCCGGAGGGGGCGATATTCCAATAATGCGCGCCGCTTCCTTGGATGTATTGAGTTGCTGCTGCTGTAGCAATGTACTTGGCGCCTACCCCATCAAAGTAGGCGTTATTTCCAAGATAACTAAATGCGGACAACTCAGACAAAGCAGTTCTTGTTGAAACCTGCAAAGCCTTGTTAGAACTACCCCAAGCACTCGGCGTCACCCCGAGGCCGAGGTTGCCGGAGGAGTCGAGAGTCGCAACAGTGCTACCGGCTTGTTGAATTAAGAAGATGCTACCGCCTAACACATTGGTCGCATCAATGTTCAAGAAGAAGTTGCCAGAAGCGGCTTGGAACTGATGAACAACACTACTGTTGGTTTGTTCAAACCGCAGATTGGGCGTAGTTGACCCGCTAATGTGCAGTTTTGTTGCAGGCGAACTCGTCCCAATGCCGAGGTTGCCGGAGTTGGTCATCGTAAGGCGGTTGGTGCCGCCTATAAAAATAGAAAACCCATCATTAGAAACAGCGGGGACATAGTTGTAGAAATCAACCGTATTGCCGCCAACAAGACTGCCATTCAAGCGCAAATTAACAGTGCCTGCGGTGTATAACTCTAATCTTGCACCGGGATTACTCACCCCAAACCCCACATTGATCCCACTTGCCGTGTATAGGCTTGTGGAGGTCAGGCGCATGGCTTCGGAGCCGTTGATTTGGAACATGACCGGGAAGTTGCCTTCCGAGCCAATAGTCATTAGTTCCGTACCGGCATCAAGAGCAATCGTTGCTCTTGCTACGCCTGCGTTGTTTCCAAGACTGATGGTTGAAGCCCGTCCAGAGGACACTGCCGAGCCAATCCGGAACAATGCCGCAGCGCCTCCAGTAGCCTGAAGCAAGTTCGTCCCATCAAAGACAAGCGCACTCCCCGTGGTCAGCGCAGATGTAGACGATGCATACACCACACCGTTTGCGGTGAAGGAGGTCAGCCCCGTACCACCGTTGGTGGTGGCGAGGATTCCCGTCACGCCAGTGCTCAGAGGCAGTCCAGTGGCGTTGGTAAGAGTTCCAGACGAAGGAGTGCCCAGAGCACCACCGTTGACCACGAATGCACCAGAAGAGCCCGTATTGACTGCCAGAGCCGTTGCAACACCGGTACCAAGTCCCGAGACTCCAGTAGAGATTGGAAGGCCCGTAGCATTCGTTAAAGTGACTGCTGAGGGCGTACCGAGATTAGGAGTGGTCAGGCTAGGAGAAGTAGCCAGTACGATACCACCAGAGCCAGTGACGTTCTGACCAAGTGCAGTAGCGACACCAGTGCCAAAGGCAGTGATGCCAGTACCGCCATTAGCCACACCAAGAGTGCCAGTAACGCCAGTCGTCAAGGGCAAACCAGTGGCATTGGTGAGCACAGCAGCAGACGGAGTACCCAGGTTAGGGGTCGTAAGCGATGGCGAGGTAGCCAACACAATACCACCAGAACCCGTTACATTCTGCCCTAAAGCAGTTTGTACACCCGTACCCAGAGAAGATAAACCAGTGCCTCCGTTGGCAATAGCCACCACACCAGTCACGTTAAAAGCAGTTCCACTAACGTTACCAGTGACGTTACCTGTTAGATTACCAGTAAAACCACTAGAAGCACTAGCAGTCGTGAAAGCACCAGTAGAAGGTGTAGTAGCACCAATGGTAGTACCGTTGATGGTACCACCAGTGATTGCTACAGCACTAGCTTCTTGGTTACCCAAAGAACCCACTAACTTAACAACAGCAGCGGAATTGTCCTTGGTATAGACTTTCTTATCCGTTACGTTGACAGCTAGTTCACCCTTCACCAAGTCCCCAGCAGCGGGGACAGCAGAAGCAGTGCTACTATTCTTAGTGATTAGAGTTGCCATTTAAGCTCCAAACTTGTTTTCATACCATTGTTGTAACGGGGTTGCTACATCCCTAGGAGTCTGGGGCATGTAGGCATTGTAGTATTGTTGCACCGCAGCATAGTAATCAGGGCCAAACTGCGGAGTAGTGGTTCCGATCCTTGTGTCTGATGGAGGCAGAGTACCTACGCCAGTGCCTGTACCAGTTCCTGTTGTTGTGCCTGCTCCTGACAGAAGACCACCTAAACCACCGAATAAACTCAACAGTTTCAATAAATCAGCAGCGTTTAAAGTGCTGGTATCTTTCTTGGTTGTGTCTGTAGTCTTGGTAGTATCTGTTGTTGTGGTTGTCGTAGAAGTCGGAGGAGTCGTAAGAACAACCGGAGGAGTTACGTCTGGTTTTGTTGGAGTCTTGTTATGACTCAATACTCCCTGACACACATAAGTATGGGCATTGTCAATGGTAATAAATACCACCGGGCCTTCGTCAAAATCTTCAATAGACTTAACAACTTTACCACTAACAATGTCACCAGCCTGTAAGTCTTTAACAGTAGTCCAGTTATCAACTGAAATAAAGAACTTATGATCTAAACTACCAATAAACTCAGAATCATCAAAAGAAACTTTTACACGTTTTACTTTAGGAATAATTTCCTTGTAGATAACAGGATAAACACCCCACTCAAGCGTGTGCTCGTGTTGAGTAAGAACCTTATCACCTATTTTTAAGTCTCCTGCTGCTTTGTGAGTTTTATCTGAAAGCATAACCTGCATTTCAGGTGCAGGACAAGTCTTTGTATCTTGTACTACCACTGTTTCACCGGTAGTAGGAATACCACCAGTACCTAAAGGAATAGGCGGTAAAGTAGTAGTGTCTGTCGGTCTTTTTGTTGTTACTTCTACGGTAGAATCAGGAGTAGTAGTTCCTAAAGTTGTTCCTAAAATTGTGCCAGATAGTGTACCTAAACCACCCGGAACTGTGCCAAGTGTGTTTGAAACAGTAATAGGAACAGTTTGATCTACTTTTTTACTCGTATCTGCAGTATCTGTTGTTTGCGTAGTATCAGCAGCTTTAGTTACATCTCCAACGGTAGTTTCGCCAGACAAAGTGCTTCCAAGACCGGCACCAAGTAAAGAACCCGCACCAGCAGAAAATAAACCAGTAGTAGGAAATTTAGAACCAAGAACACTAACTAAATCAGAGGTTCCTAAAGTACCTCCAGTAGCGGCTCCTGTAGCAGCCCCCGTAGTAGCTGCTGTAGTTCCAGTATTTAAAGTTAATCCAGCAAAGTCAGCAGCAAGTTGTGAAGCAGAAGTACCTAACAGCGCTTCTGAAGCAATTGAACGAGCAGTAGCGGAAGGAACGCCACTGTCAATAAGAGCGTTGATAATAGTTTCTTTAGTAGCTCCGTTAGCTGCTAAATCAACAGCAGTTTTACCTGCTGTGTAGGCTGCGGTAGGAAATAAAGTCTCAATACCGTAACTGCCAAGGCCGGAAATAACAGCAGATTTGACCGCATCTGCAACAGTTCCACCACGAGCTAATGTTGTTGCCCCAGAACCTGCTGCAAGAGACAAAGGCGTAGTTAACAGCTTTGCACCATAAGGCCCAAGAACAGCGGCTCCTGCAGCAGCCATCAGAGTATTAACTACTGGAGAAAGATAACCAGCACGCTTATACTCTTCTTGAGTTTGATTAAGAACTTCTTCTCCTGATTGATTGTAAACCTTTACACGTCCATCAGAAGTAAATTCCTGTGCTAAACCGTCAGAATACACATTCAATGTGCGTCCATCAGGAAGCGTAACTTGCTGCATTGTAGCAGCACCTTCTGCTAATTGCAAGTTCTCAGGAGAGTTTAAGAAATCAGTTGCTTCTTTGATGTAGTCCTGAATCTTAAAACCAGCAGCAGGAGCAGCTTCAGCAGTAGTCGTAGTAGCCGGTGCTTCTTCAGTTGTCGTTACAGTCGGAGCCACAGGAGCCAACAAATCAGTAGCAATATTCTTAAGTGCTTGCCAGTCAGAAGGACTTTGTTTGCCTAACTTTTCTTCAACAGCACTCAAGATTTCTGCATCAGAAAACCCCTGATCAAGAAGACTATTGTAAGTTTGTGCCTTTTCTTTTGGAGTAAAGAACTCAAGATTATCCGGTAACTTGATTTTACTGGGTGGCGTGACAAACGACTGGGTAACTTGAGGTTGTTCGACACCTGCAGCTTCTTTTACAGGTGCAGACTCAATAAACGGATTAGCTTCTATGTTAGAAAAAGTTCCAGTAGAAGGTTCAGTTGCTACGGTTTGTGCTGCTACTTGTTGAGTAGCTGGGGCAGGTTCAGAAGCAACAGCAGTAGGAGTAAAGCCAAACTCCGTGGCTGCTCGGTTGTAGTCAGCCAGCGTGTAGTTAGTTCCTAGTCCCTGATTCAAAAAGGACAGAACTGTAGTAGGAGCAATTCCATTATTGATTCCAGTTTGTAATGCAATCTTAGTTGCTAAACTATCTACAGACGGATTTTGACCTGGCTCAAACGAAGTACCTAACTTAGCGTTAGCTTCACGATAGATATAGTTTACAAACCAGTTCATTATGGCTTCCTATACAATTCAAAGGTGTTAATAGCACTCATATCAGAAGCTGCTTCAGACTCACAACGAACCTGATCGCCTTCTTCCAAGACAATATAAGCCCCTCCATCAAACTTTAAATATTGACTAGGACTTAGTGTATAGTTATCTAAAACTTTAACTTCTATGTTTGTGCTTTTATCGTACCAAAAGACATCAATCGTCTTGTTGTTACCGCTATGGTTAACAATGTAACACAAATTCCACAGAGCATAGTAACCCGTAGGAACAGTGTAAACAGTAGTCTTAGTAGCGGCTGTTAGGTTGTTACCTACGGATATTTGTCTCATTCTTCGTCTTTCTTAGCAGGACGACCACGCTTAACAGGTTCAGAAGTAACTTCTTCTTTAGCTTCTTCTTCAATCTTAATGTAGTCAGGATGCGTCAGCATTGCCTTGATGTCGTGTTCCAGCGTAAATGAATACACGGAACCAGAATATTTGCACATGAATTTCATATCAACCTTTCTCATATTGTAACCCGTACAGTATGAAAAAGGCCAGCCCCGAAGGGCCAGCCTCTTAAGTTACTTAGGCCGGAACAGCCAGAGCAACAGCAGCACCGTCACGCAGTTCATCGCAGCCGAACAGAACGTCAGCCGTGAACAGCGTACCCAGGTACTCTTGCTTGTACTGGGTCTGCGTGCGAACACCCATCTGCTCCACCAGAACCGAGAAGTCCTTGTGAGCCAACAGGCAGATACGGCAAGCAGTCGTGCCCGAGGTCGTGTCAGCATTGCTGGTCACGAACACAGGGATACCGTACACATTGCCGATTTCGCCATTACGAATCGTGTTAGAAGCACCAGTCTCACCCACGAAAGCCTGCTCGGTGAAACGAGCGATGCCCATCAGGGTGTTACGGGTAGACGGGGGAACGATCAGGAAACGACCGTCCATCGGCACATCCTGGTCGTCCAGACGCTGGATCGATCGACGGATAGCCGCATCGGTCAGAGCACCAAGACCCGTGTTAGCACCAGCCACATAAGCGGTGGTACCATCAGCGCCAGAGAAAGCACCGCTATAAGCAGCGGTACCGCCACCACCCTGAACCTTACGGCCCAGTTGGATCAGCGTGCTGTCAACCTTACGAGCCAGAGCGTAGCCAGCATCGTCCGTGTAGAACTGACGCAGACTCGACAGGGCTTGGGCTTCCACGATGTCTTCGATCAGACGCGAGTATTCCCAGTGTTGGTCGATAGCAACGGTCTTCTCGCCTTCCGTAGCAGCGATCAGCGTCACTTGGCTACCAGCAGCCTTAGCAGAAGCATCACCACGAGTCGGGGCAGGAATGTGAACCGTATCACCCTTCTTGCCCTTGAAATTCATCTTCTTGATGAGGTTCGCAGCAACGAGGGCTTTCTTGTAAGACGCAACAATCTCATCACTCCATACTTCCGGGATGAAGGTTGCGGCGGTCGTTACGGTAACGTTATTAGTACCTAAAGGCATATTAATCTCCTAAAATCAAAAGTTATTTAACACGCCCCTCCGAATATGCAGCCATAATTTCAGGTTGTAAGGCTTCATATCGTGCGGGGTCAGTCATTCTTAGCCGGATAAGGTCGGCACGGCGATAAACTTTCTTTGCAGACTCCCCAGTACCGCCACCATCTACAGCAATAGCCTTCATGTCTTTAGCACGAGTTTCCTGTCCAGTAGCGACAGTATTATTCGTCCTAGCACCACGAATCTGTTTGTAGGTAGAAATCAGTTCATCAGCAGCATTGAAGTCATACTGGGCATCAGCCAGTGCGTACATGTTTACACGCATCGGTGATCCTTTGATCCAGTTGACAAACTCTGGGTCTTGAACAACCTGAGCAAAGTCAGGATGCTTCTTAGCCAGAGCAGCTTGCGTCTGTAGCTGTTGCATCTGTCGTGCAGCTTGCTTTGCAGCAAGTACATCAGGATGGCTTGCAACAGCCTTCTGAACAGCGGTCTTAGGGTCTTCAAAGAAGTCTAATTCATTTTCAACTTGCGGTGGCGCTTCTTTCTTCTGAGAGAGTTGCTGCTTCAGTAGTTCATCTGCAAGTCGTCGAACCTCACCAACCTCTTGTGCTTGACGACCAATGAGCTTTTCAGCTTCTTGGTGCATCTGCACAATTTCTTCTAAAGTCTTGCCCTGGTACTTACCGGGGACTTTAGGAGCTTCTGGTTGAGCAGCCTTAGCTGCTTCTTGTTGTTCAACTGCTTCAAGTTCACTACCCTGATTCAGTTCTTCATTGTCAATTAGAGCCATACCAAACCTTTCATCCTGCCCTTTTGGGTTTTAGGACATTATTGCACTTAGGTTCCCGCTTACTCCCCATGAGAAGCGGCCTTCTTGCGTTCTTCTTTCATCTTTTCGGCACGTACACGTTCCCAACGGGAATACGCACCAGGAAAGGCACCAGTAATGCCTTCCAGTTTGAAGTTAGTAGCAGACATGATACGCTCTGCTTGAGTGCCGCAAGAGCAGTCCACAGAGCGTACAGAATCATCTACAAACTTCTCAAACACCTGCCCACAAGGGCAAGCAAATTCAAATATTCTCCGCATGTTGCAATTCCTCAAAGACTTTCTCACACATTCGTTTACGGTTAATGATCAGATCAAGAATGTCTAACTGCCCCTTGCGATACCATAGATCATTGGAGTCTTTTACAGCCGACAAGTCATCAATGCTGTCTCTTAACTTTTGTAAGTCTTCTGTGAGGTCTTTCCAGCCTTGCTGGGAGAATAATGAGAATTGTTCTTCGTAATACTGTGTTAAGGATTGTTCCATAGGAGTCCTTTGTAGTTGCTTATAAGAGTATTATACACTAATTTTATGTTTTTGTCAAGTGTTTTCTACTGCTTTCGCATCATTTGTGTCATTGCAATACGTTCATTGCTGTCAATATCCTTTTCCTTCAAGGCAATTTCAGCAAGTTTTACGCGACGTTCAAAGTCTTTAGCTTCGTTGTTCTCATCTAGGTTCGTGGACAGTGCTGCAACCAGCTTAGCCTGAGCAATCTGAGGTGTTGCCTGAGCCTCTGCAACAGCCTTAGCAGCCTCTGCTTGCTGTTTCTGAGCCTTAGATTGCATCTCAGCAATCTGAGCCTCCAGAAGAGCCATTTGAGCCTGTTGCTGCTGCATCTGAGCCTGTGCAGCCTCAGGTGAGGGCTGAGACATCTGATCCAGTGCCTGCATAAGCTCTGCACGGTTCGTAAGGCTACTGTTTTGCATGATTCCCTTGAGAATCAGGGGCAGAACAGGTGTATTCGGGCCTAAAGTCTGTAACAAACCAATCATCTGTTGTTGTTCAAACTCACGAGCCAACACACCAAGAGCAGCAGTAGGCACAAAAGTCATGTCAACAGACGGATAACGCTCAGGATCAAACTGCATATATCGGAATGCAGCTTTCTCAATGAACGGAATCATGAAATCTTCTTGGAAGTTGGTCAGAGTACGCTTGTACTTCTTGATAACTCCAGCCATAGCCATACTCATGCCACCGACACCAGCGTCACGAGGCACATTCGTAGGCATTCCGGAACTATCTACTGTTCCCGTTGCTTGTAACAGCATCCGTTCAAAGTTCTGAGCCATAACCATCGAGTTACCGTCAGTCTGTCCGAACTTAAATGGGAACAGAATCTCATTAGGATTACCGTTAGTCAGGATAGCCTTACCAGGTTTAACCTCAAACTTAGCACCACGAGGCAGTCGGGTAGCGTCCATAGCCATCATAGGAGCCGTTGTAAGGGCCAAGGAGTCCATATGAGCACGCAACTGACCGTCAATGGCCTTCTGCATGTTATAAGCCTTCTCAACCGTTCCACGACCCCAGAAACGACCAGGAACCGTGTCATCCTGATAGGCAACAACAGGACGATCCTTCATCATGTACGGGTTTTCTTCAGCCTTGAGCAGCAGGCTGTCGTTCGCAATGACGACAATAGCTTCGACAAGGTTGGAATACCGGTCACCAGGAGAATCTTCAGGGAATAATTCTTCGTATTCCTCTTCTTCTACCTCAGACAAGTACTCACGAGGCACCAAACCGTAGTAAGTTACCAGACGAACCTTGTCATCTTGGAACTGTTTCGGGTCTTGAGTAGGCTCTAATTCAGCATCTTCACTGTCAGGCTGGATGTCTACCTTGCGATAGATGCCTGCTTCAATGCCTTCAACAATCTTGTGGATAGAAACAAACTTTTCAATCGCCACGCCCATAGCTTCATCAATGGTATCAGCGTTAGGATCAATCAAAAAGTTCTTAGGATTGACTGGTTTTAGCTTAACTGCAACTCGTTCAGTCTCATTCACACCGATTGCAGCAGCTTGAGCTACACCGGGAATAGGTTGAGTAGCGGGAGTGTATTCAGTTTCACTCTTAACGATGATTTCACCGATGCCAGTACCATAGATTTCTGCCATCAGTTCGATCTGATCAACAGATTTCTTGATCTTATCCTTCTTGAAATCCTCAGTAAGCTGTACTCGGAGGGCTTCAATGTCCATCGGATTACCATCTACATCACGGATGTCATCATCAATGTCAAAGAATTCACCGTTACCGAAGATAGCTTCCATGATCTCAGCATGGCGAGTCTCTACGGCTTGCTGCGTGGCAGGAGAGATGATGCGAGAGCGTTCCGAATCACGTTGGCGGTCACTTGAATCCCAAACCCCACGAAAGATACGCTCATACTCTAACCACTTATCCATGTAGTTAGCATCACGATGATCCCGCCAGCGAGTAATGTGATCAGTAATCCAAGAGACAAGTTCTTTGTCATTCTCGGAAGGCTGATCCATCTCAGTGTTGTAGTTTTCTTCCATTACATATCCTCAATAGAATCGTTTAGGGCATCGTCATCTATCTCAACCTCGGAACTCGTAATCGGCCCACCAACAAGCCAAGCACTGCAAGTACGATCAGCAGCACACTTGAAGTCAAATAATTCACAGAAGCCCAGATTAGCAGTCTTCATGACATCTTCTGCATAACCTTCTTCTTCATCAATTCCATACTTGATGCACTCAAGCATTTCAGGAGTCTGGATGAAAGCAGCACAATTGCCACAGCGCATAGACTTGGCTTGCTTTAGGTCAGTCTGCCATTCGTTTGCTTTATCGTTCCAAAAGGCTTCGTTAGATAATTCAGGATTAGCAGGGCCATATCCATACTCTTTAAAAGCATGGTTACGGTTCTTGAGATTGACATGAATATCTTGAGTTGCAATAGGACACTTCATTACCATTTCACCTTATTGGCCCAGAAAGCCGCAGACATCTTACCCTTGGCAATGTTCTTGGCATGACGAGCCTTGAATGCTTCGTTACGAGCAGAACCTTCAGGAGAGCCAGATACGCCTTGCTGACCAAAGCGAATAGTCTTAACTTGATCACCTTCCTTGGCGACAACAACATGGCTTTTGGTAGGATGGTTAGGAGTGCGCTTAGGCTTGTTGTATCCTGCTACACCTGCACGAGTAAGTCTAGAATCAGTAGCCACTTTTCTTAACCTTCTTAGCAGTCTTGGCTGCATCCTTGAAGTCTTTAGCAGACGGAGCACCTTTGGTTCCAGGCTTTCGCATCTT